>Ga0126307_10002098_pt1 | contig 13388 bp, 15 predicted proteins | sample Plot28_FD_89955 | JGI IMG/M metagenome (GOLD analysis project Ga0126307, IMG submission 89955) | Serpentine soil microbial communities from UC McLaughlin Reserve, CA, USA - Plot28 | ecosystem: Environmental > Terrestrial > Soil > Grasslands | place: USA: UC McLaughlin Reserve, Lake County...
GGAACGGATCGGGTTCGTTTCCGGCGTGATGGTGCTTCCGCAGCGCCCGACGGCACTTGTGGCTCGACAGGCGGCTGACGTAGACCTGTTGTCGGGGGGTCGGCTGCGGCTGGGCGTGGGCGTCGGGTGGAACTACGTCGAATATGAGGCACTTGGTTACGACTTCCGCGGTCGTGGAGCCCGCCAGGAGGAGCAGATAGACGTTCTGCGTCGGTTATTCACCGATCCCGTGGTTGACTTCACGGGCAGCTTCCATCGCATCGACCGGGCGTCGCTCATTCCGAAGCCAGGACGGGCTATCCCGATTTGGCTTGGCGGTTTCTCCGAGGCAGCATTCGACCGAGCCGCCCGTATCGCGGACGGTTTCATCTTCTTCGGGGCGGCGCAGAACACACGGTCGACGCGCGGGACAAGATGGGCGCGCGCCTCCATGGGCTGCGAGGTAGATGTGGTGCGCGGCGCTAACGACTTCGATCTCGACGTTGACGCCGTCCGCCGCCGCCTGCCTCGAGCTCCAAGAGTTCGGGGTAGCTGGGCTGGAGGTCGCCGTTCGTCATCAGCCGGTCGAGCGGCGAGGCTGACCAGGTTGCGCTGAACGTCGGAGCGAGCTCCTCCGGAATGGTGGCTCCGAGTTGAGAGGGGCCGATCCCGCGCGAGGCTGCAGGTCTCACAGCGGCTCGTCCCTGCCCGCGGTCGGTAGCGTCCGGAGGCGATCTGGTTGCGGGCGCGGTCGTTCGAGTTCTTGAGGGAAAGGAGCAGGTCGTTGACCACCCGTAGAAGCTCGTGGAAGCTGGGCAGGCCTGTAGACCACGAGAGAACCGCGACGCGACCGGTGAGCGTGACCGTCGTGTCCCATACCGTACGGCTTGTCCGCGTTCGCCTCTGCGACGCCGCGTCGAGCGCGCAGACGAGACTGATGTACTCCTGCTCGCGGTCTGCCGCCGGCCGAGCTACTCCGCCCAGCTCAGTGGAAGAGCGTGCGCGCGATCCAATCGGCGCCTGATCAAGCGAATCGGCGTCGAAGGTCGGACCCTCGACCAGGCTCTCTGGCAGTGGTCGAGAGAGCAGAGTGTGCCCCTCTAGGTCGGTGCAAATACGGCCGCACTTGCATAGAGGAGCGCGAACCGCCACCGGCCGCGGAGGCTCGTTGAAACGTTGCGCGACTTTCGCGACAGCGATGCACGCCGAACTACCGCGTCGGCCTGCGCCCGGATCGAGCGCCGCGCCGATTGCCACCTGCTTGCCCGCCTGCGCGGGCGGAGTCTACCCAGGGAAGCGGGTGCCGCTCGCTCGAGCGGCACCCTCAGGCCAGCGCGCCGGAGGCTAGTCGGGCTGGCCTACCTGGGGCGGGCCGATCCGGTACGGCCGCATCATCTCGTTGTCCTCGTGCTCGACGATGTGGCAGTGCCAGACGAACTGTCCGGGCTTGTCGAAGCGCGCCCGCACGCGCGTGACCTGCCCCGGGTACGCGATCACGGTGTCCTTGAAGCCCGATTCGGAGGCCTCGGGGCCGCTGACGTCGCCGACGAGTCGGATCGGCTCGGCGACCTCGCCTTCCTCGTCGGTCAGCAGGTTCTGGCGGTTCACGACCTCGAACGTGACCTCGTGGACGTGCATCGGGTGCGCGTCGGCGGTGGTGTTGTAGAACTCCCAGACCTCGGTTGCACCGACGGCCGGGTTCTCGGTCACGGCGTCCATCCAGAGCCTCTCCTCGGGAACGCCGCCGTCGACCGTGCCGAGCAGGGCCTCGACGGGCCCCTCGACCTCCTCGCCGTCGGCGTCTTCGCCCTCGTCCGCCTTCTCGATCAGCGCCAGCGGCCGAGTAACGCTCTCGGCCGGGAGCGGCGTGAGCGCGGGCAGCTGCAGGAACTGCGGCGGGGTCGACGTGTCGGCTCCGACGGCGGCCACGACGTTGAACTGCATGATCTGGCCGGTCGTGGCCGGATCGGCAGCGGAGAAATCGTCTCCGGGGATGCCGCCGCCGAACGGCTCGTCGGGACCGACGTTGCCGAGCACGTAGTTCCCCGGCGGTACGTTGGTGAAGTCGACGATCACGTCGGCGCGTTCTGCGAGACTCATGAGCAGCCGGTTGCCGTGGTCGGTCGTGAGGTCGACCGGCGCGGCGAGGAAGCCGCCCTCGTTTCCGATCTGCCAGGCCTCCACGCCGGGGATCCCGCCGAAGTCGAGGATCAGGAAGCGCGACTGGCAGCCGTTGAGGAAGCGGAAGCGGTAGCGGCGCTGCTCGACAGCGAGGAACGGCCACGTGTTGCCGTTGACCATGATCGTGTTGCCGAAGAACTCCGGATTCCAGATCGGGGAGAACGGTCCTTCGGGGATGAAGTCGCCCACCAGCCCGTCGAAGAACGTGCGCGAGTCGGGGTAGAAGAGTGAGCCGTCCTCCTTGAAGGAGCGATCCTGGATCGCGATCGGGATCTCCCGGTATGGCTTGTTCGGCGGGAACTTGTCGTTCTCGCGCGGCGCGGGGCCGGGGAGCGACGCCACGAGGCCGGTTCTCGAGTCGAGCACCGTCGCATCGCCGGCCGGCCCGCCGCGGACGAGGTAGAAGCCGGCCGGGCCTGCGTAGACGTTGAGCCGCGTCATGCCGAGCGCGTGGTCGTGGTACCAGATCGTCGAGGCGCGGTTTTCGTTCGGGTATTGGAAGGCGGCGTAGCCAGGCCCCCACTCGACGCCGTACGCCCCGGCTGCTTTGCGGGAGAAGAAGTCGTACCAGGTGCCCTCGGTGGCGTAGCCCGGCGGGATGTCCCCGGCGGCGGGCAGATACCAGGCCTCCGCGTACCCGTCGCTGTCGTCGGCCACGCCGACGGCGCCGTGCACGTGCGTGACGATCGGCACCGGACCCGCGTACGGACCGGGTGTCTCGGCGAATGACGGGCGGCCGTCCCGACCGGCCGTGCCGCCCGGTGGGTTGGCCCAGTGCAAGGTCTGATCGACGGGAAGCAGATGCGGGAGGTACTTCCCGCTCCCGTCGACGAGGTCGTTGATCCACTTCACTCGGACCGGCCTGTTCCAACTCGCCTCGATCGTGAGCGAGGGAGCGTTGTGGATGAGAAGCCCGCGGTCGTTCTCCCTCGCGATCGCGCCGTACCCCCAGACCGTGGTCTTGGGGAGGCCGGCGGGGAGAATCTGCTGGCGGATCTGCCGCATCGAGATCTCGTAGTAGTCGAGGGGCTTGCCGCCCGGCTGTCGGATAGTGGCCGCTCTCGGCATCACCGGCGGGATCAGCATCGGCGTGGCGAACTTGGGCACGACCGCCGGGTCGAGCGTGACCGCGGGAATCTGGGCCAACGCGGTCGGTGCGCTCACGCCGGGCAGCCTGCCGAAGAGGTAGAAGCCGGCACCGGCGCCTCCGACCCAGGCGACGAATGTCCGTCGCGAGTACCGCCGCATGGTCTCCATCAGAATGCTCCTGTCTCCCCCCGACCTCCGGATTGTCCCGCCGGTGGGAACCCACGCCATCCGCTCTCAGCCGCACCGGAGGTCTGGGGATTCGCGGATCGTTGTGCCGACGCGATCCCGCCCGAGCCCGGAGCCCGAGCTGGAGAAGACTCTGTGCAACCAGAGCTACCGCTCACGTGTCTTCCTTTCACGCGCAGCTTTGGGTCCGTCACACCTCTCTTGGAACGTGGCCACTGAGCGTGAAGAGGAACCTCATCGCCTTGTGGCCAGGATCGGCTGTCGGAGCGAACATGCATGGGCAGCCGCCGTCGATCACGGAGACGCCGTGCGCGCGGCCCAACTCAGCTGCAGTTTCGGAGACGCTGCCGGCTCCGGGGCCGCGGTGCATCCATGCGTGCCCGATCCCGAGCTCGACGCACTCGCGCATCGTTGCCTCGGCATGCTCGGGCCTGGTCGCGATCACCACCGCCTCGACACCGCCCGGGATCGACCGCAGGTCGTCGTAGGCGGCGTCGCCTTCGACCTCGTCGGCGTTTGGATTGACGGCGAAGACGTCGTAGCCGCGGTCGCGCAGCCGGTTGTAGACGACATTCCCACCATGGTTTCCCGGCGAGCGCGAGACGCCGGTGACGGCGATGCGCTTGTGCCCGAGGAACTCGGCGGCAGCAGTCTTGATTGCGGTCATCTCGACCTCCTCACGGGAATCATTGGTCCGTACCCCTCGATCCCGCGCCACCAAGAGGCACGTGATACGGAAGCGCTGCGGCTTTGCCTAGTGAGCGCAGCGCCATCCCTAGCGTCCGTCAAGGTGCGGCGGATGAAAGACGTCGCTGTGGTCGTGATGGACGTGCGTGAAAGGCCGGATGAGGGCGTAGAGCATGAAGCACAGCCCCGCCAGAACCACCACGAACGTGATGATGAGCCCGAAGTTCATAACGAACCTCCCTCTTTGCAGTTAGCTGCACCTTCGCTCCTCCTCCGTCCCGAGGGATCGGGGGATTCAGTGATCCCCGTGCGGGAGAACCGCAGGCTCGAGACGACGTCAGTGCCGGGACGGCGTCCCTGACTAGCGCGTCAGACGCCACGCTGCGCGAACGCCGAGGCCGGGGCCGCTTCGGAGGAGACGTTGTCCGTAGATGCGACCCGCGAAGCGTACGCGGGCGTAAATTGAGACGAGGACGAGGACGAGAGCTAGCGCATGCTCCCGTCGTGGTACGCCGAGAGCGCGCTGCGGGCAGGCAGCACAAACGGCGCGGTCAACGGGTGCCTGGTTAGCGGCGGTCGCCGGCTTCGGCGGAATGAGAGACCACGACGGCAAGCTCACGTTCGCGCCCCGGCTGCCAGCGCGGCTGGAGCGCCTCGCCTTCCGCCTCTCCGTCCGCGGCAGCCTCCTCAAGGTCGAGGTGATTGCGGACCGAGCAACGTACGAGATCCTCAACGGTTCACCCGTCGAGCTCGCCCACTACGGCGAGGTGGTGACCGTCGTCGCGGGCGACCCAATCGCGCTCGAGCTGCCACCGGTTCGTCAGTGGCCGGCGCCGACTCAGCCTCCGGGCCGTGCGCCTGCCCACCGTGGGAAGGACCCGCACCACCCGATCAATCAGCCGATCGGGCTCATCGCCAGCGACTACTAGCTGCGCTGGCGCCGCTCGGCCAGGTGGCGCTGGAAGCGCTCGAATTCCTTGTCGGTGCCCGGAAGTTCACGACGGAGTCTGCGACGACTCTTCATCCCCTGCGGTTCGCTCGTCGAGACCGATCAGGTCCGCGGTCGCCTTTCGTCCCGGGACCATGCAATTTTCACGCCAGGTCGAGGATTCGAGATGACCTCCGGGCCGGCCCCGACGGGGATGTCGGCACCGGCCCGGGTCGGGAGTTCTTTTACGGGCCTGTGTACTGGAAGATGTAGAGGCCGGAGTCGCGGTCGCTCCCGAGGATGTACTTCTTCCCTCCGAGCTTGTGCACCTCGACGCCCCAGAAGTTGTTGCCGCCCTCGTCGATGTACCGTCCGACCTCCATCAGCCCACCGGCTCCATAGCGCAGGACCCTGAGGCCGTCGGCGTAGTACGACAGGTAGGCGAGATCCTCGTCCGGATCCGTGGCCACCTCGTGGACCGAGGTCGTGTTGTCGTAGCGCCACGTGACGTGTTTGCGTCGGTGTCGTCACGTGACCAAGCAGGGTGTCACGCGCCGGCCTCGCTCGCGTTCCTCAGCGAAGCGAGCAGGCGCCTCCTTCTTGGTCTTGACCCAGCCCCATCGCCCGACACGTAGGGGCCACGCCGACGCTTCGCCACCACACCTCGAGCCGCGAGCACACACCGCTGCGAATAACGCCTCGCCGTCCTCGAAGGTCGCCACGAGCCGGACGCGCTGTGACTCGATCGCGATTTCTTCGAGCAGCGCCCGCCGCTCCGAATACGGCAGCATCGTCGTCGACGGCGAGAGGCGCTCCTTGACCTGCCGGTGCAAATGAATGACTATCGCTTGTAACAACTGCGGCAAAGAGGGAGATGGTTCGATTGTCACGAAGCGGGATAACTCTCGCTATCGCAGTGCTTGTCGCGCTAGTTGGCGTGACGGGGCAGGCGGTCGCGAGTCATGCGGGTGCCATCGCAAACTGCGGTGACGCAGGAACGTTCACGGTGAAGGCGGCTCAGAACAGCGGGGGGTTCCAGTCCCCATTTCCGACGTCCGTCATCCTCTTCGAGGAGGGTGGCGTGCTAACCGCTAACGAGATCTCGCGCGATGGGCAACTACTGCTCACCAGGGCGGACACCGGGCGCAACAAGGACACCCTCACCGAAATCACCTGTTCCTTCACGACCGGCAGCGACGGCACCTTCACGGTCACGGGGATCTTTGTGCCCAGGTAAGCCAAGCGCGCTCGTCGCCCCATCGGAGAGGGAAATGTGACTACGGAGTACTGCATCCAACCGTCAGAAAAAGCGGCTACTCGTCCGGCGTCTGCTCGAGCTTGCGGATCTGGGTGACCAGGGCTTCGAGCCGCGCACCGCGCTCGTCCATCAGCTCGCAGCACGCCTGGTAGGCGATGTCGTCGCTTGCGGCGCGCAGTCTGCTCAGAAGGACGAGGTCGTGGACAAGGTTATGGGCCACCCGCCATTCGGCGAGCAGCACGGCTCCGAGCTCGGCGAGCTCGGCTGGCGGATCCTCGAGCGCCGTGAGCACCACCGCGCGTTCCGGAAGATGAGCGCGAGCAGCTTCACCTGGTCGTCGACGGCTCGCTCGAACTGGTCTGCGAGGTCGTCGCCGCCTGTCGCCCTGATGAGCCTGGCGAGCTCGTGCACCGCGTCGGCGGGTACGGGGAGGCCGGCGAGCATCACGCGACGCCGAGGTCTAGAGCGCGGCGAGAATCGTGACGTTGTAGGTGAGCTGCGTGATGGAGCTGGATGCCCACTCAGTCGAACCGTAGTTGTTCACCTGTAGCGAGTTCGTGACGTTTACCTTGACCTTGCCGTTGTCGTCATCGAAGTCCGCTCCGAACGCCTGCAGGTTGTAGACGACCCAGCCGTTGCCCGGATCCTGCTCCTGCAGCCCCGCGAACGACAAGGTCGCGATCGCACGCCGAAACTCGTTGGCGTCGAGTTGTGGCCCGACATGAAACTGCCAGGTGTCCATCGCGGTCTGACCCTGGCCCGGCCCGACACTCACCGAGCTGCTGCCTTGCGCGATACCTTGACAGAGGTAGAGGCGGGTGCGCGAGGGCGGATGAGCCGATCCGACTTTCCTTGGGTCTCCGTGGGCACCTGACGGGCGTCGACTCGCATTCACGACCGACGGCCGCAGCAGCCGCGATCCGCGCTTCGCGATCGTTGACATCACCACCGGCAGAGTTCAGCGCCTGCGCCCCCGCGTCGAAAACCTCACGTACGACGTTGTCTGGGCTCCCAACGGACGAAGGACCGCCTACGCAACCGTCGGGATACGCGAACGCGTAGCAACCATCGGCGCTGACGGTCGCGACCTTCGGGTCCTCCCGGGCAACGGCCTCCCCGTGGCCTGGAGCAAACCCGCGAGTCGTATACCGACTGCCGCGCACCGGATACATCCGCTCCGTTGACCGACGATAACGGGTTCTGTCTCGCTCACGCACGGGCATCCGCGGTCGTTCCGGAGTGGCGGAGCCCTCCAGCCATGCTGGAGGGCCGCGCCGAATGCTCACACCACGTCTACGGGCACGGGCCCAAGGTGTCACCGTGAGCGAGGTGGGCCGGGACAGCCGGACCGGCCACCGTGATCGTGACGCGCTGCCCGGACTGGCCGGCAACGTGGCAGATCGCGACCTTGCCGCCGTACTGATACTGCGCGGACGCGACCGAGCCGCCGCCAACCGCGATGGCTCCGAGCGCTGCGAACGCGGTCACGGCCGCCGCAGCCAAGAGCGTTGCGACGAACGAGCGTGGCCCCGTTCCAGAGGTGATTCGACGCACAAGTTCCCCCTTGAATTGGCGTCTGCGACCCCCGTTCCGGCAGGTGCTCACCGTTCCGCGAGCCGCCGAACCACGATGCTCTCCAGTTCGACCCACGAGGAAACCTTGCAGATGCTGCGGCGACGGGTGATCGCAAGAAACATGTCCCGCGAGCGAACGTTGTACCACTTCTTGTACCCGCCTCATCCTGATCTGCGCCGCTCATACGTCACCTTGCATGGCTCAACCATGCGGTACCTGCTCGGCCTGACCTAGGCCGGGTCGGCTGGTTACCCGGAGGGTTGTTGGGTTCGAGTCCAACCGCGGGAGCTCACGGCAAGAGAGCCGGCGGTGAGGCCCTCAGCCGGTGCTGGAGGGCCCCGCCGCGTTCACACCGCGTCTACGGGCATGGGCCGGTCGCGTCCCCATGGGCGAGATGCGCGGGAACGGCTGCAGCGGCCACCGTGATCGTCACGCGCTCACCGGACTGGCCGGCGACGTGGCAAATGGTGACCCTGCCGTACTGATACTGCGCGAGCCCGACCGAACCACCGATCGCCCCGATCCCTCCCAGTGCTCCCAATGCGGTCACCGCCGCCGCTGCGATGAGCATCGCAGTGAACGAGCGTCGACCCCTTGCGGTGTTGATCCGACGCACGAGACCCCCTCTCATCGGCGTCTGCGGCCTTCAGCGAGGCCGCCAGACCACGATTGTGGACTCTTGCTCGACCGACCGCAACTCCAAAGATTTGTAAAGAAATGCAGGAGCAGGCGGTCCGGTCCCCAAGTGGTCCGTCCCTTGCGCGTTCGTCTGCTCATGGTCGCCGCGGTCGCGGCCCTCGCCGCGGCCCCGCAGGGTCTCGCCGCCGGAGGCCCTGAGCCTGAGATCGCCGCCCTGCAGGTCTCCCTGCGTTCGAAGGGGATGTACTTCGGCAGGATCGACGGTCTCGCCGGCCCGATGACCGCGAAGGGATTGCGCGCCTTCCAGCGCGCCGCCGGTTTGCCGGTGACGGGGGAGCTGGGGCCTCGAACCCGAGCACAGCTCGGCGCGCTCGGCCGTCCGCTCGTCGCGCGACGCGTCCTCGTCCAGGGCGCCTACGGCTGGGACGTCTCCTCGCTCCAGTTCCTGCTCGCCCGCGCGGGGCACCTGCGGCTCTACGAGGTCGACGGCCACTTCGGCGCGTCCACCAAGGCCGGCCTGCTGCGCTTCCAGCGCACCCGCGGCCTGGCGAGGGACGGGATCGCGGGGCCGGCGACGCTGACGGCGTTCGGGTATGGACGGCGGACACCGGTGTTGACGCAGGTGACGGCGTCCTCGACTGCCAGCTACACCGTGCGCCCCGGCGACACACTCACCGAGATCGCGGCCAAGCACAAGACGACCGTGCGCGCGCTCGCGGCCGCCAACGACATCACGTCCGTCAACCTCGTCGTCGAGGGCGCCAAGCTCCGCCTGCCCGAGTCCGTCGCGTCGGGGCCTGCGGCGGATCTGAGCCGCTCGACGGTCCGTGCCCACATCGACAAGTGGGCGGCCCACTACGGGATCTCCGTCAGCCTCGCGCGGGCGCTCGCCTGGCAGGAGTCCGGATTCCAGACGAACGTCACCTCGTCGACCGGGGCGTGGGGCCCGATGCAGATCATGCCGGACACGTGGACCTTCGTCGAAACCGTCCTGCTGGGGCGGACGGTGCCCCGGACGGGCGAGGGCGGCGTGCGGGTCGGGATGGCGCTCCTGAGTCATCTCCTGAAGCGCTTCAACGGTGACCAGCGGCTCGCGCTCGGAGCCTGGTACCAGGGTGAGAAAGCCGTCCGTGAGCATGGCCTGTACGGCGAGACGAAGACGTTCATCGCCAACGTCCTCGCTCTCGCCGGCCGGCCGCTCTAGCTCGTCACCGCCTCGATTGCGTCGTAGGCGCGCCTGGCCGCCTCCTCGACGGGCAGCGACCAGAACGACTCGGCGTTCCCGGGCTCGCCGAAGATCTCCACGTCCCACGCACCCGCCCAGCCGGCTCGGGCGAGCGCCTCGATCAGCTCCTCCGGCCGCGCGATCCCCTGCCCGGGGAGGGCACGCTCGCTGCGCCCGTCGGCGTACCAGTCGGCCACGTGCACGCCGGTGATGCGGTCGACGTTCTCGACCAGGTGCCGCTTGATGTGGGGCGTGTCCCAGAGGTGCCAGAGGTCGACCATGACCCCGACCCCCGGCAGCCCGGCCTCATCCAGGAGCTCGAGCGTCTCGGGGATGGTCGTGATCAACGTCAGCTGGTCGCGCTGCGACTCGTGGATCGGCTCGAGGCCGAGTGGGACACCTGTGTCCGCGGCGGCCGTTGCGATGCGCTGCAGGCCCTCGATCACGAGCTCGCGAGCCTCGGTCTCGTCCCGTTCCCCGGCCGGACCCGTCAGGCAGAGGACGCAGTCCGGTTCGAAGCGGGCGAGGTGTCGGACGGACGCGCACATCGCCAGGATCCGCTCCTCGACGTCTTCCGGCCCCTCGATCACCGCGTTCGGGAGGATCGACGGTACGACCGGGACGCAATTCGTGACGCGAAGCCCGCTGCCGCGGAGCGCCTCGAGATCGGCGTCGTCGTCGCCGAGCTTCATCTCCCAGACGCCGATCCCGTCGAAGCCGGCCGCTGCGTAGGCGTCGAGGTCCGCGGCGAAGCTCCCGCGGACGGTCGAGATCTCGCTCAGCGAGAGCGTCACGGGACGCCGGGCAGCTTCGAGAGCAGCCGACGGGGCAGCGCCGGACGGGTCAGCTGCTTCGCGACCAGATAGCCGGATCCGGCACCGAGTCCCGGGCCCGGGTGCGTGCTCGCGCCGATGTGCCATAGCCCCTCGACGGGCGTTGCGTGGCCGGGGGTCGCGGGCGTGGGGCGGAAGAGGAGGTTCTGGTCGAGCGAACAGGCGCCCGCGTAAATGTCGCCGCCGATCCAGTTCGGGTTCGCGGCCTCCATGTCCGCCGGTGACATGACAACGCGCGCGACCGTCGCGCGCTCGAGGTTCTCGATGTGCCGGCCGATCCTCTTGACGATCCGGTCTGCGTACGCCTCCCGCAGCTCCTCCGTCCAAGTGCCGTCGCCGACCTCGATCTCGCCCGCGGCGTCGCCCTTGGCTCGCGGCGGCAGCTCCTGGAGCTGCACCCAGATCACCCACGAGCCAGCCGGGGCGCGCGAGGGGTCGACAGTCATCGGCTGGCCCAGCGCGATCGTCGCCTCCGCCGGAAGCAGGCCGCGATCGGCCTCGTTGACGGCCCGCGAGACGCCGTCGAGGCCGGGGGTGAGGTGCAGAAGCGGCGTGCGCGCGAGCCGCTCGTCGCCGCGCCAGCGTGGCAGCTCGTTCATGGCGATGTGGATCTGCATCTCGCCGCGCCCGTAACGGAAGCGCAGCGCCTTCTCCCGGACCTCGGTCGGCGCGTCGCCCTCGCCGAGGAGGCGGCCGTAGAGCTGGGTCGGGGTGACGCAGGCGAGCACGGCGCGCGTCGCGTGCACGGCCTCGCCGTCCTCGAGCCGCACGCCCGTCGCTTTTCCCTCGGACACGACGATCCGCTCGACGTCGGCCTCGGTACGGAGCTCGCCGCCCGCGTCGCGCACGATCGTCGCGAGTGCATCGACGAGATGCGACCCGCCGCCCTTCGGTACCGGCATGCCCCCGAGCTGGAGCGCGCACGCGATCACCTGCGTCATGAAGCCTGACATCGCCTGGTCGGGGCCGAGACCCGTGTGCAGCACCCAGGGCGTGAGCAGGCCGTGCGCGCGCTCGTCGGGGAACGTGTCGCGGAGCCAGTCGCGGGCCGACAGGAGCGAGTTGCCGGCGAACTCGACGAGCCCGCGCCGGCCGAAGTGCTTGTACGCCTTGCGGCCGAGCGAGAGGCCGTGGGCCGACCAGAGCTCCGTCCCGAGAACGCCGAAGGCGACGTCGGCCGCGGCCATGAACTCGTCGAACTGCCGCTGCCACGCTTCGCCGAGCTCCGCGGCGTTGGCCGCCCCGTCCGTGGAGAGGTGAGCGCTCGAGCCGTCCGGGAACGCAGTCGCGGTCGGAAGGTCGGTGTTCAGGTACTCGAGCCCGAGCCCGTCGAGGTCGGGCTTCAGCTCGGCATAGGCCGGGGAGCCGACCCAGAGGGGATGCCAGGAGGAGAAGACCTCGTGGCGGAACCCGGGCGCGGTGAGGCCGTCGACCGTCTTGATCGCGCCGCCGAGCCAGTCGTTCCGCTCGAGGATGCACACGCGCCACCCCTCCTTCGCGAGCAGAGCGGCACCCGCGAGCGAGTTGATGCCGCTGCCGACGAACACCGCGTCGAAAGGCGCCACGCGGCGACTCTACTTCGCTTGACATGTCACCGAGAAATCGTGTGTGATCCCTACGATGCTCCTCCGCGAGGTCGAATATGCGCGCCCGTCCTCGGTGGAGGAGGCGATCGGGCTCCTCGCCGGGCACGACGGTGCCCGTGCGCTCGCGGGCGGGCAGACGATCATCAACGTGATGAAGGCGCGCGCGGCGTCGCCCGACGTCCTCGTCGACCTGAACGGCCTCGACGAGCTGCGCTCGATCACCGTCAGCGGCGACACCCTTCGGCTCGGAGCGATGGCGACGTACACGCAGCTCCTAGGCTCGTCCGAGGTGGACGTCTCGCGGCCGATCCTCGCCGAGGTGGCGGCGCAGATCGCCGACGTGCAGGTGCGCAACCGGGGCACGATCGGCGGCAACGTCTGCTCCAACGACCCGACGAACCATCTGCCGCCGCTGCTCGTCGCGCTCGAGGCCTCGATGACGATTCGCGGCGAGGGGGGCGAGCGGACCGTCTCCTCGGAGGAGTTCTTCCTCGGCGTCTACATGACCGCCGTCGGCGAGGGCGAGCTGCTGCTCGCGGTGTCGGTTCCGGCCTCCGCGAATGCCGCGGACGGCTTTGCATCGGTGACGGTCGGCCGCGACGGGACGTGCATCGCGAACGCCGCCGCCTCCCTCTCGAACCGCTCAGCCCGAATCGCGCTCGGCTGCGTCGACGCCGTTCCGGTCGTGCTGACACCGGAGGGGACGGACGACGACAGCATCAGGCACGCGCTCGACGGCGCCGGGCTCGACCCGCCGGCCGATGTCCACGCATCGGCCGAGTACCGCCGCCATCTCGCAGGCGTCTGCGCCGTTCGGGCGGTCCGGCAAGCGGAGCAGAGGGGCGCGTGAGCGCGCAGCCGTCCACGAGCCGGGCGATCACCGTCGAGGTGAACGGCGAGACCTACGAGCGCGACGTCGACGCGCGCCGCCTGCTCGTGCACTTCATCCGCGACGACCTCGAGCTGACCGGCACCCACGTCGGCTGCGACACCGGCAACTGCGGCGCCTGCACGGTGCACCTCGACGGCCAGGCCGTGAAGAGCTGCATGCTGCTCGCCGTGCAGGCCGACGGGGCGAAGGTGCGGACGGTCGAGGGCCTGGCCGGCGGCGACGGCGAGCTCACCCCGCTGCAGCGCTCGTTCTCGGCGCACCACGCGCTCCAGTGCGGCTACTGCACGCCCGGGATGTTGATGAGCGCGACCGCACTGCTTGAGGCGAACC
>Ga0126307_10002099_pt1 | contig 13387 bp, 12 predicted proteins | sample Plot28_FD_89955 | JGI IMG/M metagenome (GOLD analysis project Ga0126307, IMG submission 89955) | Serpentine soil microbial communities from UC McLaughlin Reserve, CA, USA - Plot28 | ecosystem: Environmental > Terrestrial > Soil > Grasslands | place: USA: UC McLaughlin Reserve, Lake County...
AGCTTCGAGCCACCAGAGGCGCGCGTCTCCCGCGGTGTACGGCTTGCTCGAGATCAGCAGCATCGGCCGCGCCCCGAGCTCGCGCAGGGTCCTGACGAAGATGATCACGTTCTGGCGGTACTGCGCGTTCGTCGCCGTCCAGGGCGTGGTCAGATGGGCGCCGAAGAGCTCGTTCAGCGCCATCCACGGCCTGGAGCAGTCCGACGACGCCTGCGCGCGGAAGAAGATCCGCTGCGCCCAGTCGCGAGCGACCTCGGGGTCCGTCGGCCGGTCCGGCCGACCGACGCGATTGTTGAGATAGAAGTCCCAGTAGATCGTCTTCGCGCCGGCCGCGCGGAGCTGCGGCGGGAAGAGGAAGTTGCCTGCTGCGGCGATGACTCCGGGACGCGCAAACAGGTGCCAGAAGGGCACGGAGCCGTCGGCGAAGTCCACCCAGGCCGTGCCCTTGTCAGGCAGGCCGCACGGGCCCGCGGCCTCCGCGGGCCGGGCGGTGGCGGCGAAACAGACGATGGCAATGACCCCGGCGAGGACGAGCCCCCTCACCCCGCCGATAGTAGCTAGGCGCGCCGCGACGGCTCCGGCGGAATCCGGCAGGACGCGAAGGGCGCTGGACCGGCCGCCCTGCATACACTCGCCGAGCTTTGCGCCACGCCCGAACGGTACTCGTCCTCCTGCTGCTTGCCGCGATCGCGGCGGCGTTCGTCGTCACCGAGGACCTGAAGCTCGAGCCGGATCCGATCGCCCGCCCGCGGATCGACCGCACCTTCTCGCCGGTCTGCGACTGCGAGCAGCAGACGGCGCAGATCGCGTTCCGCCTCCGCCGGCCGGACGTGCTCACGCTGACGATCGCCGACGGGAGCGGCCACGTCGTGAGGACACTGCTCAAGCGCGCGCACTTCAGCCCCGGCAACCACCAGTTCGGCTGGGACGGGCGGGACGAGAGCGGCAAGCTCGTGCCGCCCGGCCGCTACAGCGCAAGGGTCGAGCTCCAGAAGCTGAGCCGCGTGATCGAGTTCCCGACGCAGATCGCGGTCGACACGACGCGGCCGCGGTTTCGGACGGCGAAGGTCAGCCGTCGGGAATTGTCCCCCGACGGCGACGGACGGGGGGACGCGATCACGATCCGCTACCGGTTGAGCGAGCCGTCGCACGTGCTTCTGCTCGTGAACGGCAAGCGGCGGATCCGCACGCGGCCGGAGAAGACGACGATCCGTTGGGCGCCCAGCGCGCGTGGTGCCGGGCTCGAGCGCCTGCAGCTCGTTGCCGTCGACGCCGCCGGAAACCGGGCGGCGGGCAGACCGTTCTACGTTCGCGTTCGCTACCTCGAAGTGACGCCCACGCGTCTGCGCGTGCGCCCCCGCGGAGCGGTCGTCGTGCGCGTCTCCACGGACTATCCGCGTTACGCGTGGCGGCTCGGCCGCCGCCGCGGAACCGCGAGGAAGCACACGCTGCGGCTCCGCGCGCCCGCGACGCCCGGGCGCTACCGGTTCGCGGTCGCAGCGGCCGGTCGCCGCGACAGCGTCTCGGTGCTCGTCCGCCGCGGCCGTCGCTAGCCTGAGCGCGCCGTGCCGGGGATGCCGTATCTGGTCGCGTTCGCGGCCGCGACCGCGTTGGCGTTCGGCGTGGCGTTCGGCTTCTGGCTCCATGACGAAGCGACGATCGACTACGTCAAGGGCTCCTCGACGCAGGAGTTCGTCACCACCCAGAAGACGCCGGAGCAGAAGCGCCCGCGGAAGGTGCTCCTGCGGCTGCCGTGGCCGACGTACGGCCTGAAGGTGCAGCGCACGCACACGTCTGCGGAGTTCGAGCTCATGCCGCCGTTCCGGCTGCGCTGGACGTTCAAGGCCGGCCACGTGCTCGAGTTTCCGCCCTCGATCGCCTACGGCCGCCTCTACTTGGCGCAGCAGCGCGGGCGCTTCTACGCCGTCCACCACCGCACCGGCAAGATCGTCTGGCAGCGGCGGTTCAACCACTGTTCCGCCTCCTCGCCGACGGTCGCCTACCGTGTCGTCTACCACGCCTGGATGCAGCCACTGCCGTGCGCCCGCTATCCGCGGAACCAGCGTGGCCTGCTGGTCGCGATGGCGGCTCGCACCGGCAAGATCATCTGGCGCTTTCACGCCGGCCCGTTCGAGACCTCGCCGCTCGTGATCGGAAGGACGCTGTACGTCGGCTCCTGGGACCACCATCTCTACGCGATCAACATCGCCAACGGGAAGCCGCGCTGGTCGTTCACGGCCGACGCCGAGGTGAACAGCTCGGCCGCCTACAGCAGCGGGAAGATCTACTTCGGGACGGATGGGGGCAGCCTGTATGCGCTGGACGCGCGGACCGGTCGGCAGCGCTGGCGGGCGTCGGCGCTCAGCCGCTTCGGTCGCCGGGAGTACTTCTACGCGACGCCGACGGTCGCCTACGGACGCGTCTACATCGGAAATGCGGACGGAACGCTGTACGCCTTCGGCGCCTCGAGCGGCCGGCTGTTGTGGGCGCAGCGGGCCGGCTCGTACATCTACACAGCGGCGGCGGTGTGGCGGCGCCGCGTGTACGTCGGCACGTACGACGGCTATTTCATGGCTTTCAACGCCGCAACAGGCGACCACCTTTGGCGGTTCTCAGCGTCGGCGGCGATCCACGGGGCACCGAGCGTGATCGACGGCCTCGTCTACTTTGCCGCCTGCCCGGCCTGCGGGAGCGTTGCGTCCCGATACGCCAAACAGGGCGCCCGAGGCACGTATGCGCTCGACGCACTGACGGGGAAGCAGGTGTGGCACTGGCCTGACGGTGTCTTCAGTCCCGCCGTGGCGGACAGTCAACACCTCTACATCACGGGACGCTCGCGCGTCTTCAGCTTCGCGCCGAAGCGTCGCGCTCAGAAGACAAGGCGAACGAAACGAGCAGCGCGCTCAAAGGCCAGATCAGGTAAGAAGTCTGGAAGACGCGAGCAAGGTAGACCAGCACGAAGATCGAAGCAGCGAAGCTCGCAGCGCCGATCCAAAGCCGCCTCGCGCGCCACTGGTTCCACGCGAGCCACGCGGTGAGCGGCAGCCACAGGAGCAGCGCCAGCCAGAGGAACGGGTACGGGCCAAAGCGATCGTCGAGGATCCCGACCTCGAGCAGCACTCCCGCCAGCCCGTAGCCGATGATCCGGTAGGTCTGCGCACCGTAGGCGATCGTGTCGTCCCAGAGCGCCGCGGGATCCGCGATCGCGAACGGAAGGATCCCGGCGACGATTACGGCCGCGAAGAGCGCGGCGGTGCGGTAGAGCACCGGTCGAGGCACACGGCGGGCGAGCAGCCCTACGGCGAGAAACGGCGCCGCGACGAGCGCGAACTGCTTGACGAGGACGGCGCCCGCGAGCGCCGCCGCTGCGAGCAGGTACCGCGACCGGGCGACGAACGCGAACGCGAGCGCGGTCAGGAGCAGGCTCGGCGCATCCGCCGTCCCGAACCACGCCGCTCGGACCGCGAGCGGGTTCGCGGCCAGCGCGGCGCCGAGCGCGAGCTTCCAGTGCAGCGGGATCTCGAAGAGGAACACCGCGAGGCCGAGCCCGAGCGTGCAGAGCAGAACGAACAACCGGTAGTCGTCGAACGGGTTCGGCAGTAGCCGCCAGGCGGCCGCCGTCAACGCCGTCCCGGGGAAGTAGGCGAAGTGGTCGAGCGCGACGCGCGGCACGTCCTCGTCGGCTCCGGCCGCCGGGTACCACCTCTCGAGGCCCGAGCCTCGGTAGTCGTGCCCGTAGGGGTCGTCGCCGTCGAGGACGAGGTCGCCGGCAATCTCGATCTGGTACGTCGAGTCGTTGACGTGGTACCACGCCTGCGTCGCGTCGCGAAGCCCGACCTGCAGGAACGTCGCAGGGACGAGGAGCAACCCGACGACAGCAGCCGCCGCCACGACCACGAGCCAGCGCGGGACCGTCCTGACGGCGAGCGATACGGCGCCGGCGACGACGAGCCCGAGGCCGGCGACGAGCGCCGTAGAGCGGAGGAGCGCCTCGTCGAACTCGCGGTCGGCGGCCCTGACGAGCGGGCCGAACGGACCCTGAGGATCGGTCGCCCCCGAGCGCACGTGGAACGGCCACGCGCCGGAGCCGAGCTCCGGAACCGTCACCGCGACGAGGATTCCGAGGACGCCGAGGACGACCCCGGCCTCGCGTCTCGTCACTTGGCGGGGACTGGGTGGCCGGCACGCGCCGGGTTCGTCGTCGCGCTCTGCCGAGCCGGTTCACGGGCGGGAACGGGCGCGGCGAGGTAGGCGGCGCCGATGCCGAGCGCGAGCCAGGTGATCGGGTCCTCGAAGAAGCCGCTGTAGGCGAGCGCGTGGACGAAGAGGGCGAGCAGCGCCGCGCCCAGCGCCAGTGCGAGCGCGAAGTCGCGCCGGCGGAGGATCATGATCATCCGGAGCGTCGCCGCGAGCAGCAGCAGGTAGACGGCGAGCCCAACCAGCCCGAGCTCGGCTGCCACCGTCAGCGGCGTCGTGTGGGAGACGAAGCGAGCGGTCCGCGCCTCGCTCCGCTCGGCGACGTCCTGGCTCGCCTCGGGCTGCGCACCGAGGCCGACGCCGACCAGCGGCGCGTCGCGGACCACGTCCGCCGTCTGCTCGACCCGCGTCCACCGGCCGCTCGTGACGTCGCTGATCGCGTGCCCCCTCGCGCCGACCAGGAGCAGGACGCCTGCGGCCACCAGGAAGACGACTGTCGCCGCCACCACCGAGCGGCGAGCGACGCGGTCGCCGGCGACGAGCGTCACGACGAAGGCGACGGCGAAGAGGGAAGCCATGCTCGTCTGCGAGTACGAGAAATAGAGGCCGGCGAAGAGCAAGGCGCCGATCGCGGTGCCGAGGTAGAGGTTGATCCGCTCGGTCCAGAGCAAGACCAGCAGGACTGCGAAACCGAGCACGACGTGCCGCCCGTAGAGACTCGGATCCGTGAACAGCGACGTGACGCGGAAGAACGGCGAGTACGCGTTCGCGACCTCCAGCTGAGGCGAGTAGAAGAAGAGGTCCTCCGTGAGCTCCTGCCAGAGCCCGACGGCCGCAAAGACCGACGCCAGGCCGAGTGAGATCCAGGCGAGCGCCTTCGGCAGCCACGGCGCGAGCTCGGCGCGCGCCACCACCGCGAGGAGCGCGGCGAACGGGAGCAGAAAGAAGGCGAGCAGGTTCGCGCCGCTGTCGAGGTCGCGCGACCAGAGGAGCGAGAGCGACGCAAGGGCGAAGAACGCCGCCGCCGGTAGCGCCAGCAGGCGGACCACGGGCGTGACGGCGGCACCTCGCGCCACGCGCCACGCGTAGGCGCCCGTCGCGGCGGCGAGCACGACGTAGAGCGGCACGAGCCGGCCGAGCTTGCCGCCCTGCGCGAGCGCGAAGAGGAAGCGGTGGTCGCGGTCGAAGTCGAACGGGAGGCGGAAGGGCGCAGCCAGAAGCAGCGCGGGGATGACGAGGGCGGGGTAGCGAACGAAGAACGCGGCGCTCGCCGCGAGCACGACCGCCCCGGCGATCCCGGCGGCGACAAGCGCGGGCGAGACGTCGCCCGACTCGGCAAACAGCACCTCAGCCGCCGTGAGCGTCGCGAAGCCCGCCAGAAGCGTCGCGCGACGGCCGGCGAGGAGGACGAGAACGGCGCCGGTGGCACCGACAATGCCTGCAACCTCCGCCACGCCAGACTCGCCCATGCCCGGGGCCGGATACTACGTCCCTCATGCTGGCCGGCTGGAAGAGAGTGCTCGTGCTCGCGCCGCACACCGACGACGGCGAGTTCGGCTGCGGCGGCACGCTCGCCCGGCTCGTCGACGACGGAACCGAGGTGCGGTACGTGGCCTTCTCGATCGCCACCCGCTCGCTCCCCGACGGCTTTCCGCCGGACGCGCTCGCCCGCGAGGTGAAGGAGGCGACCGCGGAGCTCGGCATCCCGGAGGCGCAGCTCACGGTGCACGACTTCGAGGTGCGGACGTTCCCCGAGCACCGGCAGGAGATCCTCGAGCTGCTGATCGCCCTCTGGGACGAGTGGCAGCCGGACGCCGTGCTGCAGCCGAGCCTCCGCGACATCCACCAGGACCACCAGGTGATCGCCGCGGAGGGCCTGCGCGCCTTCAAGCGGACGACGATCCTCGGCTACGAGATCCCCTGGAACAACTTCGACTTCGGGTACCAGGCCTACGTGGCGCTCGACCGGGGCCATGTCGAGCGCAAGGTCGCTGCGCTGGCGCGCTACGAGTCCCAGCAGCACCGGCGTTACTCGGAGGCCGAGTACATCAGGAACCTCGCGCGCACCCACGGCGTGAACGTCAACCGCGAGTACGCGGAGGTCTTCGAGGTCTACCGCGTCGTCGCGTGAGCCGGCACCGTCCCGAGCTCGCCGGATAATCCCGCGGTGGCCGAGCACCCGGTCCGGATCAGCGTCGACGACGACCTGCGGCGCTCGCGCCTGACCGTCCTCTTCCGGCTCGTCCTCGCGATTCCGCACATCCTCTGGTGGAACATCTGGTCGTTCTTCGCGCTCTTCGTCGCAATCGCCGTGTGGGTGGTGACGCTCGTCAGGGGCACGCCGCCGGCGGGGCTGTACACGCTCCAGGCCTCGTACGTCCGCTACTCGACCCACTTCTTCGCGTACGTCGTGCTCGCGGCCAACCCATGGCCGATGTTCACGGGGCGGCCCGGTTATCCCGTCGACCTCGATTTCGATCCGCCGCAGCGCCAGCGCCGACTCGCCGTCGCCTTTCGCCTCGTCCTCGCCATTCCCGCGCTCGTCCTCGCGGTGTGCTTCACCGGCGGCGGCGCCCTGACGTACGGCGGCGGGACGCTGCTGGTGGTCGCCTTCTTCGCCTGGTTTGCCTCCCTCGTCCGGGGAGAGATGCCCTCGGGCTTCAGGGACCTCCAGGCCTACGGCCTGCGCTACCTGGCGCAGCTCTTTGCGTACCTGTTCGTCCTGACCGAGCGCTACCCCGATGTCGACCCGGCGGCGACGCCGGCCGCCGGCCGCGAGCACCCCGTCTGGCTGGCGATGGACGAGAACCTGCGCCGCTCCAGGTTGACCGTGTTCTTCCGGCTGCTCCTCTCGCTGCCGCACATCGTCTGGCTGCTCCTCTGGACGATCGTGGCGATTCCGACCGCGTTCGTGACCTGGCTCGCGGCGCTCATCATCGGCCGGACGCCGCGCGCGCTGCACCGGTTCCTTGCGGCGTGGATCCGCTACTCGACGCACCTCTATGCATACCTCACCCTCGCGGCGAACCCGTTTCCGGGCTTCACCGGCGCCGCCGGCTCCTACCCGCTCGACCCGGTGTTCCCGGCGCCTGAGCGGCAGCACCGCCTGGTCACCGGCTTCCGGATCTTCCTCGCGATCCCCGCGCTTGCCGTCAACGGAGCGGTCGGGCTGCTCGTCATCGTCTCGGCGCTCCTCGGCTGGTTCGTGGCGCTCGCGCTCGGACGGATGCCGGCGTCGCTGCGGAACGCACAGGCATATGCCCTCCGCTACTCGGCGCAGGTCTCGGCGTACGTGTTCCTCCTCACCGACCGCTACCCGTACAGCGGCGCCATCCGCATCCCCTCCAGAAGCTGAGCGCGCGGCACGCGAGACAGCTGTCCCTGCTCCTCCTGGGCATCGGCTGGCTGTTGGCGGCGTCGCTGCTGTGGCAGACATCGGTGCCCGACGACCTCGTCCTGCCGGACGTCGACGCGACGAAGGGGCTCGACAAGAGCGTCCTCGACGACGCCGAGGACTTCGAGACGTTCCTCCGCTGGAGCTTCGTCGCCTCGCAGCTCGCGGCACTCGCGGTGCTCGCCGTCTACGCCCGCCGCGGCGCGCGGTTCGCGCGAGAATCGGCAGCGGGCCGGATCGGCACCGGGATGCTCCTCGGCATGATCGGGCTCGCGCTCGTGTGGCTCTCGCAGCTGCCGTTCGAGCTCCTCGAGCTCTGGTGGCAGCGGCGGCACGAGCTCTGGAACGCGGGCTACCTCGACTGGTTCCTCGAGAGCTGGATCTCGCTCGGCGCCGAGTTCCTCTTCGTCTGCTTCTGGCTCCTGATCACGATGGCCCTCGCCGCAGTCCTGCCGAAGACGTGGTGGGTCGCGGCGGTCCCCGTGTTCGTCGGCCTCGCGCTGCTCTTTGCGTTCGTCTACCCCTACCTCGTGGAGTCGCACCCGGCGCCGCCGGACGTGAGGCGTGATGCGCTCGTCTTCGCACAGCGGCAGCACACGGGGCCCGTGAAGGTCGGCGTCGAGGACTGGAGCGACTTCACGAGCGTCCCGAACGCCTATGCCACGGGGCTCGGCCCGAGCCGGCGCATCTTCCTGTGGGACACCCTGCTCGACGGGCGCTTCAGCCGGCGAGAGGTGCGCGTCGTGCTCGCTCACGAGCTCGGCCACCACTCCCGCCACCACATCTGGAAGAGCGTCGCCTGGTACGCGCTCGTGCTCCTTCCCCTGCTCGGCGGCGTCGCGTGGCTGACCGCGCGGCGCGGCGGGCTGTACGCGCCGACGGCCGTCCCGCTCGCCCTCCTTGCCCTCGTCGCGGGAAGCCTGCTGCTCCAACCGCTGGACAACGCCGTCTCGCGCCGGTTCGAAGCGGAGGCCGACTGGACGGCGCTCGAGACGACGCGCGATCCCGCCGCCGCGCGCGCTCTTTTCCGCGACTTCACTCGCGAGGCCCTCGAGGACCCGACGCCGCCGGGCTGGGCGTACGAGGCGCTCGCCACGCATCCGTCGATCGAGGAGCGGATTGCAATGGCGACCGCGTGGGAGCGCCGCAACGCGCGCGGGCGCCGCTAGCTGACGGCGATCTGCGCAGCGAGCTCGCGGGAGATCGCGTGGTCGGCGCCGCCGACGCGCACCGTGACGGGGCCGTCGAACGGCGCGCACTCGCGCACCTCGAGCCGGCGTCCCGGCGTCAGCTTGAGCTTCGAGAGGTAGCGGAGGAGCTCGCCGTCGCCGTCGGGCACGCGCGACACCGTCGCCTTCGTCCCCGCCTCGAGCGTCGACAGCGGCGTCGTCGCCTTCAGGTCGATCCGCAGATCCGGACCCGGGATCGGATCGCCGTGGGGATCGCTGGTCGGGAAGCCGAGCGTGCGGTCGATGTGGGCCTCGAGCTCCTCCGAGAGCGCGTGCTCGAGCCGATCGGCCTCGGCATGGACGGCGTCGATCGGCAGTCCGAGCGTCTCGACCAGGTACTGCTCGAGCAGCCGGTGGTGGCGGATCACCTCGAGCGCTACGCGCTCGCCGGCATCCGTCAGCGTTGCGCCGTGGTAGCGGCGGTGCTCGACGAGGCCGAGCGTCGCGAGCTTCTTGAGCATCGACGTGACCGACGGAGAAGAGACCTCGAGGCGCTCGGCGAGCGCCGACGTCGTCGCGTGGTGGCCCGAGGCCTCGAGCTTGTAGATCTCCTTGACGTAGTCCTGGATGGCGTCGGTCAGTTCCATGTGCCTCAGTTATGATTTAGGCATGCCTAAGTTTACCCGCAAGCAGGTGCTGGCAGGGGCGGCGCCGATCGTCGCGGCCGCGCCCTTCGCGCGCCTCAGCCTGCCGGGGCACGGGGACTCGCACCTGAGCGCCACCCACGAGGGACACGAGCATGCCCGTCTCGGCCATGCAGCGATGATCCGCGACCACGTTCCGGCGTCGGGCGGTCGGCACGACCTCGACGAGCTGCTCTACCCTCCGAAGGCGTTGCCGCACAAGCCGGGCCGCGTCCGCGAGTACGACCTCGTCGCCGTGGACAAGACGATCGAGGTCGCCCCCGGCGTCGAGTTCAACGCGTGGACGTACAACGGCACCGTCCCCGGCCCCGTGATCCGGGCAACGGAGGGCGACCTTCTGCGCGTGAGGTTCGTCAACGGCGGCTCGCACCCGCACACGATCCACTTCCACGGGATCCACCCGTCGAAGATGGACGGCGTCTTCGAGGTGGTTCCGCCCGGCGATTCCTTCACCTACGAGTTCCCGGCCCGACCCGCGGGGATGCACCTCTACCACTGCCATGCGACGCCGCTGAAGAAGCACATCCACAAGGGGCTCTACGGCGCGTTCATCGTCGATCCGAAGCAGCCGCGCTCACCGGCGCAGGAGCTCGTGATGGTGATGAACGGGTACGACACCGACGGCGACGGCGAGAACAACTTCTACACGGTGAACGGCAGGTCGTTCTACTACGCCCGCTACCCGATCGAGGTGAAGCGCGGCCGGACGGTCCGGATCTACCTCGCGAACCTGACCGAGTTCGACCCGATCAACTCCTTCCACCTCCACGGAGAGTTCTTCCGCTACTACCCGACCGGCACCGGCGACCAGTTCGAGTACACCGACACGGTCGTCCAGGCCCAGGGGCAGCGCGGGATCATCGAGATCGACTTCAACAACGTCGGTGAGTTCATGTTCCACGCGCACCAGTCCGAGTTCGCGGAGCTCGGGTGGATGGGCTTCTTCGACGTCAAGGACTGATGTCGAGCCGAGCTGAGGCAGCGATGCCGGGACGGAGCTGGCGCCTGTGGGCATTCGTGCCGCTCGTGCTGCTGACCGCGACCGTGGCCCTGTTCACGGCCACCGGCGGCTCCGTCACCGGGCTGCTCGGCGAGTCCCCGCCGCCGCTCGACGAGTTCGACGTCCGGCGGGTCGAATTCCACCCCGGCGAGATCCGGATTCGCGTCACGAACCCGCAGCGCGACGACTTGACGATCGCGTCCGTAACGGTGGACGACGCGATCGTCCCGTACGACGTGGACGGCCCGACGACGCTGGGGCGGCTGCGCTCCGCCGAGATCGTCGTCCAGTACGACTGGGTCCCCGACGAGCCGATCTCGGTCGGCGTGACGAGCTCGAGCGGGATCGAGACGCGCAAGGACATCGCCGCCGCCGTCCGCACGCCGGAGGCATCGGCGAAGAGCTTCTTCGGCTACGCGCTGATCGGGGCGCTCGTGGGGATCGTGCCGATCGCGTTCGGCCTCCTGTGGCTGCCGTCGCTGCGGCGCGCGGCGCCAGAGTGGCTGGCGGCGTTCATGGCGCTGACCGCCGGCTTGCTCTCCTTCCTGGCGGTGGAAGCGCTCTCCGAGGCGCTCGAGCTCCAGGCGGCGCTCCCTAGTGCACTCGGCGGCGCCGGGCTGGTGCTGCTCGGCGTCTCGCTCAGCTTCCTGTTCCTCACGGCGGTCTCGCGGCGGCTCGGCGAGGGTGCGGGCGGCGGCTCGAGCGTCGGCGGGCTCGCGCTGGCGACGCTCGTCGCAATCGGGATCGGCCTCCACAACCTCGGCGAAGGCCTGGCGATCGGGTCGTCGTTCGCGCTCGGTGAGCTCGCGCTCGGGACCTTCTTCATCGTCGGCTTCATGATCCACAACGTCACCGAGGGGCTCGGGATCGCCTCGCCGCTCGCAGAGGGGCGCGCGGTGCGGTGGCAGCGGCTGGCCGCGCTCGCGCTGGTGGCCGGTGCGCCCGCGATCCTCGGCGCCTGGCTCGGCGGCTTCGTCACGAGCGACCTCCTCGGCGTCGTGTTCTTCGCAGCCGCTGCGGGTGCGGCGTTCGAGGTCGTCGTCGAGGTCGGGCGCTACGTCGCCCGCCGCGCGCCCGGCGGGCTCGCCTCGCCGCACGTGCTCGGCGGCTTCCTCGCCGGCGTCGTCGTCATGTACGTCACCGGCTTGTTGGTCGCCTAGGGTTCTCGACGCCATGTCGGACTTCGCTCCTGTCAGGGAGCTGATCAAGGACGTACCAGGCTGGCTCTCCGACGAGGAGGGCGAGGCGCTCTACGAGCTCGCGCGCGAGTGCACAGGGAAGGGCGTGATCGTCGAGATCGGCTCCTGGAAGGGGAAGTCGACGATCTGCCTTGGCCTGGGCGCACGCGCCGGCAACGGCGTCCGCATCTTCGCCGTCGACCCGCACGCGGACTACCGCCACGGCGAGTTCAAGGAGAACATCGACCGCGCCGGGATCGCTGACCTCGTCACGCCGGTGAAGGGGCTCTCCCAGGACGTCGTCGGTGAGTTCGACGAGCCGATCGAGCTGCTCTTCGTCGACGGCTCGCACGATGAGGACGACGTTCGTACGGACTTCGACCAGTGGGTCCCCAAGGTCGTCGAGGGCGGAGTCGTGGCTTTCCACGACACGACGTGGCACGACGGGGTGCGCAAGGTCGTTGCGGACAAGGTCTACAGCTCGCGCCAGTTCAAGGACGTTCGCTTCGTGATCGGGTCGACCACCATCGCGCGGAAGGTGGCGGCGAACACGGCGCGAGACCGACTGCATGCCCGGCGTGTGCAGGCGACGAAGGCGGTGTTCGGCGCCAGCACGCGGTTGCTGAAGAAGAAGCGAAGCTGGCTCCCGCCGCCGGTCGAGCGGGCGGGCCGCCGCGTCTTCAGGCTCGTCGGTCGCTAGGAGTAATCCGCTACCAGTAGTGCCGGAACCCGCTCAGGCGGACGATTCGCATCAGCACGATGCCGCCGAGGATGGCACTGACGAGCGCGATCGCACCGATCAGCGTGAGGACGAATGAATCGCGAAACGGGTCGTCGGCCACGTCCGCGACCTCCTTCGTCACTCCTCGGCCGGTCTTGAAGATCGCTCGACCCGCCGCCGCCACCGGCGCTTCGAGGCTCTTCCCCACCTTCGCGAGCGTGCTCCCGACCAGGCCGTCGTCGTCGCCTTCCGCGCCGGCGCCGGCAGCGGTGGGGTCGGAGCCGAAGCTCGTCACCGCGTCGTCGCACACGTTTGCGCGCCGAGCGCGGTGGAGGTCGGCGGCGTCCATGCGCCCTCGCGCGATCACGATCGGGATCGCGGCGGCGTCTCTCCGCGCGTCGCCCGCGCGGACAACGAGGCGATAGCCGCCAGGAGGAAGTGGTCGACCGCGCAGACGCCCGTCGAAGCGGATCCGGTTGACGCCGCCGCGCGCTCGGATCGTGAAGGCGCCGAGACGTTCGCAGCTCGGGTAGACGCGGATGATCGTGACGCGCACGACTGTCGGCCGCGAGAGTCGGAACACGAGCGTCGTGCCTCCGTTCTTCCTACCCGGGCGAACAACTCTCCGCGTGACGCTTACCGCACTCCCTGCGACTCGTCGGCTGCAGTCCGACGGTCGCGGCTCGCAGCTGCTCACAACGAACGGCCCTGCGTCACCGGCGCCCACTGCGCCGCTGCCGGCTGCGGCCGGCGCGCCGGCGGATCCTGCCGGCGTCGAGGCTCCGGCGGTGCTCGGGGAGCCTGAGCCGCTTCCGGGCAGCGGCGGCGTCGTGGTGCCCCCGCCCGAGGTCAGCGTGGGCGAGGTGCCCCCTGTTGTGGTCGTCGTCACGCCGGGCACCAGTGGCGCCGGCGGGAGCACCGCGGGCGGCGGTGGCGGAAGCGGTGGGGGTGGTGGAAGCGGCGGTGGCGGTGGAACGGGCGGCAGTGGCGGCGCTGGCGGAAGTGGTGGCGGCGGAAGCGGCGG
>Ga0126307_10002100_pt1 | contig 13386 bp, 11 predicted proteins | sample Plot28_FD_89955 | JGI IMG/M metagenome (GOLD analysis project Ga0126307, IMG submission 89955) | Serpentine soil microbial communities from UC McLaughlin Reserve, CA, USA - Plot28 | ecosystem: Environmental > Terrestrial > Soil > Grasslands | place: USA: UC McLaughlin Reserve, Lake County...
ACGACGCCCTTGCGCGACCGGTTCGGAATGACGTTCAGGCTCGGGTACTACGAGCTCGACGAGCTCGCGTTGATCGTGCGCCGCAGCGCGCGCATCCTCGGCGTCGAGATCGAGGACGCTGCCGCCGACGAGATAGCCAGCCGGTCGCGCGGCACGCCGCGCGTCGCGAACCGCATCCTCCGCCGGGTGCGCGACGTCGCCGAGGTGCGGCACGAGGGCGCGGTGACGCTGCCGGTCGCGCGCGAGGCGCTCGAGCTCCACGAAGTGGACGAGCTCGGTCTCGAGCGCACCGACCGCGAGCTGCTGCGGGCGCTCGCGGATCGGTTCAGCGGCGGGCCGGTCGGTTTGTCGACCCTCGCCGTCGCCCTCGGCGAGGAGCCCGACACGATCGAGGACGTCTACGAGCCGTACCTGCTCCAGCTCGGCTTCCTGCAGCGTACGCCGCGCGGCCGCGTCCTGACGGAGAATGGTCGCGCACATCTCGGCGTTGTCGACGCCTCGGACGCCGCCCTCTTCTGACCCAGTGCGGTGGAGCGGCCGGTCTGGCACCGGCCGCCCCACCTCGGGCGTCAGCCGAGCTGGGCCCGAATCGCGCCGCCGGGGTGGGCGGTCGTATGGACGTTGACGTAGAAGCCGGCTGGGTTCGCAAGGATCTCGTCGATCAGCGTCGCCGCGACGCCGGTCGTGCAGCCGGAGGATGCGCCGCTCGCGCCCGGCGCGACGAGCTGCACGACGATGCCGCCGTTGCCCGTTGAGACTCCGCGGTGGATGTGCGCGCCCACCGACGGAAGGAGGATGTTCTGCGCGGTGAGCTTGAAGCAGACAGCGCCGGCCGTCCGGAGGATCCGGATCGTGGCGTTCCCCGTCCCGTCCGGATCGCCGGTGTTGTTCGGCTCGGCCGCGCCCGAGAGCCGCACGTCGAAGATCCGCCCGGCGGAATCCGTCGACGTCCCGGCGAGTTGCCCGCGGATGGCGCCGGCCGCGTAGTCGGTCGTGTGGACGTTGACGTAGTAGCCGGCCGGGTTCGCGAGGATCCCGGCGACGATGTTCCGAGCGGCCGCGACGCAGCCGCGGGCCGAGCCTTCGGCGCCCGGTGCGACGAGCGGCACGACGATCGACCCCGCTGCACCCGCCGCGGCCCTGTGGATGTGCGCACCGGCCGCGGGAAGCGTGATGCCGCGGACGTCGAACGCGAAGCAGAGCTGGCCCTGCCCGCGACGGACGTGCACCGTCGCGGTGCCGGTGCCTACGGGATCGCCCGCGGGCGACTCGGTCTCGCCGGTGAGGGTGACGCTGTACGTCGTCCCGCCCGCAGTGGCTGTGAGCAACGATCGCGGGCAGCCGCTTGCGGGAACCGGATAGACGTCCGCGGCGTGCTTGAGATGTGCGCGAAGCTGTGCCGCCGTCACCCGAACCTTGGCGTAGGGCCGTGCCTTCGACGATGTGCGGTGGCACACGCTGCGCGTCGGGTTCTTCTTGTCGGGCTGCGCGCCCGCGTTTCCGAAAGCGCCGCCGAGCAGCGCGACGACGGCCGCAAGGACCACGAATTTCTTCATTCCGCCCCCTTCGTCTTCGGTGCAGTCGGTGGGGGTACGGGCCGCGCGCGCGGCCGGTTTTTCAGCGTCGGAACTGGAGCTCGTGCCACGACGGCACGGGCGCGAGGTCGAGCAACGCGCGGCCGCCGTCGGGGTCGCGATAGCCGAAGTCGCCCGTGCGGTCGTCCCAGGCGACCTCGAGCTTGCCCACCTTCACCTGATGGTCGAGCCACGCCCCGCGGAACACCAGCTTGCGCATCCAGTAGACGAGCGACTCGCCCTCGACGAGCGACAGGCGCTCCCAGTGGCGGATCAGGTACCGGCCGAGGCCGCTTCGCGGCTGCTCGATCACGCCGTCGGCGGCCAGTTCGACGAGGTCACCCGTCTCGTCGCCGTCGAGCTCGTTCCCGTCAAGCAGGCCGAGTCTGACTGCGGCTGCGGTGACGCGCTCCTCGAAGTCCTGCGTGTTGAACGAGAAGTGATAGCCGAGAAATTCGACGACGTAGTCGTCACCCGAGTTGTAGTTCGCATCCGACACGGCGCGAAGCGTACCGCCCACTACGCTGGGTTCATGACCCGGATCGCAGTCGTTGCGACGGTGATCGTCATCGCTTTGGCGGTGCTGCTCGCCGTCGCCCTCGACGTCTCCATAACGCGCGTGCTCGTTCTTGCGCCCGCGATCGTGATCAGCGTCGGCGTCGCCGCCGCCGTCGCGATGCTGCTCGCGCGGGCGGCGTGGGAGTCGCTTCGCGGCCTGCGCCGCAGCCGCTAGACGATCAGGACGGGCGTGCCCCAGGTCACCTGGGTGAATAGCCACTCGGCCTCGGGGATCCGCATGCGGATGCACCCGTGTGACGCCGAGTAGCCGATCGACGCGGCACTCGGAGTGCCGTGGATCCCGACGCCCGGCGACGAGATGCCCATCCAGCGCGTGCCGAGCGGATTGTTCGGCCCGGGCGGCACCGGCTCGAGACCCTCGGCCCAGTCCGAGCTCGGCGGACGCCACCACGGATCGCGCTGCATGTCGACGATCTCGAACGTCCCGCTCGGAGTCGGGTACTGGCTCGTCCCGGTCGCGACGCTGAACGACTGGACGAGGCTCGGGCCGCTGTAGAGGCGCAGCGTGTTCGACCCGCGCCAGATCACGACGACCGGGCCGAACCCCTCGACCGTCTGGGCGGGGCGCAGGAACCGCACAGGGAGGCTGATCGGCTTCCGCGTGCTCTGTTGGAGTGCATGCTCGAGCCGCCGCGTAAGAACCTGCCGGCGGACCGCGATCCCCCAGCGCTCCTGCTCGAACTGAGGCCCGTCGACGCCGAGACCGAGCAGGCGGGCGTCGACCGATTCCCGGTCGAACGTCTGAGCGACGTGCGCGACGAAGCGGCGGACGGCGCGATCGGAGACGGTGACGTTCAACGCGATCGCGCTCGCCGAGCGCGATCGCAGCGCGTCGGAGACTGCGGCGTCGACGGCCGCGCCCGCGCCGAGCCGTTGCGGCGGCGCCCACCAGTGTCGCTTGGCGCGCACGATCGGGACAGATCGCGAGAACGCCTCCGTCAATTTCGCGCGGGCGGGCTCGGACATCATCCCGCCGACGTCGATGCCGGCGACGGTCACGCCCGGCGGAATCGCCGGCATCTGAGAAGACGCGGGCGCAGCGGCGCACGCGAGAAGCGCGAAGACGATCAGAACCCCTGCAGTACGAACCATCGGCCTGGCGAATTGTAAGCCGTACTGCGGCCGGCTGTCCGGTGCCGTCCGACGGGCCTCCTACCGTTTTCTGTCCATGCAACGTGGATCGAACCCGGCAGGCTCGTGGACGCTCGCGCCGTGCGCGCGTGGCGACGTCGACCTGCTGGTTCGGGAGCTCGCCGTCAGCCCGACGACGGCGTCGATCCTCGTCCGGCGCGGGTACTGCGATCCCGCCGCGGCCGCCTCCTTCCTCGAGGCGAAGCGCCCGGCGCACGACCCGTTCTTGCTCGGCGACATGGCCGATGCCGTCGAGACGATCCGCGCCGCGATCGCCGGCGGCAAGCGCATCTGCGTCCACGGCGACTACGATGCCGACGGCATCTGCGCGACCACGCTCGCCGTGCTGATCCTGCGCGAGCTCGGCGCGACAGTCGATTGGCACCTGCCGAGCCGGTTCGACGAGGGGTACGGCATCTCCGGAGAGACGATCTCCCGGCTCGCGCAGAACGGCTGCGACCTCGTAATCACCGTCGACTGCGGAATCACGGCCGTCGAGGAGATCGCGCGCGCGAAGGAGCTCGGGCTCGAGGTCGTCGTCACCGACCACCACCGGCCCGGCGCGGAGCTCCCCGACTGCCCCGTCGTCCGGACGCGGCCGTCGGAGTACCCGTTTCCGGAGCTGTGCGGCACAGGTGTCGTCGCGAAGCTCGGCGAGGCGCTTGGAGTCGACCTCGACCGCCACCTCGATCTGGTCGGCCTGGCGACGATCGCGGACGTCGTTCCGCTCGTAGACGAGAACCGCGCCTTCGCCCGCGAGGGCGTCGCCGCGCTCGCGCGAACGCAGCGTGTTGGTCTTCGGGCGCTGATGGAGGTCGCCGGTGTCGATGCGGCGACCGTCGACGAGCGATCGGTCGGCTTCCGGCTCGCGCCCAGGCTCAATGCGGCCGGTCGCCTCGGCCACCCGCGCTCGGCGCTCGAGCTCCTCCTGACCGACGACGCGCAGCGGGCGCGCGAGCTCGCGCAGGAGCTCGAGACGGTGAACCGGGAGCGACAGGTCGTCGAGGAGCGGATCCTCCGCGAAGCGATCGCGCAGGTCGAGGAGTGGCCCGAGCAGCGCCGCCGTGCCCGCGGGTACGTCGTCGCCGACGAGGGCTGGCACGAGGGCGTGATCGGGATCGTCGCCTCGCGGTTGGTGGAACGGTTCGAGCGCCCCGTCGTCCTGATCGCCGGGTCAGCCGACGGCGCCTGGCGTGGCTCCGGTCGTTCCGTCGCGTCATTTGACCTCCACCAGGCGCTCGGAGAGTGCTCAGAGCACCTCACGCGGTGGGGCGGGCACCGTGCCGCGGCGGGTCTGTCGATCGATCCGGCGGAGGTCGCAGCCTTCGGTCAGGCGTTCGCGGCGCATGCGGACGGCGTCCTCGAAGACGACGACCTCGCGCCGGCGGCACCCGTCGACGCCGTCGTTCGCGGCAACGAGCTCACGCTTGCCCTTTGCCAGGAGCTATGCAGGCTGGCGCCGTTCGGCCTCGGCAACCCCGGCGTCACGCTGCTCCTCCCGAACGCTCAGGTCTCCGACGCGGCGGCGGTCGGGGAAGGACGGCACCTCCGGTTCCGGGTGCGCGATGCCGGTCCGGGGGGCGGCAGCGCGATCGCGTTCGGCCTCGGCGGCCAGCTCGACCGCTTCGGCCCCGAGACGCGCTACGACGTGCTCTTTCGCCTGGAGGAGAACCGGTGGAACGGCACTGTTGCGCCGCAACTCGTCGTCCAGCGTGTCCTCGACGCACCCGACCGCTACGCCGAGCTGCACGAGTGGCTCGCGGAGCAGTGGCGGACGGCCATCCGGGCGGGAGAGGCCGCGCTCGAGGCCGACGCCGCGGCCGTGTTCGCGGAGCTGGAGCTCGTTCCGGGCGCGAACGGCGCCAACGGCCGAAGAAGCCTGCTCGAATCGGCGAGATTCCGCGCGCTGCTCGACGCGCACCCGGAACCGCTGGCCGCCGCCGCCTAGCGGCCGCCCGCGTCGGCGAGCGCGGCCCAGAGCCGCGCGAGCTCGTTCACCTTTCTTCTCTGTCGCCAGCGCCTGAACATGCGCCTGCGTCCTTCCCGCGCTCAACGACGATTCCTGCGTCCGGCTACGGGGGAATCTGGAAGGTGCAGGAGTACACTGAGTCCATGGCTGTCGTCGAGCTTCACGAGCGATATCAGAGTCTCGTCGACGAGCTGCTCGCCGAGGTCGAGTCCTACAACGTCGCGATCGACCGCGATCTCCTGATGCGCGCGTTCCTCTTCGCCGCCGAGGCGCACGAGGGGCAGCAGCGCCGTTCAGGGGAGGATTTCGTGCATCACCCCTACGGCGTCGCCTCGATCCTCGCCGGCCTGAAGATGGACGAGCAGACGATCGCGGCCGCGCTTCTCCACGATGTCGTGGAGGACACAGGGGTCGACGGCGACGTCATCCGGAGCGAGTTCGGCGACGAGATCGCACACCTCGTCGACGGCGTCACGAAGCTGACGCGCGTCCAGTTCCAGTCGCGCGAGCAGGCCGAAGCCGAGAACTACCGGAAGATGATCGTGGCGATGGCGGAGGACGTCCGGGTCATCCTGATCAAGCTCGCCGACCGCCTTCACAACCTGCGGACGATCGAGTACCTCGGTAAGCAGAAGCAGGTGCAGAAGGCGAAGGAGACGCTCGAGGTCTACGCGCCGCTCGCCCACCGTCTCGGTATCCACCAGCTCAAGTGGGAGCTCGAGGATCTCGCGTTCCAGACGCTCCACCCGCGCAAGTACTCGGAGATCAAGGCAATGGTCACGGAGCGGCGGGCCGACCGAGAGGCGCACGTGCGCGAGGCCGCAGAGGTGCTCAAGTCGGAGCTCGACAAGGTCGACATCCCCGCCGAGATCATCGGCCGCGCGAAGCACTTCTACTCCATCTACGACAAGATGGTGAAGCGCGGTAAGGAGTTCAACGAGATCTACGACCTGACCGCGATGCGCGTCATCGTCGAGCGCTCGAGCGACGCCGGCGTCCGCGACTGTTACGGCGCGCTCGGGCTGATCCACTCCCTGTGGAAGCCGATGCAGGGCAGGTTCAAGGACTTCATCGCCATGCCGAAGCTGAACCGGTACCAGTCGTTGCACACGACGGTGATCGGCCCCGAGGGCCGCCCGCTCGAGATCCAGGTCCGGACGCGCGCGATGCACGAGACCGCCGAGCTCGGGATCGCCGCCCACTGGGCGTACAAGGGCGCCAGGGGCATCCCGGCCGACGAGGAGTGGGGCGCCTGGGTGAAGCAGCTGATGGACACGAGCGAGGCGGACGGGTCGGCCGAGTTCATGAAGACGTTCCGCACCGACCTTTTCGACGAGGAGGTGTACGTCTTCACGCCCAAGGGCGCGGTGAAGACGCTGCCCGCAGGCTCGACGCCGATCGACTTTGCGTACGCCGTCCATACCGACGTCGGCCACCGCACCGTCGGCGCCAAGGTGAACGGGCGCATCGTGCCGCTGCACTACCAGCTCCAGAACGGCGACTTCGTCGAGATCCTGACCACGAAGTCGGGCCGCGGGCCGTCACGCGACTGGATGAAGATCGCGGCGTCTTCGCGGGCGCGGAACAAGATCCGGCAGTGGTACTCGCGCGAGACGCGCGAGGAGACCGAGCAGAAGGGGCGCGAGGCGCTCGAGCAAGCGCTCAAGGCGCAGAACCTGCCGTACCGCAAGCTCGCCGGCTCGCCCGTGCTGGCGCAGGTGATCCGCGAGGCAGGCTTCAAGAAGGCCGAGGACTTCTACCTCGCGCTCGGCTCCGGGAAGGTCGGGCCGGCGCAGATCGTCCGCAAGGTGATCCAGCGGCTCAAGGTCGACGACGTTCCGCAGGAGGAGCCGGTCGGGCTGAAGCCGTCGAAGGCGAAGCTGACGACGTCGAGCGGCAAGGTCGGCGTGAACGTGCAGGGCGTCGACGACGTGCTCATCCGGCTCGCGAAGTGCTGCACACCGGTTCCCGGCGACGAGATCGTCGGCTACATCTCGCTCGGCAAAGGGATCACGATCCACCGCGATGACTGCCCGAACGCGAAGTCGCTGCGCCGAAACGCAGAACGCTTCACACCGGTGGAGTGGGAGGACGGCGCCGTCCAGCAGGGCTTCCGCGTCCAGATCGCGGTGCAGTCGTGGGACCGGCCGCGGCTGCTCGAGGACGTCGCGCGGACGTTCGCCGAGTTCGGCGCGAACATCGTCTCGTACGGCGGCGTGGTCGAGAGCGACCTCGCCAAGAACTGGTACACAGCCGAGCTCGGGGATGTGAAGGCGCTGCGTGCGTTGCTGAGCGCGCTCCGCAACATCGACTCGGTCTTCGACGCCTACCGCGTCACGCCGAACTAGGCGACGTCGTTGCGTTCGTAGGCGGCGATCGCCTCGCGGAACTCGGGCGGGATCTCACGCGGCCTGCGTTCTTCGAGGTCGACGAGCACCAGCGTCTGCTCGGCCGTGACCAACAGCTTCTCGTCGCGCGCGCGGTGCGCCGCGAACTCGTACGTGGCACTCGTTCGCCCGATGCGCTTGACGCGGACGGCGACTTCGATCTCGTCGTCGAACACGGCCGGCGCGTGGTACTCGATCATGCACGCGCGCAGGACGAACTCGACGCCGGGCTCGCCCACGTCCATCCCCAGCAGGCCGAGCAGGCGGTGGTACTCGACGCGCGCGAGATCCATGTACGGCAGGTAGCGGCCGTAGTAGACGATCCCCTGAGCGTCCGTGTCCGAGAAGCCGACACGCGTCCGCGCGCTGAACTTGAAGGGCGGCTTGGGGCTCACGGCGCGGCGGAGGGATCCGCCAGCGACTGCGCTGCGACGCGCACACGCCGAACCGCTTCCTCGTGCGCGTGGAGCTCGCCCCCCAACGCCTCGTCGAGCGCGCGCAGGACTTCCTGGAAGACCGGGAGGCCGCGGTCGAAGATCACCTGACCCTCGGGAGTGAGCACGAGGAGCGTCGAACGGCCGTCGCGCGGGTTCGGACGTTCCTCGACGTGACCGCGCTCGATCAGCCGGGCGACGACGTCTCGCGTCGTCTCGCGCCGGACTCCCTGGGCCTGCGCGAGCCGAGTTCGCGTTACGGGCTGAAGCACGCCGATGAACGAGACCGGGCCGTACTCGCGCTGATCGACGCCTGCGGCGCGCAGCCGCTGCCCGGAGATGTCGTCGACGTACCGGGCCGCGACCCAGAGCTCCTGCGCGATCGCGCCGCGGACGATCGGCTCGGTCGCCATCTCGCAGGATGATATGAGCGTCAGCCGCGGGCGACGGGCTCGAGCCTCCGCGTCGATCGATTGAGGCGGAGGATGCGCTTGTTCTCCCATTCGTTGACGTACACGGTTCCGTCGGGCGCCACCGCGACACCGTTCGCGCGGGCGGACGAGACGATGCGCGTTGTCGTTCCGTCCGGCGCGATCCTCACGACGCCACCGCCGCTTCCGTCGCGAATGACGTCCGCCGAGTAGATGCTCCCGTCGGGCGCCGCCGCGACCGACACGGTGATGCCGACGTCGCCGCCGAAGGTCGTGATCATGCCGGTCGTCAGGTCGATGCGCCGGATCCTCCGGTTCTCCGTGTCGGCGACATAGAGCGCGCCGTCGCGGGCGATCGCGACGGAGTGGGGATGGAAGATCTTCGCGGCGGTCGCCGGGCCGCCGTCGCCGGCGTAGCCCTCGGTGCCGTCGCCCGCGATCGTCGTCACGGCCCCGTCCGGCGCGACCTTCTTGATCCAGCCGACGTAAAGCGTCACGTAGAGGTTCCCGGCGGCGTCGACGGCCACGGCGCTTGCGTCCATCGGCGGCGTCAGCGGCGTCAGGGCCGACCCATCGACACGGTAAATCGCTCCGTCGCGTCCTGCGACGTAAGCCTTTCCGTCGGCGACTGTCACGTGGAACACGCCGACACCGCCCGCCACGCGCGTCGCGCGCCCTCCTGCGATCCGCAGGAGGTCGCCCTCGCGCAGTTGCCCGACGAGGAGGTCGCCGGACGGCTCCACCGCGATCGTCAGGGGGTCGACGATCAACGGCTCGCGCGGGATGTCGACCGCGACCGACCCGAGGCGCGTCGATCGCGCGCCGACGCGGGCGAAGATCGACCACGTGCCGGCGCGCGGGAAACGAAGCGCCGCCGCATAGCGTCCGCGCGGCTTCGTCGACTGTAGCCTCGCGCGCAGTGTCGTGGCACCGCGAGCCTCGAGCGTCGCGCGTGCAGGAGGCGTGATCGTCACGACGGCCCGCCAGACGTTCCCAGCGACCGCACTCGCGGGGATCGAGACGGGGCGCACCTTCGGCACGGGCGCCGCGCCCGCTGCTCCCGCGAGTGCGAAGGCGGCAAGGACGCTGAGCGCGATGATCGGCTTCATTCGACAACCTCCCAACCTACGGCGATATCGCCGTAGTTATGGCGAAGCCGCCGCTTGTTGTCAAGTCGTTCGGCCCGGTGGCCGACACCGCGGACCCGGCCGCGATTGACTGTCGTTCCCGGACGATTTCGGCGGCTACGGGTGACGTTGCTGCGGCCGCCGTCGGCCGCCGGCTTGCATGACCTCTCGCAGCGCGTCGTGAGGGAGCGCGTACGCGGTCGCGCCGCCGCGGCCGGTCATCGTCTCGGCGGCGACGAGCGCGTTCACGATCGCCTCTTCGGTCGCCTCGATCGCGGCGTAGAAGAGCGGGTTCAGCCGCTCGTTCGGCACCATCGTCAGCGGGACGGGTTCGTCCGCGGCTGCGCTGAAGCGGTTGCCGACCGCGAACGCGAGCAGAAGGTCACCGCTCGAGTTCTCGCCGGCGCCGCCGGTGCGCGCGATTCCGAGCGCCGCGCGGTGCGCCAGCCGCGCGCACTGGTGCGGTAGCAGCGGTGCATCCGTCGCGACGAGGACGATGATCGAGCCGCCGCCGTCGCCCGCGTCCGGCTCCGTCAGGGCAGGGACGCGCTCCGGCCCGAGCTCTCGGCCGACCGGCACGCCGTCGATCTGGAGCCTGCGCCTCGCTCCGTGATTCGCCTGCACGAGCACCCCGACCCGGTGCTCGCCCGCCGCACGCGACGCAGTACCGATCCCGCCCTTGAAGCCGTGGCAGATCATCCCTGTGCCGCCGCCGACCGCGCCCTGCTCGACTGGGCCATCCGTCGCCGCCTCGAGCGCGGCGAACACGTGTTGGTCGCGGACGTGCATCGCTTCGATCTCGTTGAGGAAGCCGTCGTACGTCTCGCCGACGACCGGCAGGTGCCAGCGCCCGCGGTTCGCACGGTGCTGCGACGCCACGATCGCGTCGCGCACGACGCCGACGGAGAACGTGTTCGTGATCCCGATCGGCGTGGTGAGGAAGCCGGATTCGCGCACCCATTCGAGCCCCGTCAGCTCACCGTTGCCGTTCAGCCGGTGCGGCGCCGCGAAGCATGGCGTGCCGTCCGCAGTCGGCAAGACGACCGTGACGCCGGTGCGGACCGAGTCGCCGTCGACGAGCGTCGTGTGGCCGACCCGAACACCCGCGACGTCGGTGATCGCATTCAGCGGCCCAGGCTCGAGGTCGCCGATCGCGATCCCGAGGTCGCGCGCATTCACGCGCGGATGACGCCGAGCAGCTCGTCGCGCTTGCGCTCCATCAGCTCACGCGAGCGTGCTTCGAGGTTCAGGCGGAGCAGCGGCTCGGTGTTCGACGGCCGCACGTTGAAGTGCCAGTCGTCCGCCTCGACGGAAACGCCGTCGAGGTGCGACACCTTGCCCTCGCGGCCGAAGCGCTCCTCGAGCTCCCGGAGCTTCGCGTCGACTTCGGCGACCGGCGTGTTGATCTCGCCCGTGATGAAGTAGCGCTCGCGATACGGCGCGAGGATCCGGCTCAGCGGCTCGCCGCGCTTCGAGATCAGCTCGAGCATGAGCAGGAACGGCACGACGCCGGAATCGGCCTGCGAGAAGTCGCGGAAGTAGTAGTGCGCCGAGACCTCACCGCCGAAGAGCGCGCCCTCCTCGCGCATCCGGTGCTTGATGTATGCGTGGCCGACGCGGTTGACGAGCGGGATGCCGCCGGCGCGCTCCACCGTCTCCGGAACCGCCCAGGACGCCCGCAGGTCGTAGATCACCTTTCCGCCCGGCTCCTTCGCGAGCACCGCCTCCGCGAGCAGCGCCGTGACGAAGTCGCCGGGGACGAACTCGCCGCCGTCGTCGACGAAGAAGCAGCGGTCGGCGTCGCCGTCGTACGCGACGCCGAGGTCGGCTCCGTCCTCGAGCGTCTTCGCGACGATGAACTCGCGGTTCTCGGGCAGGAGTGGGTTCGGCTCGTGGTTTGGGAAGCTGCCGTCGGGATCGAAGTAGCACCGCACGGCATCGACGGGGAGCCTGTCGAGGATCGGCGGCAGCATCGCGCCGGCCATGCCGTTCGCCGCGTCGACGACGACGCGCAACGGACGGATCGCGCCAACGTCCACGAACGCAAGGACGTGCTCGACGAAGGACGGGTACACATCGAGCTCCTCGACGGCTCCCCGCCGCGAGACCTCGCCGAAGCCTGCAAGTGCGCGGTCACGCACGTCGAGCAGCCCCGACTCGCCCCCGACCGGCAGTGCGCCCTCACGCACGATCTTCATGCCGGTGTACTCCTTCGAGTTGTGCGACGCGGTGACCGCGATGCCGCCGTCGAGACCGAGGTCGCCGACGGTGAAATAAAGCATCTCCGTACCGGTGAGTCCGATGTCGAGCACGTCCGCGCCGCCGTCGCGCGCCCCTTCGATCGCGGCTCGCTGCATCGCAGGCGCGTGAATCCGCATGTCGCGCCCGACCGCGATTCGCTCGGGCCGGAACTCCTCCGCGTAGGCGCGTCCGATGGCGTACGCCCCCTCTTCGTCGAGCTCGCGCCCGTGGATCCCGCGAACGTCGTACGCCTTGAAAACCGCGGGCTCGAGCACGACGGCGATCCTAGTCTCCGCCCGATCGCGCGGCTCCGTACGCTCGTTCCCGCTCCGTACACTGACACGATGGAACGCAAGGTCGCGACCGTGGTCTTCGTCGACCTCGTCGAGTCGACGGCGCTGGTCTCCGCGACCGATCCGGAAATCGTGCGCAGGCGCGTGACCAGGTACTTCGAGCGTGCCGCCGACTGCATCCGCGCACACGGCGGAACCGTCGAAAAGTTCGCCGGCGACGCGGTGATGGCGGCGTTCGGCGTCCCCGTCGCGCACGAGGACCACGCCGAAAGGGCCGTTCGCGCGGCGTTCGCAGTCCTCGACGCGGTGCACGAGCTCGGGCTCGAGGCGCGCGTCGGGGTCGAGTCCGGGGAGGTGGTCGTCGAGGACGCGGAATCGACGTTCGCGACGGGCGAGGCCGTCAACCTCGCCGCACGGCTACAGCAGGCGGCGGAGCCCGGCGAGATCCGCCTCGGCGCGGGCGCGCGACGTCTCGCGGCCGGCACCGTCGAAGTCGACGACGCAGGCCCGATCGAGATCCGCGGGCGGCAGGAGCCCGTGTGGACGTGGCGCGCGCTGCGTGTCGTGGACGCGCGCCGCCGGCGACCGCGCGCACCGTTCATCGGTCGCGACGCGGAGGTTCAGCTCCTGCACAACACCTTCGCTCGTGCCCTTCGCGACCGCCGCGCGCACCTCGTGACCGTCTTCGGCGAGCCGGGCGTCGGCAAGTCCCGCCTCGTCTCCGAGTTCGTCGAGGGTGTCGAGCGCGCGACGGCTCTGTCCGGCCGCGCGCTGCCCTACGGAGAGGGCGTGACGTACTGGCCGCTCGCGTCGATGATCAAGGCGTCGGCTGGAATCAAGGACGACGACCCGGCGAACGAGGCGTTCGAGAAGCTTCGCGTGTGCTGCGAGAGCGAGGCCGTCGCCGACCTGCTCGGCCTCGCGCTCGGCGTCCTCGGCGCGGTCGAGGGTGAGCGCACCGGCGACGAGCTCGCGTGGGCGGCCGTCCGGTGGGCGGAGCAGCTTGCCGACGCGCAGCCGCTGGTGCTCGTCTTCGAGGACGTGCACTGGGCGGACGAGCGGCTGCTCGACCTGATCGAGCACCTCGGACGCTGGCTGCGCGAGGTCCCGGTGCTGATCGTCGCCGTCTCGCGGCCGGAGCTGCTCGAGCTGCGGCCGACGTGGGGCGGCGGGAATCCGCGGACGTCGTCGATCGAGCTGACGGCGCTCGACGAGCACGA
>Ga0126307_10002102_pt1 | contig 13377 bp, 16 predicted proteins | sample Plot28_FD_89955 | JGI IMG/M metagenome (GOLD analysis project Ga0126307, IMG submission 89955) | Serpentine soil microbial communities from UC McLaughlin Reserve, CA, USA - Plot28 | ecosystem: Environmental > Terrestrial > Soil > Grasslands | place: USA: UC McLaughlin Reserve, Lake County...
GCAACTCGATGGCGGGATGGAAGTACCGCAGCCCAGGATCACCCTCGTTCCACGCCTTGTAGACGCGACGTACGACCTCGACGTTCTCCTGCGACATCGCCTACTCCCGCAGCCCCGCGGCTTCGAGGGCTTCAGTTCGGCTCCCAAAGATTTCGACGCGCTCGATCCTCGCTCCCTTGAACCTGTAGACGTGGGCGGCATCGCGATCGACCGGCACGCCGCTCGATCGACCACGGGCATGGATGCGGTAAACGGCTACGACGCACGCCCCGGCGTCGCGAATCTCAAGCAGGTCGATGGGCTCGTAGTGGACGGATTCTTCTGCGGAGGCGAGGTGGCGCATCACTTCGTCGATCCCGTGGTGGACCGTGGCTCCGGGAAGCTCGCGCTGATCGTGCCAGTCGACCTCTGGATGGAGAAATTCGGCCAGGCTCCGGTAGGCGTCCTCCGACCCGAGTCCGGGGCGCTTATTGAAGGCGTCATGAGCGCGCCGTACGACCTCGACGTTCTCCTGCGACATCGCCCGCCCAGTATCCCGCCGCGGGGTAAAGGAGGGTCTGGTCGGCGCACGACCGCGTCGCCAGACCGCCGGGTAGCAAATCGCGCGCGCAGCGAAATCGAACGAATGAACACACCCCATGACCACTGAGACGATCACAGTTCGCATGACCCCGGACGAGATCGTCCGGGTGGACGAGCTGCGCGGTGATGGCGTGTCGCGGTCGGCGTTCGTACGTGAGCTGCTGCGGAGGGCCGGTCCGCTTGAAAATGCGCCTAGCTATGCGGAGGCGCTGCTGCTATTGGGCCGTTCAGCGCGTGCAGGGAAGGTCCAGGCGCAGGTCGCGCTCGAGCGGGCGCTCAGGGGCGACCGCGATGACCAAGACGACGACTGGCTGGAGCGGCTGCTCGATGAGCAACGCAGCCACTGAGCTCGAGCGCTTCCGCTGCTTCGCCTCGTGCGTTGGGCTCGAGCTGGAGCCGTTCCAGGACGACGTCATGGGGGCGGTTCTGAGCGATCGACGCGAGGTCGTTATCTCGCAGCCGCGCGGAGCCGGCAAGACGACACTGCTGGGCGCTTACGCGCTGTGGGAGCTAATCCAACACCCGGAGGCGACGATCATCTGCGCCGCCGCGGCGCGCGACCAAGCGCAGCACCTGTTCCGGGCGGCGGAGCGGTTCGCAAAGCGCGTGCCGGCGCTGCGGAAGCGGCTGACGTTCACGATGCGCGAAATTAGGACTCCGCATGCCGGGCGGCTGCTCGTGGTCAGCGCCGACAGCGAGAAACAGATGGGCCACGACCCATATGTCGTGATCGTGGATGAGCTCGGCAGCCATAAGGACGAGTCGCTGTACGTGTCGCTCAGGAGCGCGCTGATCAAGAACCGGGAGGCCCGCATGCGGGTGATTTCCACGATGGGCGGCCACGAGGAGGCGCCGATGCCGTCGATGCGCCGCAGGGTGCTCGCGGACGGCAAGGTGACCCGCGAGGGGACGGTGTGCCGCGCCAACACGCGCGACTCGCTGTGGCTCGAGTGGTCCGTGCCGGAGGGCGCCGACATTCGCGACATCGCCGGGGTGGTGAAGCCAGCGAACCCGCGGAAGGCGATCACCGTCGAGATGCTGGCCGAGCACCGCCGGGTGCTGCACGAGACGGCGTTCCGGCGGCTGCACTGCAATCAGCACCTGCCCGGAGACGACGCATTCATCAGCGCCGACAGGTGGGACGCCTGCGACGGGCCGATCGACATCCCGCCGGGTTCGCAGGTCGTCGTGGGTGTGGACGCCGGGATCCGCCGCGACTCGACAGCGGTTGTGACGGTCCGCAAGGACGACACTGGCGTCTTCCACGCTGGCTTTCAGATTTGGACGCCCTCCCGCGACCGCGAAGTCCGGCTCGACGACGTCGAGGAACACATCGTGGCGCTCTGCGGCCGCTTCGACGTGCAGGCCGTCGCGTTTGACAAGCACCTGTTCATCGGATCGGCACAGCGGCTCTACGAGGCTGGCGCGCCGATGGTGGAGTACCCGCAGAGCAACCCGAAAATGGTCCCCGCGACGCAACTCCTGCACGAGGTGATCGCGGACGGCCGGCTGCGCCACGGCGGCGACCCAATCGCCCGCTCGCACTCGCTCGCCGCCGTCGTCGCCGAAACCGAGATGGGAATCCGGCTGCGGAAGTCCGTAAGCCGCGACCGGATCGACGCGCTCGTCGCGCTGGCGATGGCGATCGCCGTGGTGGACGCGATGCCGCCGCCGCGACAGTCGGTCTATGCACGGAGGTTCCTCGCCGACGACAAGCCTGTTGCCGGGGCGGTGGAGTCGTGACCCGCGGCTGGTGGTGGGTGACGTCCGGCGGAGCGGGCGATCCCGAGAAGCCGCGTCCGCGCAGCCGGTCTGTCTACGAGCAGCGCGGCACTGAACGACCCGAGCCGCTCGTGGTCGACGCTTGGACCGGCCGGCCGCTCAATCCACGGCCGTGCTGCGACAACCTGGCGGCGTGCGACCGCCCGGAGTGCTGGAGCACCATCATCGACGGGCGCCAGTGGACGGCGCGGTCGTGACGGCTCGGCACCAGCTGGCCAGTCTCCTCCGGGAGTACGAGCACCGGCTGCGGCCCAAGGCCGACTACACACCGCGCGGCGTGGCCGAGTCGCTTAAAGGCGACCGGGAACACCCTGACGTGCTCGACGACGCGGAGATCATCGAGGGCCTAGCCGATCAGTTTGGGGTACTCGACTTGGATCTCACCGACGCGTACGCGAGGTTGGCGTAGGCCCCGGTCACCTCCGAGGGGGCGAAAGATCGTCGGTCAGCCCTTCTCGTTTTTAGCTGCTTCTCCTTGCTATGGCGGGCTGCGGGGAGCGGCGCCGGCCACGCAAGGTGGATGCGTTGTGTCAAAGGGCGGCTGGTGAGAAACTGAGGCCCTCTTCGGAAGGAGGTCTCGATGCTGTTGCACGAAGACGTACCTGTTGCCGAAGCCGCTCCGCCGCGCGGCCCTTCCCCCCCTGGTGCCGAAGCGACGGAGAAGAAGGTGGCAGGTGATCTCAAGCCTGCCGTCTTCTTTGGGTTCCTTGCGGTCGTCCTAGTGGCACTAATCGGAGCAATCGTCCTCTACGCGATTGACGAGGACTCCGCCGCTCAGGTCATCCTCCCGGTTGGAACTGGGCTCTTGGGTGGTTTGACCGGCCAGTACTTCGGCGAAAAAGCGTCTGCGCCTGCCGCATGAGGCTACGGGCAACAGCTCTAGGGGGCGAACTTCGCGGACGCGGCCCTTCGCGCTGGTAGCGGCTTCCTTTGGCGTGGCGGGCTGCGGGGAGCGGCTTGGACGCGACCGGCGCGGGCCGCCGAAATGCCCGTTCGTCGGGGTTGCACCTCGAATGTGTCGCGAGGAGAGTGCTTCCGGGTTAGCGTTGCGAAGTGACGCGCCGCCTCGCGCTGTCCGTCGGTCTTGCTCTCGCGATCATCTTGTCGGCGATTGCTGTCGACACGGCCAGCGCTCAGCAAACAACCGCGACGGTCACGCGCGTCATCGACGGTGACACGCTCGAAGCCCAATTGGCTGACGGCCGCCTGCTCACGGTGCGACTGATCGGCATCGATACCCCGGAGGTGGGCGAGTGCGGCTTTACGCACTCGGCGGCGGCTCTGCGAGAGCTTGTGGAGGGCCGGCCTGTAAATCTCGTCGGCGATCCGACTCAGGGGGCGACTGACCAGTTTGGTCGGTCGCTGTTCTACGTCGACCGCGTCAGCGACGGGCTGGATGCTGGCAAGGAGATGTTGCAGCTTGGCTTGGCGGAGCAGCTAATCGAGCCACGCTACGAGCGCATGCTGGCGTATACGGATGCCGCGACAGACGCCGCTCACGCCTACTCGGGGCTGTACCGGCGCTGTGATGGCGACTTCCACCGCAACGTCGCCAAGCAACGGCGCGAGCTGCGGCGGACGGCGGTCGCGTTCATGCGCACCTACTACCGCCTCGTCTCAGACGAGCGCTTCCTGCGCGCGTGGCGGATGCTGCACCGCCGCGTCCGACGTCAGATCGGGCCGTTCTACCGATGGAAGGCCGGCTACCGCCGATCGCTGGGGGTGTCGGTGCGGTCGGCCCGCGCACGCCTCTCGCGCGGCGGGGGCTTCGTCCGGGCCGTCGTAAATGTGTCTCTGCGCTCCCGCGATCGGGACGCGTGTAGCGGGCAGGTGGTCCGCCAGTACTTCCGAGGACACTGGTTGCTCTCTCCTCGACCCTACTCGTGGGAGGCGGTCCGCGTTCGGATGCGCAAGACGGGAGGCGGCACCGTCCGGCTCTCTAAATCCGAATGCCCCAGCCGCGACGGTGGTGGGGGAGGAGGCGGAGGAGGCGGATCCCCCGACTGCCAGGGCTACTCGCCCTGCCTCCCGCCCGGACCAGATGTGGATTGTGCCGGGGGATCCGGCAACGGGCCTCGCTACGTGAGAGGTCCCGTCTCTGTGAGGGGGAGCGATCCGTACGATCTCGACGGCAACGGGGATGGCGTGGGCTGCGAGACCTAGCGCGGCAGCGTCGGATCGTTCTCATACCTTGGGCCCGGACGCGATGGATTACTTCCCTGTCGCCGATCTTCTCGATCGGATTGGCGCTCGATCTCGCTGCGTGCGCTCGACCCGATGACCAGGTCGATAATCCGACGCCGCAGTAGCGGTATCACGTACGAGCTTGCACGGACAATGAACCGATGCACGTAGACGTGAGTGCATCGGCAGGGGCCCCGCAGGACCGCGCAACGCCCCGCAATCCCTCGCCGGGGCCGCTCAGTTTTCGATCCTCACGGGAGACGCCCACAACATGGTGAACCGGCTGTTTCGCGCGCGCGAACTTGACCGTAGGCAGGAGCGGTGGGGCCAGTCGCGTTTCCGGTGGCGCTACTTCCGGCGGCGGCTCGAAGGACAGATCGTGGACCTGGATCGCGCGTTCCGGGAGGTCGAGTAACGGGACCGTCCGCTACCGGCCCTAGGATGCTCCTGGCCGATAGTTCGAACATCTCTTGTGGCGCGCGCCCCCCGGTCCTCAACTCCTGGGGGGCGCGCCCCGCGAGACCCGAGTTGAGAGAGTTGAGATGGAGCAGCAGGGACAGGAAGATCGGGTAGGGACCCAAACCAAGCGGAGCCCGGGCGGCTTCCCGGTCCTCGAGTCCGATGAAGGCGTGCTCGCGGGGTCCATCGCGGTAACCCCGCTCTCCGACGACGCCGACGATGCGCCGATCTTCCTCTCACACGAGCAGAGCGAGGAGGTCTGCCAGACCGTCGATGAGCACATCGCGATCTTCGACACCTGGCTAAGGACGGCCGGGGCGGCGGCACCCTCGCAGCCGCCCGGACCCTGGAACACTCGCGGAGCCGCCGACGCGAACGACCCGGCGCAGATTCGCGAGGTGAGGCGCCGGCTCGCCCGGTTGCGCCGGGATCTGCGGGCGGGCCGAACGCGGGCACGGGCCGCCCGCCAGATGCCGCGCCGCATCCCACAGCCTCGCCGGCGGCTGGACCGGAACCTTGGCTGCGGCCGGCCGGCTGCTCGCCGCACATCGTCGGCGTCGTCGGCATCTCGCGGCGATCCGAGCGACTTAGCCGGGGACGATCCCCCGAGACATAGGCCGCTAGCCCGCGAGGGAGTGGCCGCATGAGCGCCCGGCCGAGCCCCTATGGGTCTAGGTCGATAAAGACCCGGCGGCGGCGGACGAAGGCGGAGATGGGCGCGATCAGGGAGGCGATCTTCACCTCGCTGCGCTGCGACCATCCGCAGACGATCCGCCAGCTGTTCTACGGGCTCACCGTCACCGGCGTGATCGCCAAGACGGAGGCGGAGTACAAGACCGTCGTCCGGCTGACCGGCGAGATGCGCCGGGCCGGCGTGCTGCCGTACAAGTGGATCGCCGACGCGACCCGCTGGATGCGGAAGCCGAGAACGTTCGACTCATTGGAGTCGGCATTGAAGATCACCGCCCAGACGTACCGGCGTTCGCTGTGGGCGGAGAGCCGCGACTACGTCGAGATCTGGATCGAGAAGGAAGCCCTCGCCGGGGTCGTCGTGGACGTGACCGACGAGTACGACGTGCCGCTGATGGTGACCCGCGGCTACCCGTCGCTGACATTCGTGCAGTCGGCCGCGGTGGAGATCAACGCGAGGTGCCAGTTCACCACGGTCTACTACCTCGGCGACCACGACCCGTCCGGCGTCGACATCTCCCGCAAGCTCGAGGCTGACCTGCACGAGTTCACGGACGGCGTGATGGGGTTCGAGCGGATCGCCGTCACGGACGAGCAGATCTCGTCGTGGGCGCTGCCCACCAGGCCGACGAAGAAGTCGGACACGAGGGCCAAGGGCTTCCGCGGCGAGAGCATCGAGCTCGACGCGATCCCGGCCCCGGTCCTGCGCCGGCTCGTGCGCGACGCGATCGAGCTCCACGTCGACAAACGGCAGCTTGATGTTCTGAGGACGGCCGAGACGGAGGAGCGCCGCGTCCTCGAGGAGATGGCTGCCACGTTGAACGGGGGCGGTTCGTCGTGACCGCGCGGATGTGCCGGTGCGGCTGCGGTGCCTCGCTCCACGGGCGCCGGGCGAACGCCTTCTACTTCGATGGTGCCTGCCGCGTACGCGCCCACAGGGCGAGGGTGGCTGATACCCGGCCCGATACGTCAACCCAGACCGTTGTAACGGTTAGAGGGCCTTCTGTGGTGCTGAGGGAGGCGGCATGAGCGAAACTGCCGCCGTGCGTTTCGTGCGGGCGATCGACCTGTACATCGGCGACCAGCGCGCCGAGGGCCGGATCAACTCCCTCCAGACCGAGCGCGAGTACCGCTACGTGCTCCGCTGCCACGCCGAAGACGTCGACAACCGCGATCCGGCGTACACGAACCGGGACGACGTGAAGCGCACGCTGGGGCGCTGGCAACATCCCAACACGCGGTCGAAGCACCGCTCCATCCTGGTGAGCTTCTACGAGTGGATGGTCGAGGAGGGCCACCGGCCGAGCAACCCGGCCCGACAGACGAAGCGGCCGCGGCGGCGGCCGCCGAAGAGGTACCGGCTCACCCGCGACGAGACGATCGCGATCTTGGAGGCCGCGCGTGGCAGCCGCGAGCGCCGGGCGATCCGCCTCGCCGTCTGTGCCGGGCTTCGGCGTGCCGAGCTTCGAGGGATGCAGGGACGCCACTTCCGCCGTCCGGGCTGGGTGTGGGTGTCCGCCGATATCGGCAAGGGCGGCAAGGAGCGCTGGATCCCCGTAATAGCCGACCTCGAGCCCGTCTGGGAAGAGCTAGCCGGGCTTGCTGACGACGAGTACGCGTTGCCGGCGCAACGCTTCCGCGACCCTGGCCGCAACCGCGAGCGGCGCGACTACGCGCTCTCCCCCGCGTCCTACCAGGCGATCTGGCGGCTCGTGAAGCAGGCCGTCAGCCGTGCCGGGATCTCCGCGAACATCACTCCGCATACGCTCCGGCACGCCTACTGCGACCACGTCGCGCGGCACGCCGGGTTGCAGGTCGCCCAGCAGGCGATGGGCCACGCGAACCTTGCGACGACGGAGCTCTATCTGAGCGCTCCGACACTCGATGAGCTGGCTCACGCGATGCGCAACGTCACCCTCGGAACGCGGCCCGAACCCGAACACACGTTCCAGGGTTCCGAAGTTCGGCCCCTGAAGCCAAAAGAGGCGCCGACCGGAATCGAACCGGTGTCAACGGCTTTGCAGGCCGCTGCGTAACCACTCCGCCACGGCGCCGGGGCTCGTGAAGCGTAGCGGCGGCCGCGGCCCGCGGGATTCGTCACCTCGGGGTGCCGCGGGTACGATCCGAAGCGTCCCGTGGACGTCAAGACGGTCTCCTTCTGGGTGCCCGGCGGGAAGAGCGCCGCCGGCCTCGCTCGTCGCTCGGTGCTGTCTGCCGAGGCGGACCTGCCGCCCCGCATGCGCCATCGGCTCGCGCTGCTGCTGAGCGAGCTCGTGAACAACGCGATCCAGCACGGCGGCGCCGGCCCGCACGAGACCGTTCAGGTCAGGGTTGCGTCGACCGCCGACCGGGTGCGCGTCGAGGTGTTCGACCCGGGAGCGAACGGCGCCGTGCCGCGTGATCGCCTCGAGCCGGAGCGCGGCTACGGCCTGCTGCTGGTCGATCGCCTGGCGAGCAAATGGGGCCGCGAAAACGTGCCCAGCGGCGGGACTCTCGCCTGGTTCGAGCTCGAGCTCGACCCCACGGATTACCACTAGAGACCGCGGCTATACTGGCCGTTCGCGCGGCTGTAGCTCAGTTGGCTAGAGCGTCTGCTTGCCATGCAGAAGGTCGAGGGTTCGAATCCCTTCAGCCGCTCTCGAAAAGGTCTGCATTTGCAGGCCTTTTTCGTGTACGCAGTCGGCTGGTGCGTCTGCGTCGCCGGGTAACGATTGGGTAGCGGCGGCGTGGCCCGCGGCGGGAGTCCCGTCAGAAACAGCTTGTTTGCAGGCAGTTGTCGGCGGCTCGAACCTCTGAGCTTCTGCGGCGCCGAAGCACGTCATCTGGCGTGGCCGGTCGGCGCCTCCTACACCGCTTTCGCTCCCGAGCAGTCGCGGGCGGGAGTACTCGGTCGACTACGTGACTCTCGGGCGGCCATAGCTCCACGAGGTCGTTCGGCCCGCGGCGGGCGGTGGAGTCGGGCTGACCTCGGGACGGTGCCTTGGGCTCGCGCTCTGGAAGCGACGAGGGGGCGACTCGTTGTCGCCCCCTCGTCTTGGTGACCTGGCCGAGCGCGGGAAGTTCCCGCGCCTACTCCGTGGAGGCGACTATCGGCCCAACCCGCGCGAACCTTCCTCGGGGCCACCATCGAAGCGAATGCCCGAGGCGGTGGCCGAAGGAGCGTTGGTGGACGACACGCCGCGGGTGCCCTCATCAGGGCCGCCGTCGTAGCGAGTGCTGGCTGGAGAGACAGAGACGGCGCTCGAGTGCCGGATCGCGTGGCCGCCCTCCTCCGGGCCGCCGTCGTAGCGGGCGACCGGCGCGCGACCGGATTTCGCGAGCCCGCGCGTGCCCTCATCCGGCCCGCCGTCGTAGCGGACGCCGGCCGGAGTGTCAGAGACCGCCGGCGAGGGCGTGACCACGGCCTCGTCATCCTGTGAGATCACGACGAAGAGCGAGATCGCCGCGCAGGCGATGACGGCTGCGGCCACAAGGCCGATCTGGAGCCTGAGACGGAACCCGAGGATCCGGGGCTGGGCGTGTGTGAGCTGTGACATGTGAGCCTCCTGGAGTCGGTTGTGCAGGTCGCGGCAAGCATCCGCTCAGCGCGCCCATCTGTCGTCACTCCGGCGGGTGATCGCTCCGCCCCGCTCTCACTCACAGGCATGAGGCCAGGCGCCATGCTGGACGCCGTGCTGGCGCTACTGGGCCTACGAGACAAGCGCACCAGGGTGGGAGCAGCGGACGCGCGCTCCCACGCGTGCTCGCCGCTCAAGGACCGAGCAGCCCCGCCTCTCGTCACTCTCCGAGCTGAATCTGGGCGCCTGCGCTCACCCTCGAGGGTGAGCGAGGTGGTGCCTCAGCTCGTCGCGGCGCTGACGCGCCGCGGCAGGCGTGCGGCGAGCCGCCACCCGCCGTCCGGGGTGGGCCCGACATCGAGCGTCCCTTCGGACGCTCCAACGCGCTCGCGCAGCCCCTGGAGGCCGGTGCCCGTGCCTACGCCCGCGAGTGCGCGCTCGCGCGGCGCGGCGGCGTTCGTGACCTCGACCAGCAATGCGTCCCGATCGCCGCGGACGAGTACACGCACGGCGGCCCCTGCCGCGTAGCGCAGCGCGTTCGTGAGGCCTTCCTGGATCACGCGGTAGGCGGCCTCCACAAGAGCCGCGGGCAACCCCTCGCGCTCGCCTTCCAGGCGCAGGGTGACGTCGAGGCCGCTGCCCGACGCGCGCGCTATGAGCTCCTCGACGAGCGTCAGGTCGGGCGCGGAAGCGACCGCACCCTCGTCGCCGAGCAGCTGTACGAGCCGCCCCATGTCCTGTTCGCCCTGACGCGCCGCGTGCGCAATCGCCTTGAAGACATCGGCGGTCGCCTCCGGATCACGGCCGGCCAGACGCTGGCCAGCGCTCGCCTGCACGACCATGACGCTGAGCGCGTGGGCCACGATGTCGTGCAGCTCCGATGCGATCCGGGCGCGCTCGTAGCGCACGGAGAGCGCGGCGTGCGCCTCGCGCTCGTCCTCGAGCTCGCGTACCCGCTCGGCAAGCTGGGTCGCGACCAACTCGCGCTCGCGCAGTGCCCGGCCCGTGCCCCATCCGGCGCCGAGGACGAGGACCGCGGGCACCGGCGAGTCACCGTTCACCGCCACACCGAGCTCCGCGACAGCAATCAGCGCCGCCAGCCCGGCGAAGCCGGCCCAGCGCCCCTCCCAGCGGCCGGCACAGAAGGCGTGGCCGCCCATGAGCAGCACCACGCCCCAGGACATCGCGTACGGCAGCGTCGCCACGAGCGCCGCCACCGCCGTGAGCCACGCTGCTCGGGGGTGGCGGCGAGCGGCCCCGAGCGCTCCCCCCACCACCGCCCCCGCCGCGATGCTCACCGCGCCGAGGCCCTCGAGCGACGCGGTGCCTGCCCCGAACGCTGCGGCAAGGACGACGACCAGCACCTCCGCGCGCCGGGCGGTCACCTCACCCCACCGAGAGCACGGGCAGCGACGCCACGGCCTCGGCACGGCCGCGCCGCACCGTCGCTTCGACCGTGCCTCGCTGCAGCCGCGCGCGTTCGCGCGCACGCTCGATCGACGCCTTGGCCCGCCGGCGGGCGGGCCCGGAGACCATGAGCTCCAGCGCGTCGTCTCCGAAGCGCACGCACACCTCGACGTCGGGCGCGTCCTCGAGAGCAGCGAGCAGCTGCTCGACGATCCGGTAGGCGGACAGCTCGACACCGACCGGCAGCACGCGCGGGCTTCCTTTCACCGTCAGCCGCGCATCGCTGCCCTTGGCTCGGACAAGCAGCGCCTCGAGATGCGTGAGGGTCGGCTGCGGCGCCGTTGGAAGCTCAGAGGAATCATCGCGCAGCACGCCGACCACCGCGCGCATCTCTTCCAGCGTGCGGCGGCTGTCGTTCTCAATATCCACGAGCGTCGCCGTCGCACCGGCGGCGTCGCTCGGATGTGCGCCTTCGTCGGCCAACCGCGCCAGCTCGCCGAGACGCCGCTGGAGCAGCTCGTCGAGTTCTCCGGACAGGCGCGCCCGATCGGTGGCGACCTCGAGCCGGGCGCGCTCGTCGCGTGCCTCGCGCAGGTCAGCAGTGCGCGCCTCGAGCTCCTCGGCGATGTGCCCGCGCGAGCGCACGGCTCGCCCGATCCCCCAGACCGCCGCCGTCAGGGCGGCCGCGACGGCGCTTGTCGGTCCGCCGAACTCCACGACAAACGACAGCAAGACCAATGCCAGCGACAGTCCCAGCCCGATGCGGGCGTCACGTGCTTCGAGCCGGGCGGCGGCGGTGAACGCGAACAGGAAGGCCGTCGGCGCGACGACCCCGCAGCGAAGAAACTCGGTGCCGAGCAGCAGCTCGTTGACCGCGAGCCCGGCGAGCGCGGCCCCCACCGCGGTGATCGGCGCCACTCGTCGCCATAGCAGCGGCACCGTCACCAGCAGGAAGAGCGGAAACGCCAGCTCGTAAGGAAGGAGGTTGCCCACTTCGATCGCGGACTTTTCCTCCTCCGTTGCGGGCACGCCGTCTGTGAGACGGTCGAAGTTGGCGTACATCAACAGCAGCCCGAGCAAGCTAAGGATGGCCGCGATCGCAATGTCGCGCTTGCCGATCCGCTCCGTCGCGGATGTCATTGAGGCAATCATGGCTGCGGTGCGTCCTTTCGTAAAGCGATCGAGCCGACCGGAGAGCCGGCAGGGCCCAACAAGCATCCGCCGAGTGCCGTCGCCCGTCCTCACCCTGCCGGGTGAACCGCAGCACCCGCTCTCACTCGCAGGAACGACGCCGCGCGCCGAGGCAAGGAGCGATGATGTCCCGGTCGCATGGAGGGGGCATTCGTCACGATCCTGTTCACCGAACTGGTCGGCTCTGCGTCGCTGTTCGAGCGTCAGGGGGATGACGCGGCCGATGTCATGCGGCGTAATCACTTCGCGACGCTGCGGCGCGCCGTCGCCGAGCATGGTGGCCGCGAGGTCAAATCGACCGGCGACGGCCTCATGGTCGTGTTCTCGAGTGCCGTCGCCGCCGTCCGCTGCGCGGTCGACATGCAACGCGCAACGGCCGCCACGACCGGCGGCCTCCAGCTGAGCGTCGGTCTCGACGCCGGCGAGCCGCTGCCCGAAGGCGACGACCTCTACGGCACCCCCGTCATCATCGCCAGCCGACTCTGCGACTCCGCCGCGGCGGGCGAGATTCTCGCCTCGCAGGTGGTCTGCCGGATCGCCGGGCCGAGGCTGACGGAGCCGATCGAGCCCGCCGGCGCGCTGCGCTTGAGAGGCGTCACTGAGCGCGTCGGGGCTGCCCAGGTGCGCTGGCGGGAGGGGGCGGGCGGGGAAACGCCGGCCGCCGAGCCCCCTGCGGCCGAGCACGAGATCAGCGTCGTTATCGCCGACGACGAGCGCTTGCTGCGCACCGGCTTCCGTGTGATCCTCGACGACGAACCCGACATCAAGGTCGTAGGCGAGGCGCCCGACGGCCGCAGCGCCATCGATGTGGTCTCCCGCCGGCGGCCTGACGTGGTGCTGATGGACATCCGCATGCCAGAGCTCGACGGCCTGCGAGCCGCTGAGCGCATCCTCTCGGACCCTGAGCTCGACACGGCGGTGCTCATGCTCACGACCTTTGATCGCGACGAGTACATCTACGAGGCGCTCCGGATCGGGGCGACCGGATTCCTGCTAAAGGATGCCCCGGCCGACCGGCTCCTGGACGCGGTGCGCGCCGCCGCCGCCGGCGATGCCCTGCTCGCGCCCTCGATCACCCGCCGGCTGATCGAGCAGTTCGCGCGCGCGGCGCGACCAGAAGCCGGCGCCGTTCCCGCCGCCCTGGCCGAACTCACCTCTCGGGAGCTCGAGGTCCTGCGGCTCGTCGCCCGTGGGCTCTCGAACGCGGAGATCGCAGCCGAGCTCGTGCTCGGCGAGAACACGATCAAGACACACGTTGCCCACCTGCTGAGCAAGCTCGAACTGCGCGACCGGGTGCAGGCGGTCGTGCTCGCCTACGAGACAGGGCTCGTGGCACGCGAGCTCGCGCCCGAGGACGGTGACTCGGCGGCCTGAGCGGGCGTCCCGGCCCGGCTCTCTTGCGCGACAACCAGAGCGCGGCGTCCCAGCGACCTCGAACCCCCCAAGAGCCTCGCATCCCCTTTGCGAGCAGACGTTGGGCGCCCGCGCTGGTGAGACACTCCCGCCGATCGAGCCGCTCCGACGA
>Ga0126307_10002103_pt1 | contig 13376 bp, 15 predicted proteins | sample Plot28_FD_89955 | JGI IMG/M metagenome (GOLD analysis project Ga0126307, IMG submission 89955) | Serpentine soil microbial communities from UC McLaughlin Reserve, CA, USA - Plot28 | ecosystem: Environmental > Terrestrial > Soil > Grasslands | place: USA: UC McLaughlin Reserve, Lake County...
ACCTTCCCGAGCGCCGATCCGGACTCGGTCAGGGAGTACTCGATCAGCACGGGGCGGCCGCCCTGCACGGTCCGGAGCACGATCCCCTCGGCCTCGAGCTGCTTCAGCCGTTCGGAGAGCAGGTTGTCCGAGATCCCCGGGACCCCCTCTCGAAGTTCCCCGAACCGCGCGGGCCCGTACAGCAGCACTCGGATGACCTGCGGGTTCCACCGCCGGCCCAGGATCTCGGCCGCGTGCTGGAAGTGCTCGCAGACCTGCCGCTCGGTCTCGGTAGCGCCGGAGTCGTCCACGGGTGGCATCGTAGCGGGTTGGGCTTCGGAAACCTCGTTACCTACGGGAATAGGAGAAACTCTCATCTCGTTAGTGAAAAACGATGTACGAGAGCGGTCTCTTCCCGAGACCCTGAATGAGCCAAGAGGAGGAGGAGGTATCGATGGCAATGGAGACGCCAGAGGTGATCGATCGGAGCACGCTGCCGCCCGCCGGGACGTGGACGTTCGACAAGAACCACACCCGGCTGGAGTTCGTCGCCCGGCACATGCTCTCGAAGGTGCGAGGCCGGTTCACGGAGTTCGACGGCACGGTGACGATCGCCGAGCGGCCCGAGGAGTCCCGCGTCGAGGTCGAGATGCAGACCGCGAGCATCACCACCGACACGGGCATGCGGGACGACCACCTGCGGAGCGACGACTTCCTGGAGGTCGACGAGTACCCGATCATGACGTTCCGGAGCACGGAGCTGCGCCCGACCGGCGAGAACACCTTCCAGTTGGTGGGCGACCTGACGATCAAGGGCATCACGCGCCAGGTGGTCCTCGATGCCGAGTTCAACGGCTGGGGCCCCGGCGCGAGCCCCGATAATCCGCCCCTGGCGGCCTTCTCGGCGAGGACCGAGATCGACCGCGAGGACTGGGACATGACCTGGAACGTCGCGGTGGAGACCGGCGGCTTCCTGGTGAGCAAGAAGGTCCAGATCGAGATCGAGACGGAGCTCAACCCACAGCAGTAAGAGGGTTTCTACACCCATCGGGCGGCCTGCGCCCAAGCACAGCGAGCGCAGGCCGCTTCTTGGTTTCGGGTCCAGTCATCGGTTCGCGAGCCCGGATCCGTCGCCGCTCGCCGTGTTGGGAACCTCTCATCTGACCTGATCGTTGCGCCTCTGTGTCGTTGATCATGCGGGAACGCTTTGATGAGACCATGCACCTTCCATCCAGGACCAAATCCACAGGACTTGACCTTTTCCCCATGCGGGAAGCAACTGGCCGCTGTAGGGGGAACGGCTTACGACCTTAACGGCGCCGCAAGACTTGCGCCATTGCAAGACGGCTGTCAATGAGGTGGACAGACGGGCAACGGAGCAAATGGAGTGAAGGAAGACCCAATCTCCTGCCTACAGGCGGGAAGGAACCGTTCGCATCCGTCCACGGAGTTGACGGGAAGAAAGCAAGGGCATAGGTTCGCCCTCTGGACGGGCATAGGCCGATCGGCCCACTGCTTGGTCCGTAGCTTGGAGGGTGGGAGGGGCTCCAGCGGATGCGGCTTTTTCCAGAGCGATCGAACGTTGTCGTTTCTTGGCCTGGATCCAGGGTTCGGGCGGCCTCTCCAGCGATCGCGACCACCCTTGAGACGTCCACGACGAGTGGCGTTACGTGCGACTTGCCTTAAGGAGGTGCGTGGGGAAAAGGTTCAGGGCCAAGAGCTTCCGAGCCCCACGACATCGTTCCCAGTCTGGACGGGGAGGTGGGGGACGGACCCCTTGGACTCTCTCGCATGCCGTTTGCCACTCGTCGACTCGCGCCCGCCTCTCGCTTCGTGAGAGGTCATCTGGTGGCATTCGGGAGCCGAGTGAGCGATCCATTCACGTGGATGGATCGCAGCTTCAGCGCCGTGAGGGCCACGGGCTGACCCGCCGAACGCGGGTCGGATCGGACAGAGGAGGTATGAACGGATGAAGAAGAAGGAGGGATGTTCGTAGTTGAGCCGACGAAGTCTGAGGACGAGCACCGGAAAGAAGCGGGAGGTATGTGGATGACACGCCTCATGCCTGTCGCCGTGAACCCAATCGAAGGAGGTTCCACGTGATACGGATTCTTGGCCCCACAGGGAGTAGGCGGAAGCGTCGCTCCTTGTTCGGGGCATTCGCAGCCACACTCATGATTCTCGCGTCGATGCCGGTGGCGCGGGCCGCAGATGGCCCGTTCACCATCGATGGCGTGATCCCGGACGCTAACACCACCGAACTGCCTGACCTGTTCGGCAACGTCAAGGAGCTCGGGCCACTCAACTCCAACACCACGAAGATCGGCGTCATCCACAACGACGCATTGCCGACACTGGGCCTTACGAACCCCAACGCCAACGTCGACCTGCGGCGCGCATGGCTCGACACGGAACGGGACACGAGTACCAGCCACGACTGGCTGTACTTCGCCTGGGAGCGCGATTCCAACAACGGCAGCGGCTTCATCGCGTACGAGTTCATGCAGAACCCCGCCCCGGCGGGCTGCGCCTATGACACCGCCACCGACGCCCAGCTGATCGCGAACTGCAACCCGTGGGCCAACCGTAAGGCCGGTGACTTCATGATCCTCTGGGACCAGCAGGGCAACAACCTCGACCTGTACCTGCGGACCTGGAGCGGCACCGCGCCGAACCTGACGCTGGGCGCGCCGACGCTGCTCAACTCCGCCGTTTCCGAGGCCGCGTACAGCGCTGACGGCTTCCGGGGTGAGGCAGCCGTTGACCTGACCGCGACCATCTTCGGCGGATCCACCGCCTGCAAGACGTTCGCGAACACGATCCCGAGCACGGTGACCGGGAACTCCGACACCGCCGACTACAAGGACACCATCCTCCAGACGGCCCCGCCGATCAGCAACTGCACCTCGACCACAGTGACCACCCCGAGCGTCGGGGCGGGCGGAGCGTCGATCGGCACCGGGGCCCTGGCAGTCACCGACTCGGCTGTGGTCGATATCCAAGGTGGCACGGCCACGCCGGCCGGGTCCGTGGCGTTCTTCCTCTGCAAGGTGGACAGCCCCGGGCTCTGCGCCACCGATGGGACGAGCGTTGGTTCCACGAACCTTTCAGGCGCCGCCTACCCGGTGACGGTCCAGTCGCCGACCGCCTACGTGACGTCAGCCGGACGCTATTGCTGGCGTGCAACGTTCAGCGGTGACTCGGCGAACGGCATCCCGGGTTCGTCCGACTCGAGAGCGAGCGAGTGCTTCACCGTCGACCCGGTGGACCCCACGCTGTCGACGTCGGCAGGTGCCGACGTGAACCTCGGCAGCGCGGTGACGGACTCGGCGACGCTGGGCGGCACGGCGACCCAGCCGGCCAACCCGGTGATCAACCTGACCGGCACGGCGGGCGCGGCTGCGGGTGGAACGATCACCTTCAAGCTGTACGGGCCGAGTGACACCGGGTGTGGCGACCTCGCCTACGAGTCACCCACCGTTGCGGTCTCCGGCAACGGCACCTACAACAGCCCGGCACCGCAGTTCGTCCCGACGCTGGCAGGCGACTACCACTGGGTTGCCGTCTACAGCGGGAACTCGCCGAACACCAACGGCGTGACGCACAACGCTGATTGCACCGACACCGGAGAGGACGTGACGGTCACCAGCGTCCCGTCGTCGCTGACCAGCGCCCAGACCTGGGTGCCGAGCGACTCGGTGACGGTCTCGGCTGCTGCCGGCGGCGCCCTGGACGGCACGGTGACGTTCGAGTTCTTCACCAACGCCACGTGCGACGGTGAGAACGCCTTCGAAACGACCAAGGACGTCTCCGGCCCCTCGTCAGGGGTGACGGTTGAGTCGGGCAACGCGCCGGCGCAGACCGTGACCGGCTCGTTCTCGTGGAGGGTGAGCTACGACAGCGACAATCCTGCCCAGGAGGACATCGCGGCGAGCTGCCACGAGACGTCTGCTCTGACCATCGAGAACGGAGGTACCGTCAGCAGCACGTAGATCACTACCTAGTTGGCTCGCACCGTGGTTGCTGTCCGATCAACACCGGACAGCAACCACGGTTGCGGGAACGTCGCGGACGTCCCAACCATCCGCGCCAGCGCGGGTGGCCAACGCAGACGGGTCGCGGCGAGCTACCTTTGGGGGATCAGGGCGTCAACGTTCGGCAGCATCTCGAACCTGGAGAACGATCCTGAGTCTGCGATCTCCTGTGCTGCCTGGAGGAAGCCAGCCCATGCCGTCCGCGCCAGGGTTCCCTCTATACTCATCCGTCGCACTCCCAGGGCCGCAGCTTCTGCGACCGTCACGGATAGCGCATCGATCAGTACGTTCACAGGTTTGGAGGAAACTGCGGCGACGATCGCAGCGACCTGCTCGGCCGTATCGATCCGCGCGCGTAGAGGCAGTCGGCTCCCGCATCGGCGTATGCGCGGAGTCTGCGGATCGTTTCGTCGATGTGCGGACGTCCGCACACGAAGCCCTCGGAACGACCGGTGAGAGCTATGCCCGTTTCGCTTGCGTCGATGGCGTGTCGCGCAGCCACAACACGTGCGACCACCAGTCGAACGCATGGAGCGGATGTGCCCGGTCGCCGGTCGAGTCCTCGATCGACAGTCCGGCGATCCCCGTGGCCGCGGACAGCGTCACGACTATGCCAGAGAGGGGGATGTCATACGCTTCCATTCGAGGACGTAGGATCGTAGCCGTGCGCATCGCGCTCTGCCAGACGAACACCGGCGAGGATCCCGAGGCCAACTTCCTGCAGGTCACGGCCCTTCTCGAGGAGGCCGCGGCGGCGGGGGTGGACCTCGCCGCGTTGCCCGAAGTGTGGCCGCGGCAGGGCTCGGCGCCACAGATGCGCGAGGCGGCCGAGCCCCTGGACGGCCCCCACGTGACCCGGCTGGCCGAGGTGGCCCGGCTGCACCGGATGTGGGTGCACGGGGGGAGCGTGCTCGAGCTCGACGGGGACCGGATCTTCAACACGAGCGTCCTGTTCGACCGCTCCGGCGAGCTCGTCGCGACCTACCGCAAGATCCACCTGTTCGACGCCGATCCTCCGGGCGCGGTCCCGAGCCGCGAGTCGTCCCTCTTCTCGGCCGGGGACCAGGTCGTGACGGCCGAGACCGAGTTCGGCCGGGTCGGCATGTCGATCTGCTACGACCTCCGGTTCCCCGAGCTGTACCGGGCGCTGGCCGTGCGGGGCGCGACGATCCTGTTCATGCCGGCCGCGTTCCGGTTCGAGACTGGGGTGGACCACTGGGAGCCGCTGCTTCGAGCGCGGGCCATCGAGGATCAGGCGTTCGTGGTGGCCGCCGCGCAGTGGGGGACCTGGGGGCCGCCCGGACGGGAGCGCCGGAACTACGGGCACAGCCTGGTCGCCGACCCTTGGGGGGACCTGGTGGCCGAGGCTCCCGACGGGGTCGGGGTCACCTTCGCGGAGCTGGATCTCGCTCGGGTCGAGCAGGTCCGGCAGATCCTGCCTTCCCTTCGGCACCGAAGGCTACAGCCGTCCTGTTGAAGGCTTAAAGGCCTCCCCCATGAGCCCGCCCACTTCGGAGCGCTTCCACCGCTAAGCCTTTCGGCCGATGGTCCGATGCCCGGTCCGTCGTCATCCGGGTTAGCGCTTCCGGCTCGAACCACGCGCCGAGACTCAGTTGCCCTCCCCCTCGCACCGATAACCCCCCCGAAGGGTTGGTCCCGATAACGGCAAAGCGCCGGGAACGGTGCGACGCAAAGCTCCGGGCCCTACCGCTCACAAGGAGCGCGGGTGGCCGAGCTGCCGAAGGACCGGGCCTCCATCCGGAGCCCGAGCCTGCGGGGACCCAGACGAGGGAGGCGGCATGACGAGGTCGGGCAACCGGAGCCGGCGCCGGGTGGCGCTCGTGTTCCTGCTCGCGGCCGTCCTCGTCTGGTCGGGGATCGCGATCACCCCCGCACACGCAGGCACCAGGCTGCGCAGCGCGATGGTCCCGCTGATCAACGACGACCGGGCGGATAAGGACCGCGCGGCGTTGAAGCTGGACCTCGAGCTGTCCCGTTACGCCAAGAGGCACTCGCGAGACATGGCTGACGAGGGAGAGATCTTCCACACGGAAGATCTCGCAGCCAAGCTGAAGGGCAAGAGCTGGTCGATCGCAGGCGAGAACGTAGGCATGGGTCCGAGCCTCTCGGACCTCGAAGACGCCTTCATGGCCTCGACGCCGCACCGCCGGAACATCCTGAACAGGGAGTTCGATCACGTCGCGGTCGGCGTCGTCGAGTCACAGGGGAGCTTCTGGGTGACCATCATCTTCTACGGCTAGCCCCTCCCGACCTAGCTGTAGAGACGAGGCGCCCCGGCCGCAAAGGCGGCCGGGGCGCCTCACTTCGTTCACCTTCAGGCGCGTTCGAGGTCGGCCGGGCGATCGACGTCGGGTGGGGCGTCCTCCTCGACGTCGAGCCAGCGGGCGCGTCCGGGCTCGGACTCGAGGAGCGCGCGCGCGCCGACGTCGCCGGTCAGGCGCATCGCCTCGTCCCAGACCGAGCGCGCGAGGATCGCCGGGCCCGGCCCGTCCCGGAACCGGATCCGCAGGATCTCGGGCGCGTCCGCCTCGAACGCGGTCACCAGCGCCCGGACGTGGCGCGCTGCGATCCCCGGCTGATCCGCGAGCAGGACGATCGCGGCCTCGCTCGCGGGGTCGAGCGCCCGGAGTCCGACGGCGAGCGAGGTCGACTGACCGTCCGCGTAGCGCTCGTTCACGACGACCCGCGCTCGTTCGGGCAGGTCGAGCGCGTCGCGCACCCGGATCGCCTCGTGGCCGAGGACGACGACGATCTCGCCGACGCCGGCCGCCGCCGACGCCGCATCGACCGCGTACTGGACGAGCGGCCTGCCGCGGAGGATCTCGAGCTGCTTGGTGCCCCCGAACCGCCTGCCCTCGCCGGCGGCCAGCACGAGGGCGGAGATCACGCCTCGCGCTTGCCGAACAGTCGCCGGAAGAAACCCTTGATCGATGCCCAGATCGCGGCGAGTCCGAGGCGGACCCCTTCGATCGGCTTGGGCCGCGCGGACGGTTCGACCGGGCCGGTCACCGCGGCCGCGATGTCGGCGGACTCGGTCGCCCGCACCTCTGCCGCGCGCATGCCCTGGAGGAGGCAGTCGGCGAACTGCTGAGTGAGCTTCCGGCTGACCTCGGGCAGCAGCCCTCGGCTCAGCTGCGCCACGGTGCCGGTCAGATGGATGTTGGCGCGCATCTTCACGTTGGTCACGCCGTCGCCGTCGCCCTGCTCGAGCCAGCTCGTCACCGAGGCGTTGGCGGCCCCCTTCCCCCTTTGCTCCATTCCCTTGGCGGCCAGCACGATGCGCTTGGCCTGGTCGTCTCGCTCCTGCATCGTGACCGTCCCGGCGAACGCGAGCGAGACCGGCCCGAGCTTCATGTTGACCTTGCCCTTCCAGGTGTGGTCGTCGACGACCTCCGTGAGCTCGGCGCCGGGCATGCACGGCGCCACGCGCTCCACGTCGAGGAGGTACGTCCAGACATGGTCCACGGGCGCCGGGACGTCGAACTCGTTCTCGATCTCCATCGATGCTCCTGGCCGTCCCGCGAGCCTATCCGAGCCCGACGTCGTTCGCTGGTAACGTCGGCCGCGCATGGGTCGTTTCGACGAACGTGTGGCCCTGGTCACCGGCGCCGGGAGTCCCCATGGGATCGGGTTCGCGACGGCTCAGTTGTTGGGCTCGGGTGGAGCCCGGGTGGCGGTCACGGCGACGACCGACCGCATCGTCGATCGCGCCGAACAACTGCAGGACGAGGGGATTGAGGCGGCCGGATTCACCGCCGACCTGACCGACGAGCAGCAGGCCCGCGGGCTGGTCCGGGCCGTCGAAACGCGCTTCGGGCGGCTCGACGTTCTGGTCAACAACGCGGGGATGGCTCAAAGCGGTCGGGAGGGCGTGTGGGTCCGGTTCGTGGACCTCCCCTCATCCGCGTTCGGGCAACACCTCGGGCTGAACCTTTGGACGGCCGTCTTCGTCACGCGAGCGGCTCTCCCGGGCATGATCGAACGTGGCTACGGAAGGATCGTGATGGTGAGTTCGGTCACCGGACCGGTCGTCACGAACCCGGCGGCCGCGGGCTACGGCGCGGGCAAGGCAGCGATGGACGGCCTCATGCGTTCGGTGGCGATCGAGACCGCCAGGAGCGGCCTTACGTGCAATTCGGTCCAGCCCGGATGGATCCAGACGCGCGCGCAGGAGCCGGAGGAGGCGATCGCGGGCCGCAACTCTCCGGTGGGCCGAAGCGGCCGACCGGAGGAGGTGGCGGAGGCGATCGCGTTCCTGGCGTCGGAGGGCGCGAGTTACGTCACCGGGCAGGCGCTGGTAGTGGACGGTGGCAATACCATCCAGGAGTACAAGGGCCCGCCCGCGGACTGGTATTAGGAGGCCGGTCGTGCGTGTGCGTGCCGCTCGTGGATCGGCCCCCGGCGGTCCCTGAGGAACCCGGCGCCGCGCCCCCGCTTCACCGCAACGATCTCGGCGACGATCGCGGCGGCGATCTCCTCCGCGCCCTCGGCGCCGAGGTCGAGCCCGGCGGGAGCCCGGATCCGCGCACGGTCGGCCTCCGAGATGCCGACGCCCTCGTCGCGGAGCTCGGTCAGCAGGCGCTCGGTCCGCACCGCGGGCCCGAGCATCGCCACGAAACGCGCCGGCGACGCGAGCAGCGAGCGGACGTAGTCCTTGTCGCGCAGGAAGTTGTGGGTCATCACCACGACGTTCGTGCGCGCGTCGACCGGGGCGACCTCGGCGACCTTGTCCGGACGCTCGACGAGCACGAACTCCGCGGCCTTGGGGAAGCGCTCGCGGTGCAGGAACTCCGGCCGGTCGTCGACGACGATCGGGTTCCATCCCAGGTCCGCCGCCGCCTCGACCAGCGGCGCGGCATCGTGGCCGGCCCCGCAGATCAGCAGCCGCAGCGGCGGCTCGAGCACTTCGACGAAGGTGCGCGCCCGGCCGCTCGAGCCGGAGAGCGTGCGCACCTCGCTGCGTTCGGTCTCGAGCTGCTCGAGTGCGGCGGCGCGCGCGGCTCGGTCGAGCGTGGTGTCGCCGAGCGATCGTTCGGCGACGCCGTCCGGCTTCACGAGCATCCGGTTGCCCTGCTCCACCCCGGGGACGTCGGCATCGAGCACCGTCACCATCGAGATCGGTCGCTCCTCCTCCAGGGCCATCCGCAGCGCGCCGGCGACCTCGGCGGCCTTGTCCGCGGGCTCGACGAACAGCTCGAACGCGCCGTTGCACCCGAGCCCCCAGCCCCACACGGCGTCGTCGTCCGCGGTGAGGTCGAACGACACGATGCGCGCGATCCCCTCGGTCATCACGACCTTCGCGACGTCGGCGACGTCGTTCTCCAGGCAACCGCCCGAGATGTTCCCGACGAACTCGCCCTCCTCCGGGACGAGCAGCCGCGCGCCCGGGCGACGGTAGGTCGAACCGCTCACGGCCACGATCGTCGCGAGCGCGAGCCTGCTGCCGCGCGCCGAGAGCGACTCGATCGCCGACAGGACGTCGGTGAGCTCGCTCATGGCTCCGATGGTACGCCCGGGGCGCGGTTCGACGTCGTCGCGCGTCGTTCGTCGCGGGCCGTCGTCAGGAGGCGTCCCCGCCGACGTCGGGCCGGCGCACGATGGCGATCGTCCGGTACGCGCGGGCGCGTTCGGCGGAGTGGCTGTGGCACGTGAGAAAGCTGGGGGCGGACTCCTCGATCGCGACGGAGACAGAGAATCGCCCGATCGGTGTTCGGAAGGTGGAGGTCGACACGTCTCGGAGCCGCTCGGTGCGTTCGAGCCCGAGGTCGTCGACGCCGTCGAACCCCTCGCGCGTGCGGAGCGCATGCTCGGCCGCCTGGACGGGCATCGGATAGCACGACCGTCCGCGCAGGTGCCGCAGGGAGACCTTGCCGTCCGCGTACGCGCGGGCCACCTCGGCGGCCTCGTCGGGCCGCACGCGCCCGAGGTAGAGGCCGTGCGGGAACGCGACGACGTTGCCGGCGAAGCGGTCGCCGCCGACGTGGCTGCTCTCCCACGTCGCACCGGGGGCGGCGCCGGAGAGCGACCGGGCGAGGGGACGGCCGCGCTCGGCGCAGCAGACGTCGCGACGCCCATGCGTGCACACGAGGAACAGCGGTCCGTCGACCGGCTCGAACCCGGGCCGGACCCCTCGACCGAGCGCGGGCAGATCGAGGTCGAGGATGTCCGCGACCCTCGCGAGACGGGTGCGCTCGATCCACGGGGGCTCGGGTCCCGAACGGATCGCGAAGCACGCCAGGCCGCCAAAGGACGAGGCAGGGGACGAGGCAGAGGACGAGGCAGCGGCCGAGGCGTTCGTCGACGCGCGGCGGATCAGGAGCGGGCGGACGCCCGCGGCGCGGCAGCGGCGCTCGAGCTCGATCCCCACGCGTTCGGGCAAGCGCGCGTCGCGCAGCGCGTCGCGCCCCCACGGTCCGGGATCCTCGAGCAGGAGCCAGGAGCGGACCGTCGACGCGGTGCCCGCCATCGGCTCGTCGCGGGCCTCGCTCGCCTGCGAGCATCGTTCGGACCGCGTCAGCACACTGCTCAGGGTAGAGGGCGGAGCAGTCCCTCTCGCACGAGCCGGCGCGCGAGCACCGCTCGGGCCCCGGGGTCGGGGAGGACGTCCGCGAGATCCCCGACCACGAACGACGGTGTCGCCGCGACCCGGCGCATCGCCGGCCCGAGCCAGGCCGGCATCTCCAGACGGCGATCGCCGAGCAGCACCACGAGCCGGTCACCGCGGATGCGCGTCACGCAGATCGAACCGCCCCGGCGGGCGAGCCGCGACCCGTCCGCGATCCGGTCGAGCGCCCCCTGGTCGACGAGCGCGCCACGGATCACCGGCAGCCGGGTCGACAGGAAGCGTTCGAAGCGCGCGTCGACGATCTCGCGCGCCTCCAGCGTGTCGAGTGAGGCCCCCGCCGTCAGGAGCCGTGCACGGAGGGCGCGTTCGAGCCCGTTGAGGTCGGCCGGCCACCCCGGCGGGATCGGTTCGTCCAGCGACGGGTCCGCGGCGACGCGCTCGAGCGCGGCGTGCACGAGTTCGCGCCACGACACCACGTGGACGCCCACGGTGAGGTGCCCGGACAGCGACCGCTGGGTCGACGCCGCGTGCGGGGTCCCGGTCGGCATGTAGATGCAGTCGCCGGGGCCGATCTCGGCGCGGAGCGGTTCGCGCTCGTCCTCGTCGGGTGCGGCGTGGATCTCCCACGACTTGCGGCCGAACGCCTGGAGCACGAACACGTCGTGCGGGTCGTCGTGGAGCTCGAGGCCCTGCGCGCCCGCCGGCGTCACGTACGCGTTGACCTGGCACGGGTGGCCGAGCTCGACCTCGAGCTCGCGGCAGAAGCGGGTGACGGGCTCGTGATAGCGGTGCAGGCCCTGGAACACGATCGTGGCCCCGTTCCGGAACAGTTCGAAGACGCGGGCGGGGTCGGCCATGCCCGCGACCGGCTTCGAACCCGTCGTGCCCGAGCGCGTGTACGCCGTCTCGGGGATCTGCTCGCCCGCCTCGACCAGACGGAACGCGGGAGTTCGGAGCGAGGTGGTCGACAGGATCCGGTCGACGTCGTCCAGCGTCAGCAGGTCGGCGAACCCGAGCGGATCCTCGCCCTCGTGGATCGTGGGGCGCCGGCCCCATGTGCCTCGCAGGAAGCCATCGGCGTCACCGATGCATCGCGCGAGCGGTGGTCGCGAGCCGCTGGTCCGCTCGAGCTCGGCGACCGAGGTCACGACGCCGCGTCGGTCCCGTCCGAGTCCTTCGAGTCGGTCGCGTCCGAGTCCTGCGTATCGGTGCCGTCCGCGTCCTGCTGGTCCTTCGCGTCGCCGTCCTCCTGGTCCGTCGCGTCGCCGTCGCGGCCGTCCGCGTCCTGCGAGTCGGTGTCGTCCTTCCTCGGCCGCTCGGTCTCGGCCGAGCTCGCCGACGGTGCCACGGTCAGGATGTCTTCGTCCGACAGCGTCCTGTCGCCGGTCGTCGCCTCATCCATCGATGTTCCCTCCTCCGTGCGTCGTCGCGATCACCCGACGGCGTCGCGTCAGCCTCAGATACTCGAACGCTCGCCGCGAATCTCGAGGCTCCTCCCGGAACCGTCGCAACGACCGGTCATCCGACTATCCCTCCGGGCCTCGGGAGCGGTCAAGTCAATGCGCGAACGCCCCCGGTAAGGTCCGGCCGTGTCCGGCTCGAACCGAGGCTTCTGGAAGGTCGTCGCCCCGCTCGTCGTCGGCGGGATCCTGCTGGTCGTGCTGGTGTTGGAGTTCCGGCCGGTCGCGCGGACGGGCGCGGTCGCCTACGCCCAGGCGAACCTTCGAAGGGCGGCCGAGGCCGCGGAGGATCTGGCCAACCTGGGCTCGCTCGCGGACGCCGATCGCCAGGCCCTGGCGGTCGAGGGCGGGGTCGACGACCTCCTGCTGATCGACCCGGACCAGAGCTCGAACGATCCCGAGGTGGTCAGCGTGCTCGCGACCGGGTCGGCCTGGACGGGTTCGGCCCGGGCCGAGACCGGGGAGTGCTTCTGGATCCGCATCGCCGCAGGTGCCGGCGGCTCGTTCGGGACCGTGTACGGCACCGGGACCGACTGCTCGGCCGAGGAGGCGAGCGAAGCCGAACCGGGGGCCTGGCGCGAGCCCTAGTTGCTCCGACACGGACTCGCGCGACCGAACGCGTCGGCTTACGATCGGAGTTCACGCGTTGGAAAGGGGGACCCGTGGCCAACGTGTCGATCACCGTCAACGGGGTCGCGCGCCAGGCGGACGTCGAGCCGCGCACGCTCCTCGTGTACTTCCTCCGTGAGACCCTCGGGCTCACCGGGACCAACGTCGGATGCGATACCACGTCGTGCGGCTCGTGCACCGTCCTGGTGGACGGCGAGTCCGTCAAGTCGTGCAACCTGCTCGCGGTGCAGGTCGACGGCAGGGAGGTCACGACGATCGAGGGGATGGCGACCGACGGGCAGATGCATCCGATCCAGGAGGCGTTCCATCGCAACCACGGCCTCCAGTGCGGCTACTGCACGCCGGGCATGATCATGGCCGCGGCCGGCTACCTGAAGGAGAACCCGAACCCCACCGACGAACAGGTGCGCGAATCCCTCGAGGGGAACCTCTGCCGCTGCACGGGCTACCAGAACATCGTGAGGTCGATCCTCGACGCCGCCGGTCAGATGTCCGGCGCGAAGGCCTGAGGGGGTCCAGATGGCGATCACCGAGAAGTTCGTCGGAACGTCGGTCCTGCGCAAGGAAGACGCGTCGCTCATCACGGGGCAGGGAAGCTTCGTCGACAACCTGACGCTCCCCGGCATGCTCCATCTGGCGGTCGTGCGCAGCCCGTTCGCCCACGCCCGCATCGTGAACGTCGACGTC
>Ga0126307_10002104_pt1 | contig 13375 bp, 17 predicted proteins | sample Plot28_FD_89955 | JGI IMG/M metagenome (GOLD analysis project Ga0126307, IMG submission 89955) | Serpentine soil microbial communities from UC McLaughlin Reserve, CA, USA - Plot28 | ecosystem: Environmental > Terrestrial > Soil > Grasslands | place: USA: UC McLaughlin Reserve, Lake County...
CCCTCCCGTCCGAGCAGCCAGCGGACAGCCGCCTGCCGGATCGGATCCGGCACGGTGTGGCCGCCGTCGAACTCGAGGAACGTGACGTCGTAGCCCTGCTCCGCCATCCGCCGGGCGACCGGACGCCCGCAGCGGTCGATGGGGAGCACCCGATCGCCCCTCCCGTGCGAGACGAGGACACGGGGCCGCCCGTGGCGGGTGTCCCCGGCGACGAAGCCCGGCGAGAAGGCGACGACGTGGCGGAAGCGATCTCCGTCCCGGAGCGCCAGGCCGAGTGCGTAGGAGGCGCCATCGGAGAAGCCGGCCACCGCCACCGCGGCCGGGTCCACGGAATGCCGGGAGACCACCTCGTCCATCAGGGCGTCGATGGCGTCACCGTCGGAGCCGACCCGGCCCAGGACGCCGTCCCAGGTGGCCGCCAGTGACGACGGCGCCACGAGCAGCAGCCCGGCGTCGTCGGCGTGCTCCTCGAGCAGCCCCAGGCCGGCACGGGCGTCGCCGCCCGCCCCATGGAGGAGCAGGACCATCGCCGACGGGTGGCCGGTCTCATCGCCCTGCGGCACCCGGACGAGCGCCTCCCTCCCCGTGGTCAGCTCGACCCTCGTGGTCCCTGCTGTCACCGGCGGGGGCCGTCCACCCTCGAAGGGGCAGTGGTGCGCACAGGAGGGACGGCCCATGACCAGCGGCGCCCCAGGACCCATGGAGACCGGTCAGGCGACCGGAGCAGGCCCCGGCGGCCCCGAGCCGGACGAGGACGACCTGGTGGGTGAGACGGAGGACGGCCGGGTGACGGTCGGTGTCGACCGGGTGCTCCGCAGCGGCAGAGGCGGCCCGGCGGCGGGCGGCCACACCACCGCCGGCCCGGACGCGGCCGGGTCGTCGACGCCCGGCACGAGCGAAGGGCGAGCTCCCCACGACCAGCCCGGCGCCGGGGCCGACGATCAGACGTAGTCGTCACCGTCCCCCATGGGCGGTGGCGGCGTGACGTGCATGGCGTCCTCCTCGGCGGGCCGGGCGTCGAACCGCTCCTGGGCCACGTCCCGGGTGGTGCTGTCGCCGAAGGCGAGGTCACCGTCATCCAGCGCAGGTCGCTCGGCGCCCGTCACCTCGTGGGCCACCTCCTCGGCCGTCACGTCGAGCTCGTCCACCGCCGACTCGGGCGCCACCAGCGCTCCGACCGGATCGCCGTAGGGCGGGTCTTCGGCGGCGGGCACCACGTCGGGCTCCTCACGGGCCACCCGCTCGGCCAACGGTTCCTCCACCGCCTCCTCGGCCGCCGTGACGCCGTACTCGTCCACCCCGAGCGGCTCGTCCGGCGGGTAGGCCGGTGTCAGCTTGTCGTCGTCGAGGAGCTCGGCGTCGTTGGCGTCGTCGCTGGCATTGCTCATGGGGGACCTCCACCGCCGGACAGGTCTGGCAGGCGTACCCCCTTCCACGGCCTTGCCGATCTCCGTGCCCTCCCCGCCCGTGGAGCGGCGCAGGAGCGGGGGGCGCCTCAGCGCCAGCCGGTGCCGAAGCCGTTCTCGGCGAGGCACCACGCTTGGAGGGCGTCGGCCACGGTTCGGAACACGGCGAGCCCGAACTGCGTGCCGGGCGCCGACGCGACGGCGCACACGCGGCCGGGTCGGAGGGCCGCGCTGGCGGCGACGTGGAGCACCACGGCGACGTCGGCGGGCGCTACCGCCTCGGCCTGGCGGACGTCGAGGATGACCGGGGCGTCGACGACGACGGCGGCGACCCCGACGGCCACAGCATCCGCCAAGGGCGCGACACGCCCGCTCAGCCGGAGGACCATGGCGCCGGCCACGTCCGTCCACGTGACGGACATCAGCGGCCCGTCCAACCCCTCGCCCGACGACGGATCGTCCGGGTGGTCGCCGACGACGACCCGCTGGTCGGCGAGGCCACGAAGGCCGTGCATCGGTCCGACAACAACTGCCACGACATCCTCCGGATGAACAGCGGCGGGCGGGTTCCCGGGCCCGGCCCTCCGTCGTGGCTGCTGTCTCAACCTGCAGGCCCTTCGTACCCGCCGAGGCCCGGACCACACGTGGCCGAACCGACTTCCTCCACCGTTTCCGGCGTCCACCGGAGGGTAGGGGTGCCCATCGACCGAGCACACGACGAGGAGGACGACATGGACGTGGCTGGCGCGCAGTCCGACCGCCGCCTGGCGGTGGTCACGGGGGCCTCGAGCGGCATCGGCCTGGAGCTCGCGAAGGTGTTCGCGGACAACGAGTTCGACCTCGTCATCGCCGCCGAGGACGACCTCGGGCCCGCCGCCGCCGAGCTGCGCGGTCGAGGATCGACCGTGGACGCGGTGCGGGCCGACCTCGGCACGCACGAGGGCGTCGAAGCGCTCGCCGATCGTGTCCGGACGAGCAACCCCGTCGACGTGCTCGCCATCAACGCCGGCGTCGGTGTCGGTGGGCCGTTCCTCGACGCTTCGCTCGAGCGGCACCTGGCGTTGATCGCGCTCAACGTCACAGGCGCAGTGCACCTCGCCCACCGCCTCCTCCCCGCCATGGTGCAACGGGGTGAGGGTCGCGTCCTCTTCACCTCCTCGATCGCGGGGACGATGCCCGCCCCGTACGAATCGACCTACGGGGCGTCGAAGGCGTTCGTCTCGTCCTTCGGACTCGCCCTCCGCAACGAGCTCGCCGACACCGGAGTCACGGTCACGGTGCTGATGCCTGGTCCCACCGACACGGAGTTCTTCGAGCGGGCCGGACTCGAGGACACCAAGGTGGGCCAGTCGTCGAAGGACGACCCGGCGACCGTCGCCGCCGAGGGCTTCGAAGCGATGATGGCCGGGAAGGACCACATCGTCTCCGGATCTCTCAAGAACAAGCTTCAGGCCGGTGCGGCCAAGGTGCTGCCCGACAAGGTCAGCGCCGCAGGCCACGCCTCGATGAGCGAGCCGGGGTCCGGCAAGGCCTGATCGGTCGGTCCAGACGGTGTCGTCGTCGTACGTACTCGTGTGACCCGACGAGCGGGACGGCGGTCCTCGGCGTGAGCGAGGAGCCACACCTGCCCGCACCGGTGGGAGAGCAGCAGCTCGAGGGTGGGATCGCCAACGCAGGGCAGGTCGTCCGTTTCGGCCCCCACGTCCTCCGCCCCTCGGGCCCGCACTCGAGTTCCGTCCACGCCTTCCTGCGGGCCGTGAGGCAGGCCGGTTTCCAGGGCGCCTCATTGCCGGTGGGCATCGACGCCGACGGGCGTGAGCGCCTGGAGTTCGTCGACGGCGACGTCCCGGTGCCGCCCTATCCCGACTGGAGCCAGTCCGACGGTGCGCTGGCGTCCATCGCCCGGCTGCTGCGCGGCCTGCACGACGCCGCCCGCGGGTTCGACCCCGGGGGCCTGCCTTGGAACGACGGCCTGGCCGACCCCGCGGGTGGGACGTTGGTGTGCCACAACGACGTGGAGCTCTCGAACGTCGTGTTCCAGGACGGCGTCGCCGTGGCGCTGCTCGACTTCGAGTTCGCCGCCCCCGGCCGCCCCGTCTACGACCTTGCCCGCCTCGCCTGCCTCTGCGTGCCCATCGAGGACCAGCTCGACCAGGCCCGGCTCGGCTGGCGGCCCGCCGACCGGCCGGCGCGGCTGCGGCTCGTCGCCGACGCCTACGGGCTGGACGGGGACGGACGGGCCGAGCTGCTCCCCGCCATCGACGATGCCATGGCCCGCGTCGAGGCCGCCGTTCGGCGCAGCGTCGACGCCGGTGACCCCAACACCGTCGCCATGTGGGAGCGGACCGGCGGCGCCGAGCGCTACCACCGCCGGCGCCGTTGGTGGACGGCCCACCACGAGGAGCTCGCCGCCGCGCTCGGGTGATCGGGCATCCCCTAGGGTCCCGCCGTGCTCAGCTCGATCCGCTTCGACATGCGAGCGCCCGCGTCGGGCCCGGCCTCGCCCGTCGAGCTCTACCAGGCCACGCTCGACATGGCGGCGTGGGCCGACCGGGTGGGCATCGGCAGCGTCGTGCTCTCGGAGCACCACGGGGCCGAGGACGGCTTCCTCCCCTCCCCCGTCGTGGCTGCGGCCGCCATCGCCGGGCGGACCGAGCGCATCACGATCACGATCGGCGCCCTGCTCCTCCCCCTCCACGACCCCGTGCGGGTGGCCGAGGACCTGGCCGTGCTCGACCTCCTGAGCGGGGGCCGGGTGAGCACCGTCCTCGGCCTCGGCTACCGGGAGGAGGAGTACGCCATGTTCGGAGCGCCGTGGGAAGGCCGCGGCGCCCACTTCGACGAGTGCATCCGCGTCCTCCTCGACGCCTGGTCGGGCGAGCCCTTCGAGCACCGGGGCCGAATGATCCGGGTGACCCCCCGCCCCGGCACCGACCTGCGCGCCATGACCTTCGTGGGCGGGCGCTCACCTCGGGCGGCTCGCCGGGCGGCCCGCTTCGGACTGCCCTTCTTCCCCGACTCCGGCGACCCGGCGCTGCGGGCCGAGTACGAGCGGGCCTGCCGGGAGCACGGCCGCCGACCGGGGCTCGTCATCACCCCCGAGACCCAGGTCCACTACCTCTTCGTGAGCGAGGACCCCGAGGGCTACTGGGACCGGATCGGGCCGCACCTCCTCCACGAGGCCCTCACCTATGGGAGCTGGCAGCCCGAGGGCAGCCGGTCCTCCGCCGCCACCGACGCGACGACGATCGAGGAGCTGCGGTCCGGGGACCTCTTCACGGTGCTCCGCCCTGACGACGCCGTGCGCTGGGCGACGGGCCGGCCCGTCCTGCTCCTCTACCCGCTGTGCGGCGGCCTGCCCCCCGAGGTGGCGTGGGAGTCGCTGCACCTCGTCGAGCACGAGGTCCTCCCCCGCCTGCAGAAGGGATAGGCCGGCATGCGCTTCACCTACATCGACTCCATGGTCGATCCGCAGTTCCTGGGGCCGCTGGCGATCGCCGCCGAGGATGCCGGCTACTCGAGCTTCGCCGTGCCCGACAGCATCTGCTACCCGGAGGAGTCGGACAGCACGTACCCCTACACCCCTGACGGGAGCCGGGAGTTCCTCGAGGACAGGCCGTTCATCGAGCCCTTCGCCCTCATCGGGGCCTTGGCCGCCGTGACGTCAACGATCCGCTTCTGCACCTTCGTCCTCAAGCTGCCGATGCGCCACCCGGTGCTGTCGGCCAAGTCGACCGCCTCGGTTGCCGTGCTCAGCGGCAACCGCGTCGACCTCGGCGTGGGGCTGAGCCCGTGGCCCGACGACTACTCGGTGGTGGACGTGCCCTGGGAGCGCCGGGGCAAGCGCTTCGACGAGCAGATCGACATCGTGCGGGGCCTCACCGCCGGCGGGTGGTTCTCGTACGACGGCGAGTTCTACGACGTGCCCAGCATCAAGATCTCGCCCGTCCCGACCGAACCGGTGCCGATCCTCGTCGGTGGCCACAGCGATGCCGCTCTGCGTCGCGCCGCCCAGGTGGGCGACGGCTGGATGCACGCCGGCATGGGCGGCGGCGAGGACCTCGTCGAGCTGATCCGCCGGCTCGACCAGCTGCGGGACGAGCACGGCCGGGCCGACCGGCCGTTCTCGATCCACGCCATCTCGATCGACGCCTACTCCGCCGACGGCATCAGGCGCATGGAGGAGGCGGGCATCACCGACGCCATCGTCGGCTTCCGCGACCCGTACCGACCCGGTCCCGACACCGAGACGCTCGACCAGAAGGTGACCGCCCTGCGCCGCTTCGCCGAGTCGGTCATCGAGAAGGTCTGACGGCCATGGCCCTCTTCCACGTCGCGACCGTCACCCCGACGAAGGCCGAGCTCATCGCCGCGTGGGCGCCGAACCAGGCGTGGGGCCCCTCGACGGCCGACGCCATGGAGGTCATCGGCTCCTACCGGTTCGACGACCCCGACGGCCGGGTGGGCATGGAGACCCACCTCGTCTCGGCCGGCGGGGCGCTGCTGCAGGTCCCCCTGACCTACCGGGACGAGCCCCTCGACGGTGCCGACGACGCCCTGATCACCGAGATGCAGCACTCCGTGCTGGGCACCCGCTGGGTCTACGACGGGCTCCGCGATCCCCGCCTCGTCGTCATGCTGGCCGCCGTGACAATGACCGGTCAGGGCGAGGCCCTCGGGATGGCCCTGCACGACGGCCGCTGGTACGTCGCGCCGAGCGGCGTCCGCATCCAGGGCGGGGGGTGGACCGAGGAGCGGGTGCCCGTCGACGGCTTCGAGCTCGTGTCCGACGATGCGAGCGCCTGCCTGCTCCGCAACGACCGGTTCGAGCTCACGGTCTTCCGGCGGCCCGCCCGCGGGCCCCGCCCGCCCATCGGCCTGACGGCGACCTGGGAGGGGCAGCCGGACCCCGTCGTCCTCGCTGCGGTGGAGGAGCGCTCGCAGCTCCTGACCTGAGTCAGGGATCCTCGTCCGGCTCCCAGCGCAGGAGGTCGCCGGGCTGGCACTCGAGGACCTCGCACAGCGCGGCCAGCGTGGTGAAGCGCACGGCCTTGGCCCGGCCGTTCTTCAGCACGGCAAGGTTCGCCGGAGTGATCCCGACGCGCCGGGCGAGCTCGCCGACGGACATCTTGCGCTTGGCCAGCACCACGTCCACGTCGACGACGATCGGCATCAGATGACCTCGTCGAGCTCGGCTCTCAGCTCGTGCGCCTCGACCTCCCGCGAGATCGCCTGGGCCAGCAGCGTGCGCATCACGAGCACGACGAGCGCGATCCCGGCAGCCAGCAGCGAACCGCCGCAGACGAGGAGGATCATGCCCCGGGGCACCGCCTCGCCCGGCGCCAGCACGATCGCGAGCCCGAAGGTGAGCAGCGAGGCGACCACCGCCACCCCGATCATGAGGTCCACCGACTGGAAGGCGGCGTCCGAGAAGACGGTCCCCCGGCGCACCATCGTCACCAGGCGCCAGACGCAGACCACGAAGACCTGCGCGGTCAGGATGATCAGGACCATGAGCACGGCGAAGGGCACCTGCAGGTGGGCGACGTCCGGATCGGCCTCCTCCAGGTCGATGGCCATCAGCGGCACCAGCACCGCCTGCACGAGCAGCGAGCCGGCGAGGGTCGTCGCCAGCACCGCCCGCAGGGCCACCACCGTCAACCTTCCCACCGCAGCTCCTTCGATCGAATTACGGCAAGAAGCTATTGACTAACGATGGGTTCGGCAAGGCACCCCCGCCGAGGAACGCCGCTCGGCTAGGCACCACCGCCATGGAGCCCGCACCCGGTGACCGCCTCTGGGCGGTCGACGACCGGCCGAGCGTCCGCTTCCCGATCTACACCCGGGGCAACACCGGCGAGGTCTACCCCAACGTCATCACGCCGCTCTGCGGCAGCATCGTCAAGGAACCGATCGCCCGCGGCCAGGCCGCCGCCCTGACGGAGATGGGCGCCGTGGTGCCACGGGACCTGGCCGAGGGCGGGCGCGCCGTGCTGACCGGGTGCTTCGGCGGCTACCTGTACGCCAACCTCTCCGTCGGGCGGCTCATGGGCGCCCGGGCCCCGGGCATGGCGCCGGAGGACGTCGACCTCCTGCTCTTCGGCACCAGTGACGCGCCGCCCTACCGGCGCCAGCCCGGCGACCGCGACGTGCGGGCGACGGCCCGGCTGGCGCGGCTGGTGGCTCGCTCTCTGCGTGGTCCCTCGTTCGACTGGCTCGACCGCGAGCGCTCGGAGGTCCGGACGTGGGCCCGCTCCCGACCACCGGTGGCCGGCGCCACCGAGGAGGAGCTCCTCGCCACGGTCGACCAGGGGGCCGAGCACCTGTCGGTCCTGATGCGCTCGCTGCTCCTCGCCTCCTCGTACGGGGGCGTCGCCTCGTCGCTGGTCGAGCGGCTGGCGGCGGGCGCCGACGAGACGGCGCGAGCCAGGACGGCGGCGGGCGTCGGCGGCGTGGAGAGCGCCGGCCCTGCGGTCGAGCTCTGGCAGCTGGCCCAGCGCGTCGCCGGGGATCCCGTGCTCGGAGCGGTCTTCGACGGGGGGCCCGGCATCCTCGGCCGGCTGGAAGCGGCCGGCGAAGCGGCGAGCGGGTTCCGCTCCGCCCTCGCCGACTTCCTCCTGCGCTACGGGGCGCGCGGCCCCGACGAGTACGAGCTGGCCTCGGACACATGGGGCACGCAGCCCGACATCGCGCTGGCCGCCGTCGAACGGCTCCGCCACGCCACCGCCGACCCGGCACGGACCGTCGCCGGGCTCCGGGAGCAGCAGCGCCAGGCCGTCGACGAGGTCGTGCGGGCCGCACCCCGGCCGGTGCGTCCCCTCGTCCGGCGGGCGCTCCGCACGGTGGCGCAGGGGGCGGCCGGCCGTGAGCTGGCCAAGGGCTCCATCATCGAGGCGCTCTACGCCGTGCGACTGGCGCTGTTCGAGCTCGTGCGGCGGGCGCAGGACCGAGGGGCCCCGGATGATCGCCGCGACTGCTTCCTCGTGACCCGGGCGGAGCTGCCCGCCTTCCTCGCCGATCCCCGACCCTTCGCCGGCGACATCGCCCAGCGGGCGGAGCGGCGCGACCTCCTCCAGAGCCGCACGCCGCCCTTCGTGTTCGACGGCGAGATCCCCGACCCGGAGACGTGGCCCCGGCGCGACTCGGAGCGGGGCGCGGCTCCCGCACGTCGGCTCGAGGGGATCGGCGTCTCGCCCGGCGTGGCCCGCGGCACCGTGCGGGTGATCCGCGACCCGAGCGACCCGTCCGCCCTGGTGCCCGGCGACGTGCTCGTGGCGCCGATCACCGACCCGGCGTGGACCCCCTTGTTCCTGGTGGCCGAGGCGGTCGTGGTGGAGGTCGGAGCGGCCATGAGCCACGCCGCCATCGTCGCCCGCGAGCTCGGGATCCCCGCCGTCGTCAGCGCGGCCGGCGCCACCGCCCTGCCCGAGGGCACGCTGGTCGAGGTCGACGGCACGCGCGGGACCGTGACCCCCGTGGGCTGACCTCCCCGGGACAGCGTCGTGCGGCAACTCGCTGCTGTAGTGGTCCCGTGCGCCTCGGAGCGAGCGATGCCTGGTCGCTGCTGCTGACGGCCGACCACGGCGTGCTGGCCACGGTCCACGCCGAGCGGGGCGTCGACGCCGTGCCCGTGGTGTTCGCCGTCGACGGCGATCGCATCGTCCTGCCGGTCGACACGGTCAAGCCCAAGGCGACGACCCGCCTGCAGCGCCTCGACAACCTGGCCAAGGACCCCCGGTGCGCCCTGCTCGTCGACCACTACGACGACGACTGGTCGGCGCTGTGGTGGGTCCGCGTCTCCGGCTCCGCCTCGGTGGTCGACGGCCGCCACCCGGCGCTGACGAGGTTCCCCGCCTACGAGGAGACCGGTGCGGTGGCGGCCACGATCGTGCTCGAGCCCACCGCCGTCACGGGGTGGCGGGCCATCTGACGACTGCAGTACGACATGCGCATGACCACGGTTCGCTCCGCCCCGCCCTTCGACCCCGAGTGCGGGGCCACCTGGCGCACCGTCTCGGACGCCATGTTCGAGGGCAGGGGCCCCGGGTCGACGCCGAGTCGCTCGCCACCATCCGCGCAGCCGAGCTGTCCACCCTGGACGCGCTGCTCGAGGGCCGGGCCTACTCCCATCGGGAGCTCCAGCTCCCCGGCCCGGCCGGCGACCTGACGCTGTCGGTGTTCACTCCCGACGACCTCACCGGCACCGCGGCCGCGGTCTACTGGATGCACGGGGGCGGCATGGTCACCGGCACCCGCTTCGGCGCGGCCGAGGCCATGAACGCAGGCGCTGCCGTCGGCGCCGTGGTCACGTCCATCGAGTACCGCCTGGCCCCCGAGCACCCCGCCCCGGCGCCGGTGGACGACTGCTACGCCGGCCTGGTGTGGGTGGCCGAGCACGCCGGCGAGCTCGGGGTCGACCCGTCCCGCATCGTCCTCGGCGGCGCCAGCGCGGGCGGCGGGCTGGCCGCAGCCACAGCGCTGCGGGTCCGGGACCACGGTGGCCCGGCGCTGGCCGGCCTGCTGCTCTGCTGCCCCATGCTCGACGACCGGATGACCTCGTGCTCCTCGGGCCAGTTCGACGACGCCATCCTCTGGACGCGGGCCAGCAACGAGTTCGGGTGGCGGTCGCTCCTGGGCGAGCGCTTCGGCACGGAGGACGTCACCATCTACGACGTGCCGGGGCGGGCCACCGACCTGTCCGGGCTGCCGCCCACGCTGGTCGACGTCGGCAGCGCCGACCTCTTCCGCGACGAGGACGTGGCCTTCGCCTCCGCCATCTGGGCCACAGGCGGCGACTGCGAGCTGTACGTGTGGTCGGGCGGCTACCACGGCTTCGAGCTCATCGCCCCCGGGTCGACGCTGGCGCAGGACGCGGCCGCCGCCCGGCGGCGGTGGATGGCCCGGACGCTGACGAAGGCCGGCTGACCCTCAGCGGGTGCGGGTCTCCCGCCAGCCGTCCCAGTAGGTCGTCTCCTCCACCGGCCGCCGGGTGCCCTCGCCCCAGCGGCCCGTCGGGTACCCGACGGGGATCATCGCCCACGTCCTGACGTCCTCGGGGATGCCGAGGGCGGCCCGCACGGCGTCCTCCTCGAGCTGGTGGACGGTGGTGAGCGTGGTGCCGAGCCCGAGGGCGCGGGCGGCGAGGAAGAGGTTTTGCACGCCGGGGAACACCGAGGCGGGATCGCCGCCCTTGCTGGCCGGGATGATGATGACGGGCGCCGCGCCCATGTGGGCGCCGAGGTGGTCGGCGCTCGTGAGCATGCGGTTGGTCAGCACGTCCTCGGCCGCCGTGCGCTGGCGGTACATGGCACCCACCTGGTCCCAGCAACGCCGGTAGATCTCCCCCAGCTGCCGTCGCTTCTCGGCGTCCTCGACCACGATCCAGCGCACCGGCTGGCTGTTGCCCCCCGTGGCCGCCTTCGTGGCCATCTCCACGATCGTCCAGATGTCCTCTCGGGACACGGGCCGCTCGGGATCGAGCCGGCGCATGGCCCGGGTCGTCCGCATCGCGTCGAAGAGGTCCACGGCGCCGACGCTACGGGTTCGGGGTGGTCAGGGCTCGGTGCAGCTGGCCGCCGGCGCCGAGGCCGCCCCAGTGCTCGACGATCTTCCCGTCGGCCACCCGCCACATCTCGATGTGGTCGACCACGACCTCGCGCCCGGTGGCGGGCACCCCGAACGCCTCGCCCACGTGTCGCACCCGGCTGCGGCTGCGGTGGACGACGAGGTCGCCCTCGGCGACGACCGCGCTCTCGAGCCGCTCGAGGAACTCGAACCCGGCGAAGAAGCGGTCCTGGCGGGCGGCGGTGTGGGCGAGGTCGCCCTGCCACGTGTGCGACCAGTAGCGGTCGTCGAAGCACTCACGGATCACGTCCATGTCCCAGCCGCCGGCCGTCCTGCCGTGCTCGAGGAAGCGCTGGACCACCTCCTTCGGCGTGCGCTCGCTCACCTCAGACCTCGCGCAACCCGTTGCGGTGGCGCACGGCGAGCTCCCGGTAGGCCGGCGGGTTGGCCTTCACCCAGAACTCCGACGGCGTGCCTTCGAGCGGCCGCTTCACCTCGGCCGGTGCGCCGGCGGCCAGCACGCCTTCGGGGAGGACCGCGCCGCTCGCCACCAGCGAGTGGGCGGCCACGAGGGTCCGGGCCCCGATGCGGGCGCCGTCGAGCACCGTGGTGCCGTTGGCCACGAGGCACTCCTCCCCCAACACCGCGCCATGGACCACGCAGAGGTGGGCCACGGTGGCACCGGCGCCGATCTCGGTGGGCGTGCCCGGGGGGCCGTGGATCACCGAGCCGTCCTGCACGTTGGCGCCGGCCCGCACCACCACGGGTGCGTAGTCGGCGCGGATCACGGCACCGAACCACACTGACGCGCCGGCCTCGAGGGTGACGTCCCCGACGAGGGTGGCGGTGGGCGCCACGAAGGCGTCGGCGTGGACGTCAGGGGCGCGCCCCTCGAACGAGTAGAGCGGCATGGGCCGGACGGTATCCGGCCCTCATCGCCGGGGCGTCAGACACCCCGCCGCAGCGCCAGGACGACGATCACGATGATGAGGATGAGCACGAGCGTGCCGAGGCCGATGTACATGCTCCTCTCGTACCAATCTCGCCCGTCCGGTAGTCCTCGGTCGGTCCGCGCCGAGAGTGGGTAAGAGGTGACCCGAAGCACCCAAAGGGGGATCCATGGACACCGGACTGATCGTCGCACTCGTGGTGGCGGCGGTGGTCGTACTGGCCTTGCTGGCCCTGCTCGCCACCCGCGGGCGGGCTCGCCGCACCGAGCAGCGGCGGGAGGAGGCCGGTTCGCACTACGAGCAGGCTCAGGCCCGACAGCTCGAGGCCGACCGCCGCGACGCCGAGGCCGAGGAGCGCGCCGCCCGCGCCAAGCGCGAAGCGGCGGCGGCGGAGCAGCAGGCCCTCGAGGCCGAGCGCCACCGCGCCGAGGCAGCCGAGCTCGAAGGCCGCGCCCGCGACCTCGACCCGGACGCCAGCGCGACCGACCGCTAGCTGCCGGCGGCGGTCACTCGACCGTCACGCTCTTCGCCAGGTTGCGGGGGCGGTCGATGTCGTGGCCGCGGAGCCGGGCCACGTGGTAGGCGAGCAGCTGCAGGGGGATGCCGAGGAGGATCCCCTGCAGCTCCCGCTCGGTCGCCGGCACCGGCAGGGTGGCGTCCACGTCGGGCGGCGCCTCCGACGCGTCCGTGACCACCAGCACCGGTCCGCGGCGAGCGCGGATCTCGGCGATCGATGCCAGGTTCTTCTCCCGCAGCTCGTCGTCGGGGACCACCACCACCGTCGGGGTCGCAGGCGTGACGAGGGCGAGCGGGCCGTGCTTCAGCTCGGCCGCCGGGTAGGCCTCGGCGTGGACGTACGACACCTCCTTCAGCTTCTGCGCCCCTTCCATGGCCACGTGGTGGCCGCGCACCCGTCCGATGTAGAAGGCGCTCTCGGCATCGACCAGGCGCTCGGCCACGGCGGCCACCTCGTCCTCCCTGGCCAGCGCCTCCTCCACCCGGTCCGGGAGGGCCTCGAGGGCCCGGATGACACGGGCGCCGTCGCCGGGCCCGACGTCCCGGATCCTCCCGAGGAACAGGGCCAGCAGGGCGAAGACGACCGACGTCGACGTGAAGGTCTTCGTCGAGGTGACCGAGACCTCGGGACCGGCGTGCAGGTACACGCCGGCGTCGCACTCCCGGGCGATGCTGCTGCCCGCCGTGTTGACGACGCCGAGGACCTTGCCGCCCTTGCGCCGGATCTCCTGCACCGCCGCCAGCGTGTCGAAGGTCTCGCCCGACTGGCTCACCGCGACGTACAGGGTGTCGGGCTGGACCACCGGTGACCGGTAGCGGAACTCCGACGCGACCTCGGCGTCGGCGGGGATGCGGGTGAGCGACTCGATGAGGTGGGCACCCGCCACGCCGGCGTAGTGGGCCGAGCCGCAGCCCACCACCTTGATGCGGCGCAGGGCC
>Ga0126307_10002105_pt1 | contig 13373 bp, 12 predicted proteins | sample Plot28_FD_89955 | JGI IMG/M metagenome (GOLD analysis project Ga0126307, IMG submission 89955) | Serpentine soil microbial communities from UC McLaughlin Reserve, CA, USA - Plot28 | ecosystem: Environmental > Terrestrial > Soil > Grasslands | place: USA: UC McLaughlin Reserve, Lake County...
CTTGGGCTCCGAAAGCCAGATCGTGCCGGTCTTGATCGGACCCGACGAGCTTACCGCGCTTTTTTGGAAGATGCTGTGGGAGGAGGGGATCTTTGCGACGCCGGCTATGCCCCCCAGCGTGCCCAAAGATCGGAGCATCATTCGCACCAGCGCAAACGCCGACCACACCCCTGAGCAGCTAGAGCGCCTGCTTGAAGCGTTTGCCGGGATCGGCCGGCGCCTGGGCGTCATCGGTTAGAGAAGCTGTACTCAAAAGTAGCATGGCTCTGAATATCAAGATCCGAGCCGTCGAATCTCGCGCCAACCTGAAACGCTTTATCGAGTATCCGTTCGAGAGGTACCGCGAAGACGCGCACTGGGTCCCACCACTCCTCTTGGCAGAGCGCCAAAAGTTCAACCCTAAGAAGAACCCTTTCTACGAGCACGCCCGAATCGAGCTCTTTCTGGCGGAGCGCGATGGCGAGCTCGTCGGGCGTGTTGCCGCCATCGACGACGACAACCACAACAGGACTCACAACGACAACTTAGTCTTCTTTGGCTTCTTCGAGGCGAACGACCAGGCGGCGGCAGAGGCGCTGCTCTCTCGCGTCGAAAATTGGGGGCGGCGACTGGGGCGGAACACGGTGCGGGGTCCTGCAAACCCTTCGATGAACGACGGTGCGGGCTTCCAGATAAACGCCTTCAACACCGACCCTTACGTCATGATGCCCTACAACCCGCCCGAATACCCGCGCTATGTCGAAAGCGCCGGCTACCAGAAGGTCAAAGACCTTTACGCCTGGCACTTCGAGCGGGATCAGGAGATGGGCGAAAAGATCGAGCGCCTCGCGAAACGTGTCCGCGCGCGCTACAACCCTGTGACCCGCCCCGTCGACATGAAGCGCTTCGACGAGGAGCTGGCACTCGTCAAAAAGCTCTACAACGAAGCCTGGGAGGAGAACTGGGGCTTTGTGAGGTATACCGAGGCGGAGTTCGATCACCTCGCAACCGAGCTCAAGCATATCGTCGACCCGGAGCTCGTACGGTTTGTGGAGCTGGAGGGGCAGGTAGCCGGTATAGGCGTCTGCATCCCCGACGTCAACCAGGTCCTCAAACGCATGCGGGGGCGGCTTATGCCGTTCGGCATCTTCGCTTTTCTGAGACGCAAGAAGATCATCGACCAGTTACGCCTGGCGATTCTGGGCCTTAGACCCGAGCACCGAAACAAGGGACTTGAGACGGTGCTCGTTGACGAGCTTTACGGGCCTGCTATAGCAAAAGGGTACCAACGCTGCGAGTGCTCGTGGGTGCTGGAGGACAACAGGGCAATGAACCGGGCCCTCAAGGCCTCCGGCGCGAAGCTCTATAAGACCTACCGAATCTACCAAAAAGAGTTATAGGGGCGATTATGCCCGACCGCGTGCTAGTGACCGGCGCCACAGGGTTCGTCGGCAGTCATATCACGCAAGCCTTTGTCGAAGCGGGCTATGAAGTGCGGTGCGGCTTACGCGCTGCAAGCGACCCGCGCTGGATTTCAGATCTCCCGGTAGAGCTCGTGCCGTTCGATCTTGGTCAGTCGAAGGGTCTTTCTCAAGCAGCGAAGGATGTCGACGTGGTAGTACATGCAGCAGGGATAACTCGTGCCAGACGTACGTCCGATTACCACCTCGTCAACGCTGAGGGCACCCGGAAGCTCGCCGTCGCTGCAGCGGACGCCGGGACGCGGCGCTTCGTCCTGATCAGCAGCCTCGGCGCCCGTGGTCCCGACGCCTCGGCAAAAAACGGCTCAGAAGATCTTCCCACAAGCTTCTATGGACGGAGCAAACTCGATGCAGAAGAAAGTCTCCGTGCTCTCGGCCAGCAGATGGAACTGGTTGTTCTGCGCCCGGCCGCCGTCTATGGTCCGCGCGACACTGACCTTCTGCCCCTCTATAAGATGGCAAGGAGCGGCTGGCTAATTATTCCTCCCTGCGGTTCGGATCTCTTGCAACCCGTCTATGCTACAGACGTGGCTAGAGCCGCTCTCGCGGCGGCCGACAAATCTGGTGGCTTTGGACCCTACCCGGTGGCTGAAACGGCCCGCTACACCTGGCAGGATATCGCCGATGGGCTGGAGCGGGCGCTCGGGCGTTCTGTTCGCACTGTTCGTCTGCCCGTGGTTGCCTTCGAGCTGGCGGGCCACGTGGCCGAATGGGCGGCAAGGCTTCGCGGCGTGGTCCCTACCTTCGACGAGCGCCGGGCACGGGACCTAGCCGTTCACACCTGGACCTGCGACCCCTCTAGTACCGAGCGGGCGCTAGAATGGCAAGCTGAGGTTCGACTCTTCGAAGGCCTCGAGCGGACCGCCCAGTGGTACCGGCGGGCGGGGTGGATCTGAGCCCAAAGCGCGGATGAGCGCGCAGGAGCGTATAGGTTTACACTTTCTCTCCGATAAGAGTAAGCATGTAAGCAGCGTATATGAGTGAAGCTGGGCACGTGACGGCCGGGGAGGGCTTGGTATGATGGAGGCATGATGAAAAGCGTCGGCGCTGTGCTACTTGGTATCCTCCTCGCCCTTGGGATCGGGGTGTTGGTGGTTTTCGGTATTGTCGCGCCCGTTTTTACGAGTTTTTTTGCTACGGGGCTCGCCTCGACAGCTATACCGGTGGTTATCGTGGTCTTTACGGCGGCCTTTGCCTTTTATTTCGGCGGTATGCTCGCCTCGTATAGGGCGCCGTCACGCCGCCGGCTTCACGGCGTACTGGTTGGGGTGGTGGCGTTTGCGATTTCGCCTATCATCAACCTCGGCGCTTCGGCGATCGCCGCGGCTGCCAATGACCCCTTCGCTAACCTGCGCACCCCCGGGGCGTTACTGTTCACTTGCGTACTCCTTGTCGCGGTACTCTCGTCCTCCTATGTGGGGGCCCGTCGGGGCGAGACGCTCTACGCCTACAACCAAATCTTTATTCGTAGGCAAGAACGTCGGAAAGCCGAAAATCGCCTTCGTAACCAGGAGTAAGGTCTACTGCCCTTAAGCCACCCCTACCGGGCTTGAACGCCGAGGATTAGGCGTCCTTCTGCGTCCATGCGGGCGTTGGCTTCGTGGTGACAGAGATCGGAGGGAGGGGCATCGCCGGTCCCTATCAGGTATACCCGCGGCTCTTCGATGCCCTCGGTCGGATCGGAGACGTAGCGACGCCAGGCTACATCGCCCCAGACGAACGCGATCACGGGCTTGGAGAAAGAGTCGGAACCGTCGCCGGGCGCGACATGCACCTTCGGCAGCCCCAGGGCCTTTGAGACGGAGGCCACGGTACGCGTGTGCTCGCTCGCGTTAAACAAGGAAATGCCGGCCCGGATGAGCTGCTCAGGGTTCGAGACCTTTCTTAGTTCTTCCAGGACTTTTTTCAGCTCCTCAGAGCGGCGCCGGTTCTCCTCCTCGGCCTCCCTAAGGCGCGTCTCCAGGTCCGCGGCCCGCTCCTCGGCCAGAAGACGTGCCGCATCTGCCTCCTCCTCGAGATGCTCCTGGAAGCCGTCGTCGGCTGGCCATTCTTCGTCCTGTTCGTCTTCTTGCTGCCGGTCTTCGTTTCCTCGTGTTCTGGTAGCTTCGAGGGCCTCCCGCAGCTCGGCCTCCACGGTCCCTGACTCCTCCAGGGTATCCTGGAGCTCCGCAATGCGCAACTCAAGGTACGATCGCTCTTCTTCGGCTTCCGCGAGCCGCCGCTCCAGATCCTCCTCAACAGCCTTTTTGTCTGCGAGCCTTCCGTACTCCAGTTTCGCCAGCCGTTCCCCATAGAGGCGGGATTCGGACTCTCGCCGCACCCGTAGGCCTTCGAGCTTCTCTTCGAGGTCCGCCACTTGCGACCTGCGGCGTTCCTCTTCGGCGGCGAGGCGATCCTCCAGGTTTCGCCGGACCTTCGCCAACTCCTCGGTGTGCTGTTCTCGCAAAGTGCTAACGTCTGCCTCGCTTTGAGCTTTGAGGGTCGCGGTGCGGCGCTCTGCCGCCTCCTTCTCCTCTTCCAGGCGCGCCGCCTGCGCCCGCCTAAGCTCTCGCTCGCGCACCTCGGCGTGATGCTTGACCTCGTTGAGGTCCTCCTTGCGGCGCTCCTCGGCCACTTCTAATGCTTGCTCTAGACCGAGTTTCAGCTTCTCGACCTCGGTACGGTGGCCCTCTATTGCCGTCTGGAGTTCCTTTTGAAGCTCGAGTTCCCGGCTTGCCGTCGCACTCCTCAAGGCCTGGAGCTCTGTTGTGTGGTGCTTCATTTCGGCGCGGCGTTCCTCCTCGTGCGCCTGCTCGAGCTCCTCTCGTAAAGCCCGCTCGAACTCGATCCTTTGCCCCTCGGCTTCCACACGAAGAGCCTCCACCTCTTCGCTATGGGCGTACTGCAGTGTTTCGATCTCCGCACGGTGCTCCTCTTCGAGTGCCTCTACCTTCTCTACATGCTCCCTTCTGAGTTTCTCGCTCTGAGTCTTGTGGTGCTCTTCCAGGTTCCGGTAACCATCACGGAGCTTCTCTTCCCATCGCGCGGCCGCCTGTTTGAGGTCCTCGATCTCGGCCTTGTGGCTCTCATTCAAGGCCGCGCGCTCCTTGCGAAATTCTTCCCTTAAAGCCTCGATCTTGCCTTCGTACTCGGCGCTCGCGATCTCGGCGTGGCGCTGCTCCTCGAGCTCCTCCCGCAAGGCAGCTATTGACGCGATGTGCTCATTACGCAAGCGTAACTGCTCGTCGGCGCTCTGCTGCCGTAAGGCGACGAGTTCGGCTCGGAGGGTACGCACCTGTTCCTCGGCGGCCGCCCGCAAGCGCTCGCTCTCCTCAAGGCCCTCAAGCTCCCAACCCCGTGCCGCTACCCCTTCCTGAGCCGCCCGCAAGGCCTCGCCGGCCTGTTCCAGTTCCAGGCGCAGGTCGACGATCTCGTTCTCCAAGCTCTCGATGAGGGCGTCGGCGGCCCGCATCTGGTCCTCCAACTCCCGTACCGGGTCTCTGTACTCCTCGCTCATGCCAGTTAGTCCGTTCGCCGCTGTTCAGTCTCTTATAAAGCCGCGTTGTTCGTCGCGTGGCTTTGCCCCGCGCGACTAGGGTAACCTCTCTACGCTCCCAGGTAAAGTCTCTCAGCTGAGGTGCTGACCTCCTGGTTTGTCGACAGGATCGAGAGGGCAAATGTGTCTAAATCGGTAGGGCTTAGAGGGAGCGGAATGAAGTACTACAAACCGTCGGGGAAAGGGGAAAACGGCCGGTGCCGAATAAGCAGGCTCCTTGCGGGGCCGTCTTTGCCAACACCTCGAGCCAGGTGGAGAAGAATAGACCAAGCATGGAGAGAGGGGTGAGGAAAAGTTGACGGACACGAAGTTCGTGTGTTCGGTGTGCCAGAGCGTGTTTCCGGAGCACCAGGCGAGGATGGATGCCCTTCTTGACTTTGGAGAGGAGCAGATCAGGTGCCCCAACTGCGGTTCGACCCTTGTTGAGCCGGATCACTTTGACCCAAACGAAGCGGTAGAGGACCTGATTGAGGAGCCCGAGCAGGAAGGATTCAGCCCATAAAACTTGAAAGAGCCGAGCGTTTCGAATGATGATCCGTATGCTGGATCATACCGCGGATGTAGGCTTCGAGATAGAGGCCCTGACGCTCGAGGCCCTGTTCGACGAGGCGCGGCGTGCGCTGCTCCTAACGGGGTTCGAGCGACCATCGGAGCAGGGAGAAGAAGAGCGTTCGATGCATATATCGGCCCCCGACCTGGAGACGCTCCTGGTGCGCTGGATAAACGAGCTCATCTATCTAGTCCAGGATGCCGGATTCGTTCCGGCAAGCGCGAAGGTTTGGGTCCGGGAGGACGGTGCCGAAGCCTTCTCTGCAGATGCGCTCCTTGCAGGCTCTCCGCTGGACCTCGAGGGCTGCGGATGGCAGGGTGAGATAAAGGGCGCGACGTTCCACGGACTGGCCGTGGTACGCGAGGAGGAGAGATGGCGAGCCCGGGTGATCCTGGACGTTTGATCGCCTACCGAAAGGAGCCGCCTTGAAGATCGAACACCTCTCCGGGTTCAAGTACCGCATCCCCAGGGAGGGGAAGATGCGGGTAGACGCGACGTTCTATGCCTCCGAGAGTATTCTGGAGGACCTCAAAGCCGAGGAATACGCCTCGTTGCGCCAGCTTCAGAACGTGGCGACGCTGCCCGGCATAGTCGAACCAGCGTTGGCCATGCCCGACATACACTGGGGGTACGGCTTCCCAATAGGCGGGGTTGCGGCGTTCGACCCGGAGAAAGGAGGTATGGTCAGCCCCGGCGGTGTGGGTTTCGACATCAACTGCGGTGTACGGCTTTTGGTCTCAGAACTGACCCGGGAGGATCTTGATCCAAACAAGGAGCGTCTGGCGGACGCGCTCTACAGGAGCATCCCGGTGGGGGTAGGCTCGAGCCGTAAGGACGCTGCTTTCGGCAGGACAGATCTTAAAGAGATACTGGTTAGAGGGGCTGCCCCGCTCGTGGAGCGAGGGTATGGGGAGCCGGAGGACCTAAGGAATATCGAAGCGGGTGGCCAGTTTCCCCCAGGCGCGGACCCCGAGCGCGTCTCCGAGAGAGCGTATGAGCGTGGCGCCTCCCAGCTCGGAACGCTCGGTTCGGGCAACCACTTCCTCGAGGTGCAGTATGTAGACGAGATCTACGACGACGACGTGGCCCAAGCCTTCGGACTCGTTTTAGGGCAGATCACCGTCCTGATCCACACCGGCTCCCGCGGCCTCGGGCACCAGGTTTGCCAGGACTACGTCGAGCGCTTTATAGAGGCGGCGAAGCGTTATGGTATCGAGCTCGTGGATCGCCAGCTCGCCGCAGCCCCCGTAGAGAGTCCTGAAGGCGAAGCTTACCTCGGAGCTATGTCCGCCGCGGCCAACTTCGCCTTCGCGAATCGGCAACTCATCTCCCACCTTACGCGGCGGGCTTTCGAGGTGGTGGGCTTCGACTCCAAGGAGCATCACCTGAAGGTGCTCTACGACCTCGCGCATAACAACGCTAAGTTCGAGGAGCACAACGGCAGAGAGGTGCTGGTGCATCGCAAGGGCGCTACCCGCGCGTTTGGCCCCGGAATAGAAGAGCTGCCGGAGCGCTACCGTTTGGTAGGGCAGCCGGTCCTCGTGCCTGGAGACATGGGTCGCTACTCCTTTGTTTTGGTGGGCACCGAAGGGGCCATGCACGAGACCTTCGGCTCTAGCGCGCACGGGGCCGGGCGTAAGATGAGCCGGAAAAAGGCGAAGAAGGCGGCGAAGGGCCGCAACTTAGTGCGGGAGATGGGGGAGATGGGGATCCTGGTTCGGGCCGTCAGTAGGGCCACGGTGGACGAGGAGATGTCCGAGGCGTACAAGGACGCAGCTGAAGTCGTCGAGACGACGCACGGTGCGGGGATAGGGCGGAAGGTGGCTCGTTTGCGGCCTCTGATCGTGGTTAAGGGTTGAGGTTCACCGCTTGAGATGGCGGGTAGAGAGAGCGATCTGCGCGGCCGGTGGGTACGAGGCGCGACGTGGCAGGTTTCAAGGCTTGCGGTTGAGGTATTAGAGAGACCATTGGCTGTGAAGAGAAAGCGCTTTAGAGATCGAGAAGACGCCGGCCGACAGCTAGCCGAGCGGCTGGCCTGGTACCGGGACGAAAACCCAATAGTCCTCGCCTTGCCGCGGGGCGGTGTCCCGGTGGGGTACGAGATCTCCCGTTTATTAGAAGCGCCGCTCGATGTCTTTATAGCGCGCAAGCTCTGCGCGCCAGGACGCCCAGAGCTTGGCATCGGCGCGGTCGCGCAAGGGGGGGTGCGTGTCCTCAGCGCGCGTACAGTCAAGGCTCTAGACATCCCCAAAGAGTACATCGAGCGGGTAGCGGAAAGGGAGACGGCGGAGATAAAACGCCGCCTACGTCTCTTACGCGGCGACCGCCCCGAACCCGAAGTTCAGGGGCGGACCGCAATCCTGGTAGACGACGGCCTCGCGACCGGCGTAACAGCTTGGGCGGCAATCCGAGCCCTCATCGAGCGAGACCCACGACGTCTCGTCCTTGCCGTACCCGTATGCGCCGCGCAGACGACCGAAGCCATTAGCTCAGAAGTCGACGATCTAGTCTGCATAGAGACGCCTTTCGACCTTATGGCTATAAGTATCTGGTACCGAAACTTCCAGCAGGTACCGGACGAGGAGGTCATCAAGCTACTCAAAAATGCCCAGCGTAGTACTGCAGAGTAGTGGGTACGCCGATGGGTAGAACCTCAGGATCCGATACAGGAGAGCTGCCCGTCCGGGTTTCTGTGGGTTCCGTCGTGCTCGAGGGAAGCCTGGACGTCCCCGATGAGGCGCGGGGGGTCGTGCTGTTCGCGCACGGTAGCGGTAGCGGCCGACACAGCCCCCGCAACCGCTACGTCGCACGGACCTTGCGCGAGGCGAACCTGGCGACCTTGCTCATCGACCTACTCACAGTTGAGGAGGAGGAGATGGACCTGCATACGCGACAGCTCCGATTCGATATCGGGTTGCTCGCCCAAAGGCTTGTAGGCGCCACCGACTGGATCGCCCAGAATCTGGAGACGCAGAACCTTCCGGTAGGCTACTTCGGCGCCAGCACCGGGGCCGGGGCCGCGCTGGTCGCGGCGGCAATCCGGGCGCAGCTCGTCGCCGCGGTCGTCTCGCGCGGCGGTCGCCCCGACCTGGCGGGAGACGCCTTACCCCGCGTCGCGGCGCCCACGCTTATGATCGTCGGGGGGAACGACCGTCCCGTGATCGGCATGAACCGGGAGGCTTTGGGGCAGCTGCGCGCGGAGAAGAAGCTCGAAATCGTGCCGGGGGCGACGCACCTGTTCGAGGAGCCGGGGGCGCTGGAAGAGGTCGCGAGACTGGCCGTCGCCTGGTTTGTACGCTACTTGGGGCCAGCGGGCGATACCGGGTAAACTGAGATCTGAAGGAGGTGCCCGAGATGAGGGCGAGGCAGAAACGATTGATTGAGCGCGATACGCGAGGCGTTGCGGAGTTGGCCGAACTGGTTCGGGGGATGGAGTATTCGCTCCGGGGGGCGGAGGATCTCGGCCCGCTCCTAGACCGGGTCGGTGACGCGCGGTGCGTACTTTTGGGGGAGGCCTCGCACGGCACATCAGAGTATTACACGTGGCGAACCCGCATCAGCGAACGGTTAATCCGTGAGAAAGGGTTCTCGTTTATCGCCGTCGAGGGAGACTGGCCGGACTGTTACGAGGTCAACCGCTACGTAAAAGGCTATCCTGGTTCGGGAGAGAGCGCCCGCGAGGTATTGAGCGTCTTCGATCGCTGGCCGACGTGGATGTGGGCTAACGAGGAGATCGTCGAGCTTACCGAATGGCTCCGGCAGCACAACGACGGGCTACCGGAGGAAAAGAGGGTGGGCTTCTACGGGCTGGACGTCTACAGCCTGTGGGAGTCGATGGAGGCGATCATAAAGTATCTCGAGCGCGTCGACCCGGAGGCGGTTGAGACCGCGCGCCGTGCCTACAGGTGCTTCGAGCCGTACGACGAGGATGCCCAGAAGTACGCCAGGGCGACGGCGTCCGTTCCGGCTTCGTGCGAGGACGAGGTCATGGAGATGCTCTCGGAGCTACGCGATAGGCTCCCGGAGTATCGGGACGACCCGGAGTCTCGCTTTAACGCCGAGCAGAACGCGCTGGTGGTGAGGGGCGCAGAGCGGTACTACCGCTCCATGGTGCGCGGTGGTTCGTCATCCTGGAACGTGCGCGATCACCACATGGCCGAAACCCTCGAGCGCCTTATGCAGGGGCCGGAGGCCAAGGCGATCGTCTGGGAACATAACACTCATATAGGCGACGCCCGGGCAACCGATATGGCTGATGTCGGCATGGTGAACGTCGGCCAGCTCGTACGTGAGCAACGGGGGGACGAGGACGTGGTGCTGGTCGGCCTCGGTTCGTACCAGGGCAGAGTCATAGCCGGTGCGCAGTGGGGCGCTCCTATGCGGCCTATGACAGTTCCTCCGGCCCGGGAGGGGAGCTGGGAGGACGTCCTCCATCGTGCGAGCGAAGAGGATAAGCTGCTCATCTTCCCAGAAGCAAAGGACAACTCAAATAGCCTCTGGGAGCCGCGGGGGCACCGCGCTATCGGCGTGGTCTACGAACCCGCCTACGAGCGTTACGGTAACTACGTATCCACGGTGCTCCCCCGCCGCTACGACGCCTTTCTGTATCTTGACCAAACCAAGGCGCTACACCCGCTCCGCATACAACCAAGCGACGACGGCGAGCCGCCGGAGACGTTCCCCTCAGGGGAGTAACATCGAAGTATACGAGCGCGAAGCCTGGGTGGAAGGGCATCCTGTCCCCGACGAGGTAGCGGGTGATGGCCACCCGGCGGTCCTGGTACACGGGCTCTCCGGCTTCACCCGCTGGTGGAGCCACAACCTCCCAGCTCTGATTAAGGCGTACCGGGTCTACCTCGTGGACCTTCCAGGCTTTGGGACAATGCCCGCCTCCGTCGCCGCTTCGTACTCACCGAGACCGCTTCTTGGCTGGTAGCCTGGATGGAGGCCGTAGCTCTAGAAAAGGTTCATCTGATTGGCCACTCGATGGGTGGCTATATCTGCCTTTGGCTAGCGGCGCAACAACCCGAGATTGTGTGGCGGCTCGTCCTGGTCGCACCCGCCGGGACGCCGGCGGATCGTTCACTGTTTGGACACCTCGTTCCGCTCCTCCTGACGGCTCGCTACGCGGCGCCGAGCTTTTTGCCGGTCCTCGCGTACGACGCCTTAAGGACCGGACCTGTCAACCTCCTGCGTGTGGCCAGAAACCTTTTATCCGAGGATGTGAGGGAGGATCTGCGATTCATCGAAGCACCAACGTTACTGATCTGGGGCGAGAACGATCCCTAATCCCTCCTTCGATTGGCAACCTGGCGCTACTCACGGCATAATAGGACAACTTTTTAAGTTAATCGCAGGGAGGTAACGGAGTGGCGGTAGCTATCAGGGGTGCGGAAATAGTCAAGGACTACGAGGGATCTCATACGAGCCTGGTTACTTATAGGAAGCGATGTGATATCTGCGGATATGTTAGTCCTGAGCCTCCAATCGCTGTCTCGGTCTTGTTGAATAGCACCGAGGTCCATGGCGCCTATCATGCGGAGAGCTTCGTCTGCCCGTTCTGCGAGAACCACCAGCTGGTGGAGATCCAAGGATAACCCTCTTTTGGAGAGTTTTACTCGGCGGTTTTAGGGGCAGTGAGCTTGCTTGAGCTTCCACCTTGAGGCTCTTCCGGCATGTGGTGTCTAACACCAGCTTCTTTGTAGGCGCTACGGAGAGAAGCCAAACCGCCATCGTAGTGCTTGGTCTATACCTTCTATAGCGGTCGGGAGGAAAGTTAGCGAATGTTATAAGGAGCCAAGTCGACAATGGCTCCTGAATTATCTCATCGTTAGGGATATCCAAGTACAGTAATCGGTACTCTGCTAACTTCCGCTGCATAGCATTAGCATTGTCAGGATAGTCTGCGACCCGCCCGAAGGACGGTCTTCGTGGAACTTTCCTACCGTCTTCAGAAATGCCCGGATAGCACACGCGAGCTTCGAAGGCGCGTTATAGTTCGCTACGTGGGCCGCCTCCGGAACGACGACGAGCCGGCCTTCCGGTAATAATTGAGCCACTTTTTCGGCTCAGGGCTGCGGTGCAATGGGGTCTCTCGCCCCGCTCATTGAGCAGCGCCGGCGTCCGCACGCGGGGTAGCTTATCTTCGATCCGGTTCTCGAGAGCGTATCGGAAGGTGTGCTACCCCCGAAGGAGGCTCGCATCCAGGGCGTCGAGAAGCATGATGGGGTTGAGGTAGAGGGGCTCTCGAGTGCCGTTGAGCAGGAATCGCGCGATCTGCCGGAGAACGCTCCGTCCTTGATGGTCCATCGTCGGGCCTTGCAGCGCGGTCCGCTCGACGCGCTTGGGGTTGCGTGTGGCGAGGTCTACTATGATCTGGCAGCCAAAGGAGTTGCCGACAAGCACCGCACTCTTTAGACCAACCGTCCCCATCCAGGCGGCTAAAGCGTCGGAGAGCCTGGACACGTTCAGGACGCGGGGTGGAGGCGCTCTTGCCAAAGCCGGGCAGGTCGGGCGCGTAGACCCGGTGGCGGGGTACCAACTGCCTAAGGGTAGGGACCATGTAGCGGCTGGAGCCGATTAGCTCATGAACCAGGATCACTGCAGGACGCTCCTCGGGGCTCCTTTCCTCTGAGACGCGGGCGTGCATTCATAGACCGTTGGCCATCGTCCAGCTGGTCTTGAGTTTACGTTTTGTCGGCTATTATGTCCCATGTTTCTGCGTTACCCAGCAGATCGACCCCTTGCCATATTTCACGGTCCTCACAGCAATTCTCAATAATTTTTATTTTTCAGAATTGCTAATATGAGAGTGTCAGGTGTACGAGCGAATCGGGTGTGTATGATCCAAGAACCTACCTTTGGAGCCGAAGAGAGCGAAGTCTACGGCGAAGCTCTCGACGCGCTGAACCGGGCGGGCCTCCGTTATATGCTCGGTGGTACCGTGGCTTTGAACGCGTATACGAGCATCTGGCGCGATACCAAGGATCTCGACGTCTTTGTCCCTGAGAAGGAAGTGACGCAGGTTCTTGGTACACTAGAGGCAGCGGGCTTCGAAACGGAGATTACGGACCCCTGCTGGCTCGCTAAGGCGTGGAAAGGAAACCCCTTCGCAGACATCGTTCACGCTAATCAGAACGGTGCCCTACCCGTGGAGGAATCCTGGTACGCCAACGCGAAGGAGACCTTGGTCTTGGACCGTCAGGTACTCGTTATCCCCGCTGAGGAGATGTTCCTCTCGAAGATGTTTGTGGCCGCTAGGGACCAGTTCGACATGGCCGACGTGCTTCACCTTATCTTCGTCACACGCGGGGCGCTTGACTGGGGGCGTATCCTCGATAAGATAGACGAGCATTGGGAGCTCCTCCTCGTCTACCTCCACCTCTTCCGTTACGTCTACCCGAGCCACACGCATTATTTACCCCGTCGGATCTTCGATCTTCTCCTGGAGCGGTGCGAGAAAGAGGACACCCCTCAGGAGGACTCCCTCCGCTTCCGCGGGACGATGCTCGACGACGTTTCCTTTATGGTAGATGTGGAAGAGTGGGGCTTGCCCGATGAGAGCGCGGCCAACAGGGAGGAGCAGCAATGTCCGGGCGAGCGGCAGGCGTAACACGGTTTTGAAGATCGCAGCCACCGCCGATGTCCATGCGGGAGGCGTGGAAGATCTCGAGCGCCTCCAAACCCTTGCTCAGAACGCCGCGCGGGAGGCTGATGTGCTCGCTATCGGAGGGGACCTCACTAACCACGGCCACCTCGAAGAATTGGAGGTGCTTCTAAAGGCCCTGGATGATTGCCCCATTCCGGTCGTTACCACGCTGGGGAATCA
>Ga0126307_10002106_pt1 | contig 13373 bp, 11 predicted proteins | sample Plot28_FD_89955 | JGI IMG/M metagenome (GOLD analysis project Ga0126307, IMG submission 89955) | Serpentine soil microbial communities from UC McLaughlin Reserve, CA, USA - Plot28 | ecosystem: Environmental > Terrestrial > Soil > Grasslands | place: USA: UC McLaughlin Reserve, Lake County...
GAACGCTCAATAACAGATCAATAGCTGGTAACAATAAAACAAACCTTAAATCTGAAATAACAAATGGCAATTTTAAATTTTCAGAAGCCCGACAAAATCGTTCTTCAAAAAGTAACTGATTTCGAAGCACAGTTCGAATTCCGTCCGCTGGAGCCAGGTTATGGCGTTACTATAGGAAATGCCTTGCGCCGCATATTACTCAACTCCTTAGAAGGTTACGCCATCATTGGTGTAAGAATAGAAGGCGTAGAACACGAATTCGCCACCATTAAAGGCGTTTCTGAAGACGTGGTTGAAATCATCCTGAACCTAAAACAGGTGCGCTTAAAAAAAGTGGTTGACCACGATGTACAAAATGAAAAGATTACTCTTTCGATAAAGAACAGAACTGAGTTCACTGCCGGCATGCTGGCTGAAGGAACACAGTCTTTCCAGATCATGAATCCTGAATTATTGATCTGTATTTTGGACAATTCCTCTAAGTTAGATGTAGAGATTACTATTGGTAAGGGTAGGGGTTATGTACCTGCAGAAGAGAACAAACCAAAGGATGCGCCTTTAGGGTTCATTCCGGTTGATGCTATTTATACTCCTATCAAGAATGTAAAATACAGCATTGAGAACACGCGTGTGGAGCAGCGCACTGACTATGAAAAATTAGTAATGTTCGTTAACACTGATGGCACTATTCACCCGGAAGAAGCAGTGAAACAAGCCAGCCGCATTCTCATCCAGCACCTGATGATTATTACCGATGAGAACATAACCTTTGATAGTAAGGAAGAGAAGAAAGAAGATATTGTTGACGAACAAACCTTACAGCTACGTAAAGTATTAAAAACTCCGTTAGAAGATCTGGATCTTTCTGTGCGTGCTTTCAACTGTTTAAAAGCAGCGAAGATCAATTCTTTGAGCGAACTGGTTCAATACGAACAGGAAGACCTTATGAAGTTCAGAAACTTTGGTCAGAAGTCTCTTTCAGAGATTGAGCAGGTTTTGAACGAAAGAGGTCTTCACTTTGGAATGGATCTTGGAAAGTTAGGAATTGATAAAGACGACTATTAATCCAAAATGCAACATGTAATATGAAAAGTTTTACATGTTGCATTTTTCATTTTATAACGGCAGTACCTCGCAAATCCTGACACGGTGCGGGGGAATCTTAAAACTTAAAAGTCATGCGTCACGGAGACAAAACCAACAACCTCGGTCGTAAGAAAGCGCACCGAGAAGCGTTGTTAAGCAATTTAGCTTGTCAGCTTATTGAGCACAAGCGTATCGTAACCACTTTGGCAAAGGCAAAAGCATTACGTATTTATGTAGAGCCATTGATTACCAAGAGCAAACAAAATACTACGCACCAGCGTCGTGTGGTGTTTAGTTATTTACAGGACAAAGCCGCCATTACTGAACTGTTTTCTACTATAAACGAAAAAGTAGCCGGCCGTCCCGGCGGTTATACAAGAGTCATTAAATTAGGCACACGTCCTGGTGACAATGCCGAATTAGCGATGATTGAACTGGTAGACTTTAACGAGATTTACGGTAAAGGAAAAACAGAGAAGAAAGAAGGTGCAAAAAGAACACGTCGTGCGGGTGGAGCAAGAAAAAAAGCAACAGCCGAAGCCCCGGCAGGTGAAACTGAAACGCCTGCTGCTACAACACCTGAAGCAACAGAACAACAACCCAGCTAATGATTGCACGATCCATACATCAAGGCAAGATTTTTTAATCTTGCCTTTTTTTATTGACATAAGGTGAAGAAGTTTAACGTTGGCTAATTATTTGAATAATTTTCTTTGCATAATTCTTTAAAATAAAATGGAACAAAGACAAGCGGTTTTGGTATTAGAAGACGGCACTACCTGCTATGGTAAATCCTTTGGTGCAATTGGAACCACTGGTGGAGAAATTTGCTTCAACACAGGCATGACTGGATACCAGGAAATATTCACCGACCCGAGCTACTATGGCCAGGTGTTGATCATGAATACCGTGCATATTGGAAATTACGGCGTAGCAGATTTCGATGTAGAAAGTGACAGTATTAAGATAAAAGGATTGATTGGAAGAAATCTTGAAGAACTGTTTTCACGCCGAAAAGCACAGATGTCGTTAGATGAGTACCTGAAAAAGCAGCATATTGTGGCTATTGAAGGAGTAGATACCAGGGCTTTAGTGACAGAGATCCGAAGCAAGGGCGCCATGAACTGCATCATCTCATCAGAGATATTGGATGCGGACCTATTAAAGAAAAAGCTGGAGGACGTGCCTGATATGGATGGATTGGAATTAGCCTCTATTGTAAGCACTCAAGTTCCTTATGAATTAGGAGATCCACAGTCCCGGATAAAAATTGCTGTTCTTGATTATGGCACCAAGCGAAACATCCTGACCTGTATGGTAGACAGGGGCGCACATGTAAAGGTGTTCCCGGCCAAAACCTCCATCGAGGAATTAAAAGCTTTTAATCCGGCAGGTTATTTTATTTCCAACGGTCCGGGCGACCCCGCAGCCATGGATTATGCTGTTGGTACTTTAAAAAATATATTGAAGGAAGAAAAACCAACTTTCGGTATTTGCCTTGGTCACCAACTGCTGGCATTGGCAAATGATATCCCAACTTTCAAAATGCATCATGGACACAGAGGGATGAATCACCCGGTGAAAAATTTGATAACCGGAAGGTGCGAGATTACTACACAAAACCATGGTTTTGGTGTTGACCCCGATTCCGTTCGAAAGGCAGATCACATAGAGATTACACATGTAAATTTAAACGACCAGTCTATTGAAGGAATTCGTGTAAAAGGAAAACCTGCATTCTCTGTGCAGTACCATCCTGAAAGTACGCCTGGCCCACATGATAGCAGGTATTTGTTTGATGAATTTATATCATTGATTTCACAGAGTTTAAAATGATTTCATGGATCTTTCTTTGAATTGTTTTATAATCACTGAAATCCTTAACTTAATCAGTGAAATCTGCGATAATGAAAATAGCCATCATCAATGGGCCGAACTTAAATCTTCTTGGAACGAGAGAAACCGATATCTATGGTAATATGCCGTATGAAAAATACCTTGGTCAATTGCAGTCTAACTATCCGCAGGTAACCTTTAGCTATTTTCAAAGTAATGTAGAGGGTGAATTGATTAACGAATTGCAAAGGGTAGGTTACGATCACGATGGTATCATTATTAATCCCGGCGGATACACCCACACCTCTATAGCTATAGGCGATGCTATCGCTGCTATCAAGACACCAGTTATTGAAGTTCATATTTCCAATGTTCATGCACGGGAAGATTTTCGCAAGCTTTCTCATGTTTCCGGCAAGTCGGTGGGAAGCATTTTTGGATTAGGACTGAAAGGATATGAACTGGCGATTCAATGGTTCCTTAATCAACAGCCCTTGTGATTTCCTCAATGTCGTTGCTGACTGTATAAATAAAGTTTAATTGTTCCTTCATCAGCAGATCGTCTGTGGTCAGATCCATTTGCGGTGATTGCATTTCTTGTATTTGGTAGGGCAAACTTATTATTTCATCACCCAATGTCCGGCTGCTTTCTTTCAGGTTAGAATGAGCTTTTTTAGCTAACTGAATCAGTTCAACGGGATGGGTTCTCACTTCTTTTGACAATAAAGTGGTTACTACTGTAGCAATGTTGGAAAACAAAATATGATTTAATACAACAAACTGGTGTAGCTGGGGTTGAGAACTTTGTTTGCTTTTGGGTTCAGATAACATTCTTTGAAATGCAGCGGACAGATTTGCGGAATTGAGGTATACATCTTTGCGTGCCAGTTTATATTCAAGCATGTCTACTTTGTAGCCGCACAAGGTGTCCAGTACTTTTTGTAAATAGAGGGCATTTGCTTTTACCATTCCAAGCATAAAACTTTTGAGCTGATGTGATTCCCAGCGGGGGAACAAAATATAGCTGGCTAAAAACGCAATAGCACAACCCAGTATGGTATCAAAAACTCTTTCCTTCACAACATCCTTATATCCAGAACCTAAAAAAGAAAACAAGATCAAAACATACGGTGTAATGCAAATCACCATTGCGAGGTAGTTAATACGCATAAAAGAATACGCTCCGATCATGAATGTGACCATGAAGACAAAATGTACCGTCTTGTCCGGAATAAATACAAGAACAATGACACCCAAAGCACCGCCGGCCAATGTTCCAATGATCCTTTCAATATTTCTTTTTTTCGTTAGGCTAAAAGCAGGTTTCAAAATGAAAGCAATAGTTAACAGAACCCAATAGCTGTGATGGCCATAGGAAAGCAACCTGACAATGATAAAGCCAACGCTGCAGGCGAGGCCAACACGAATAGCATGCCGAAACACCGAAGACTCCAGCGTTAAATTATTCCAGAAAATAACGGGGCCGAGTGATTGATGTGTTACAAAATGCGAATGGTCTAAAGAATTTTTTTTGCGGCTGCTATTTTTTTCAAAATACTGTTCAATATTATTCATGTCAGTAAGCAGGTTCCTGATGTTTACAATAATCTTTCTTAACACCAGCTTGTTAGCATTTGTGTTTGCCGTGATTGAATCAACCTGGCTCTTTAAACCTTTTATTTCCTCATCATAGTCAAAGCTTTTTTGAAAAGATGAATTGGTTTGTATGGCAATTCCAATCTGGTCGAGTTCGAAAACAATTTTCATCAGGGATTTATATACAATCCCGAGGGCACCCGTGCTACCAAACTCATTTCTCAGTGAAGCATAATCATAATAGGAGGCTGTTATATCTTCAAACAAGTCTAATGTCTCTACAAATGCAAACACCAGCTTTCTTCCTTCGTCTGTAGATTCCTGTACCAGTTGCCTTGTTTTGAAAAATAATTCTCTTACGGCATCTTGTTTTTCATTTACAATAACCTGCTGAGCCAGTAGTTTTTTATAACCGGTATCCAGGTCCGTTTCAAGATTATAAAAATCAGCTCTTATTGATAGATAGTTTGCTATCTCCCTAATGCAATCGCCCAGTGCCCTTTGTGCAATTCTATACGGGCGAATGGAATATAGCAAGACGCTAATACCCATGTAAAACAATCCGCCAGCTGTAATTAATAAAGCTTGTGGAAGAACTGAGTAGCTTCCGGTGGGTTTGTCCATGGTTAATATCATAACAAGTATAGCCGCGTTTCCTACGGCAGTTGCCCTGTTTCCATATACCGTAAACATGGAAAAGAAAAATGTGACCAAAGCGATCTCTAAGCCCAATGTGTAAAAGTTTGATTGCGCAAAGGGTGTTATAATAGCCACTATAAAAGCAAAGGCTATTGTAAAAAGCATTCCATTCTTTTTGTGAATGATTGGACCGGGTGCATCTGTTAGGCTAACAACCATGGCGCCCAAAGAAATCGTCAGACCCGTTTCAAAATGTTGGAAGTAAAGTCCAATCAATGCAGGTAACAGTATTGCAAAAGTGATACGAAACCCATCAGCAAATGCCTGGCTATAAAAAAAATATTGAATTTCCTTCGTTCCTTTTTGCATTAAACTGGTTTCTGTTTTGTACTATGTAACTAAAGGCATGCCTGTAAAGGTGATGACAATCAGATTAAAGGATAATGTAAATCAGTTTATAGAATTTTGCTGAACATTTTCTTTGCACCATTTATGAAAGTTCCCATTATTTACAAGTCGCCTGAGGAAGCATTGGATATTATTCAGTCAGGTAACAGGGTATTTGTGCAAGGCAGTGCTCAAACGCCCACTTGCTTATTACGTGCCTTAGCCAACCATGCATACAGGTTAAGAGATGTAGAATTAGTTTTTATTAGTATTTATGGAGATATCCATGTTGACAAACCAGGATTTGAAGAAAGTATCAGGATCAATTCACTTTTTGTTTCTGCCGCTATTAGAAATGTTGTATGTGAAGGCAGGGCTGATTATGTTCCTGTGTTCTTAAGTGAGATACCGGAATTATTCAAGCAAAACATTTTGCCTATTGATGTAGCATTGGTACAGGTTTCCGTGCCGGATGACCATGGTTATTGTTCTTTGGGCGTTTCGGTAGACGTAGCCCGTTCTGCTGTGGACACGGCAAAATATGTGATTGCACAAATCAACCCCAATGTACCCCGCACACACGGCGACGGGTTAATTCACAGTAGCCGGTTTTATGCCATGGTAGAATGTGACGAAGCCTTATACGAAGCAAGCTTTGGAGACAAGGTAGGGGCAGAGGAACTGCGGATAGGTTCTCACGTCGCTTCTTTAATTGAAGACAGAAGCACTTTGCAAATGGGCATTGGTTCCATACCTGATGCGGTACTGCGTTCTCTTACCAACCACAAAGACCTGGGCGTACATACTGAAATGTGCTCTGATGGAATAGTAGATCTGTTTGAAAAAGACATTATAAATAATAAGTACAAACAAATACACCCTCATAAAGCAGTAACTGGTTTTGCCTTGGGAACAAAACGCTTATATGATTATGTAGATGATAATCCTGCTTTTCAGTTTTTGGATATAGCCTATGTAAATGATCCCCATATTATCAGGAGAAATAATAAAATGGTGGCTATTAACAGTGCTATAGAAATTGATATTACTGGCCAGGTTTGTTCGGATTCTATAGGAACGTACCAGTTTTCGGGCGTAGGTGGACAAATGGATTTTATGCGGGGTGCTGCTCTAAGCGAAGGCGGTAAGCCAGTTATTGCCCTTCCATCGAGAACCGCAAAAGGCATAGCCCGCCTTGTTCCTTTTTTAAAGCCCGGGGCCGGAGTAGTTACTACCAGGGCTCATGTACACTACGTGGTTACCGAGTACGGGATTGCTTATCTCTTTGGGAAAAATTTAAGGCAACGAGCGAAGGCTTTAATTAATATCGCACATCCCGACGACAGAGAAATGTTGGAGAAAGCATGTTTCGATCGGTTTAAAATATTTTAGCCAGATGATCGCATCAATTAACTTCTACAGAAAAGTGAAACTGCAGGGGTTGATTAAACTGTCAACTTTATTCTACACTTCTACATAACATAAAATGAGGCTGAGTTTCTGCCCCTTGTTAAAAGCTGGATAATGATTGGCACACTTTTCTTTTTATTGCTATATAAATACGTAAATTTATACAGCCACTTCCCTTATTGAATATTCTGATCAAAATTATACTTCGACCAAGTTTCAATGCGGAAGCATAAAGTGAAGGAGTTAACATGAAATTTTCACCTGTTGTGTTCTTAGCCCTATTGGTGTCTTGCACGAAAAACATTGATACCCCTTCTCAAACAACTGAGCAAACCGCTGAGAAAAAACCTGAGTCCTGCAATTTTGGTATACAGTCTTTTAATAAAACAAAAAGAATAGCATCGGGAGACATGTATAGTCAAAAGAAAAAGCCAAGGGAAACCGGGACTATACCAATTCCGAATGCTACCATCTTTCTTGACTTTGATGGACAATCTGTTTCAAATACAATATGGAATGCTATCGGAACAATCAAAGCTGCACCTGCTAATCTTAGAGCTCTAGAAGTGGAGAGAATAATGCAAAGAGTAAGTGAAGATTATTCTCCTTTTAATGTTGCTGTAACTACTGACGAAGATGTTTATAATGCTACCAATGCTGCAAAAAGAATGCGTGTGATTATTACTGAAAGTTGGGAATGGTTTGGTATAGCAGGGGGTACTGCTTATAATAATTCATTTACATGGGGAAATAATACACCTTCGTTTATATTCAGTACGTTACTGGGATACAATGAAAAATTTATTGCTGAGGCAATTTCACACGAAGTAGGGCATACGTTGGGTTTATTGCACCAGGCGCTTTACAACGGGTCGTGTACATTTTTATCTGAATATAATTTAGGTTTCGGAGAAGGCATTACCAGTTGGGCACCTATAATGGGAATAGGATATTATAGAAATATGACTACATGGCACAAAGGCCCCACAATTTATGGTTGCAATAATATACAAGATGATGTAGCTATTATAGCGAATATTTTAAGTATGAAAACGGATGATAACGTAGGAATAAATAAGTTTGAACAGTTTACTACATTTGCCCAGGGCCTTATTAATAGTAGTGACGATTTGGACTATTATTTCATAGATGTAAAAGAATCAACCACTATAACTGCCAGGCCTAATGCGCTGGAAAATGAAGAAGGGGCTAACCTGAACCTGAAACTAAATGTCTATGATAAGAAAGGGGTTTTAATTAGGACTGTTAGCAATTCCGCTTCCTTATCTGCCAGTACAGTGCTGACTAAAGAAAAATATTACATAGGTGTTGAAACCGAAGCGGATGCAAATCAAAGCCGCTACGGTATGTTGGGAAGATATACTCTTCAAGCGTACTAAGAACAAAAGTTATGCGGTCTGCTGGCAAAAGTCAGCAATTACTTTAGCAATAGTTTTTACTTCGTCTACATTGTAGGGTTTATTGACCCAGCTTGCCTTGTACTTGTTACAAAACTCTTGGTCCTCTTTACTTGCTGAGGTAGTGTAGATGATCACAGGAATGTTTTTATAATTTTTATGATTTCTGATAGCCACAAGTGCTTCCTTGCCATTCATTCTTGGCATATTGATGTCTAGAACAATTAGAAGTGGTTGCTTCGTGCTGACTGCAAAGTCGTCCAGGAACGTTAAAACCTCTTTGCCATCTTTGAACTCTAAAACACTCACGGTTCGGTTATATTGCTTAAAAAAGCCAGTAATAAGCTCCAGGTCGTCCGCATCATCGTCAGCAAAAATGATATAGCGGCTCTTCATATAAACAAATTACGATATTGATAAATAGTTGACAAATTTAAATTTGTGGAATTTATTAACCCGGGGTTTTGGGACATTAATTTAGTGAAGAAAACTTATTGGTGGAAAAACCTGGAGTTATGTGTTTTGAATTATTAAAACAAAACAATTATGATAAGAAACCGCTCATGCGGTGTCTTTTTAAATCAAGGAAGTAAATTATTTAGCCCTTTTTTGTATATCGTCGAGCTTTGCTATATAAATGCTTCTTCCATGTGTTCCAAGCACAATTTCGTTTTCTCGTTCCTGAATGGCAATATCGTGTACCGGAACGGATTTAGGTAAACCAGCATTCCACATCATAAAGCTTCGTCCTTTATTAAAACTCACATATAAACCTCCGTCCGTACCTACATAAATAATGTTCTCACTTTTCGGGTCTTCTTTTATGACGTTAACAGGTTCTGACGGCAAATCTTTTGCAATAGCAGTCCATGTTAAGCCATAATCTTCGCTTACAAATAAATAGGGGTTAAAATCATCGTTTCGGTAGCCGTTTAAAGACGCATAAACTCTTCCTTCTTTAAATTTTGATGCGGTTATCCTGCTCACCCACAAATTCTGTGGCAAACTGAATCCCTTTTTCCCCGTTGCACTTATTAATGTCCATGTAGCTCCTGCATCTTTTGTAATATGAATATTTCCGTCATCTGTACCTGTATATATTAGGCCAAAACGAAGCGGTGATTCGGAAATCGCAGTCAATGTTCCATAGGGCACATCACCGTCTCTACCACCTTTGGACAGGTCACTTGTCAGGGTTATCATTGTATCGCCCTGGTTGAAAGAACGATGAAATTTATTACTTCCAAAATAAAGAATGTCATTATTGTGCGGACTCAACAAAATAGGCGCCTGCCAGTTAAAGCGAAATGGCTTTTCTCCTAATTCGTGTCGTGGTGTAACACGTTTAGTTCCTTCTTTTGTCAAACGGTTAGTGCGGGAGTAATTTCCAAACTGGGATCCATAATAAGTAGTGAGGTTATCCCTTAGATCAACCTGCACCTGCATTCCATCTCCACCACCAATATTTTTTACGATGTCGTCAGATTGCCCTAATCCTGAGTTAGCAAAAGAGTTGCGGGAACTAACGGAAGGGAGGTACCATACACCATTGTCCTGTAAACCACCATACACATTATAAGGCCTGGCATTATCTACTGCTATTGAATAATATTGCCCTACTGAAGGAGTGTTTGCTTTAAACCAATTTTCTCCATTATCATAGGTGATATTTACACCACCATCATTACCATTAATAAGGTGTGAGTCTCTTTTAGGATCTATCCATAAAGCATGATGGTCGGCATGCACGCTAGGCTTGTCCATATTCTTCCAGGTTTTGCCGCCATCTGTAGAATACTGCGATGAAAAGCCAAGGGCATATACCTTATCAGGATTATAAGGAGACACATAAATCTTAGCGAAGTAATAACCATAAGTAAAAAAGATGGGGATTTCTTTTTCATTTGTTTTACGCCACGTTTGTCCTGCGTTTTCGCTACGATATACTTCAGCACCAATCGGCGTTCCTTCAAAACCCGTATTCACATATAAATAATCATATAAAGAAGTTGGTTTTAGTTTGTTAGAAGCAACCATCTCTTTTACCTGTTTTGCCGAATATTTTGGTGATAAGCGGTTGCGTTTTAAAACTGTATCCAGTCTTGCATCGTTCAATAGTGCAAATTCTTCAATCGTTAGGTTTTTTAGCTGATCTAATGCATAGGTAAGTGTATCTTTTTTTGCAGTGTCCGGCCTCGCCTTTTGATTGTCTATGACTGCATAAACAATTTGTGGATTTTTGGGATAAATAGCTATACCCATTCTTCCCACGAAAGACCCTTGAGGAAGACCTGAACCATCTTTGGAAATTAGAGACCAGTTGTTTCCACCGTCAGTGCTTTTATATAAGCCACTTGTTTTGCCACTTTCTTCGAAATTCCATGCTCTCCTGGTTCTATACCAGGCAGCGGCGTACAATTCGTTCGGATTTTGCGGATTGATGTCAAGATCCACAACACCTGTATTATCATCAATAGCTAGTGTTTGTTTCCATGTAATACCACCATCAGTAGTTTTATAAACTCCTCTTTCTTTGTTAGGGGAATATAAGTGACCCATCACTGCCACCCAGGCCATATTATCATCCGTGGGATGTAATTGAATTTTGCCGATATGATGCGATTCAGGAAGGCCAAGATACTGCCATGTTTTTCCATTATTGGTACTTTTATAAATACCAATCCCTGCATAAGAAGAACGGCTACTATTTACTTCGCCTGTTCCCACCCAAATCGTTTTTGTTTTCCAGTTTACCGCAATATCTCCAATAGTGATAGCATCAGCACTGTCAAAAATCGGGGTAAATGATTGACCATTATTAGTAGTATGCCATAAACCACCGGAAGCATAGGCGACATAAAATTCGGTAGGGTCATCCGGGTTACCTTCAATGTCATCTACACGGCCGCTCATTACAGAAGGGCCTATATTTCTGAATTTAACATCATTAATGATTGATTTTTTTTCAAGTGCCTGCCTTTGTTGTAAACCTTTTAGCCTATCACCGCCGGAAGTCGGCTTTACCTGTGCATTTGACAAAATTGTAACTAAGAGAAGGGAAAGAAAAGGGTAGTAATAATTTAATTTTGATTGCATAAAACCATTCCTTTTTTCGTTATAGGAATTGCCAAACATACTAAACTATGCGCTACATCTTTGTACTTCTGTTATTTGCATCTGCAACAGCACAGGCACAGTTAAAAAATTATATGATCGGGGCTAAAGGGGACACCTTGAACCGGGTAGATATGCAAGGATTGAAACAAGGTCCCTGGGTAATTCATATTGATGATGTAAGAGGTGAAAGAGGGTATGAGGAAGAAGGCATGTTTTGGAACGATAAAAAAGAAGGTGTATGGAGACGCTTTTCTTTAGAAGGCGACCTCATTGCTGTTGAGAACTACCGTTATGGTTATAAAGATGGAAAGAATACGTATTTCAATTACCAGGGTGAGTTAATGCGGGAAGAGTCGTGGCGGGCTATTGATCCACAGAATCCATATGACACAGTAAATGTGTATGATTTAAAAGACCCTACAAAAGTAGTGGGCAGACAAGTAATAAAAATTGAACCCAACTCTTACAAACACGGAGCATGGAGATTTTACAATCCACAGATGGGCACCATAGAAAAAACAGAGCAGTGGGTAATGGATAAGCCCAAGGAAAAAGAAAAGCCGGTTGCTATAGACGATGACTTAGCTCCAATAGATCCGGCGACGGGGGAAGCCACTGTTAAAAAAGAAGAGAAAAAAAATCTGACTAAGCCGCAAGCCGTTTTGGACTTTGAAAAGAAAAATGCCGGGAAAAAGAAGGTGAAAGTAAGAAGTGGAACTACAGGCGGATAACCAAAGCGTTTTATATAATTAGTAGTCCTGCAATTGCAGGACTTTTTTATTTCACGAGTTCTACATCTGCAAAACTGCTCACTGATTTATCGAGGTGATTAAAATAGTTTATAAGCGGTATTTGACATTTCAGGAGGTTTATATAAATTTGATATCAAAATGATATCACTCAAAATTGTTACTATATGGAAAAGACAATAAAACCGGTTCCAGGATTGGCAGGTTTCATCGTTATTTTATTAACCCTGGGTTCTTCTGTATATTTCTTCTTGCAGATAAGGGAGACAGAAGAAAAAGGAATGGTGGCAGCGGCTGCTATTCTTCTTTTGATTATTAGCCTCTTTCTGATGAAAGGGTTGCTGATTGTTCAACCTAACCACTCAAGGATCCTGAACTTTTTTGGTAAGTATGCAGGTACCATTAAGGACAATGGATGGTTTTTTGTGAACCCTTTTTATACAACAGAAAATGTTTCATTGCGTGCCCAGAACCTCGAAAGTTCCAGGTTGAAAGTAAATGATAAAATGGGTAATCCTATTGAGATTGGTGCTGTGATTGTGTGGCAGGTAAGTGATACCTATAAGGCTGTTTATGATGTGGTGAATTACAAAGAATATGTGTTGCGACAAAGTGAGGCCGCAGTACGTCATTTGGCTAACAGCTTTCCTTATGACAACCTGGAAGATGAACACGCCGATATTACCCTGCGTAATGGTGCTGAAAAAGTAGCTGAGATACTGGAGAAGGAATTGATGGACCGTTTAGCGCCGGCAGGTATCAACATTAAAGAAGCAAGAATCAGCCACCTGGCTTACGCACCTGAAATTGCCGGAGCTATGTTGCAAAGACAACAGGCCACTGCTATTGTAGCGGCGCGGACAAAGATTGTAGAAGGTGCGGTGGGCATGGTAGAAATGGCTTTGGAAATGCTTTCCCGAAAAGACATTGTTCATCTTGACGAAGAGAAAAAGGCGGCAATGGTAAGTAACCTGATGGTAGTTCTTTGCGGCGAAAGAGGTGCTCAACCTATATTGAATACAGGAACTTTATATCAATAATTTGTGAGTTCGAAAAAAAGTTTTGTCATACGAATTGACAATGATACCTACAAGGCATTGGAGAAGTGGGCCGGTGATGAATTTCGTAGTGTAAA
>Ga0126307_10002107_pt1 | contig 13372 bp, 13 predicted proteins | sample Plot28_FD_89955 | JGI IMG/M metagenome (GOLD analysis project Ga0126307, IMG submission 89955) | Serpentine soil microbial communities from UC McLaughlin Reserve, CA, USA - Plot28 | ecosystem: Environmental > Terrestrial > Soil > Grasslands | place: USA: UC McLaughlin Reserve, Lake County...
AGCTTCGATCCCTTCTTCAGCTTCTTCCTCGGAGGCGTCGCCGGCTTCGACGGCGACACGAGAGTCGGCGCCGTTGGTGTCAGCGGGCTGGCCGGCGCGGACGACGATGCGCTGGCGCGGCAGGCGCTCGCAGCGGCCGGACTGGAGGCGCGATGAGGCTCGGGCTGATGTCGACGGCGAACATCAACCGTGCGCTGCTCGGCGGCCGTCCGGACGACGTCGAGATCGCCGCCGTCGCCAGCCGCGACGCCGCCAAGGCGCAGGCGTATGCGGCGGAGCACGGTATCTCCCGTGCGCACGGCAGCTACGAGGAGCTGCTTCGCGACGACGAGATCGACGCCGTCTACATCTCGCTCCCGAACGGGATGCACCACGAGTGGACGATGAAGTCGATCGAGGCCGGAAAGCACGTGCTCGTCGAGAAGCCGTACTCGAGGCGCGGCGCGGAGGCGGAGGAGGCCTGGGAGGCGGCTGAGCGGGCCGGTCTCGTCGTGATGGAGGCCTTCATGTGGCGCCACCACCCTCAGGCGGCGAGGGCGCGCGAGCTCGTCGAGTCCGGCGCGATCGGGCGCCTGCGCGAGATCCGGACGACGTTCAGCTTCCCGCTCTTCGACCACGACAACGTCCGCATGGTGGCCGACCTGGACGGCGGTGCGCTGATGGACGTCGGCTGCTACTGCGTCAGCGGCGCCCGCTTCTTCGGCGGGGAGCCAGAGCGCGTCTTTGGCGAGCAGGTGAGGGGCCCCACCGGCGTCGACGTCGACTTCTACGGGATCATGCGCTTTCGGAACGACGTCGTCGGGGTGTTCGACGCGTCGTTCACCCTGCCGCAGCGGCAGCGGCTGGAGGCGGTCGGCGAGGACGCGACGCTCGTGCTCGAGGCGCCGTGGCGCTCCGACTGGGGCGGCCGCCTGCTCGTCGACGGCGGCGAGGTGGAGGTGCCGGAGACGAACCCGTACGAGCGTGAGCTCTCGAACCTGGCAGCGGCGATCGCGGGGGAGGCGGAGCCGCTGCTCGGCCGCGACGACGCCGTCGCGCAGGCGCGCGTGATCGAGGCGCTCTACCGATCGGCGGCGTCGGGAGAGGCAGCCCCGATCTGATGCCGGCGGCGCTGGCGGCGCAATTGGTCGCCATCGACTCGGTCAATCCAACGCTCGTCCCGACCGGCGGCGGTGAGGCTGCGGCCGCGGACGTCCTCGCCGACTGGCTCGAGCGGGCCGGGCTGGAGGTTCACGTAGACGAGGTCGCTCCGGGACGGCCGAACGTCGTCGGCGTCGTGCGCGGGAGCGGCGGCGGCCGGAGCCTCATCCTGAACGGGCACCTCGACACCGTCGGGCTGCTCGAGCCGGACGGGGGCCTAGCGGCGCGGGTCGTCGACGGGCGTCTCTACGGCCGCGGCGCCTACGACATGAAAGGGAGCCTCGCGGGAATCGCGAGCGCGGGCGGCGAATGCGCGCGGCGCGGCTTGCGCGGCGACGTCATCGTCGCCGCGGTCGTCGACGAGGAAGCGGCGAGCGTCGGGACGGAGGCGCTGCTCGAACGCTGGCAAGCCGACGCCGCGATCGTTGCGGAGCCGACGGACGAACGCCTCTGCGTCGCCCATCGCGGCTGGCTCGCCTTCGACGTCGAAACTCACGGCCGCGCCGCCCACGGGTCGCGCCCGGACCTCGGGATCGACGCGATCGCCAAGATGGGCCCGATCCTCACGGCGATCGAGGCGCTGGACCGCTCGCTCAAAACCCGCCCGCAACATCCGCTGCTCGGCACGGGATCGGTGCATGCGTCGTTGATCCAGGGCGGCCAGGAGTACTCCAGCTATCCCGCGAGGTGCGTCCTGCAGGGCGAGCGCCGCACCATCCCCGGCGAGCGCCGCGAGGACGTCGAGGCTGAGCTGCGCGGGCTGCTCGGAGACTCGGACGGTTCGATTGCCTTCCCGTTCGGACGCGACCCGATGGAGGTTTCTCCGGAGGAAGAGATCGTCCGGGCCGTGCAGGCGCACGCGAGGTCGGACGAGCTCTCCGGTGCCCCGTTCTGGACCGACGCCGCCCTCTTCACCGAGAAAGGCATTCCGGCGATCCTGTTCGGCCCACGCGGCGACGGCGCGCACGCCGCGGTCGAATGGGTCGAGCTGGCGAGCATCGAGCGGTGCCGGGACCTCTACGTCGCGGTCGCGGTCGAGCTCTGCAGCTAACCGAGCGCCCGTGCGAGTGCCGCGCGGCCCCGTTCGAGCACGGGCTCGCCGTGCGAGACGAGGACGCGCTGAACCGGCAGGTCGAGCAACGGCCGCAGTGCAGCCCGGATCGAGTCGTGCGACGAGCGGGCGTCCAGCCACGAGTCCGGGCAGACGGCGACGCCGTCGCCGGCGCCCACGAGCGCGTCGCCCGCGATGAGCGCCGCATGCTCCGGCAGCCACCAGAGCGTCTCGTCGACCTCGGGGACGGCGAAGGGCTCGACACCGGGCGGCGCCTCCCTCGTGGGGCGGTAGCGCTCGATCAGCTCGGCGGTGCTGCGCTCGTGCCAGGGCACCGTCAGCAGGTGGGCGACCGGCAGCCCCCGCCGCTCGACGTCGCGGTCGAGCGCCTCGTAGAAGCGGTCACGCTCACTCCCGCCGGGTACGAGCGGGTCGACGAGCACGGTCGCCGCCGGCGCCTCGTAGTAGACGCAGCCGACCTCCTGCTCCCAGTCGTCGCCCTGCGTCCAGTCCGGATGCTGCGCCGTCCAACGCCAGAGTCCCGGCGCGAGCTCCGTGACTCTCACGCGACGAGGGCGAGCGGCTCGATCCGGCCGTCTTCGATCGTCCAGCCGGCGAGCGAGTCGGAGCCGAGCGAGAGGATCAGGTAGGGCTTGCCCTGCCAGAGGCCGATGTTCTCCACGTCCGTCCGCGACGGCCGTGGCGGCGACGAGAGGTGTGAGTGGAAGACGGCGAGCTCGTAGCCGTCGTCTTCGAGGAACCAGGTCTCCGGCGGCACGTCGAGCTCGAACCGATACGGGGAGGCGGCGGCGTTGCGGCCGCGGACGTACCGCTCCGCGACGCCGTTCCGGAGAATCACCAGCCCGCACGCCTCGTTCGGAGCCTCCGCCTCGGCGTGCGCCCGCAGCTCGGCTCGGACCTCGACCGGGATCACCACCAGACGGTCTTCTCCATCGACTCGGCAACGTCGTCTGCGTCCCAGAAATCGGCGGAGAGGTACTTCCAGCCGCCGTCGGCGAGGATGCAGACGACGACACCCTCCTCCAGCTCACCCGCGAGCTTGCGGGCGACGTGCGCCACCGCGCCCGAGGAGACGCCGCCGAAGATCCCCTCGGCGTCGAGCAGCCGACGCAGGCCCGACACCGACTCCTCGTTCGAGACGAGGATCTTCCGGTCGAGCTTTCCAACGTCGAGGATCGGCGGCACGTAGCCGTCCTCGAGCGAGCGGAGCCCCATCACCGACTCGCCGGGCAGCGGCTCGGCGGCGGCGACGACGACGTCCGGGAAGCGCTCGCGCAGGCGCGCGCCCGTGCCCATCAGCGTGCCGCCGGTGCCGAGACCGGCCACCAGCACGTCGACGCGGTCGAGCGCGTCCGCGATCTCGGCGCCCGTCCCCTCATAGTGGGCGCGCGGGTTCGCCTCGTTCGCGTACTGGAAGGGCATGAAGAAGGAGGGCTCGCGCTCGGCGAGGTCGAGCGCCAGCCGCACCGCGCCGTTCGAGCCCTCCTCGCCGGGCGACTCGACGATCCTCGCACCGTAGAGCTCGAGCAGGCGGCGGCGCTCGGCAGTCGCGTTTGCCGGCAGCACGCAGCTGAGCGGGTAGCCCTTCAGCTTCGCGACGAGCGCGAGCGAGATACCCGTGTTGCCGCTCGTCGGCTCGAGCAGGTGCCGGCCCGGCTCCAGCTCGCCGGACGCCTCGGCCGCCTCGATCATTGCCTTCGCGACTCGGTCCTTGATCGAGCCGGTCGGGTTCTCGGATTCCAGCTTCGCGTACAGGCGGACCGGCCCCGGCGCGAAGCGGGAGAGCTCGACCAGGGGAGTGTTGCCGACGAGGTCGAGGAGGCTCGGGGCCGTCCCTAACACGCGTCGCGCCGGGATGCGGGCGCGCCCCCGGCCATAGCCGGGAGGAGAATCATCGAGCCACCGTTGATTCGGGTATCGAGGCCGTCGAGCGTGCGCACGTCCTCGCCGCCGACGTAGACATTGACGAACGGAGCCAAATCGCCCTGCTCGAAGAGCTGCGCCTCGAGCGCGGGGTACCGGCCCGAGAGATCCTCGAGCACCTCGCGCACGGTCTCGCCCTCGCCGATCAGCTCCCGCTCGCCGCCGACCTCGTTGCGCAGCGTGGGTGGGATGCGGACCTTCGTCATCCGCGCACCCCCTGGCAGAACTCGACGTAGTCGACGTACTCGGTGATCGTCGGCTGCTCCGCGCAGACGGGGCAGTTCGGATCGCGCTGTACCGACACCTCGTCGATCGTGGTTCCGAGCGCATCGAGCAGGAGCAGCCTGCCCTGAAGGGTGTCGCCGATGCCAAGCACGAGCTTCAGCGCTTCGTTGGCCTGCAACGAGCCGACGATCCCCGGCAGCACGCCGAGGACGCCGCCCTCGGCGCAGCTGGGAGCGAGCTCCGGGGGCGGCGGAGAGGGGAAGAGGCAGCGGTAGCACGGGCCTTCCCCCGGGTTGAACACCGTCACCTGCCCCTCGAAGCGGTAGATCGAGCCGTGCACGACCGGGATGCCGTGCCAGACCGAGGCGTCGTTGACCAGGTAGCGCGTCGGGAAGTTGTCGGCGCCGTCGACGATCACGTCCCAGCCCTCGCCGAAGATGCGCTCGACGTTCTCCGACGTCAGTCGCTCCTCGTACGGCTTCACCTCGACGTCTGGATTGAGCGCCTGGATCGTCCGCTTCGCGGAGGCGACCTTCGGCTCTCCGAGCGTTTCGGTCGAGTGCACGATCTGGCGCTGGAGGTTGGAGTCGTCGACGACGTCGGCGTCGACGATGCCGAGCGTTCCGATTCCGGCCGCGGCCAGGTAGAGCGACGCGGGCGAGCCGAGCCCGCCGGCGCCGATCAGGAGGACGCGGCCGCCGAGCAGGCGCTCCTGGCCCGCCTCGCCGACCTCGGGGATCAGCAGGTGGCGGGAGTAGCGGCGGCGCTGTTCCGATGAGAGCGAACGGGGCGTCTCGATCGGGAAGCCGTTCCGCTTCCAGTCGGTGAAGCCGCCGGTGAGCGAGGCGACGTTCTCGTAGCCGAGTTCCTGCAGTGCCTTCGCGGCGAACGCCGAGCGCGAGCCGCCGCTGCAGTAGAGGACGATCTCGCGTGAGCGATCGGGCACGAGCCCCTCGATCCTTGACTCGAGCTGGCCGCGCGGCACGTGGATTGCGCCGGGCACGCCGCCCTCCTCCCACTCCTCGCGCTCGCGGACGTCGACGAAGAGCGCCTCGCTCCGGCGCTCCCGCGCCTCGGCTGCGCCGACCTCCTCGATCTCGCCTTTTACGCGCGCGAGTAGTTCCCGGTACGTAGCCATCTCTCTCGTAAACGGTAGCGCGACGCCTGGGATTCCCGAGCCGGACACGAGGCGGCCCGTCGCTAGGGTGGCGGCGTGTCCGCGCGCTCCCGCACTGCGCTGATCGTCGCGGCGATCGCGGTGGCGGCCGCGGCGATCGTCGTCGGCGCCGCCGTCCTCACCGCCGAGGAGGAGCCCTCGGCAGCCACTGTCGCGACCGAGCCGAGGCCGCGGCAGGGGACGCCGCCGCTCTCGCTGGACTTCGGAATCCGCGAGGACGCGGAGGCGAACGATCTACGCCGGGCCGCGGCTCTCTACGAGGCAGGGCGGCGGCAGCAGGCGGCGTCCCTCTTCGGCCGCTACGACTCGCTGGAGGCGAAGCTCGGCAGCGCGTTCGCGGCCTGGCCCGAGAGCGAAGACCGGATCGAGCAGCTCGGCGCCCTCTATCCGCGCAGCGCGCTCGTGCAGCTGCACCTGGGGCTTGCCCGTTTCTGGGCCGGCGCCGGCGGCGAACTCATGGCCTGGCGCGAGGCGCGCGACGTCGAGCCGGATACTCCCTACGCCGTCCGAGCCGACGATCTCCTTCACCCCGACTTCGCGCCGGGTTTGCCCGGCTTCGTCCCAAGCTTCGACACGAGCGTCGACCGGCTCGAGGGAACGAGCCTTCAGGAGCAGCTGGATACGCTGGCCGACGACAGGACGGCGCGCGGACGCATGCTGCTCGGGATCGCGCTGCAGCGGCTGGGTCGACCGGTCTCGGCGCGACGCGCCTTTGGCGAGGCGGTCGAGCGGGCGCCGGACGACGTCAACGCGCTCGTCGCGGATGCGGTCGGGCGCTATGAGAAGGGAAACCCGTCGGCCGCGTTCTCGCGGCTGGGGCCGCTCAGCCGCCGCTTCCCGCAGGCGGCGGTCGTCCGCTTCCACCTCGGCTTGCTGCTGCTCTGGCAGCGGGACGTCAAGGAGGCGCAGCGCCAGCTCGAGCTCGCCCGCGCGGCAGAGCCGGGAAGCAGGATCGCCGGCGAGGCGACCCGCTTCCTGGATGCGATTCGAAAAGCGGGGACCTCCTGAGCACAAGATGGGCCGAACGGCCCATGGCGCTCCGGCGCCACCTTTGGCAAGCTCACGCAGCTTTGTAAGCAGAGTGTTGCGGATAAGCAAAGTCGCATCTACTCTGAGAGCGCGATCGGAGGGGGAGCCGAAGTGAGCGCAGGGGGAAGCACCAGCACCGTTGAGCACCAAGGATTCGACGTGCTCGCGAGTAGTGAGGCACGCGCGCTCCTCGAGAGCGGCAAACAGGCGGGCAAGCTGATCGCGGAGGACATCGCCACCGCGCTCGACGAGCTCGATCTCGACGCGGCGCAGCTGGACGAGTTCTACGCCGCACTCGAGGAGCTGAAGATCGAAGTCGTCGAGGCCGACGAGCCCGAGCCGGAGCTGGAGGAGGCGCGCGAGGTCTCGACGGACACGCTGCAGCTCTTCCTCAAGGACATCGGCCGCGTGCCGCTCCTCACCGCTGCGCAGGAAGTCGAGCTGGCGAAGCGGATCGAGCGCGGCGAGCACGCCGCGAAGCAGGCGATGGTGGAGGCGAACCTGCGCCTCGTCGTCTCGATCGCGAAGCGCTACCGCAATCAGGGGCTCCCGTTTCTCGACCTGATCCAGGAGGGGACGATCGGCCTCGTCCGGGCGGCGGAGAAGTTCGACTACCGCAAGGGCTTCAAGTTCTCCACCTACGCGACCTGGTGGATCCGGCAGGCGGTCGCGCGCGCGCTCGCCGACAAGGCGCGCACGATCCGGATGCCCGTGCACGTCGTCGAGAAGCTGAACAAGATCGTGCGCACCGAGCGCGCCCTCCGGGCCAAGCTCGGACGGGACCCGAGCGCCGCCGAGATCGGCATCGAGCTCGACCTGCAGCCGGAGGAGATCGACCAGATCCGGCGCAGCGCGCAGACGCCGATCTCGCTCGAGAAGCCGGTCGGCGACGAGGACGAGTCCGAGTTCGGACACTTCCTCACCGACGAGACGATGCCGCTGCCCGACGAGCAGGCCGAGGAGACGCTGCGCAACGAGGCGCTGCGCTCGATCCTGAAGTCGCTCTCGCACCGCGAGCGGCGCGTCCTCGAGCTCCGGTACGGGCTCGACGGCGAGCAGCCGCGAACGCTGGACGAGGTTGGCAAGGCGTTCAACGTTACGCGCGAGCGGATCCGGCAGATCGAGAATCAGGGCCTGAAGAAGCTCCGGGCGCTCGCGCTGGCCGCGCAGCTCCGGGACGTCGCCTAGCTCGCCGCCGTCCTCACGCCTCGGAGTAGACTCGCCGCCGTGAGCGAGCTGCCCCAGGAGTGGTTCGACGAGCTCGCCGACCTTCTGCGCATCCCATCAGTGAGTGCGGACCCGGCGCACAAGGACGACGTGGTCCGGGCGGCCGAGTGGGTCGCGAACAAGGTTCGCCGCAGCGGCGGCGAGGCCGAGCTCGTTCCCTTCGGGGAGCGGCCGATGGTGGTCGGCGAGATCCCCGCCTCGAGCAATGCGGCCGACGCGCCCACGATCCTCTGCTACGGCCATTTCGACGTGCAGCCGCCGGCGCCGCTCCAGCTTTGGGAGTCCGATCCTTTCGAGGCGACGATTCGCGACGAGTGGCTCTACGCGCGCGGCGTCGCCGACGACAAAGGCCAGCTCTGGATGCTGCTCCACGCCGCCGGCCTCCTCGCCGCCGAGGGCGCCCTCCCGATCAACATCCGCCTCGTCTCGGACGGCGAAGAGGAGGTCGGCGGCCAGTCGATCGTCGAGTTCCTGGAGCGGGACGAGCGCGGCGCCGACGCCTGCGTCATCTTCGACGGCGCAATGGAGCGGCGCGACCTGCCGGCGCTCTCGGTTGCGACACGCGGCCTCGCCGCCTTCACTCTGCGCGTGAAGACGGGCCGGCGCGACCTGCACTCCGGCATGTACGGCAACGCCGCCCTGAACGCGATCCATGCGCTCAACCAGACGCTGACGGGGATCCTGCCGCGCGACGGCCGCGTCCCCGAGGCCCTGCGCGTCGGCATCGTCCCGCCCACCGACGAGGAGCGGGCGGGCTGGGCGAGGCAGCCCGTCGGTGCGGACGTCCTCGGCGAGGCCGGCGCCGTGCCATACGACGCGAGCGCGGCCGACGAGTTCTACCTCCGGACGACGGCCGAAACCTCTGTCGACGTGAACGGGATCCTCGGCGGTAAGCCCGGGCTCAAGAACACGACCGTCGTCAGCGAGGCCCAGGCGAACTTCACCGTCCGGCTCGCACCGGGGCAAACGCCGACGGCAGTCGTGCCCGAGGTCGAGCGGCTGCTGCACGAGGCGGCGCCCGACGGAGCGACCGTCGAAGTCGAGGAGCTCCCCGGCTCGACGCGCCCGGGCTTCGTCCGCGCGGACTCCGAGGTGGTCAAGATCGCCCAGAACGCGTTCGAGCACGCCTTCGGCGTCCGGCCGATCCTGACCCGCTCGGGCGGAACGCTGCCGATCATGCCCGCGCTGATGGACAAGGGGGTGCCGACGATCCTGACCGGGTTCGCCCTGCCCGAGAGCAACGTCCATTCGCCGAACGAGCGCATGCTGGTCGAGTTCTTCCCCCGCGGCGTCGCCACGATCAAGGAGCTCTACACCCGCCTTGGCGACCTCTCGTAGAGCCGAGTTCGTCACGCCGCTCGCGGCCGAGCTCGCCTCGGACCTGCTCTCGCGCTTCCTCCGCTATGCGCGCATCGACACGCAGTCCGAGGCGGGCGTCGACACGTCGCCGTCGACCGAGAAGCAGCTAGACCTGGCGCGTTTGCTCCGGGACGAGCTGGAGGAGATCGGGCTCGATGACGTCAAGCTCGACGAGTTCGGCTACGTCTACGGGTCGCTCCCCGGCAGCGCGTCCGCGCCCCCCGTTGGCCTCATCGCGCACGTTGACACGTCGCCCGACGTCACCGGCACCGGCGTCGATCCGATCGTCCACGAGGGCTACGACGGCGGCCGGATCGAGCTGCCCAAGGAGGGCGTCTTCCTCGACCCCGAGGAGCTGCCGCTGCTCCAGAAGAAGATCGGCCACGACATCGTCACCACCGACGGCTCGACGTTGCTCGGCGCCGACGACAAGGCCGGCGTCGCCGAGATCATGGCCGCAGTCGCGTATTTGAAGGAGCATCCGGAGCTCGAGCACGCCCCGATCCGAGTCTGCTTCACCGTCGACGAGGAGGTCGCAGGCGGCGCCGACCATCTCGACCTCGAGGCGTTCGGCGCCCGTTACGCCTATACGCTGGACGGCGCCGAGATCGGCGAGATCGAGGCCGAGACGTTCAATGCGACGAAGGTTCTGGTCGCGATCCGCGGACGCTCGACGCACCCCGGCACGGCGAAGGGCCAGCTCGTGAACGCGGTCAAGCTGGCCGCCGACTTCGTCGCGGCGCTCCCGCGCGACGCGCTCTCGCCCGAGACGACCGAGGAGCGCGAAGGCTTCGTCCATCCGCACAAGATCATCGGCGGCGCCGAGGAGACCTGTGTCGAGTTCATCGTTCGCGACCACGACGCCGCGAAGCTCGAGGAGCACCTCGGGCTGATCCGGACGCTCGCCGGCGAGATCGGCGAGCGCGAGCCGCGCGCCGCCGTCCAGATCACGGAGGAGGAGCAGTATCGGAACATGGGCGAGGTGATCGACAAGCACCCGGAGGTGATCGAGGCAGCGGAAGAGGCGGTGCGGCGGATCGGCGTCGAGCCCGTACACACGATCATCCGCGGCGGCACCGACGGCGCGCGGCTCTCGCATCGCGGCCTACCCACGCCGAACCTCTTCACCGGCGGCTCCGAGTACCACTCCCGTCGCGAGTGGGCGAGCGTGCAGGACATGGCGGCCGCGGCAGCGATGCTCGTCGAGCTGGCCCAGGTCTGGGCCGAGCGCTCCAAGTAACAGACTGGTACTTGGCTAGTCCCACGGGGGTGCGTCGTGCACCCAGCGGCCGCCGACCATGGTCGCGACCACCTGCACGTCCGGCAGCTCCCCCCGCTCGATGGCAAGCGGGTCGCGGTCGAGCACGACGAGGTCGGCGAGCATGCCCGGCAGCAGTCGCCCTCGTCGGCGTTCGTCGCGGGAGAGGTAGGCCGGCGCGACGCAGGTCGCGTGCAGCGCCTGCTCGACCGTCAGAGCCTCCTCCGGCCGCCACGCGGGCCGGTCGTCGATGGTGCGGAGCACGCCGGCGGCGATGCCGGCGAGCGGGTCGAGCTCCTCGACCGGCGCGTCCGACCCGTTCGCGACGAGCGCCCCGGAGTCGAGCAGCGAGCGGAACGCGTACGTGCCGTCGAGCCGTTCGCCCCAGAGGCGCTCGGCGAGGTCGCGGTCGGACGGTGCGTGGGAGAACTGGACGGAACAGGCAACGCCGAGGTCGGCGAACCGGCCGACATCGTCGGGGGTCAGGCACTGGGCATGCTCGACGCGCTGACGCAGCCCCTTCGGCTGCCACACGTCCTTCGTCGCCTCGAGCGCATCGAGGACGTTTCGGTTCGCCTGATCGCCGATCGCGTGCACTGCGACCGGCCAGCCGCGCTCGCCGCCGCGGCGGATGATCTCCTCGATCTCCTCGCGGCTCGTGATCTCGACTCCCGTGCCGTCCGTCAACAACGCCGTCTTCGAGCCCAGCGTCCCGTCCATGAACGCCTTCAGGTAGCCGATTCGCAGCCACTCGTCGCCGAAGCCGCTCAGCAGCGACAGCGCGGCCGCGTCATCGAGGAGCCGGTGCGGGATCGAGCCCCAGACGCGCAGCGAGAGGTTCCCCTCGTCCCGCAGCCGCTGGAAGATTCCGGGCGCGCCGAGCCAGCCGTCCTTGTCGTGGATCGCGGCCACGCCGCGCGAGTTGGCCAGCCTGATCCCGGTTCGGGTCGCCTCGACCCACTCTTCCTGCGACGTCTCGACGTGGCGGTCGCGGAACGTCCAGGCGGATTCCTCGCGCAGGACGCCCGTCGGCTCGCCGTGCTCGTCACGTTCGACGACGCCGCCATCGACGTCGAGGTTGCCGCTCGCCACTGCGAGCGCGGCCGAGTTGAGCCAGGCGGAGTGGTAGTCCTTGGAGAAGAAGATCGCCGGCGTGTCGCCAGTGACCCCGTCGAGCACCTCCTTCGTCGGCTCGACCCGCGTACTCCAGTCGCCGGAGCGCCAGCCGTAGCCCCGCAACCAACGACCGGGCGCGACCTTCGCGTCGCGGATCCGGGTGAGCGCTTCGTCGAGCGATCCGCACCCGTCTAGCTTCACCTGCAGCTGGTTGAGTGACCAGGTCGGGAAGTGGACGTGCGAGTCGGTGAAGGCGGGGAGGACGCATCGGCCGCCGAGGTCGACTGTCTCGGGGCTGGCGAGCGCGGACTCGTGCACGCCGACGCCACCTGCGATGTACGAGCCTGCGATCGCGAGCGCGCGTGCGGTCGGTAGCTGCGGATCGAGCGTGCGGATGATGCCGTTCTCCAGGATCACGGCGGCGACTCTACCCGGCCGTCGGCGTATCCTCACGCAGTGCGCCGCCTGCTGCTGATCGCCGTCGTCGTCCTCCTCGCCGTCTGCGCGCGGGCGCCCCGGGACCGCCGCGAGGGCGATGCTCCTCCGCCGACGCCCTTGCCGCCGCGACATGAGTGACGCCCGCCGTGCGGCGCTGATCGCGCTGATCGACCACGCGCCGCTCTTCCCGCCGGCGAGCCTGCCCGTGCGCGAGGCGATCGCGGAAGACCGGCGCGCGCGGGCGGATGAGCACGGCTGGATGCTGGCGCGGCTCGTCTGGCCGGCCTCGAAGCTCGATGAGCTCGAGGGCGAGGATCGCTCCCTCTCCGTCCTGCTCGACGGGCTCTACGAGGGCGACCTGCGCGCCGAGGCGGTCGAGACGCGCTGGGAGGCGGGGCTCGGCGTCCGCCACGGCGAGGCGTACGTCGAGCTCCCGCTCGGCGACGGGCTGGAGGCGAAAGTGGCCGCACTCGCGGAGCGGGGGCTGCGGGCGAAGGTGCGCTGTGGCGGCGCAGAGGTACCGTCTGCGGAGGCGCTCGGCCGCTTCCTCGCCGCCTGCCGTGAAGCCGGGGTCCCGTTCAAGGCGACCGCTGGTCTGCACCACCCGCTCGCCGCCGCGGGCCGGCACGGCTTCCTCAACGTCCTCGCCGCCTGCGCATTCGCGGACGACGCCGCACTGCTCGGCGAGGTCGAGCTCGACGCCGGCGGGCTGCGCTGGCGTGGCCGTACGGCCGATGCCGCGGAGCTCGAGCGCATACGCCGTACACAGCTCGTCGCCGTCGGCAGCTGCTCTTTCTTCGAGCCCGTCGAGGAGCTGCAGGAGCTCGGGATCCTGTGATCCAGGGCTTCGGCGCCTTCGTCCGTGACGGCACGCGGCACCTCGGGTTCCGCTCCGGCGACGGCGTCGTCGACCTCGGCCCCGGCTCGCTGGACGAGCTGCTCCGGCTCGGCCGCCAGGCGTGGGAGGAGACGACGGCCGACGCGGTGCTAGCGGCCCGCGACGGCCGCGCGATCCCGCTCGAGGCGGTCGAGCCCGTGCTCCCATTCACCGTCGCCGACTACGTCGACTTCTACTCTTCGCTCGAGCACGCGACCAACCTCGGCCGCATGTTCCGGCCCGACGCGGAGCCGCTGCTGCCCAACTGGCGCCACCTTCCCGTCGGCTACCACGGCCGGGCGGGGACGGTGGTCGTCGACGGAACCGCGGTGCGGCGGCCGCGCGGCCAGGCGAAGCCGCCGGATGCGGATGCACCAACCTTCGGACCCTCGCGCCGGCTCGACATCGAGCTCGAGCTCGGCTTCGTCGTCGGGAGGCCGAGCCACTTGGGCGACCCCGTTCCGACCGAGGCGTTCGCCGATCACGTCTTCGGGCTCGTCCTCGTCAACGACTGGAGCGCGCGCGACCTCC
>Ga0126307_10002108_pt1 | contig 13370 bp, 15 predicted proteins | sample Plot28_FD_89955 | JGI IMG/M metagenome (GOLD analysis project Ga0126307, IMG submission 89955) | Serpentine soil microbial communities from UC McLaughlin Reserve, CA, USA - Plot28 | ecosystem: Environmental > Terrestrial > Soil > Grasslands | place: USA: UC McLaughlin Reserve, Lake County...
CCCGGCTCGACGAAGAACTCCATCTCCATCTGCTCGAACTCGCGGGTGCGGAAGATGAAGTTGCCCGGCGTGATCTCGTTGCGGAACGACTTGCCGGTCTGCGCGATGCCGAAGGGCGGCTTCTTGCGCGCCGACGTCATGACGTTGAGGAAGTTGACGAAGATGCCCTGCGCGGTCTCGGGCCGCAGGTAGTGCAGCCCCTCGTCGCTCTCCACCGGGCCGAGGTAGGTCTTGAGCAGGCCGGAGAACTGGCGCGGCTCGGTGAACGCGCCCTTCACCCCGCAGTTGGGGCAGTTGACGTCAGCCAGCCCGTTCGGCGGCGGCGCGCCCTTCTTCGCCTCGTAGGCCTCCTCGAGGTGGTCGGCCCGGAACCGCTTGTGGCACGACTGGCACTCCGAGAGCGGGTCGGTGAACGTGTCGACGTGGCCCGAGGCCACCCACACATCACGCGCCAGGATCACCGCGGAGTCCAGGCCCACGACGTCGTCGCGGCCCTGCACCATCGTGCGCCACCACTGACTGCGGACGTTCTCCTTGAGCTCGACGCCCAGCGGGCCGTAGTCCCAGGCGGAGCGGGTGCCCCCGTAGATCTCGCTGCTGGGGTAGACGAACCCCCGACGCTTGCTGAGGCTGATGACCGCGTCGTTGCGGCTGCTGCCCGAGCTGCTCTTGGCCACGATGGCCTCCATCCGGCTGGTTGTCGGCGGGGTGATGGTCGGTGCGGTGAGTGAGCGACCCTACCCGCTGTCAGCGCGCGGCCACGACCTCGAACGCGCTGGGCTCGTTGTCGACGTACGCCATCAGGTCGGCGAAGGCGACCTTCACGTCGTAGCCGGACAGCGCCCGTCGGTAGGCGCCCGCCCCCGACCACTCGGTGACGAGCAGGAGCAGCGCCGGCTGGTCGACCGACCGCCCGACCCGCCCGCTCACGAAGCCCGGCCGGGCCGCGAGCAGGTCCAGGACGCCGAGCAGGAGCGTCTCGGTGCCCCGGGCATCAGCGGGACCGCCGTCGGGGACGTGGACCGGAAGACGAAGGCGCGTCACGGCGAGCATGCACGCAGCGTACCCGGACTGAAACTGACAACGGTTGTCATATGCCCTAGGCTCGCGGTCATGGCCGTCCTCGTCGCCCTCGTCACGGTGGTCTCCACCGCGCTCGGCGGGCTGGTCGCACTGAAGGCGCGGGACCGCCTGCACCTGGTGCTCGGCTTCGCCGCCGGGGTGATGCTCGGCCTGGTGTCCTTCGACCTTCTCCCCGAGCTGTTCGAGCTCAGCGACGCGACGGTCTGGGGAGTTCCCGCCACGATGGTGGCATTCGCCGGGGGCTTCCTGGTGCTGCACTTCGTCGAGCGCTCGGTGGCGATGCACGGGGCGCACGAGGGCGAGTACGACACCCACCACCACCACGACCCGAGCATCGGGCTGGCCTCGGCCGGTGCGCTGGCCGTGCACTCGTTCCTCGACGGCGTCGGCATCGGCCTCGCGTTCCAGGTCGACGAGACGGTCGGCTTCGCGGTCGCGATCGCCGTCATCGCCCACGACTTCGCCGACGGCCTCAACACGGTGACCGTCATGCGCGCCCACGGCAACGACCGCCGGCGCACCCTGACCATGCTCGGGATCGACGCCCTCGCCCCGGTGCTCGGCGCGGTCTCGACGTTGTTCTTCAGCGTCAGCGACCACGTGCTGGCGCTCTACCTGGGTGCGTTCGCCGGCTTCCTGCTCTACCTGGCGACGGCCGACATCCTGCCCGAGGCGCACGCCCGCCACCCGTCGCGGCTGACCCTGCTGAGCACGCTGGGCGGCCTGGGGCTGATGTGGTTCGTGGTGGCAGCGTCGTGAGCGACACCCGCCAGCGGATCGCGGTCCGCGAGGAGCTCGCCCGCGACGACGCGTTCCGCAGCGCGCAGGACGTGCACGCGCGGTTGCGCGCCGCCGGCACCCGGATCGGGCTGACCACGGTCTACCGCGCGCTGCAGGCGATGGCCGGAAGCGGCGAGGTGGACGTGATGCGGCAGCCGGACGGCGAGTCGGTCTACCGTCGCTGCAGCAGCGACCGGCACCACCACCACCTGGTCTGCCGGTCCTGCGGGAGCACCGTGGAGGTGGACGGGCCGGCGGTCGAGCGGTGGGCGGAGAAGGTCGCCGCCGAGCACGGCTTCTCCTCCGTCGAGCACACGGTCGAGGTCTTCGGCACCTGCACCCGCTGCTCCTGACCTGCGCTACCGTCGAGCGGGTACGTCGCACCCGAGCTCAACGGGGGTTCCCGGCAGTGGCTGTCCGTCCGACGACCACCCGCACCCAGGTCCTGTCCGCCGTTCTCGCGGTCGCCGCCTCGGTCGCGCTCGTCCCCGCCCTGACCGCAGGCCCGGCACGCGCCGCGACCGCCGACTGCGTCGCCCCGCCGATCGCCCACCGCGGCGCCTCGTACGCGGCTCCCGAGAACACCATCCCGGCCTACCGGGCCGCGCTGCGGGCCGGCACCACCCAGCTCGACGTCGACGTGCGTTTCACCCGGTCCGGGATCCCGGTCGTGCTGCACGACTCGACGGTCGACCGGACCACCGACGGGACCGGCCGGGTGTCCCGCACGACGCTGGCCGAGCTGCGCTCGCTGGACGCCGGCTCATGGTTCTCACCGGAGTTCGCCGGCGTCAAGGTGCCGACGCTGCGGCAGGCCCTCGACTTCGGGCGCACCCGCGGCGCGACCTTCCAGCTCGAGCTCAAGGGCCGGCCGACGGCTCAGCAGCTCGACGACTTCCTCAACCGCATCCGCTGGCTCGGCATGCTGGCCCGGGTCCGGGTGATCAGCTTCGACGAGGAGACGATCGCGCAGGTGCGCGCGAAGGAGCCCGCCGTCGCCACCGGCATCATCGACTTCTCCGGCGAGCCCCGCCCCGCCGACGCCGTCCTGCCGTACGGGTCGACGTACGTCATCGGGGTGGGCTCGGTCACCCAGGCCCGCGCCGCGCAGTGGCGCGCGGCGGGCATCGAGGTGCGGCCCTGGACCGTCAACACGGTCAAGGGGTGGTCCCGGATGGCCTACGACGACGCCGGTCCGGTGATCACCGACCGGCCGGTCCGCTACCTGTCCTGGGCCCGCGCGTTCTGCTCCTGACCCGGCTCATTGGGCAGCGCACCTCCATAACGACGGTCGCGGGCGGCGTACGCCTCGACCGCGCGCCACAGGTCGCGTCGGTCGAAGTCCGGCCAGAGGGTGTCCAGGAAGACCAGCTCGGCGTAGGCGGACTGCCACAGCAGGAAGTTCGACGTGCGCTGCTCCCCTGACGAGCGCACGAACAGGTCCACGTCAGGGACCTGCGGCTCGTCCAGATAGCGCCCGATCGTCTTCTCGTCGACCTTGTCCGGGTCTAGGCGGCCGGCCTTCACCTCCCGCGCGATGGCGGCGGCGGCGTCGGCGATCTCGGCCCGCCCGCCGTAGTTCACGCAAAACTGCAGGGTGAGGGTGCGGTTCCGGTGCGTACGTCGCTCGGCTTCCTCGAGCTCGTCGATGACGCTGCGCCACAGCCGCTTGCGGCGGCCCGCCCAGCGGACCCGGACCCCCATCGCGTCCAGCTCGTCACGCCGCCGGCGGATGACCTCCCGGTTGAAGCCCATGAGGAAGCGGACCTCGTCGGGCGACCGGCGCCAGTTCTCGGTCGAGAACGCGTAGGCGGACAGGTTCTCGATGCCGAGCTCGATGGCGCCGTGGATGACATCCAGCAGCGCCGCCTCCCCCGCCTCGTGGCCCTTGTTGCGCGGCAGCCCGCGCTCCTTGGCCCACCGGCCGTTGCCGTCCATGACGACCGCGACGTGCCGGGGCACCAGGTCGGGTGGCACGGCCGGCGGCCGGGCGCCGGACGGGTGCGGTGTCGGGGGACGGACCGCGTTCGGTCGACTGCGGGGCACGCCAGCACGGTAGTAGGCGAGCCGGGACCGGCGGGTCTGCCGGTCGGGCGCCCGCACTGCCTGTGGAGCACCAGCACCAGGCCGAGCCGACTCCGACGGTAGGACCCGGGTGAGCCCAGCCCGCCGCGACACGCGACCGGTCAGCTGTCGCGGGGACGGAACGCCTCGCACTGGCGGCGCATGATCTCCCGCATCGAGGTGCCCCTAGGGACCCCGTAGACGGTTCCCGGGAAGTCCAGCGGCTCCTGCACCGCCCAGAGCTCCTCGTGGCGGTCCGGCGAGAAGAGCTGGGCCGGGTCGCCGCCGCCACCCAGCCGATCGGCACGACCGTGCCGGCCGGCAGCACGGACCGGACGTGCAGGACGCTGTTGATCCGCAGCTCCGACCCGGCTCCCGCGCGCGAGCCGGGGAACATCGAGACCCCGGTCGCGACGAAGACCTCGTCCTCCACGGAGGTGCCGTTCAGGTGCGTGTGCGGGCCGACCAGCACGGCATCCCCGACCGTCACCGGGTGGTCGGCGCGTCCGCGCAGCAGCGCGTGCTCCATCACCACGACGTCCGAGCCGACGACCACAGGCCCCAGGTCGCCGTTGAGCACGGCGCCGTGCAGGACCCGGCTGTTGCGACCGATGGTGACGTCGCCAGTCACCATGGCGGACGAGGCGACGGACGCTGTCTCGTGGATCCGACTCATCGAGCCAGGCTAGGACGGCCCGGCACAATGCCCGGATGACGACCGGCGACGACCATCCCCAGCCCGACCTCGACCGCGACGCGGCCGGGCGGATGTGGGCGGAGTACGTCACCAGGCACCCCGAGCACCGTGCCGAGACGCCGGTGTCGGAGCGGTTCGGCGACTCGGCCGAGCTCGCCGACGAGCTGCTCGACCTGGTGATGCACGGGCCCAAGCGGGCCACCGCAGGCGCGGTCGCCGACTACCTGCACGCCGGGGAGTCCCTCCCCCGCATCGGCGAGCACTGGGTCGTGCACGACGGGTCGGGGGCCCCTCGGGTGGTGCTGCGCAGCACGGAGCTGCGGATAGGTCCGCTGGCCAGCGTCGACGAGGCGTTCGCCTGGGACGAGGGAGAGGGTGACCGCACCCGCGAGTCCTGGCTCGACGGCCACAGCCGCTTCCTCCGGCGCAGCCTGGGCCGGATCGGCGTGGAGTTCCACGACCAGATCGAGGTCGTCTTCGAACGGTTTCGCGTGGTGTGGCCCCCGGAGCTTGCCGACGACTGAGCCCGCGTGGACGAACGATGCAGGGGTCCGGGCGTTGAAGGGCCCGTGACTCCGCAGCTCGGCTGCACGACCGACACTGACCACGGCCTCGAGCTGGGATCGACCACGGTGCCCTGTCCGCCGAGCCTGACCGTCGTCGGAGCCGCGACGTACGCTCTGGACGTGCGCCTGCTGGTGCGAACCGAGGCAGGACTGGTCGGGGTCGTCTTCGTCGCCGTCCTGGTCACCTACGTCGGGCTGGCCGTGTTCGTGTCCGGCGAGCACCGGGTCGTGGGCCTGCTGGTCCTCGTCGGCGGGCTGTGGTCGCTGGTGGCCGCCCCGGTCGTGCACGACCGACTGCACCGCGAGCACGGCGAGGAGAGCCACGTCGTCTGGGGCCGCGGCGACCGCCGCAAGCCCCCGTGGTGGCCGCCGGGCCGGGTCTAGGTCCGCTCGACCATCGGCAGCGAGCGCAGGCCGCGCTCGAGGTGCCACTGCAGGTAGGCCGCCACCAGGCCGCTCGCCTCGCGGCGGTGCCGCTGGTCGCTGGCGTCGGCGTGCAGCCAGTCGCCGGTGAGCAGCGCCCCGAGGAGGGCGAAGGTCTCGGGCGCGGGCGACACCGAGCCGCCCGGCCGGCAGCCGCCGCACACCGCTCCCCCGGCGGGCACGTTGAAGAACGGGTGCGGCCCGCGTCGGGTGCAGCGGGCGCAGTCCTCGAACGACGCGGCATAGCCGGCGACAGCGAGCGACCGCAGCAGGAACGCGTCGAGCACCAGCCCGGGCGAGTGGGTCTCGTCGGTCAGGGCTCGCAGGCCTCCCACCATCAGCAGGAAGAGCTGGGTCGAGGGCTCCTTCTCCTCGGCGGTGAGCCGCTCGGCGGTCTCGAGCATCGCGGTGCCCGCGGTGTAGCGCGCGTAGTCGCCGGCCAGCCGGTCGCCGTACGGCGCCAGGGTCTCGGCCTGCTGGACCACGTCCAGCGACCGCCCGGCGTAGATCTGCAGGTCGACGTGCGTGAACGGCTCGAGCCGCGAGCCGAACTTCGACCGGGTCCGGCGCACCCCTTTGCCAACGGCCCGCACCCGGCCGTGCGACCGGGTCAGCAGGGTGATGATCCGGTCGGCCTCGCCGAGCTTCTGGGTGCGCAGCACGACACCCTCGTCCCGGTAGAGGTTCACCGGGTCATTGTCGTCGACCCGACCGACAACCGCCGGTAGCGAACCTCCGGCACCGCCCGCCCCTCGATCGTGATCTCCTGCGACAGGCCGTCGACCTCGAAGCCGTGCCGCTCGTAGAAGGCCCGCGCCCGGGCGTTGTCGCGGAAGACCCACAGGCTCACCCCGGGGACGTCGTCGGCGACCGTCGCCAGGGCAGCGGCCAGCAGGCCGGAGCCGGCCCCCCTGCCCCAGCAGCGCGGGTCGAGGTAGATCGCGTAGACCTCGTCCCAGCGCGGTCCGGGCGGGTCGGGGTCGCGCACCGGGCCGATCCGGGCGAACCCGGTCACCTCGTCCCCGTCGTCCCAGACCAGGGTGCGGGCCTCGTCCCGCGGCGCGGTGAAGACCGTGCGCCACCGGTCGACCCACACCGCGTCGGACAGCCCGTCGAGGAAGTCGTCTCCCACGATCCCCCGGTAGGCGCGCTGCCACGAGCGTGCGTGCACCCGCGCGATCGCCTCCGTGTCGTCGATAGTCACCGCGCGCGCCGTCACGGGCCCCATTCTGTTCCTCATGACGGAGCACGCGGTGGTGGCCGCGACGATGGCGGACGGGTCGCCCGTGGACGTCGTCGTCGCCGGCGAGACGGTCACCGCCGTCGGGCCCGGCGCGGCCGACCGCCACGGCGTCCCGCCCGCCCGGCGGGTCGACGCGGCGGGCGGCCTGCTGCTGCCGGCGTTCGTCGACACCCACGTGCACCTCGACAAGGTGCTGATCCGCGACCAGCTGGCCGAGCACGACGGCACGCTGCGCGGCGCGATCGACTCGATCCACGCCGCCAAGAGCGGCTACCTCGTCGACGACGTCCGGCGTCGGGCCCGCGCCGTCATCGAGTCGTCCGTCCTCACCGGCACCACCCGGCTGAGGTCGCACGTCGACGTCGACACGGTCGGCGGCCTGGTCCCGCTCCAGGGCGTGCTCGCGGCGGCGCAGGACTGCGCGGACGTGGCCGAGGTGCAGGTGGTCGCCTTCCCGCAGGAGGGCCTGCTCAGGGACCCCGGCGCGTTCGACCTGATGCAGCGCGCCATGGCGGAGGGCGCCACCGTCGTCGGGGGCATGCCGCACTGGGAGCTCGGCGAGGCCGACCAGCGCGAGCACGTCCGGCTCTGCTTCGAGCTGGCCGACCGGCACGACGCGGACGTCGACATGCACGTCGACGAGACCGACGACGGGTCGGTGCGCACCCTCGCCATGGTGGTCGACGAGACCGAGCGCCGCGGGTGGCGGGGCCGGGTGACGGTCGGCCACGTGTGTGCGCTCAGCGCCGCGGACGAGGAGTACGCGGCGCAGGTCGTCGCGGGTTGCGCCCGGGCCGGGATCACCGTCGTGTCGAACCCGGTGACGAACCTGGTGCTCCAGGGCCGTGGCGACACCGGCCTGGTGCGGCGCGGCACCACCCGGGTCCGCGAGCTGCTCGCCGCGGGCGTGCCGGTGGCCTTCGGGCAGGACTGCGTCGCCGACGGGTTCTACCCGTTCGGCCGGGGGGACCTGCTCGAGGTGGCACTCGTCTCCGCGCACGCGGCGCACCTGACCACGCAGGACGAGCTCGCGACCTGCCTCGCCGCGGTGACCAGCGTCCCGGCCGGGTCGTGGCGGCTCGGGACGACGTACGGCGTCGAAGCGGGCGCGCGGGCCGACCTGCAGGTCTACGCGGCCGGCAGCTGGCCGGAGGTGCTGCGCCTGCAGGACCCACCCACCCACGTCTGGTACCGCGGCCGTGAGGTGGCGCGCACGACGGTCACCCGTGCGCTGCGACCGGCAGGACCCGGACGGTGACGCCGCTGCTGGAGCGCATCGAGCGCTACTACGACGCCGTCCCGCGACGCTTCGCACGGGTCGAGGACTGCGGGCCGTTCACGCTCTTCCTCGGCGAGCCCGGTGGCTGGGTCTACTACGCGCGGCCGCGGCTCGATGGCACCGCAGGGGCGGGCGGGTTAGACGCGGTGGACGTGGCGGCCGCGACCGGCCGGCTGCGCCATCTGGGGCTGCCGGAGGTGCTCGAGTGGGTCGACGAGACGACGCCCGGCCTGCTCGCAGCCGTGCAGCACGAGGGCTCGCTCACCGTCACGGAGCTGCCGCTCATGGTGTTGGACGACGCCGGCGAGGACCACCCGTCCGCGCTCCCGTCCGGCGTGCGGGTCCGCCTGCTCGGGCCCGCGGACGAGGCGGCGGTCGCGGCCGGCCGGGCCGTCAGCGAGCTCGCCTTCGGCAGCGCCGGGACGACCCGAGGGGAGCAGGGCACCCGCGAGCGGGACGCGCGGCTGCGACCGGTGCAGCAGCGGGTGCTCGGCCTCCTCGCGGAAGGGGCCGTGCGGATGGCGGTCGCTGAGTCGGACGCGCAGGGAGTGCTCGCCGCCGGCCGCACGCTGCCCATCGACGGGGTCACCGAGGTCATGGGGGTGGCCACGCTGCCTGCTGCTCGTCGTGCAGGTCTGGGCACAGCCGTCACCCGCGCGCTCGTCGACGACGCCCGGGCGCTCGGCGTCGGCACGGTCTTCCTCACCGCGAGCTCGCCGGAGGTGGCCCGGGTCTACTCGCGGGTCGGCTTCCGGCGGGTCGCCACCGCGTACTCCGCCGAGGGACGGGACCGGCCATGACCGGCGACCGCGTGACCGAAGGCGCCGACGACGCCGTGCCCGATGATGCCGTGAGCGCCGACCCGGTGGCCCCGCCGGCCGGCACCCGGGTCGTGCTGCTCAGCCAGCGCACCGGTCTGGCGTACGACGCGACGGTGCAGCAGTGGCGGTCCTCGCCGGGCGGACTGGACGTGACCGTGCTGCTGACGGTCGACCCCGAGGTGGCGGAGCGGCTGGCCGACCAGCGGCTCTGGGTGACGGTCGCGGGCCACGGCCGGCGGCTGACGGTGCTCAGCGGGCTCGCGCGCCTGGCCGGCCAGGGCGAGCTGTCGATGGCCGGCATCTCCCCCGTGGTCCGGGAGCGCCGGCGCAGCGCGCCGCGCGCCCCGACCGGCGCCCGGGTGCGGCTGCGCTCGACCGGCCGCGGCGAGCGGCTGCTCGACGCCGTCGACCTGAGCCGCGACGCCGTTCGGGTGGGGCTCGTGGACGCCGGCCAGGTGGCGCTCGGCGAGCGCGTCGCCGTCCGGCTCGACCTCGGCGACGGCGACCTGGTCAGCGCCGACGGCGTGGTCGTCCGGGTCGAGGCGGCCGACGGCTACGCCGTGGTGCGCTTCGACCGGCTGCCGCGGGAGCAGGCCGGCCGGATCGACCGCTACGTCCTGCTCCGCCACGCCCGCTCGGGCTGACGTCTGCCGCCTGACGCGCCTGGCCGACGGCCAGGGTCAGCCGACGGCCGCGGCCCGGTTGAGCGCCGACACCACCGCCTTGAGCGACGCGGTGACGATGTTGGCGTCGACGCCGACCCCCCACAGGATGCGCTCGCCGATGGCGCACTCGACGTACGCCGCGGCCCGTGCGTCGCCGCCGGAGGACAGCGCGTGCTCCGCGTAGTCGAGGACGCGCACGTCGTGGCCGACGCTGCGCAGCGCGTCCACGAAGGCGGCGATCGGTCCGTTGCCGCGACCGACCAGGCTGCGCGCCGCACCGTCGACGTAGACGTTGACGTCGAGCTGGTCGTCCTCCCCAGCGGCCGACGACGTGTGGTGCGAGTTGAGCGACACCGGCGTACGGGGCGCGAGGTACTCCGCCTCGAAGGCGTCCCACATCTGCTGCGGCGAGACCTCGCCGCCCGACGCGTCGGTGCGCGCCTGGATCACCTGGGAGAACTCGATCTGCAGCCGGCGCGGCAGGTCCAGCTGGTGCTCGGTCTTCATCACGTAGGCGACGCCGCCCTTGCCGGACTGCGAGTTGACCCGGATGACGGCCTCGTAGGTGCGGCCGACGTCCTTCGGGTCGATCGGCAGGTAGGGAACCTCCCAGCGGAAGTCCTCGACCGGCACGCCCGCGGTCGCCGCGTCGCGCTCCATCCAGTCCAGGCCCTTCTTGATGGCGTCCTGGTGCGAGCCGGAGAAGGCGGTGTAGACCAGGTCGCCGCCGTAGGGATGGCGCTCGTTGACCGGCAGCTGGTTGCAGTACTCGACCGTGCGCCGGATCTCGTCGATGTCGCTGAAGTCGATCTGCGGGTCGATGCCCTGGGCGAACAGGTTCATCCCGAGGGTGACCAGGCAGACGTTGCCGGTGCGCTCGCCGTTGCCGAACAGGCAGCCCTCGATGCGATCCGCGCCGGCCAGATAGCCGAGCTCGGCCGCCGCGACCGCCGTCCCGCGGTCGTTGTGCGGGTGCAGCGAGAGCACCACCGCGTCGCGGTGAGCCAGGTTGCGGTGCATCCACTCGATGGAGTCGGCGTAGACGTTGGGCGTGGCCATCTCGACCGTGGCCGGCAGGTTGACGATCGCCTTGCGATCCGGAGTCGGCTGCCACACGTCGTTGACCGCGTTGCACACCTCGACCGCGAAGTCCAGCTCGGTGCCGGTGTAGGACTCCGGCGAGTACTCGAAGAACACCTCGGTCTCCGGGACCGTCTCGGTCAGCTTCTGGCACAGCCGGGCGCCCTGCACCGCGATGTCGACGATGCCCTCGCGCGGCAGACCGAACACGACCCGGCGCTGCAGGGTCGACGTCGAGTTGTAGAGGTGCACGATCGCCTGGTCGGCTCCCCGGATCGACTCGAAGGTCCGCTCGATCAGCGCGTCCCGGGACTGGGTCAGCACCTGGATCACGACGTCGTCCGGGATCAGGTCCTCCTCGATCAGCATCCGGACGAAGTCGAAGTCGGTCTGGCTGGCCGACGGGAAGCCGACCTCGATCTCCTTGTAGCCGAGCCGGACCAGCAGCTCGAACATCCGCTTCTTGCGGGCCGGGCTCATCGGGTCGATCAGGGCCTGGTTGCCGTCACGCAGGTCGACCGCGCACCAGCGCGGGGCCTCGGTGATGACCCGGCCCGGCCAGCTGCGGTCGTCGAGCCCGACGGGGGTGAAGGCGGAGTAGCGGTGGATCGGCATCCCGGACGGCTGCTGCGGGCTGCGCGAGTCGTGGCCGGCAGTGTCGTCGCCCGCGGTGGGTGCGTTGCTCATGAGGGTCACTCTCGTCTCGCTGGGAGGCGACCGGAACAGGCGAGCACTCCGCGGCGAGGGTGACCGGCCTCTAGACGAGTGCCTCGCCGCGGCAGCCGAGAAGGAGCAGGCTCTGCCGCACGGGTCTGAGCGTACGCCGCCCGGCGCTGCCAGGTGGTCCTTGCGGCGGATCCGCGTCCGGATGGTGGGACGCGGCAAAGGGCTGGCACCGACGAACCGGGCACGGCAGGGTGGGTCGGGTGACCGATGGGCAGGCGGCCGGGGCGGCCGGGGCGGCCGGGACGGCCGGCGACGACGTACACGTGGCACGGGTCGACCCCGACGACGCCGAGGGGATCGCCGCCTGGCACGGGGTCTTCGCGGCGGCGATGCGCGCGGCGTCCGCCGACCACCCGGTGCTGACGCTGCCGGAGCTCGCCGCACTGGTCAGGCGCGGGTCGGCACCAATCGAGCACGAGCTGTGGCTGATGCGCGCCGGTGACCGGCCGGTCGGCGCCGCCCGGCTCGACGTCTTCCTGCGCGACAACACCGACCTGGTCGAGGTGCACCTCGGGGTGCACCCGGCCCAGCAGCACCGAGGCCACGGCAGACGTCTCGTCGAGGCGGTCACCCACCGCGCTGCCGAGCTCGGCAGGCACCAGGTCGTCGGTGCGGTGCAGGAGCCGCCGGACGGCTCCGAGAACCGCGCGATGCGCTTCGCTGCGGCGACCGGCGCCCGGCGTGCGCTCGGCGAGATGCGTCGGGTGCTCGACCTGCAGGGCCTGTCCGACGACCTCCTGGCCCGGCTCCGCGCCGAGGCGGAGGAGAAGGCCGCCGGCTACACGCTCGTGTCGTGGGCCGGCCGGGTGCCGGACGAGCACGTCGACGGGTACGCCGCCCTGCTCGGCCGGATCTCGACCGACGCCCCCACGGGTGGACTGGACATCAAGGCGTCGGCCTGGGACGCGGACCGGGTCCGCCAGCGCGAGGCGCTGCTGGCCAGCCAGGGTCGCCGCTCGGTCGCGGCGCTGGCCAGGGTGGGCGAGGACGGCCCGCTGGTCGCCTACAGCGACGTCGGGGTCAGCTCCCACGACCCGGAGAACACCTTCCAGTGGGACACTCTCGTCCTGCCCGAGCACCGCGGTCACCGGCTCGGCCTGCTGGTCAAGGTGGCCGTGCTCGAGCTGCTGCGCGGGGAGGCGCCCCAGGCGCGCCGGCTGCACACCTGGAACGCCGACGACAACGGCTACATGATCGCCATCAACGAGAAGCTCGGCTTCCGGCCGGCGCAGCGCGAGTCGGCCTGGCGCCTCGACCTTCCCCGCTGACGGGCGCAGGCTCCTCAGCGGCGGACGATGGTGAAGCCGCCGACCGGCACGGGGACGGTGACCTTGCCGGCAGCGCCCGCCGTGCCGGTCGCCACCCGACGGCCCGCGCCGTCGTACTGCTCGACCACCAGCGTCCCGGCACCCGGCACCGCCACAACGATCTGCTGCACCACGGTCGCGGCGCTGCGCAGCAGCACCGTCCCGTGGTCACCGCCGTCGGAAAGCACCAGCCGGGACACCAGCGGCTCGAGCATCAGCGCGTCGACCCGCGCGACGTCACCGCCCGTCGTCGACGTCGTCGCGTGGACGGCGCCGTCACCGACCGACAGCGTCACCGGCAGCAAGGCGCCCCGCGCAGGCGAGTCGCCCTGGTCACCGATGTCTCCGGAGGCGACCGAGCCGAGCACGGCGTCGTAGACGCGGAAGGTCGTCACGGCGGAGCTGCCCGGCTGGAGGTCGAGGACCGGCAGGACGAGCCGGGGCCCGCCTCGTCCGACGGCCACCGTCGCCGAGCCGCCGTCCCCGAGGGCGGCGTACCCGGTGCCACCGAACAGCGACTCACCGGTCCACAGTGAGGGCGGCACCACCGGTCGCGCGTCGCCGGTGAGCACGGCGTCCTCGACCTGCAGGGTGCGGGTGCCGACCCGGTCCTCGATCTGCGCCGCCTGGCGCGCC
>Ga0126307_10002109_pt1 | contig 13369 bp, 16 predicted proteins | sample Plot28_FD_89955 | JGI IMG/M metagenome (GOLD analysis project Ga0126307, IMG submission 89955) | Serpentine soil microbial communities from UC McLaughlin Reserve, CA, USA - Plot28 | ecosystem: Environmental > Terrestrial > Soil > Grasslands | place: USA: UC McLaughlin Reserve, Lake County...
AGGGTGCGGATGCCGGCCACGGCCTCGGACTCTCGAATCAGGCGCTTGGCATCCTGGACCTCGGGGATGTCCACGTCGCCCGGGCGCTTGTGGGCCAGAAAGTCGGTGATCCGGCGCTCCAACTCCGCCGCAGCGGCTTCAGGCAGGTGGCGCTCACCGGCCAGGCGGCGGAGGAAGTCCAGGTGGCGCCGAACGTCGTGGTCGAACACGGCCAGGTTGCCACTGGTCATGTAGGCCACGGTGATCTGATTCCCATTGACAGCAAGCTTGTGAAGAATGCCTCCCATGGAGATCACGTCGTCGTCGGGATGGGGGGAGAAGCAGATGATGCGGGTATCGCGGGGCAGCTTGGAGCGTCCCCGGATCTTGGCTCCGAGGGTGTTGAATACCTCACCGTTCAAAGTCCCCGGCGTGCCGTAGCGAGCCACCAGGGAAGACAGATGGTGCTCAGCATAATCCCTCTGCGTCAGCTTCAGGATGGCCTTTCCGGTCTGATGCGAGAGCCAGACAACAGCACGGATCACCCGCGCCGGCGTCCATTCAACCGGACCCAGCAGCCATGGCGTCGCCACCCGGGTGAGCTCCGCCGCTGCGGCGCGGTCGAGGTAGCAGGTGGTATTCCCGTGGTTTTGGAGGAACGTCGCGGCCACCTCATGGTCCACTTCTCCCTCGACCGCCCGGCGCACGATGGCGGCCTTGTGCTCGCCGGTGGCGAGTATCAGGATCTCCCCTGCCTCGAAGATGGTCTCGACGCCCATGGTCAGGGCTTCTCGAGGCACGTTCTCCTCTCCGAAGAAATCGGCCGCCGTATCTTTCCGGGTGACCAGGTCGAGGGTCACCAGTCGGGTGCGGCTCTCCGCCCCGGAGCCGGGCTCATTGAAGCCGATGTGACCGGTGCGCCCGATTCCCAGGATCTGCAGATCGATTCCTCCGGCCGCCCGGATCTTCTCTTCGTAGCAACGGCACTCATCTTCTATCGCGTCCCGCAGCACATTGCCCCGGGGTAAGTGAACGTTGTGGGGCAGAATATCCAGGTGAGCAAAAAGATTTTCCCACATGAACCGGTGATAGGAATGGATACTTCCCGGGTCCATGGGGTAGTACTCGTCCAGATTGAAGGTGACCACATCGGCAAAGCTCAAACCTTCCTGCTGGTGCATTCGAATGAGCTCGCGGTAGACTCCTACCGGGGTGGAACCGGTAGCCAGACCGAGGACCGCGTGGGCTCCCGCCCGGCGGCGCGACTGAATAAGATCTGCGATCCGGCGGGCGACGAGCAGCCCGACCTCATCGTGATCGTCCACGATGACAGTGCGGATGCGTTCGCGGGCTGTTCCGGGCTCAGGACGGGATGCGGTCATCGGTTTAAAGTATCGCCAGACGATGGATCCAGCCTTAGCCGCCCGTTCCCCTGGTGACGGTTGAAGCGTAAAATGAACCTGCCATGACCAGCGAGGCATAGTGCACCAGGAGCCGAACCTGCATACCGCGGAAGACGCGTCGCCCCGAGAGCTGTGGCGGGCCAGCTGGAAGCTGCTTCTGATGCTGGTAGCACTGGCTCTCCTGGTGGTTCCCCTGCTCCGCGAGCTTCCGCTGGGGCATGGAACCCGAACCGGATTGCTGGCCTGGATGCTGGTGGCACTGGCACTCTATTGGCTCTATGCGGGCATGGGATATCGGCCGCTTCTGCTGCTGCAACTCCTCCTCTTCTCCGGCGCGGCCGCGTTTCTCACCGCCCGGATCCTGCTCGGGGTGATGGACGTCAGCGAGCTGGGCCTGCTTCGAGCCGTGGCCCGAGGACTAATTCTGATCGGCGCCGGCCTGGCGGGCGCCAACCTGCTGGCCATGCTAATACTCCTCTGGCGCAGATGGCGGGGCGCCGCGCCCGTATCGGACCACCGGGCGTGAGCTAGTCCTGATCAGAGCCGGGTCCGCCATGCTGGGTGATGCCCCTGTGGAATACCGGCGCGACGGGCTGGTCATCACCACGGACCGCCGGCGCATCGATCCCGATTCCGCGCTGGAGCTGCTCAGAACCACCTTCTGGGCCCGGGACCTGAAGGGTGAGGTCCTGGCCCGGGCCATCCAGAACTCCGTCTGCTTTGCCCTCCTGGACGGGGCACTCCTGGCTGGATTCGGACGGGCTGTCTCGGACTTGGCAACCTACGCATACTGGACCGATGTGGTGGTGCTGTCCAGCTACCGCGGCCGCGGTCTGGGTCGCTGGCTGTCCGAGTGCATGCTGGAGCATCCGGATTTACAGGGTCTTCGCCGGGTCGCCTTGTTGACGCGGGATGCCGCCGGGCTGTACAGCAGGATCGGGTTCGCCACAGGCCCGGGTTCTCTCGTCTACATGGAGCGCCGTTCGTAATGCTGGGCTGGGTACTAGCCTCCCTACACCTGCTGGCACTGGGGATTGGACTGGGGGCGGTGTGGGCCCGGGGACGAGGATTGCGTCGCAAGCTCGAGCCCAGCGGCCTGAGGCGCGTCTTCATGGCCGACGCGTTGTGGGGCGGGGCAGCAGTCCTCTGGATCAGCACTGGCGTATGGCGGCTCCTGGGAGGATTGGAAAAGACTACCAGCTACTACCTCCAGAACCACGTCTTTCTCACCAAGATGGGGCTGTTGCTCCTGATCCTCGCCCTCGAAATCCGGCCCATGTTGGCCCTGATCCGGTGGCGGAGGGCAGCGGCAGCCGGCCAGATGGTGGATACCTCTGGCGCGGGCAGTCTGGCTACCATCAGCTACGTTCAGGTAGCTCTTGTGGTCCTCATGGTGTTCGCCGCCACGGCCATGGCGCGCGGCATCGGTGCTCCCCGGCCCTGACGCGCGCTTCCCCTGGATCCACCGAGGCTTCGATGCCGGCATATGTCGTGGTAGACATCACGGTGCGAGACAAAGCCGAGTACGAACGGTACAAGGGCCCGGCCGCAGCCGCAGTGGCGGCCTATGGCGGCCGGTATCTGGTTCGCGGCGGCAATGTCCAGGTCCTGGAAGGCTCCTGGCTGCCTCCCAGGTTCGTAATCCTGGAGTTTCCTACGGCCGAGGCTGCGCGCGCCTGGTGGGCCTCGTCCGAGTACGCTCCGGCCAAGACTTTGCGGCAGAGGATTGCCGATACCAATATGATTCTGGTAGAAGGAACGAGTCCCTGAGCCGTTGCCATCATTCGGAGGTATGATGTCCAAGCGTGAGGACGCCAGGATCGCCCGGCTGGCCAAGAAGAACGCCGAGAAGGTGGTGCCACCCAAGCGTGATCGGGCCGTTCAGTTCGATCCCACGCTCCGGCAGCGCCCGGCCGAGGAGGAGCCCGAGACCGAGCGCCTGTTCAAGGAAATGAAGCGCCGGGAATTTTGAGCCGCAGCATGGCCCGCTCCAATTCGCGGCCCAAGATTGCAGCAATCGTTGTTTCCCTCCTTCTGCTCGGCGGGGCCCTCCTTCTGATCGGTACCGCGATTCATCACATCGCTCCCCGGGCGAGGGGCATACTGGGGCCGCGGGGAGAGACGTCCGTCAGCCAGAGCGTGGTGGTTGAGCAAATGCGGGCGGTGGCCAGGCTGGTCTCCAGCGAAACCAGTGTCCGGGACGTTGTGGTGTACCAGAACCGGCGACTGGGCTCGACCAAGCGCTCCCTCGTGGTGGTGACCGGCAAGGTGCTCGCGGGAATCGACCTGGACCAGGGTACTCAGATCCACATCGATCACGAGGCTCATCAAGTCCGTATCGGACTGCCCCATGCCCGGGTGATGGGGATAGAGATCACTCAGCTGCGAACCTACGATGAGCGCAATGGACTGTGGAATCCCTTCCGTCCGGAGGACCGGGATACCATCTATCAGCTGGCACGGGATCAGCTGACCCACTCGGCGGGAGAGCTGGGTGTAACCGCACATGCCGAGGAGAGTGCCCGGCGGATGATGACAGCGCTGATTCATCCCGAGGGGTACACGGTGCAGGTCACATTCGGGGGTCGCCCGGGCGGGAGCCCTATGGCGGATGAGAAAACATGGAACAGGTGACACTGGAGTTTCAGGGAAAACAGATCACGGCTACCCTCAATCAGGGACAAACGCTGTCCGGGGAGCCGCTGGGACGGTCCGAGCCGCCGATGTGGTATGTGACGATTGCAGGTACGGCTTTGACGAAGCTGCCGGGCTCACTGTCCGACAGCAAAGCCGAGGTGCAACGGAAGGTGCTCGCATGGCTGGAAGCGCATCCTGACATGCTCGATCGTGATCAAATCGTACTCGGTGGAGGCTGAAGGCGATTAGATTACCCAAGCCCGGCCATTCAGCCTGGCCTGGTGGCTCAGAGATGGGCGGCGAGCCACCCGCATTCGCAACGCATCTTATCCTACGAGCACTCTCTTGAGCAGCCATAAGGTCGAGCAGCGACGCCTCTACCATCGGGGTCGCGAATTTCATTTCGTCTCCTATGACGCCCAGGTCGCCAACGAGCGGAGGGGTCAAGCGGCGGTCCCGCCCATGTGGTATCTGATGATAGAAGGGAAGCGTCGTGCGGTACTCCCCCACACGCCGGGCCAGGAGCTGGTCGAGCTCGACGATGCCCTGCTCAAATGGGTCGACGAGCAGGTCTACGGCCTCATTCCAGTGGTTTCCTCCCGACAGCGGCTCAAGTCTTAGCCTCAATGCAGCTTGCGTTCGATCCGCTCGACCCCCGCACCTCGGAGTTCTGCCTCCGGCTCGGCACTTCGGTGCTCTGCGGCGGAATCGTGGGATTGGAGCGACAGCTCCGAGGTAAGCCCGCCGGGATCCGTACCAGCATTCTCATCTGCATGGGAACCCAGCTGTTCGTCAGCCTGGGGTCGTCCTTTGTCGGCGAGCGGGTGGACCCGACGCGGGTTTTGGCCCAGGTAGTAACCGGCATCGGCTTCGTCGGCGGCGGGGTGATTCTGGCCCGGGAAGGGGCGATCATCGGGGTGACATCGGCAGCGGTCATATGGGTTCTCGCCGCCCTGGGGTCGCTGATCGGGCTGGGTCATTTGCTGGCCTCGCTGGTGTTGACCCTGGTCACCGTAGGGCTACTCATCGGGGTTGAGCTGCTGGAGTCGGTGTTTCGTCGGCTGCGTGAGGGCGCAACCGAACGAGAGTTGGAGCGGATAGACCTGAACGAATGAAACCCGATGAGTGAGGCGGCGGTCCTGCTGGGAGCTGCCGTGGCCTCGGTTCTGGAGCGCGATCTGGCGGCGCTGCAACGAGAGGTCGAGGCCTATCCCGACGAGGCCGATCTTTGGCGTCTGGTTCCCGGGTTGCCCAATTCCGGCGGAACGCTGGCGCTGCATCTCGCGGGAAACCTGCAGCATTTCATCGGCCGATACTTTGCGGACTCCGGCTACGTTCGGGATCGTCCGGCCGAGTTCTCCCGGCGTCATGTGCCACGGGCTGAGCTGCTCCGGGAAATCGAAGCAGCGCGTGAGGCGGTCAGGACGGGACTCTCCCAACCCCGGGCAACACTCCTCCAGGAAGCTTATCCCGAGCCGATAGCGGGGATGACGGTGGCCACGGGAGAGTATCTGGTGCATTTGGCCACGCACCTGACATATCACCTGGGTCAGGTCGACTATCACCGACGAGTGGTTACGGGGAATGCTGCCGGTGTGGGAGCCGTCCGGCCCGTCGAGCTGAAATCAGCCCGACCCTCGGGTCGGCCGGCATGAAGCGGGTGAAGCACGAGGTCATGTGGCTGGTGATCGCCGTGCTTCTGGTCGATGCCGTGTTCGTCGTCCTGTATTTCCTGGCAGGGCTGCAGAGTACTTCGGATCTCGGCAAGATCGCGTTCACCGCGCTGTGGACCGTGGTCATCCTGGCCGTGGTGATCCGCGGGCTGGCGCGGGTACGGAGTGTCCGGTTCCGCCAAGCCCCTTGAAACATCCCACAACATGCTGGTCTCTCGCTCGAGGCGCCTCCGTGCTGCCGGACGGCGCGGTCCGGTTTACCGTCTGGTGCCCCAAGGCTCGGCAAGTGCGGGTCTCCATAGGGACGGGAGACGGGGCCCGCACACTGCCGCTGGAGTGGTCCGGCGGAGGGCTCTTCAGCGGCGCAGCGGAAGGCATTCCGCCAGGCACAGATTACTGGTACGCGCTCGATGATGGCCGGTTACGTCCGGATCCGGTGAGTCGATACCGGCCGGCCGGTGTGCACGGCCCCAGCCGCATCGTAGATCCGTCGAGCTTCAAGTGGACCGATCAAGGCTGGCGCGGCTGCAGCACTCCCGACCTGGTGATCTATGAGCTTCACGTCGGTACCTTCTCGCCCGAGGGTACGTTCGACGGGGTGATCGCCCGGCTGCGATGGCTCCGGGACCTGGGGGTGACCGCTCTGGAGATCATGCCCATCGCCGAGTTTCCCGGTGGCCGTAACTGGGGATACGACGGCGTTTCGCTCTATGCGCCTCAGAGCACGTACGGTGGGCCTGACGGGTTCCGCCGCTTGGTGGACGCCTGCCATGGCCAAGGACTGGCCGTGATTCTCGATGTGGTGTACAACCACCTCGGCCCAGAGGGTAATTACCTCCCGGAGTTCGGACCCTACTTCTCCGACCGGCACCACACGCTCTGGGGCCAGGGTTGGAATCTCGACGGCTCCGACAGCGACGAGGTGCGGCGCTACCTGCTGAACAACGCGCTGTACTGGCTGACCGAGTTCCATGTCGATGGTCTTCGTCTGGATGCCGCCGACAAGATGGTTGATCTCAGTGCGCTACACATTCTGGAGGAGCTTGGCTCGGCCGTTCGGCTGCAGGCCGAGGCCCTGGGCCGCCGGGTTGTGCTCATCGCTGAGAGCGATGCGAACGACCCTCGCTTCATCCGGAGCCAGGAGCTCGGCGGCTTTGGCTTGGACGCCCAGTGGACCGATGATTTTCACCACGCCGTACACGTTGCCCTGACCGGAGAAAGTCAGGGATACTTTGCCGACTTCGGTGGCGTGCGTCCCGTCGCCAAGGCCCTGGCCGACCGATTTGTGAACGATGGCCGGTACTCGCCCTACCGGCGGCGCCGCTACGGCCGTCCCGCCGGCGATGTGCCGGCGGATCGTTTCGTGGTTTGCATCCAGAATCACGACCAGGTGGGAAACCGGGCCGGAGGAGAACGTCTCTCCGTCCTAGTGGAGCCTGCGGCGCTCAGGCTCGGCGCGGCCCTCTTGCTGCTGGCGCCATACGTCCCGCTTCTCTTCATGGGCGAAGAATACGGTGAGACCAATCCGTTCCTGTACTTCGTGAGCCACGGAGATGCCGATCTGATCCAGGCGGTGCGGGAGGGTCGGCGGCGGGAGTTCGCGGAATTCGGCTGGTCTGGCGAGGTACCGGACCCTCAAAGCGAGTCTACCTTCGCCGGTTCCCGCCTGAGCTGGGTCCGGTCGGAGGAAGGAAACCACGCCAGGCTGCGCACGCTGTACACCGATCTGCTCCGGACGCGGCATCAGGAGCCGGCGCTACGTCCTGGCAGCCCCAGCGTCTCGGTCAAGCACAGTGAGTCCGGCCAGTGGGTCTCCCTCAGGCTCCAAGCAGCGGGATCGGAGCTGATTGCCGGTTTCAACTTCGGCTCGGTGGAGCAGACGCTGGCACTGGAATCCCCGGCCAGTCATGCCGCGATGTTATCCACCGATGACCCCCGCTACGGCGGAGAAGGGAAGAGCAGCCTGATCTCGGCAGGCCTTCGCCTGGCGCCCAGAAGTGCCGCTCTTTTGAGGCAGCTCTGAGCCGGGTCTGGCCTGGCCAGCCGGCTCCTCTCGGTGCCACCTGGGACGGAGAGGGAACCAATTTCGCTCTCTTTTCCCAGAACGCCGATCGGGTGGAGCTCTGTTTGTTCAACCACCCGGATGACCTGGTCGAAGTAGAGCGGGTCGAGCTGCGAGAACGGAGAGACCAGGTGTGGCATGCCTACCTGCCGGACATCCGGCCCGGGCAGGCGTACGGCTATCGGGTCCATGGCCCTCACGCTCCCGCCCAGGGTCATCGCTTCAATCCGGCCAAGCTGCTCTTCGATCCCTACGCCAAAGCCATTAGCGGCACGGTGAAGTGGAGCGATGCGCTCTCCGGTTATCCGGTCCGCAGCAGCGACCCCGATCGCGATCTTGCGCCCGATGCGCAGGACAGCGCCGGAGACATGCCCAAGTCTATCGTGATCGATTCGGCCTTCACCTGGGGCGACGACCAGGTTCCCCGTACTCCCTGGAACCGGACGGTGATCTATGAGTGCCACGTCAAGGGGATGACGATGCTGCACCCTGAGGTGCCCGAGCCGCTCCGGGGGACCTACCTCGGCCTGGCCACCGATCCTGTGATCGAGCATCTGAAAAGACTTGGGGTGACCGCAATTGAGCTGCTGCCGGTCCATCACATGGTGACTGAGCGGCGGCTGGCCGAGCTGGGACTGTCCAACTACTGGGGCTACAGCAGCATCGGATTTTTCGCTCCGGATATCCGCTATGCCACCACCGGCGCCCCGGACGGCCAACAGGTGGCCGAGTTCAAGTCCATGGTGAAACGGCTTCACGCCGCGGGGCTCGAAGTGATCCTCGACGTGGTCTACAACCACACCGCCGAAGGCAACCAGCTGGGGCCCACCTTGTCGTTCCGGGGCATCGATAACTCGGCCTACTATCGCCTGAATCCGGAGAATCTGCGGTTGTACGTCGACTTTACCGGATGCGGCAACACCGTGGATCTACGCCATTCGCGAACGAGGCAGCTGGTGATGGACAGCCTCAGATACTGGATCACCGAAATGCATGTGGACGGCTTTCGCTTTGATCTGGCGCCCGTTCTCGTGCGGGGGAATGACGGCATTGATCCGTTCGACGAATTTTTCGATCTGGTTCGCCAGGATCCCATCGTCTCCCAGGCAAAGCTGATCGCGGAGCCCTGGGATCTCGGGCCCGACGGCTACCAAGTGGGCCGCTTCCCTGTCGGATGGGCGGAGTGGAACGGCAAGTACCGTGACTCCATCCGGCGATTCTGGCGGGGCGAAGCAGGAACGGTGGGGGATCTGGCTTCGAGGCTCTCCGGAAGCAGCGATCTTTATGAGACCAGCGGCCGCACACCGCTGGCCAGCGTCAACTTCGTCACCTGCCACGATGGCTTCACCTTGCAGGACCTGGTCAGCTACGAGTCCAAGCACAATGAAGCCAACGGAGAGAACAACCGGGACGGCACCGACCAGAACCTGAGCCGGAACTGGGGTATTGAGGGCCCCACCGAAGCGACGCACATCGTCCGAATGCGGGAACGGATCAAACGGAATTTTCTGGGTACCCTGGCCTTTTCGCAGGGCGTTCCGATGATCTCCCATGGCGACGAGCTCGGCCGGTCTCAAGCGGGGAACAACAATGCCTATTGTCATGACAGCCCGACGACCTGGATCGATTGGCGGCTCAGCCCTCTGCAGCGGGAGTTGCTACAGTTTACCCGCCTCGTCTTTGCCATCCGGGCAGCCAATCCGGTACTCCGCAGGCGCACCTTCTTCCGGCACGAGGCTCCGGAGGGAAGCGCCAAAGATCTGACCTGGCTTGGAGCCCGCGGAGCGGAGATGACACCGGAGGAATGGAACGACCCAGCCAATCACGTGCTTGGCATGTTGATCCGAGGAGAAGCGACCGACGAGTCTGACGAACGGGGCCGCCGAGTCACCGGCGATGGCATCCTGCTGCTCCTCAACGGGGGGACGCGGTCCAAGCCCTTCATTCTTCCTGCGCTGGGCCGGCCCGGATTATGGGCCGAGGTGTTGAACACGGCGCATCCCACTGTTCGCCCGGTCCGAGAGGGAAGAGTCAATCTCGTGGCCCACTCTCTTATGCTGCTGCGGTTCGACTCTCCCCGCTGAACCTGATGGTGCCTCTCCGGGAACCTACGCTGGCGGTACAACCTGACCCGCCTTATCAGTACAATCCTGGCTGTTCCCGGGAATAACATCGCTTTATCTGAGCACACTCTCACATCCGTGCACCCATCATCGCTGGCGGTGATCGGCCTTGGCGCCATTGGAGGCTCCCTGGCGTGGCAAGCGCGCCTGGCGGGTGTTGGCCGCGTGATCGGCTATTCGCCGGTGCGCGCAGAGGGCGTTCAGGCGCTCGAGACCGGTGCCGTCACTGAACTGGCGCACCTCCCGGTCCAGGCCGCTCGGGAAGCGGAGATCGTGGTGCTGGCGGTGCCGCCTCAGGCAACCCTGGAACTGCTGGGATCGCTGGCTTCCGTTTTGGCTCCTGGAGCGGTGCTGACCGATGTGTGCAGCGTCAAGGAGCCGATCATTCGGCGCGCCGTTGCTGTGGGCATGGGCGATAGATTTGCCGGGGGACATCCGCTCGCCGGGACGCACCAGACCGGCTTTCTGTCGGCGAGCCCGGAGCGTTTTCGCGGGTGCGTGGTGTACATCTGCGAGACCGGAACAGCCGCCGGCCATCGAGCTGCGGCCGCGGTCGCGAGCTTCTGGGAGAACACCCTGGATTCTTCTCCGGTGCTGATTGACCCAGCAGCCCATGACCGACAGCTGGCCTGGACCAGCCACCTGCCTCAAGCGGTGGCGTATGCTCTGGCCAAGGTGCTGGCCGATCGTGGACTGGGCGGGTTGTCGTTCGGGAGAGGAGCCCAGGATACCATGCGCCTGGCAGCCAGCGATCCCGAGATGTGGGCGGATATTTTGCTGCTGAACCGTTCGGCAGTGGTCGAGGCTCTGGAACAAACCCAAGCCGGGCTGGCGGAGCTGCAGCAGCTTCTCTCGAACGAAGAACGCAGCGCTCTCGTTCAGTTCTGCGACCTGGCTCGCGGATTTCGGCTGGGTATCGACCGGTGAGGGTTGCCGGCAGTGCCCGGGTTCCCGGAGACAAGAGCATCACCCATCGAGTCCTGCTGCTGGCGACACTGGGGAGGGGGTCGAGCAGAATTCGTGGCGCGCTCACCTCCCTCGATGCCCGCTCGACCGCGCGCATCCTGCGACAGCTCGGCGCGGGGGTATCTCCGCTCCGACCTGACGCTGTGGTGCAGGTTGAGGGTCATGGCGGGCTCCGCCCGCCAGATCGAATGCTCGACTGTGGCAACTCGGGAACCACCACTCGACTGACGCTCGGACTCCTGGCAGCGCACGACTTTGCCGCCACCCTGACCGGCGACGACTCGCTGCGCCGCCGGCCCATGCGCCGGGTTACTACCCCACTGGGGGCCATGGGCGCCCGCTTTACCGAGCAAAACGGAGACGGGCTGCCGCTCACCATCCATGGCGGCTCTCTCAAACCACTCCGCTACGAACTGCCGGTCTCGAGCGCCCAGATCAAGAGCGCCCTGTTGCTGGCCGGAATGGCTGGTCAGGTCGAGGTGAGCCTGCGTGAGCCGCACGGCCGCTCTCGCGACCACACGGAACGGCTGCTCCGCGCCTTCGGGTACGATCTGACGGAGCGTGACGGCTGGATCACCTCGAAACCAACCGGGAGGATCGAGCCTTTCACCATCGAGGTGCCGGGCGATCCTTCCTCGGCCGCGTTCCTGGTCGGCGCCGCCCTACTGGCCGAAGGCGGATCCTTGCGCATATGTGGAGTCGGGCTCAATCCGACCCGTACCGGCTTCCTCCAGGTGCTGGCTCGAATGGGGGGGAAGGTGGACAGCGAGCACCAATCGGACCGATACGGAGAGCCGGTGGGAGATCTGGTGGTAGGGCCTGCATCCTTGAAGGGAACAGAGGTCACCGCTGAAGAGATTCCCGGGCTGATCGATGAAATCCCGCTGCTCGCGGTCGTCGCCTCTCGGGTGCGGGGCGTCACCGCCTTTCGTCAGGTCGGGGAGCTCAGGGTCAAGGAGAGTGACCGCCTCGGATTACTGGCAGAGAATCTTCGGGCTGTAGGCGCCCGGGCCGAGGTTCAAGGCGATGATCTGCTGATCGAAGGTGGTGACCAGCCGCCGGCAGGGTCGGTACGCACCGCGGCCGATCACCGCCTGGCCATGGCCTTTGCGGTGCTCGGCACCGTGCCGGGAGCACGGGTGGAGATCGATGATATGGTTTGTGCGGCGGTGAGCTTCCCCGGCTTTCCCGAGACGTTGAGCCAGCTCGCCGCTGGAGGGGTACGGTGAGCGGCGGAGTCATCGCCATCGACGGTCCCTCCGCATCCGGCAAGAGCAGCACCGCGCGCGCGGTAGCCGAGGCTCTGGGGTTTGCCCACCTGGACTCGGGCTCGCTCTACCGCGGGGTTACCCTGGTCGCGCTCCGGGAAGGCCTGCGGCGTGGGCTAAGAGATGCCACTCCGGCAGAGCTCACTCCCGAAAAAATTCTGCGGGCGGCAGAGGATCGTGGCCTGATGCTGCAGTCGGACGGAGTCGGGTTCTCCGCCTACCTCGAAGGAGAGCCGGCCGAAGAGGCTTTGCGCAGTCCCGAAGTTACGGCGCACGTCTCGGCTATCGCCACCATCCCAGTGGTGCGGGAGTGGGTGAACTCGCGACTGCGGGCCATGGTTCGGGCGGGTCAGGACGTGGTGGTGGATGGGCGTGACATTGGAACCGTCGTCTTCCCCCACGCTGATCTCAAGATCTTTCTTACCGCTTCACCCCAGGCCCGGGCCGGGCGGCGAATAAGCCAGCGAGGAATCGCGCTAGAGCCAGGCCACCTGGATGCTGAGGCAGCCGCGCTGGCGGCCAGGGACCACGCCGATTCCACCCGTGAGGTGGCTCCGCTCCGTCCGGCGGCTGACGCCGTGCACCTGGATACGACCAGCATGGACTTCGCCGATCAGGTTCGCTTTATCGTGGACCGGGCCCGGCCTATCTTTTCGGGCCGCTGATCCGCGGCAACCGCTTGATAAACCTTGCGTTGTGACCCACCCGCCGCTATCCTTCCGGGCTCCCGACGCTAAGCACTTCTGCTTCCGGCGGCTCGACTTTTACCCGGCGTTGTTGCCGGCCAGACTAAAGGACCCAGCCTTTCGCATGCTCGACCAACTTCATCCCTCAAGCGATCAGTTCACCTCTCCCACCGGACTCCGGGTCCGCCAGGACCTCTACGACGAAGACTATTCGGACGCAGACTACGAGCAGATGCTCTCGATGTACGAGGGCACCATGTCGCAGATCGTCGAGGGCGAGATCGTCAAGTCGAAGGTTCTGCGGGTCACCGACAATGCGGTAATCCTCGACGTCGGCTTCAAGTCCGAAGGCTCCGTTCCCCTGGACGAGTTCAAGGATCCTCAGACCCTCAAGGAGGGCGATGAGGTCGAGGTCTTCCTCGAGCACCTCGAGGACCAGGAAGGTGCCGTCGTCCTGTCCAAGAAGAAGGCCGACTTCATGCGGGTCTGGGAAAAGATCCGTGTGGCCCACGAGGGCGATGAGCCGGTGGAGGGAACCCTGGTCAAGAAGATCAAGGGCGGAGTGGTGGTAA
>Ga0126307_10002110_pt1 | contig 13352 bp, 17 predicted proteins | sample Plot28_FD_89955 | JGI IMG/M metagenome (GOLD analysis project Ga0126307, IMG submission 89955) | Serpentine soil microbial communities from UC McLaughlin Reserve, CA, USA - Plot28 | ecosystem: Environmental > Terrestrial > Soil > Grasslands | place: USA: UC McLaughlin Reserve, Lake County...
GGACTCAAAAGCCGAGGGCGAACTTCGCCTCTTCGCTCATGCGCTCCGGAGTCCAGGGCGGAGTGAAGACCATTTTGGGGTAGACGCGCTCCACTCCGTCCAGCTCCCCCACGAACTCCTCCATCTGCTCGGAGACCTGCGGCCCGATCGGGCAGCCCGGCGAGGTGAGCGTGAAGGTGACGAATACCTCTGGCCCCTCGACCTCGACGTCGTACACAAGGCCGAGCTCGACGAAGTCGAGGCCCAGCTCGGGGTCGATCACGTTCGTGAGCGCTTCGGTGACTTCGTCCTTCGTGGGCATGGATACGAGGTTAGTAGGGTCGATCTATGCGTCTCGTCGGCCTCGTGGTGGCCTTCATCGTGCTCCCGATCGCCGAGCTGTACCTGATCTACAAGGTCGGGGACAGCATCGGGATACTCCCCACACTCGCACTCCTGGCCGCCGACTCTGTCATCGGCTCGCTGCTGCTGCGCGCGCAGGGCCGGGCGGTCTGGCGCCGCTTCCAGGCCACGATGCAGGCCGGCCGGATGCCGCATCGGGAGGTCCAGGACGGAGTGCTGGTGATCTTCGGCGGAGCGCTGCTGATCACCCCGGGCTTCCTCACCGACATCCTCGGGCTTCTGCTGCTCGTCCCGCCCAGCCGCGCGGTGGTCCGGCGCTTCGTGATGAAGGCGCTCACGCGCCGGGCGGTCAGCCGCGCCGCCGGCGCGGACGGCCGCGCCGGCTCGGACGGCCGTGCCGACCGCGGCGTCTGGGACGTCGAGGGCACCGCCACCGAGGTCGAGGCGCCGCCGCCGCGTCTCGAGCGGTGAGCGAGCCTGCCCTCTCCGTCGCCTTCTTCGACCCGGCGCGCCAGGTCCACGGTCTCGTGCGCTCGGGGGCGACGCTGCTGTTCGAGGGCTCGCGCTCGCTGGTGCTCGACGAGCCCGCGCGGCTCGAGCCTTCGGGCGACGCCTGGCAGGCGAGCGTGGGCAACCGCTTCGAGGTGAAGCTGCAGCCTGCCTCGGTGGCGGTGGAGCTGGCGGGCAACCGCGTGCGCGTCTGCACCGTCACCGGCAACGTGGCAGGCACGCCGGTCGACGGCCTGGGCACCATCAGCGAGACGCTGCGCGCACCGGCGTGGCACGAGCTCGACGCCCTGCGCGCCGTCTCGATCCTGGGCGACCCCGGCCACGCCCTGATCGCGGTGGCCCGGCGCCCGCGGGGCGCGCCAGGACACGGCGACGAGCTCGTCAGCGCGGCCCTGATCGCGGGTGGCGAGGTCCAGACCGTGGAGGACGCGCGCATCTCCACCGTCTACGACGGCGAGGGGCGCCAGCGCAGCGCCGGCTTGGAGCTGTGGCTGGCAGGAGAGGACTTCCCTCGCCGGGCCTCGGGCACGGTCACGGCCGGCTCGTCGCTCGAGCTCGAGGGCCTCGACGTGCACGCGGCGATCTTTGCCTGGCGGCTGGAGGGGCAGGAGGCTCATGGTCAGTACGAGCTCGCCCTCCGGGCCACCGCCCCCGACGCCGCGTGACCCCCTCCGCCGTGGTGAGCGACTTCGGCGGGGTGCTGACCACGCCGCTGTTCCGGGCATTGGAGGAGTACGCCAGCAGCTGCGGCACGACCCTCCCCGACTTGGGCGTGGCCATGGCCGCCTCCACCCGGCGCACTGGAGTGCACCCGCTCTACGCGCTGGAGCGCGGCGAGATCACCGAGACGGAGTTCTTGCGCCGCACCTCCGACGAGCTCCCCGACGGCATCGTGCTCACCGAGCTGGGCGAGGGCTATTTCACCCGCCTGGAGCGAAACGAGCCGATGCTCGACTTCCTCGCCGAGCTGCGCGGCCGGGGGCTGAGGCTTGCGCTGTGCACCAACAACGTGCGCGAGTGGGAGCCGGTGTGGCGCTCGATGCTGCACGAGATCGACGAGCTGTTCGAGGCGATCGTCGACTCGGGCTTCGTGGGGACGCGCAAGCCCGAGGCGGAGATCTACGCGATCGTGCTGGAGCGCCTCGGGCTCCCCGGGTCGGAGTGCGTCTTCGTGGACGACGTCGAGGACAACTGCATCGCCGCCGCCGAGGCGGGCATGCACCCGGTCCACTTCCGAAACGCCGAGCAGGCGATCGCCGATGTGCGCGCCCTGCTCAGCAGCTAGCCCACAGGCCGCGCCCAGCCGCGCGGGCCGACTGGCCCGCCGCCTCGATCTCGGGCTCGAGGTCGTCGTTGGGGCGTATGGTCAGCGGGCGGGCATAGCCTCGCTGGGCCAGCGCCTCGTTGAAGCTGCGCCCGTCGCCGAGAAAGACGTAGGCCAGTGTTCGCCCGTAGCGGTCGCGGGGCTCGACGCCGACCGTCACCCCGACGCGCCGCCCCGGCCGCAGCGTGCGGCGAGTGAAGCGCGAGGCCTCATGGCCGTAGCACTCGGTCCCGCCGTAGACCTCTGGGGTGTCGACGCCGATCAGGCGCGTCTTGCCGTAGCCGCTCAGCACCACGGTGTCGCCGTCGACGACCCGGACGACCCGGGCCGACCCCTCCGGCTCCAGGGCAGTGGAACCGCCCCCGAGGAGTACCGCGAGGAGCGCTAGTTGTCGGAACCCAGGCGGTCCCAGCAGTAGAGCTCGACGGCCTCCGCGGCCAGCTCCATCGTGCGCTCGTTGGACAGCCACGGAAGCACGGCGTCCAGCGCCTGCTCCTCGCTGGCGCCGGAGTCGAACACGTCGTCGCCACGGAAACCGGCGGCGATGCGCAGCGCCTCGCGACGGTGCTCGCCGAGCTGATTGAAGGCCCGCATCAGGAATTCCTTGTTGGCGATCGGCTGGGCGATCTCCAGCGAGGCGTGCCAGGCGGCCAGCATCGACAGGTCCTCGTCGTCGAGGTCCCCGACCGCCTTGGCGTAGTGCACCTCCAGCTCATCATCGGGGATCTCGTCGACCCAGGCGCGCACCAGCTCGCCGAGCAGTTGCCGGCGTGCCTCACGCCCGATGGACTCGGCGACTACCCGAATGGCTTCCTGGGGTTCGATGAAGCAGAGAGGCACCTGGGTTCAGCTCCCTGATCGCATAGCGGGACGCGGACCAAGGTACGGGCGCCTATGGACGGAAAGAGACGATCTGCCAGCGCTTTCCCCGGCGCCGCAGGATCACCGTCTGCCCACCTCCCAATTTGGCGGTTGCGCGTGTCCCCTTCACCTGCACCGTCCTCACCGAGAACTCGTCGGAGGTGGGCAAGCGGAAGGGGTCGATCCCGGCCTGCCGGCCGCATGCGCGCAGGGCCTCGACGCCCTGAGCGCCCCCTGGATCGGCGGCCAGCCCGCTGCAGAACGCCTTGCCGTCACCGAGCTCCACGGCCTGGATCAGTGTGCCGATGGTGCGGGCCACCTCGCGCCGGGGGCCGCTGGTGAGCACCTCCGGCGGCGTGGTCTTCTGCGGCGTGGTCCTCTGCGGCGTGGTCTTCTGCTGCGTGGTCTCCTGCGGCGTCGCCCCGGTGGACCCGGGGCGCGGCTGCTCGGCGGTTGTTGTCCCCACCGTCTTCGGGTCCTCGCGGACCGCGCTGTCGTCGTCGCCGCCGCAGCCGGCCACGGCCAGCACCAGGGCGATCAGGATCCACCGCCTGCCCATCGGGCTCAGGCTAGCCGTACGATCCGGCGCGTGGGCAGTGTCCGGACCCAGGTGGCCATCGTGGGCGCAGGCCCGGCGGGCCTGGTCCTCGGCCACCTACTCCACGGCCTGGGCATCGAGGCGGTGGTGCTCGAGGCCCGCGAGCGCGGCTACGTGGAGTCCCGCGTGCGCGCGGGGGTGCTCGAGCAGGGCACGGTGGACCTGCTGCACGAGATGGGCGTCGGCGACCGCCTGGACCGCGAGGGCATGGTGCACGAGGGCGTGGAGCTGCGGTTCGCCGGCCTGCCCCACCGAATCGACTTCACCGAGCTGACCGGCGGCAAGAGCATCACGATCTACGGCCAGCAGGAGGTGGTCAAGGACCTGATCGCGGCTCGCCTGGACGCCGGCGCGCCGCTGCACTTCGAGGTGGACGAGGTCACGCTGGAGGGCCTCGACTCCGACCGTCCCGCCGTGCGCTACGTGCACGACGGGCAGGAGCACGAGCTGGTCTGCGATTACGTCGCGGGCTGCGACGGTTTCCACGGCGTGTGCCGCGACGCCGTGCCCGAGGGAGGACTGCGGTTCCACGAGCGGGAGTACCCGTACGCCTGGTTCGGAGTGCTGGCCGAGGCAGCCCCGTCCACCGACGAGCTCGTGTACTGCCACAGCGACCGCGGCTTCGCGCTCTACAGCATGCGCTCCCCCACCCTGTCCCGGCTCTACTTCCAGTGCGACGTCAGCGAGGATCCCGACGACTGGAGCGAGGGCCAGATCTGGGAGGAGCTGCGCACTCGCCTGGCGCGCCGGGACGACTGGGAGCTGGGCGAAGGGCCGATCGTGGACAAGGGCGTGACCCCGATGCGCAGCTTCGTGGCCGAGCCGATGCAGCACAGCCGCCTGTTCCTGGCCGGCGACGCCGTGCACATCGTCCCTCCCACGGGGGCCAAGGGCATGAACCTGGCCATCGCCGACGTGCGTGTGCTGGCCGAGGCGCTCCGCCGCCACTACGACGACGGAGACGACTCCGCGCTCGAGGGCTACTCGGCGGAGTGCCTGCGGCGCGTGTGGCGCACCCAGTACTTCTCGTACTGGATGACCTCGCTGCTGCACCGCCCGCCGGACGACAACGACGGCTTTGCGACGCGGCTGCAGCTGGCCCAGCTCGAGTACGTCTGCTCCTCGCGAGCAGCCTCCACGATGCTGGCCGAGAACTATGTCGGCGCCGTGGCCTGATGGACGACCTGTTCGAGGCGATGTACGTGCCGCCGGCGCTGCGCGAGGCGGTGTCGGCCCGGGCCTGGGTCCAGGCCATGCTCGACTTCGAGGCCGCGCTCGCGGAGGCCTTCGCGCCGCCGGAGGCGGCGTCCGAGATCGCCTCGGCCTGCCGGGCCGGGGACTTCGACGCGGACTCGCTGGCCGAGGCCGCGCGCTCGACTGGCAACCCAGCGGCGCCGCTCGTGAAGCGCCTGACCGAAGCGGTCGGCGATGAGGCCGCGGGCTGGGTGCACGCCGGAGCCACCAGTCAGGACGTTCTCGACACCGCCTCGATGCTGGTGAGCCGAAGAGCGCTGAAGGTCGTGGACGCCGAGTTGGCCGCGGTCGCGGCGGCCTGCGCCGCGCTGGCCGAGGAGCACCGCGACACCCCGATGGCGGGGCGCACCCTCCTCCAGCAGGCCCTGCCGACCACCTTCGGCCTCAAGGCCGCGGGCTGGCTCAGCGGCGTGCTGGCCGCCCGGCGGCGGCTGAAGGAGATCCCGCTGGCCGTGCAGCTCGGCGGCGGCGTGGGCACGCTGGCCTCGCTGGGCGCCGACGGGCCGCGGGTGGTCGCCGACGTCGCCGCCCGGCTCGACCTGGCCCAGCCCGACCTGCCCTGGCACGCCGACCGCGGCCGGGTGGGCGAGCTGGGCGCCGCCCTCGCCCTGGCCGCCGGCGCTCTGGAGAAGGTGGCGCTCGACCTGAAGCTGCTGGCCCAGACCGAGGTCGGCGAGGTGGCCGAGGCCGCCGGGCGGGGCGGCTCCTCCACCCTGCCTCAGAAGCGCAACCCGGTAGGCGCCGCGATGGCGATCGCCTGCGCCCGGCGCGTGCGGGGCGAGGCCTCGGTGCTGCTGGCGGCGCTGCCCGAGGAGCACGAGCGCGGGGCGGGCGGCTGGCACTCGGAGTGGCAGGCACTCAGAGGGGCGCTGGCCGGAACGGGCGGAGCAGCGTGGGCGCTGCACGAGACGCTGGACGGCCTGGAGGTCCACCCGGAGCGCATGCGCGAGAACCTCGACGCCCACGGCGGGCTGATCATGTCCGAGGCGGTCACGACCGCGCTCGCCCCGCGCCTCGGGCGCCACCGCGCACACGAGCTGGTGGGTCGCGCCGCGGGCTCGGAGGCGGGTCTGCGCGACGCCGTGCTGGCCGAGGACACCGGCCTGTCGGCCGACGATCTCGACGCGGCGCTCGACCCGCTGAGCTACCTGGGCTCGGCAGGGACGTTCGTGGATCGGGCCCTGAGGCGATGGAAGGAGGAACCGTGAGCGACGGCGAGCGAACCCGGCGCGAGGTTCTGGGCGACGATTACGTGGACCGGGCGCAGCAGCGCACCACCCCGTTGACCGAGGACTTCCAGGACCTGATCACCCGCTACGCGTGGGGCGAGGTCTGGGAGCGCCCCGGCCTCGACCGCCGCATGCGCAGCGCCATCACCATCACCGCGCTCGTGGCCGGCGGGCACCACGAGGAGCTCGGCCTGCACCTGCGCGCTGCCCTGCGCAACGGGCTCAGCGAGGAGGAGGTCGCCGAGGTGCTGCTGCACTGCGCGATCTACTGCGGCGTGCCGGCGGCCAACTCGGCCTTCGCCGTCCTGCGCCGCGTGCTGGAGGAGGAGGGCTAGCGGGCCTCGGCCCGCCGCGTTCCCAGCAGGAGGAGGCCCGCGAGCAGCGCCAGGCCGGCGCACAGCGACCACACCGCGGCGAACGAGCCGTGCTCGGCGAGCAGGCCCACCACCAGCGGGCCCGCCACCGCGCCTGCGAACAGCCCTGACATCATCACCCCCACCGCCCAGGCGGGGGACTCGGGGCTCCGCCGCACCACCGCGAGCGTGAGCCCGCCCGGCCAAGACCAGCCCAGGCCGCCGGCAACCAGCGCGCCCGCGACGATCGTGGCCGGCTCGCCTTCGATCAGCAGCAGGTAGGCGCCTGCGGCCGCGACAAGCGTGGCGCCCACCAGCGCGAGCGGCTCGCGTCCGCTGCGGTCGAACAGAGCGCCGAGCCCGACGCGGCTCAGGGTGGCGACCAGGCTCACGGCGCCCAGCAGCAGCCCGGCCTCGGACTCCCCGATGTCGCTCCTCACCGCGTAGGTGACCAGGAAGGAGATGAAGCCCACGCCGGCCGCGCTGGCCAGCGCGGCGGCAACGGCGATCGCGTGGACCGAGCTCAGGCCGCGGCGCGCAACGGTGGCCGCCGCCGGAAGCAGGGGCCCGCCGCGAGGCACGGGGATGACGGCGACCACGGCCAGCACCGCCGCCGCCACGAAGCCCCAGCGCCAGCCGAACGGGATGGCCACCAGCGGCAGCGCCAGGCCAGCGAGCAGCGACCCGATGGGTGCCCCCGACTGCTGCACGCCGAAGGCGAGCCCTTGGCTCTGCTCGGAGACCTCACGCTTGAGCAGAGCGCTCACCGCCGGGCCTCCCATGCCATTGGCCACGCCGCCCAGCACCAGCAGGCCCACCAGCCCCGCAGCGGACTGGGCGAACAGCGCCACGGTGGTCGCGCAGGCCACCACCAGCGCGGCCGCCAGCCGCATCCCGCTCACCCCGCCGATGCGGTCCACCAAGCGCCCGCAGGGCGTCGAGCTGAGCGCGGAGACGACGTAGAAGATCGCGATGGTCACGCCCAGCGTGGAGTCCCCGAAGTCGAAGTCGCCCCGGATCCGAGGGGCGAGAGCCGCGGTCAGGAAACCCGGCAGCACGGTGGCCACGATCAGCGCCACCCCGGTGACCTGCGAGCGAACGCTGCGATCCGAAGCCACGTCCGTCACCTCCCCCCACCCGAGGTGTTTGAACGCGCCATCTCTCGGATAGAACAAATTGTCTGACTTATCCGAGGAGGGATGCAGTGAGGAAGATGCGTTGGACCTGGGCCGCCGTGATGGCGGTGACGTTGGCGTGCGCCATGGCAGTCGCGTCCTGCGGCGATGACGGAGGCTCGGGAGGCGGTGGGGGCAGCGGGCCCCGGACGCTGAAGGTCGGCGTCATCCCGATAGCCGACGTGGCCCCTCTCTACCTCGGCCGCAAGAAGGGCTTCTTCAAGGAGGAGCAGCTGACCATCGACCCGCAGGTGGCCGAGGGCGGCGCGGCGATCACGCCCGCCGTGGTGAGCGGCAACTTCCAGATCGGCTTCTCCAACACCATCTCCCTCCTGATCGCGGCCTCGAAGAACCTGCCGGTGGAGATCATCAGCCAGGGCGTCCTTGCCGGCAAGAGCGAGAAGGAGGCCTGGGCCGACCTGCTCGTCCTCAAGAAAGGGCCGGTCAAGGACCCCAAGGACCTCGAGGGCAAGACCATCGCGGTCAACACTCTCAACAACGTCTGCGAGGTCACGATCAAGGCCTCGCTGGAGAAGAAGGGCGTGGACGTCAGCAAGCTCAAGTTCTCCGAGGTCCCGTTCCCCGACATGAACGCGGCGCTGGAGGCCGGACGGGTGGACGGCGCCTGCGTGGTGGAGCCGTTCGTCAGCCAGGGCAAGGCCGGCAAGGCGAAGGGGATCGACCCCTTCTACGTCAACACGGCACCCGACCTGACGGTCGCGACCTACTTCACCTCCAAGCAGTACGCCGAGCAGAACCCCGAGGTGGTCGACCGCTTCGTGAAGGCGATGAACAAGTCGCTCGAGTACGCGCAGTCGCACCCCGACGAGGTCCGCCAGGTGCTGACCGAGTACACCGAGATCCCGCCTGACGCGGCGAAGAAGATCAAGCTGCCGATCTGGCGGGCCGATCTCAACCGGCCGACGATCGAGCAGGCCGCGAAGCTGAGCCAGAAGTACGGCCTGATCGACAAGCAGCCGGACCTGAACGAGCTCATCCGCACCAACTAAGTGGCCGCTGCTCCCACCGCACCGCTCGCGGCCGCCGGCCGGCGGCCGCGGGCTCCCGACTGGGCGCTGCCCTGGGTGGCCGTGGCCGCGGTGCTGGTCCTGTTCGAGGCCCTGCCCAGGATCGGGATCCTGCCCCGCGACCACTTCCCGCCCGCGTCGGAGACGGTGGCCGAGCTGGGCAACCAGCTGACCACGGGGAGCTATTGGACCTCGGTGTTCGACACCCTGCAGGGCTGGGCGCTCGGCCTGGTGATCGCGGCGGCGCTGGCGATACCCCTGGGGATCCTGATCGGCTCCGCCCCCCTGCTGTACCGGGCCACGCGGGCGGTGATCGAGTTCCTGCGCCCGATCCCGTCGGTGGCGCTCATCCCGCTGGCCATTCTGATCTACGGCACCGGGCTGACCAGCAAGGTATTCCTGGCCGCGTTCGCCAGCTTCTGGCAGGTGCTGATGGCCACGCTGTACGGGGTCAAGGACGTGGACCCGGTAGCGACCGACACCGCGCGCTCGTTCGGGCTGTCGCGCTTCCAGCGGCTGTCGCGCGTGACCCTGCCCAGCGCGGTGCCCTACCTGGCCACAGGCCTGCGGATCGCCTCGGCGGTGAGCCTGATCCTGACCGTGACCGCCGAGCTGGTGATCGGTGCGCCCGGGCTCGGTCGCTCGATCAACCTCGCCCGCACCGGCGGCAACGAGGAGCTCATGTACGCGTTGATCATCACCACCGGTGTGCTGGGCCTGCTGCTCAACGCAATCTTCGTCCGCGCCGAGCGCCGGGTGCTGCACTGGCATCCCTCCCAGCGGGGTGCCGCGTGACCGTCGCCGGCCGCCGGTGGGTGGGTGGCGGGCTCGAGATCGCCGTGCCCATCCTCGTGCTCGGCGCCTGGGGCGTGCTCTCCGCAGGCAGTCAGACCTACTACTTCCCTCCGCTCACCGACATCCTGTCGACCTTCGCCGACACCTGGCTGTTCGAGCGGGTGACCAGCGATGCCCTGCCCAGCCTCGCGCGGATGGGCGCGGGCTTCCTCATCGCCGTGGTGGTGGCGGTCTCGCTGGGGCTGCTGCTCGGGCTGTCGCCCCGGGCCAAGCGCGCCGCGTCCCCGATCGTGGAGTTCGCCCGGGCGATCCCGCCGCCGGCGCTGCTGCCGTTCGCGATCCTGGTGATCGGCGTCGGGAACTCGATGAAGGTCGCGATCATCGCCTTCGTCTGCCTCTGGCCGATCCTGCTGAACACGATCGACGGGGTACTCGGCGTGGACCCGACCCTGCGCGACACCAGCCGCGTGTACGGGATCTCGCCCCGCGACCGGGTCCTGAAGGTGATGTTCCCCGCAGCCGCCCCCCAGATCTTCGCCGGCATGAGGACGAGCCTGTCGCTGGCGCTGATCCTGATGGTGATCAGCGAGATGGTGGCGTCCACGAACGGCATCGGATACTTCGTCCTGCAGAGCCAGCGCTCGTTCGACATCCCCGAGATGTGGTCGGGAATCCTGCTGCTGGGCATCCTCGGCTACGCGCTGAACGGAATCTTCGTGCTGATAGAGCGAAGGGCCCTGCGGTGGCACCGCGGCGCCCGGGCGAGTGAGGTGAGCTGAATGCTGAAGGTCGGTCACCTCGGCAAGAGCTACGGAGACGGCGAAGACGCGGTGCAGGCCGTGGGCGACCTCGACTTCGAGGTCGCCGAGAAGGAGTTCGTCTGCATCGTCGGCCCGTCGGGCTGCGGCAAGACCACGCTGCTGAAGTGCATGTCGGGCCTGCTCGCCCCCTCGCGGGGCGAGGTCGTCCTCGACGGCGAGCGGGTGGAAGGGCCGCCGGAGAAGATGGCGCTTGTCTTCCAGGAGTACAGCCGCTCGCTGTTCCCCTGGATGAGCGTGGAGGAGAACGTGGCGTTCCCGCTGCGCAACCGCGACGTCTCGGGCGACGAGGCCGACCGCCTGGTGGAGGACGCGATCGAGTCAGTGGGCTTGGCGGACGCGAACGACCGCTACCCGTGGGAGCTCTCGGGCGGGATGCAGCAGCGCGTGGCGATCGCCCGCGCCCTGGCCTACCAGCCCGAGATCCTGCTCATGGACGAGCCGTTCGCCTCGGTCGACGCGCAGACGCGCGCCGACCTGGAGGACCTGATCCTCGACGTGCGGAACAAGTACGGCGTGACCATCGTCTTCGTGACGCACGACATCGACGAGTCGGTCTACCTGGGCGACCGCATCGTGGTGCTCACTCCCTCGCCCACCGAGGTGCAGGAGGTGCTGGACGTGGACCTGCCCCGCCCGCGCGACCAGGTGGAGACCAAGGAGCTGCCGGAGTTCGCGCACCTGCGCGCCCACGTGTACCGCTCGATCAAGCGCAAGCAGCCCGCAGAGGCCGGCTGACCGGTGGCCCTACCCGAGCTGATCGAGCTCGTTCGCGAGAGCAACCCCTTCCAGCGCGCCCGGCTCGAGGGCCTGGGCTCGGCGCCGCTGCTGGAGGAGATCCCTCCGCTGACCAAGGACGAGCTGGTGGCCGACCAGCGTGCCCACCCGCCCTTCGGCACCAACCTCACCCACCCGCTCGAGGACTACGTCCAGATCCACCAGACCAGCGGCTCGACCGGGCCGCCGCTGCGGGTACTGGACACCGCCGCCGACTCGCGCTGGTGGCAGGGCATGTTCGCCCACACCCTGTCAGTGGCCGGCGTCCGGCCGGGCCACCGCGTCGCGCTCGCCTTCTCCTTCGGGCCCCACGTGCAGTTCTGGGCCGCCCGCGACGGGCTGCACGAGCTTGGCGCCACCGCCCTGCCGCTCGGTGGCATGGCCTCGGTTCAGCGCCTGACCACCATGGCCGAGGTCGAGGCCACGGCCGTGATGTGCACTCCCACGTACGCGCTGCGGTTGCTGGAGGTCGCCCTCGACCAGCGGCTCGACCACGCGCTGGAGCCGATCCGGCAGGTGATCTGCACCGGCGAGCCCGGCGCGTCGCTGCCGGCGGTCCGGTCGCGCATCGAGGACGGCTTCGGGGCCGCATGCATCGACCACGCGGGCCTGGCCGAGGTCGGCCCATGGGGCTATCCCTGCCCGGAGGGCGGCGGCCTGCACGTCTACGACGACGAGTTCATCTGCGAGATCCTCGAGGACAGCCTGAACCCCACCCCGCCGGGCGAGTGCGGCGAGCTGGTGCTCACGCCGCTGCGGCGCACTGGCTTCCCGGTGCTGCGCTACCGGACGGGCGATGTGGTGGCCAACAGCGACCACCGCTGCCCGGGCGGCCACGAGCACCGTTGGCTGCCCGGCGGCATCGTGGGCCGCACCGACGACATGGTCGTGATCCGCGGGATGAACGTCTTTCCGTCGGTGATCGAGGAGGCGGTGCGCGGGGTGAGTGGATCCGGCGAGTTCCGGATCACCTTCTACTCCGAGCAGGGCGGCATGGACGAGATCAAGCTCGAGGTCGAGCTGGAGGACGGCGGCGATGCCCGCCGGTTGCAGGACGTCATGCGCCAGCGGCTCGGCCTGCGCGTGCGCGTGGTGCCGGTCAACTCCGGCCTCCTCCGCCGCCCTGAGGGCAAGGCGCGCAGGGTCGTCGACGACCGAATGCCCCGGTGGTCGGCGGCGTGAGCACAGGCGCCGGGCGCCGAAGCCGTGCGCCCCTCGGGCCCCGCGACCACCGAGGCGCGAGCGAGGACGTGGCCGCGCGCATCCAGCACCACATCGAGGCCGAGGGCCTCCAGCCGGGCGACTTCCTGGGCCGCGAGGGCGACCTCTGCCAGGAGCTCGGCGTCAGCCGGCCCACGTTGCGCGAGGGGCTCAAGCTGCTCACCCGCGGCAACCTGATCCGGGCGACCAAGGGGCCGGGCGGCGGGATCTTCGTCGCGCACACCCCCGAGCAGGGCATGAGCCGCAGCCTCAGCGACGCCATCGCGATGATGCTCGAGACCGGCTCCGCCTCGCTGGACGAGCTTCTCGACGCGCGCATGGTGCTGGAGGTCCCGCTGGCCGGCCGCGCCGCCCACCGCGCCGACCTCGAGACGGTGGCCGCGCTCCGGGCCGCCGTGCGCCGCGAGAAGGAATCGGACGGCGACCCCGAGGCCCTGGCCGCGGCCGACGCCGAAGTGCACCGCACGGTCGCCGCGGCCGCCGGCAACCGGATGCTCGAAGCGCTGACCGGCTGGATCTTCCAGGTGCTCCAACCCTCGCTCTCGGAGAAGCTGGCCGGAGCGATCGTGCACTCGGCGGTGGTAGAGCAGCACGACGCGCTGCTGGCCGCGGTCGAGAAGGGCGACCCGCCCCGCGCCGAGCGCGCGATGAAGGACCACCTGCTGTACCTGCGCGACGTGCTGAGGATGGTGGACACCTCACCGTGACCGGCGAGGTGTACGTGGTCGATGCCGTGCGCACCAAGACGGGGCGCTACGGCGGCGCTCTGTCGGAGGTGCGCCCCGATGACCTGGCCGCGCGGACGGTCGGCTCCTTGATGGAGCGCAGCCCGGGTCTGGATCCCGGGCAGGTGGACGACGTCCTGTTCGGCAACTCGAACGGCGCCGGCGAGGAAAACCGCAACGTGGCCCGCATGGCCGTCCTGCTGGCGGGGCTGCCGGTCGATGTCCCGGGCGCCACCGTGAACCGGCTGTGCGGCTCGGGCATGGAGGCGGCCGTGGCCGCCAACCGCGCGATCGCCGTGGGCGACGCCTCGATCTGCGTCGCGGGCGGCGTTGAGTCGATGA
>Ga0126307_10002112_pt1 | contig 13348 bp, 13 predicted proteins | sample Plot28_FD_89955 | JGI IMG/M metagenome (GOLD analysis project Ga0126307, IMG submission 89955) | Serpentine soil microbial communities from UC McLaughlin Reserve, CA, USA - Plot28 | ecosystem: Environmental > Terrestrial > Soil > Grasslands | place: USA: UC McLaughlin Reserve, Lake County...
GCTTGCCTGAGAGCTGCCGACCTAAGAGGGGCCGACCTGCAGGGGGCTGATCTGAGCGAGGCCGACCTGAGCTATGCTGACTTGAGAGGGGCTAACCTTACCAATGTCGACCTGAGCGACGCCAACCTCAGCGGGGCTAACCTCTTACCCTACGATGAGCAATCCCCTGCCAAACTAGGCCTTCATAACTTGAAGGATCACGCTCTTCCTAGCGAGGATTATTTGCGCTCCTTAGCCAAACACCGCTCCGCCGAACTAAAACGCCTTCGAGGCCTTCCTAGTCGTCAAACCCGTAGTCTAAGAAATCGTCTACTAAGTAGGAAGCCAATAACTTTTACCAACCTGACCGATACGAAGCTGACCGATGCAAATCTAGCTGGTGCTATCTTGGCTAACGCCGATCTCAGGGAAATACGGGGCCTTACCCGAGAGCAAGTTGAACGTGCAATAGGAAATAGCGAAACTTTGCTTCCAAAAGCAGACGATTTAGGAACACCCCTCACGTCCCCTAAGACATGGTCAGATGGAATCGAGGCCCAGATAAAGGAGTTCGAAGCATCCGAAGGAAGAAAAACAGAGAACATGGACCCGCAAATACAGATACATCACAACGAATAGAGACCTCGGTCTCCTCGGAACCCCACAAGCAAAGCGGTGTGGCGGCTCTCTTGTAGCCGGGTAGTATACTCCGGCCTTTTTGCGCTCCATCGTCGGCGCACGTCCGATGATTATTATGAGGAAGGCAAGGAAGGTCAGGTAATACCCGAACGAAGCCGAGGTCAGCGAGGCGCACCCATGGGTAGCGGGCCGGGGCTATGCGAACTTCCGAGAACTTCCATTATGCGCAGTTGGGTGCATAGGTGCAGACGGAGTGCTACCGTGAAAGCCACACGCTCACGGCTTCCTCCAGTACGGCTTTCGCGGGATGGTGTCGATGACGCGCTGGTCGGTGCCCGGATTCTTCTGGCAGAGGCCGTACTCCCTTATCTCCTTGGCCTTCTCTCTGTCTTCCCCCTTCATCTTGGAGTTCCATCGCACTGCGATCATGCAGGTAGAAGACTACGAACATGCGTTCAGTAGCGGCTAGGACGCCCCGATGGCTTCCTGGATCTTCGCCTCCCGGTCCTCGTCGCCCGCCCGGCTGTCCTCGTACTCGCCGATGTATCGTCCCTCGTGGAACAGGTGGAGGACGTAACCTCTGGTCTTGTGGGGAACCGGGTGAACCTCTACGTCGTCCCTTGCCATCGTCTCTCCTTTCGCGGATGCGGACTTCCGGATGCACAGCGCCTTGCAGTAGGGTCTCAATCCCGTTTCCGGTATCTCCATCATTCCGACGAGTTGTCTATGCCTGTTTTCAAGAAAGGCAACCGATCGTAGAGCACGAAGCGCTCGAAGTCGGGGTAGAACTCGCTCGTCGTGATGGGAGTGCGGGAGAAGGAGGCTAGGGGCTCCCGGCCCTCCTCGCCCTTGCCTGGCTGCCGCAGAGTAATCTTGACGCTCTCGTCGTCGATCTCGATGACGTTGTACGAAGGCGGCATCGTGCCGCGCACGCGCATCGTCGATACGGTGCCCGAGTGCACGATCCTCACCCCCGAGATGCTCCAGACGTAGGGGACGTGCCTGTGGCCAGAGAGAACCATGTCCACCTTCAGCTCGCGCAGGATTGCCATGACGTCGCCAGCGTCGCGCAGGTTGTTGACGTCGCGTCCCGTGCCGGGGACGGCCAGGATGTGGTGGTGGATCATGAGTATCCTCGGCCCGCCGTCCCAGCCGCGGAACTCGGAGTCGAGCCAGCCATAGTGCTCGCGCCCGACCTCTCCCTCGTCGAGATCCGGCTTCGTCGAGTCGAGCGCGACGACCTTGGCCTCTCCCTCGGGGACGGGGATCTGGGCCGACCTCTCCCTTATGCCGAAGAACTCCTCGAAGTGCCTGTAGCCGACGTTCTTGGCATCATGGTTGCCCATAGCGTAGATGACGTTCGGACACTCCAGATGGTCGAAGTACTCTTTCGCCTCCTCGAACTCCCAGCGGTATCCCTCCATCGTCAGGTCACCCACGATGGCCACGAGATCTGGCTCCAGAGCGTTGCTCTCCTCGACGGTAGCCTCGAGAAGATCCTGCCGAAACAGCCCAGAACCCACATGAACATCCGACATCTGCACGATCCGCATCCGTCACTCCCTTCTGAAAGTAGGCCTACTCAGGCCCTCCATCGTCTCGAGGAAAGCCTTCGCCCGTCCTAGCTGCTCCCGGACTGATCCAGGGGCCGTGGAGCCGGCGGAGCGCTTGTTCTGCACGCTCCCGCGCGGTGTAAGAAGTACTTCTGGCACCTCCGAGAGGGCGGGATGCGCCGCCGCGAGCTCTTCTTGCGGCGCATCCTCGAGCGACACCCCTAGTTCCTCACACCTTCGAACGAGTCGCCCAACGGCGTGATGCGCCTCTCTGAAAGAAACTCCCTTCGCCGCGAGGTAGTCCGCCAGCTCTGTAGCGAGTGCGAAACCCCCGGCCGCCTCGGCCATGCTTTCGCCGTCGAAGCGCGCCGTCCGCAGCATCTCGGGCAGGACGCCGAGCATCGCGAGCACCGAGTCGACCGCGTCGAAGAGTGGTTCCTTATCCTCCTGGAGATCCTTCGAGTAGCCGAGCGGGAGGCCCTTGAGGGTGATGAGCAAGGCGTTGAGATCTCCGATGAGCCGTCCGGCCTTGCCGCGCATCAGTTCGTAGGCGTCGGGGTTCTTCTTCTGCGGCATGATGGATGAGCCCGAAGAGTACGCGTCGTCGATGGTAGCGAACCCGAACTCGGCGCTGGTCCACAGCACCCACTCCTCCCCGAGCCTGCTCATGTGCAGCCCGAGCACGGCGCAGGCGTAGAGCAGGTCGAGGACGAAGTCCCGCTCCGAGACCGCATCCAGCGAGTTGGCGAACGGCTCCATCCCCAGCTCCTCGGCCGTGAGCGTAGGGTCTACGGGATGTGGTGTCCCTGCCAGCGCGGCAGCCCCGAGCGGTGAGACGTTCGCCGCCTCCCTGGCGGCCTCGAACCTCCGGAGGTCCCGGCGCAACGCCTGGAAGTGTGCGAGCAGGTGGTGGGAGAGCAGGATCGGCTGCGCGCGCTGGAGATGGGTGTAGCCCGGCAGAACGAGATCCCCGCTCGTCTCGGCCACCCCGACGAGCGCCCCCATCGCGGCGAGCACGCCGGCGCCTATCCGTTCGGCCGCGTCCCTCACGAAGAGGTGCAAGTCGAGGGCGACCTGATCGTTGCGGCTGCGGCCCGTGTGCAGCTTGAGCGCCACGTCGCCCGCCAGCCCCCTGAGCCTGCGCTCGACCGCCGTGTGCACGTCCTCATCCGAATGACCCCACGCGAACTCCCCCGACTCAACCTCCCGCAGCACCGATTCCAGCCCCTGGACCAGCGTCGCCGACTCTGTATCCGAGAGGACCCCTTGCGCCCCCAGCATCTTCGCGTGGGCGACGGAGCCCTGTATATCGTAGGGGGCGAGACGGATGTCGAAGGGTATGGAGGCGTTGAGCCGCTCGAAGGCCTCGGCCGGTGAGGCTCCGAACCTCCCTCCCCACAGCGGTCCCTCGTTACGCTCGTTCATGATCCGCAGTTTAGTCGACCTGACCCATGAGAGTCGGCCGGTTCGCTAGTCCCCGTCGGGGTTGGCGAGGAACGCGCGGAGATACTCGCCCAGGTGCCCGAACGCCGGTTCAGAGGGGACGTGACGGCAACCTGCGAGGCACTCCGCATGCACGAGGTTGGGGAAGAGCTCCCGCGCCCGTGGGAGAACGGCCCTGGCAGGGAAGAAGACGTCGTCCTCGGAGGCGAAGAGTGCCACGGGTCCCTCGAAACGTCGAAGCTCGTCTTCGGTCGCCATCCTGGGCAGGCCGGCATCCAGCCTGGCGCACCTGTAGATCGCCCCGAGTTGCCGAACCGCGACGTCTTCGGGTTCGCTCAGTATAGGCCTCGCCGCACGCAGCAGGCGCTCTGTGGTGGGCCTCAGACGGTAGAGTAACATGGGCAAGGCTACCTCTACGAGCATCCGTGGGACGGGGCCTGCGGCCACGGCGGCGGGTGAGACGAGCGCCGCCCGCGAGATACGTTCGGGGGCGTAGCCCAGGGTCCTTATGGCGAGGCCTGCCCCGTAGGAGAGACCCAAGAGGGGGACGCGCCGGAGACCGAGACCATCCAGGACGTCCTCGACCCACCTGGCGTGGCCGTCGCCTTTGGGGGAGGGCCGTATCTGCGAGCTTCTGCCCGGCTGTCCCACCAGGTCAGGAGCGTACACGCGATGGTCGGCCGCCAACGGCAAAAACCATCGCAGACAAGTTGGATTCAGAAAGTTGCCGCCCGGCAGGAACACTACGGGCAGCGCGTCCTCTGGACCCACAGCGATTATGTGGGTGTCGCCGGCAAGCGTGCCGACCGTCAGGCTCTCGTATGGCAAGCCGAGGCAGCCCAGCGCCTCGTCGTAGAGCGCCTGGACCTCGGCTTCATCCTCCCGGCTCTTGTAGATGGACCGTGGCATCTCGTCTGTGTCGGCAAGCTCCAACGACGCCTGCGAACGCGGAGCCTAGGCTCCGGCTCGCTCCTTGTCTTCCGACCGGCTCTTCCTCTGGTAGCTCCTTACAGCGCCCTTTATGGTGGAGAGCCCGAGCGTAGCGTGCCTCGTGCGGCTACCTATAAGCTCTCTACCCAGGGAGTCGATAAACTCCTCGTAGTCCAGCTCCAGGACCTCTTCCATGCTGAGATCCTCGCCCAGGATGCGCTCGACTACTATGGAGGTGGCCCCCATGCTTATGGTGTCGCCCTGTCCCGTCCATGAGAGTCGCTCTATCTTGCCGTCGCCACCTCCCTTGAGGTAGACGACCACCGACCCACCGCACTCGGGACTGCCGCCTGGAACGGCAACGTCGGCGTCTCTTGGTATGCCTCCCTCGTCCTTATGGCGGGGATTTTTCGCGTGCTCGACCAGGAGCGCGGCGCCGCTCTTCTCGCGATCCGGCTCCCCTCGTTTCCCTTCCAAACTCCTATCTTTCTATGGGAGCCCGCACGAGGTTGCCCCACTCGGTCCAGGAGCCGTCGTAGTTGCGCACGGCCTCGTAACCAAGGAGGTACTTCAAAACGAACCAGGTGTGGGAGGAGCGCTCTCCTATCCTGCAATAGGCTATAACGTCGTCGTCCTGGCTGAGGCCGACCTCCCCCTCGTAGATCTCCTTCAGCTCGTCGGCGCTCTTGAAGGTCCCATCCTCCCTCACGGCCCTCGCCCACGGCACGTTCGCGGCCCCGGGGATGTGCCCTCCCCTGAGGGCGCCCTCCTGTGGGTAGTCAGGCATGTGAAGCAGCTCTCCCCTGTACTCACCAGGGCTCCTCACGTCGACCATCTTGCCTCTGGCCTCCAGGTGTCTCTCCACGTCCTCCTTGAACGCCCTAATCCTGGCGTCGTCCCTCTGAGGAACGGGGTAGTCGGCCCTTGGAAAGGAAGGGACCTCCTGGGTCATCTCGCGCCCCTCCGCCTCCCACTTTACCCTACCCCCGTCCATGACTTTGACGTTGTCGTGGCCAAAGAGCCCGAACACCCAGAGGGCGTAGGTCGCCCACCAGTTGTTCTTGTCCCCGTAGAAGATAACCGTCGTGTCTGGGGTGATGCCCAACTCTGCCATGAGGTTGGCGAAGTGATCCGGGTCCAGGTAGTCACGCATTAGCGGATCGTTGAGGTCCTCGACCCAGTCTATCTTCACGGAGTTGGGGATGTGGCCTATGTCGTAGAGAAGCACATCCTCATCCGACTCGATAATGCGCACGTTCTCCGTGTCGTCCAGGTGCTCCGCGACCCACTGGGTACTGACCAGTGCGTCAGGATTCGCGTAGCCCTTCTCCTGGATCTCCTGCTCCGTCATAGGTCCTCCTCCATCGGTTTGCAATCGTACGAGCGCACATTCTAGCGTATATCCGATAAAGTTTGTCGAGTTTAAGTCTTCCGACTTCTATCGGGTGGATTCGGGAGTATACTGCTCTCCACAAAAGCACACGGGGGGTACGGAGCTTTGATAGACACGGTGGTCTTCGGCGACGCGACACGCGAGGAGTTGTACGAGCTGGCGCGGACGGCGTACGCCGACCCCGCGTCGGCGATGAGAGCCGCGGCCGAAGTTCGCGACCTGGCCTTCGGCCCGCGCATCACCTACTCGCGCAAGGTCTTCGTCCCGCTCACCAAGCTGTGCAGGGACAACTGCGGTTACTGCACCTTCGCCCACCCGCCGCGTCGGGGAGAGCAGCCCTATCTGACGTCCGATGAGGTGCTCGGGGTCGCCCGGGCAGGCGTGGACGCGGGTTGCAAGGAAGCCCTCTTCACGCTCGGGGACAAGCCCGAGAAGCGCTACCCGGAGGCGCGGCGCGCGCTGCGAGACCTTGGTTTTGGGAGCACGGTCGAGTACCTCATTCACGTCTGCCGGCTCGTAATGGAGGAGACGGGGCTCTTGCCGCACGCCAACCCCGGGGTCCTCGCCGAGGAGGAGATCAGGGACCTCAGGCACGTCGCCGTCTCGCAGGGGATCATGCTCGAGCAGGCCTCGGACCGTTTGCTCGGGCCCAGCATGGCCCACTGGGCCTCACCGGACAAGGTGCCAGCCAAGCGCCTCGACACGATAAACGCCGCCGGCAGGCTCGGGGTGCCCTTCACGACGGGGATCCTGATCGGGATCGGCGAGACGGTCGAAGAGCGGATAGACACCCTGCTCGCCATAAGAGAAGCCCACGAAAAATACGGCCACATCCACGAGTGCATCGTACAGAACTTCAGGGCCAAGCCTGGCACCAGTATGGCCCTCTCGCCAGAACCTTCCGAGACCGAGATGCTCGCCACCATCGCGCTGGCGCGTCTGATCCTCCCTCCTGAGGTGACGGTGCAGGCGCCGCCGAACCTCGCGGAGGACGGAGGGGACGGAACGCCTTTGTACGCACGGTACGTCGACGCGGGCATCAACGACTGGGGCGGTGTCTCCTCCGTCACCCCCGACCACGTCAACCCCGAGCGCCCCTGGCCCCACCTCGAGGAGCTGGAGAGAACCACAGAGGGCAAGGGCTACCTTCTCCTCGAACGCCTCGCGCTCCATCCTTCCTACGCCAGGGAGGCCGAGACCTGGGCGGACGAGAAACTACGCTCGAGGGTATGGGCGGGCATGGACGCCGAGGGTTTCGCGAGGGTCGAGGCCTGGGCGCCGGGTACCGTGGAGGAGATCCCGCCAAGGACCGTCGCGGAGTCGCAGGGGCGACGCCCCTCGAAGGTGCGACCCGAGTTCGCGCGGGCGCTCGCCGGTGCCGGAGAGAGGGACCTGGACGAAGGGGAGATCTCCGTCCTGTTCACGGCGCGCGGCACCGAGCTCGCCGAGCTGTGCCAGGTTGCCGACGAGCTCAGGCGCGAGGTCAAAGGCGACGAGGTCACCTACGTCGTCAACAGGAACATCAACTACACGAACCAGTGCTACTTCAGGTGCCGCTTCTGCGCCTTCTCGAAGGGTCCGAGGTCTCTGAACCTCCGCGGCGAGCCGTATCTTTTGGATACTGCCGAGGTGGCGCGGCGCGCCCGCGAGGCGTGGGAGAAGGGCGCCACGGAGGTGTGCATGCAGGGCGGCATCCACGGCCGGTTCACGGGCAACAGCTACCTGGAGTACCTGCGGGCCGTCAAGGAAGAGGTGCCAGGGATGCACGTCCACGCCTTCACTCCGCTCGAGGTGTCGCAGGGGGCGCGGACGCTGAGGCTCTCCGTCGAGGAGTTCCTCGAGGAGCTCAAGAGGGCGGGGTTGGGGACGTTGCCAGGGACCGCAGCGGAGATACTCGACGACGAGGTCAGGGCCATAATCTGTCCCGATAAGATCGACACGGCAGGATGGTCCGACGTCATGCGGGCGGCGCACGCCATCGGGTTGCGCTCGACGACGACGATCATGTTCGGCCACGTCGAAGGCCCTATCAACTGGGCGCGGCACCTTCTGGTTCTGCGCGAGATACAGGCCGAGACCGGCGGCTTCACCGAGTTCGTGCCGCTGCCTTTCGTGCACATGGGCGCGCCGCTCTTCCTGCAGGGACGCTCCCGCAAGGGCCCGACCTTCGCGGAGGCGCTCAAGATGCACGCGGTCGGCAGGATAGCGCTGCACGGCTACATAGATAACGTCCAGGTCTCGTGGGTCAAGATGGGTCTCGAAGGGTCCAAGGCCTGCCTGAATGCCGGCTGCAACGACCTCGGCGGCACCCTGATGAACGAGAACATCTCGCGCGCCGCGGGAGCCAGCCACGGCCAGGAGATGCTGCCTGCGGAGCTCGAAGCCATGATAGAGGAGATCGGTCGTACGCCCCGCCGCCGCACCACGCTCTACGGCGTGCCCGAGCGAGAATACTCCGTCAGCGGGGTGCGGAAGGCCTGAAGCCTTCCGCACGACTCTGTCAGTCCCTGTAGACCACGAGCACGTCGAGTGCCTTCCGGTTCCGGCGTTTCGGGGGGTCGCCCTCAGCGTATCCCAGCGTGAGCAGCGCGTGGGGCACCAGCTTCGGATCTAGCCCCAGAGCCTCGACCACCCTCTCCGGGCAGAAGAGGGGCGCGCACATCCATCCCGCGTCGAGGCCGAGGTCGTAGGCGGCGAGCAGCGCGTTCTGGGCAGCGGCTCCCAAGGACTGAACGGCCATCGTCCTCTCGCCGCGCTGGCGCCCCGCATCAGGGTAGACGTCGAGGTCTTCGAGGTAAAGGCAGATCAATACGAGTACTGGCGCATCCTGAAGGCGTCTGCGGGAGCTTTCGAGGCGCTTCTCGACGATCTCTTTACTCTGGCCGTCCATCTCCAGGTTGGCCCGCCACTCCTCGCCCATCGCATCGGCCAGACGCTCTTTGGTCTCTTCCCTTCTGAGCAAGGCGAAGCGCCAGGGCTGCCGACCGTGGGGGGATGGGGCCCACCTTGCGGCTTCGAGCACCCGCTCCACGAGCTCCTCCGTCACCTCCTTGGGTAAGTATCGTCGGACGGAGCGGCGGCCGTGGATCGTGTCGAGGATCGGTGGTTCGGGGGACTCCGGCTCGTCGAGAGCACCCCACGAGGCGGCCTTCTCGGGGCGTAAGGCGACGACGGGGTTCTCCTCTATGCGCATCGCCTCGTACTGGTGGTACTTGCCCCGCAGAAGCCTCACGGCCGCGGTGTGCTCTTCGCTGTTGGGCTCCAGAAGCTCGGCCCTTCCGCGCACCATCACGAAAGCCAGGAGGTTCCAGTCTTCAGCGTAGCGGTCGGCGATGAGGGCCACGGGTGGGTTTTCGAGGATGTTCCTCACACGTTTGAGGCGGGATACGGGCACGTCCTTCGGCTTCTCGTCGAGGGCTATGTAGATCGAAGCCCGCACCATGGCAAAGCACACGGGCACGGCGTGCGGTCTCCCCGCTCCGTCGGCGGTGGCGAGGCGGGCCACCCTCTGGCGCACGAGGAAGGCGGCCTGCTCCTGGCTAAGTACCACAGGCGTTGCTTTCAAGCTCAGGTCTTTACCGCGGCGCGCACGCGCGGGGCGACATCGGAGGCGAACAGGCGCATGTTGGCGAGCGCCTGTTCGTGGGTGACGCCGGGGAGACGGCCCCAGAAGCAGAGGTGGTCGTAAGGCGCCTCCTGGTAGAGCTCGATCAAGCCTCCCGCAACCTCCTCGGGCGTGCCGACTAGGTACCTCTCCCAGGGCAGGTCCTCCTCGCGGATCGGCTCCGGGCTAGGCTCGCCACTGTCTGTGCCCCACTCGGCGTATCGCGAGCGTTGGTAGGCGATGGCGGGACCGGCGATCTCCCTGGCCCGTCCGGCATCCTCGTGTACGAATGCCACGCCGGAGGCCACGTAAGGGAACTCTTCTCCGGCGCGTCCGTGCCGCTCCAGCGCGGCCTCGACCTTCCTGTACGTCTCGCCGAGTGCCCCACCTCCCGTTGAGGCGAGAAAACCGTCGGCGAGCCGCGCCGCGCGGTCTATGGCCGGGTCCGCAAAGGCGCCGATGTAGATGGGCAGCTTACCCCTTGGTCGAGGTTCGAACGGCAGGTCGTCGAAACTCCAGCGCTTGCCTTTGTAGCCCGTCCTTCCCTTTTCGAGGGCGCGGCGGATCACCTTGATGCCCTCCTCGAAGAGCGAGGGCCTGTACTTCCGCTCGAAGCCGAGCGTCTCGAACTCGTGCTGCACGTAGCCCTGGCCGACCCCGAGCACGAACCGCCCGCCGGAGATGAGGTCCACCACCGCCGCATCCTCAGCCACCCTGAGGGGATGGTGCATCGGCAACAACAGCACGTTCGTCCCGATGGTTATGGTCGTTGTCCTGGCCGCTATCGCGGCGGCGACCACGAGCGGCGAGGGCAGGTACCCGTCGTCCACGAAATGGTGCTCGGAGAGCCAGACCCCCCTGAAGCCGAGCCTCTGTCCCTCTTCGATCTCCTCCAGACACTCGTCATAGAACCGCGCGTAGTCCCCGAGCGGCAAACGCTGCCTGAAGTCGTACCAGAGCCCGAACGTGGGAGCGGTGCCGTTCTCTACCAAAGCGTCTCCTCAGCCTGTGCTTGCGCACCTAGTCTACAAGAGACGCGCACCGGCCGGGCATCAGGATTAGATCAAGCGTCTGCGCGACTCTCTACGGGTGGCCGTGTATCTCACCGTCTGGCATAGTTTATGTGCCGTGGTATTGCAGGAAAGGCACTGATGCCGAGCAGGATCGAAGACTACGCGATGGTGGGAGACCTGCAAACCGCGGCCCTGGTCAGCGCAGACGGCTCCGTAGACTGGCTGTGCTTCTTCCGCTTCGACTCGCCTGCCTGCTTCGCCGCCATGCTCGGCGACGACTCCAACGGACGCTGGCGCATCGCCCCCACTTCAGGCGGCCACTGCACGAGGCGGCGCTACAGGGGGCACACGCTCGTGCTGGAGACCGAGTGGGAGACCAACGAGGGTGTCGTCAGGGTGGTCGACTGTATGCCGCCTCGCGGCGTTGCGCCCGACCTGGTTCTGGTGGTCGAGGGGATAAGGGGCAAGGTAACACTCGCGAGCGAGCTTTGCATCCGCTTCGACTACGGTCACGTCACCCCGTGGACCATCATAGATGGGCGCGAGGTGCGCGCCGTGGCGGGGCCCGATGCGCTGTGGCTGCGTGCCTCTGCCTCCCACGAGGTGAGGGAAGGTGAGATCTTCTCCCGGTTCACGGTCTCCGAAGGAGAGCGTATCCCTTTCGTTCTCACCTGGTCGGCTTCCTACGGTGAAAGACCGGTTGCTATAGACGGTTTGCAGGCGGTCGACGACACGGAACGCTTCTGGCGCGATTGGGCCGGCGGCATCGACTACGAGGGCCGCTGGCAAGACGCCGTGTACCGCTCCCTTCTGACCCTCAAGGGGCTTATCTACGAACCGAGCGGCGGTATCTTGGCCGCGGCCACGACCTCCCTTCCCGAGACGCTAGGCGGCTCCAGGAACTGGGACTACCGCTACTGCTGGCTGCGCGACAGCACCTTCACCTTGAGCGCGCTTCTTGGAGTAGGACTGCTGGAGGAGGCCCGAGCCTGGCAGCAGTGGATGCTGCGGGCCGTCGCCGGCGACCCCACCGACGCGCAGATCATGTACGGCATCGACGGCACCCGTCGTCTGCCAGAGTACGAACTGCCCTGGCTCCCAGGATACGAAGGCGCCGCGCCGGTCCGCGTGGGCAACGATGCCGCGGGCCAGGTCCAGGGCGACGTACCAGGCGAGGTGCTGGCCGCGGCGCAAGTAGGGCGGGCCGCGGGGATCGCCCCGATGGAGAGGGGCTGAGAGCTGCAGCGGTGGCTCGCAGGACGCCTGGAGGAGGCCTGGAAGCAGCCCGACAACGGCATATGGGAGTCACGCGGCCAGAGGCAGCACTTCGTCTACTCCAAGGTCATGTGCTGGGTGGCGTTTAGCGCCCTCGTCGCAGGCGTCGAGCGCTTCGGGCTCGAGGGACCGGTGGACCGCTGGCGGGCCGTGCGCGATGAGATCCACGCCGACATCCTGAAGAAAGGCTACGACGCCGAGCGGGGTGCCTTTACCCAGGCGTACGGCTCCGAGGTGCTCGACGCGTGCGCGCTGCTCATCCCGCGCGTCGGGTTCTTGCCCTACGACGACGAGCGGGTGGTCAGTACCATAGAGACGATCCGCAACGAACTGACCGAAGACGGCCTCGTCTTGCGATACCGGACAGATCAGTCCGACGAGGGCCTCTCGGGGCGCGAGGGCTCGTTTTTGATCTGCAGCTTCTGGATGGTCAACGCGCTGTGGGGCTTAGGCCGGAGAAACGAGGCCGTAGAGCTCTTCGAGCGGCTGCTCGCGCTGCGCAACGACGTGGGCTTGCTGAGCGAAGAGTACGATACACGGGCAGAGAGGTTGGTAGGCAACTCCCCACAGGCGTTTACCCACCTGGCGCTGGTCAACTGCGCGCTCCAGCTTTCCATTAGTAGAGGGGGAAATAGTGCAGCTAGAGAATAAGGTCGCCGTAGTCACGGGCTCTTCCCTGGGAATAGGGAGAGCTATCGCCGTCGCTTTCGGGCGGGAGGGGGCCACGGTGGCCATCAACTACAGGAGCCACCCCGAAGAAGGCGAAAACGCGGTTCAGGAGATAGAGAAGGGCGGGGGCAAGGCCATCTCCGTGCAGGCCGACGTCTCCGAGCCTGAGCAAGTGAAGGAGTTGATCCGGCAGACCGTACAGAAGTTCGGCCGCCTCGACGTCATGGTCAACAACGCTGGCATAGAACAGAGGATACCTTTCCTCGAGACGCCCCTCGAGGTGTGGGAGAAGGTGATCTCCGTCAACCTCACGGGCGTATGGATCGGCTGCCAGGAGGCCGTAGGCCAGATGGTCTCACAGGGCGATGGGGGACGCATCATAAACTTCTCCTCGGTGCACGAGGACCTGCCCATGCCGACCAACTCTCCTTACTGCGCGGCCAAAGGGGGCGTCAGGATGCTCACGCGAACCATCGCCGTCGAGCTGGCCCCGCACGGCATCACCGTAAACAACATAGCCCCAGGCGCCATCGAGACCCCGATCAACAAAAACCTCGACGAACATCCCGAGCAGAGACAAGAGTTGCTTTCGGAGATTCCCCTGGGCAGGATCGGGCGTCCCGAGGATGTCGCCTCCATGGCCATCTACCTGGCCTCAGACGCCTCTTCCTACTCCACAGGAAGCACCTTCTTCGTCGACGGTGGCATGGTCCGCCAGGCCGGAAGCCTGTAAACGGGCACCCCGGATCGCTTTAGCCTGCGAGAAGCAGGCGCGTACCCACGAAGATAAGCATGATGGCCAGTATCAGTTTGAGCGGCTTGCCGGGGATCCAGGGCGCCATCCGGCTCC
>Ga0126307_10002113_pt1 | contig 13348 bp, 11 predicted proteins | sample Plot28_FD_89955 | JGI IMG/M metagenome (GOLD analysis project Ga0126307, IMG submission 89955) | Serpentine soil microbial communities from UC McLaughlin Reserve, CA, USA - Plot28 | ecosystem: Environmental > Terrestrial > Soil > Grasslands | place: USA: UC McLaughlin Reserve, Lake County...
CCACGCCCACGGCGGGGTCGGCGTCGTGCTCGGCCCGGAGGTCCCCCTGCGGACGATCGTGTCGCAGGGCTGCCGGCCGGTGGGCCAGCCGATGATCGTGACCGAGTCCGAGGGCAACGTGGTGCGCCAGCTCGCCGGTCGGCCGGCGCTGGAGCGGGTGGAGGAGATCGCCCGCTCCGCCGGGCCGGAGGAGCGCGAGCTGCTCGCCACCGGCCTCCAGGTGGGCGTGGCGATCGACGAGCACCGCGACACCTTCGGCCCGGGCGACTTCCTGGTGCGGGGGGTGCTGGGCGCCGAGCGGTCGTCGGGGGCGGTCGTGATCGGCCAGGCGGTCGACGTCGGCACCACGATCCAGTTCCAGGTGCGGGACAGGGACGCGGCCGACGAGGACCTGCGCGCCCTGCTGGCGCCGGCCCACGGAAACGGCGCGTTGTTGTTCACCTGCAACGGGCGGGGTAGGCGGTTCTTCGATGAGCCGGACCACGATGCCTCCGCCGTGCGGGACGCCCTGGGAACCGACGCGATCGGCGGCATGTCGTGTGCCGGCGAGCTCGGTCCCGTGGGTGGTCGCAACTTCGTCCACGGGTTCACCGCCAGCGTGGCGGTGTTCGGCGAGGCCGACTGACGCCGCCAGTAGGGTGGGCCGGGCATGACCGCTGACCCCGCTCTCGAGCAGCGCGCGATCAACGTGATCCGTGGCCTGGCCATGGACGCCCCGCAGGCGGCCAACAGCGGCCACCCCGGCACGGCGATGGCGCTCGCCCCCCTGGCCCACGTGCTGTGGACGCGCATCATGAAGTACGACGCCTCGGCGCCGCACTGGGCCGACCGCGACCGCTTCGTGCTGTCCGCCGGGCACGCCTCGATCCTCCTGTACTCGATGCTCCACCTGACCGGGTACGGGCTGACCCTCGACGACCTCAAGGCGTTCCGCCAGTGGGGCTCGGCCACGCCCGGCCACCCCGAGGTGCATCACACGCTCGGTGTCGAGGTCACGACCGGCCCCCTCGGCCAGGGCATCGGCAACGCCGTCGGCCTCGCCCTCGCCGAGCGCTTCCTGCGCAGCCGCTTCGGCCCCGAGGTGTGCGACCACCGCACCTACGTGATCTGCTCCGACGGCGACCTCATGGAGGGCCTCAGCCACGAGGCCAGCTCGCTCGCCGGCCACCAGGGCCTGGGCCGCCTGATCGCCGTCTACGACGACAACCACATCACGATCGACGGCGAAACCGAACTCGCCTACTCGGACGACGCCGGCAAGCGCTTCGAGGCGTACGGCTGGCGGGTCGAACGCCTCGGCGAGGTCGCCGACGACCTCGACACGCTCGAGGCCGCCCTGCGGTCGGCGAAGGAGGACGACGGGCGACCCACGCTCCTCATCCTCCGCAGCCACATCGGCTACCCGTCGCCCAAGTACACCGACACGGCGCACGCCCACGGCTCGCCCCTCGGCGAGGAAGAAGTCCGGACGACCAAGGAGATCCTCGGCCTGCCGGCCGACGAGACCTTCTGGGTCCCCGACGACGTGCTGAACTACTACCGCGAGGCCGGTGCGGCCGGCCGCAGGGAGCACGAGTCCTGGGACAAGCGGCTGGCCGGGTTCTCCGGCGACCGCGAGGCCCTCGACGCCTGCCTCGAGCGCCGGGCGCTGCCGGGTTGGGAAGCGGCCCTCCCGAGCTGGCAGCCGGGCGAGAAGGTGGCCACCCGCAAGGCGTCCGGGAAGTGCCTCGAGGCCCTGGCCCCGAAGGTCCCGGCCTTGTTCAGTGGCAGCGGCGACCTCACCGGCAACACCGGCACGACGCTGAGCGACGGCGTGGCCTCCCGCGAGGAGCCCGGCGGCCGCCAGCTCCACTACGGCATCCGCGAGCACGCCATGGGCGCCGCCATGACCGGCATGGCCCTGCACGGCGGCGTGATCCCGGTCGGCGGCACGTTCTTCGTCTTCAGCGACTACATGCGCCCCTCGGTCCGCCTGGCGGCGATCTCCGAGGCCAAGGTCGTCTACTCCTGGACGCACGACTCGGTCGGCCTCGGCGAAGACGGGCCGACGCACCAGCCCATCGAGCACCTGGCGGCCCTGCGGGCGATGCCGGGCCTGCGCCTGGTCCGCCCCGCCGACGCCAACGAGACCGCTCAGGCCTGGAAGGTCGCGCTCGGCAACTTCGGGCCCACCGCGCTGGTGCTGTCCCGGCAGGACCTTCCCGTCCTCGAGGGCACGGCCGGCGCCCCGGTCGACAAGGGCGCCTACGTCCTCGTCCCGGCCGACGACCCCGACGTCGTGCTGATCGGCACCGGCAGCGAGGTGGCCGTGTGCGTGGGGGCCGCCGAGACGCTCGGCGAGTCCGGCGTGGCGGCCCAGGTGGTGTCGATGCCGTCGTGGGGCCTGTTCGAGGAGCAACCCGAGGAGTACCAGCTGTCGGTCCTCCCGCCCCACGTGCCGACGCTGGCGGTCGAGGCCGCCACCGGCTTCGGGTGGGACCGCTGGGCGGACGACAGCGTGAGCATCGATCGTTTCGGCGCCTCGGCGCCCGGGAGCGTGGCCCTGGCCAACTTCGGGTACACCCCCGACAACGTGGCCGAACGCGCCCGCCAGCTCATCGCCGACCTGCAGGAGGACCCGGCATGACCCGCCTCCACGACCTCTACGCCCAGCAGGGCCAGAGCCCCTGGCTCGACAACCTCCGCCGCGGCTGGCTCACCGGCGGCGAACTCGCCCGGTGGCTCGAGCGCGGCGTGCGCGGCATCACCTCCAACCCGACGATCTTCCAGAAGGCGATCGCCGGCTCGGACGAGTACGACGACCAGTTCACCGCCTCCATCAACGGCGGCACCTCCGTCGACGACACCTACTGGACGCTCGTGATGGACGACATCCGCAACGCCCTCAAGCTGCTGCGGCCGGTGTACGACGAGAGCGACGGCCTCGACGGCTACGTGTCGCTCGAGGTGGCGCCGTCCCTGGCCAAGGACCGGGACGGCACGATCGCCTCGGCCAGAGACCTCAGCGCCCGCATCGCCGAGCCCAACCTGTTCGTGAAGATCCCGGCGACGGCCGAGGGCGTGGAGGCGATCCGCCAGACCGTCTCCGAGGGCCTCAACATCAACGTGACGTTGATCTTCGCCATCGACCGGTACGAGGAGGTCATGGAGGCCTACATCGCCGGCCTCGAGGCCTACGACGGCGACCTGTCCCGCGTGGCCAGCGTCGCCTCGTTCTTCGTGAGCCGGGTCGACACCGAGGTCGACCGCCGGCTCGAGGCCATCGGCACCGACGAGGCGCTGGCGCTGCGCGGCAAGGCCGCCGTGGCCAACGCCCAGGTCGCGTACGAGCACTTCCTGGCCAAGTTCAGCGGCCCCCGGTGGGAGGCGCTCGCCGCCCGCGGGGCCCGCGTCCAGCGCCCGCTGTGGGCGTCGACCTCGACGAAGAACCCGGAGTTCCCCGACACGCTCTACGTCGACCCGCTCATCGGCCCGAACACGGTCAACACGATGCCCGAGGTCACCCTCGAGGCGTTCGAGGACCACGGCAGGTTGGCCCGCTCGATCGACGACGACTTCCAGGCCGCCCGCGACACCCTCGACGCCATCCGCGCCGTCGGCGTCGACCTCGACGAGGTGGGTCGCGTCCTGGAGGAGCAAGGTGTGGCATCGTTCGCGAAGAGCTTCGACGAGCTCATGTCGTCGCTGACCACCAAGGCCGAGGAGCTCACCGGGCGTTCCTAGGCGGCGGGGTCGGCCACCGACACCACCACCGATCGACGACGAAGGACGGGCCGGGGCCCGCACGTACAGCTTCGGTGCCGGCCATTTCCGGCGCCTCGATGGGGAGGCACACGTTGCACGGCGAACTCGTAGTGGTCGATGACGTGCCCGGCGAGTTCGCCGAGCGCGTCATCGAGGCGTTCCACAGTCGACCACACGACGGCTTCTCGTTCGCCGCGTCCGGTGGCGAGACGGCGCGCCGGTCCTACGAGCGGCTCGCCGACGACGCCGGCAGCCAGATCGACTGGTGGAAGGTCGACGTCTACTGGGGCGACGAGCGGTGCGTGCCGCTCGACTCCCCCGACTCCAACTACCACCTGGTGCGCGAGTCGCTGCTCGAACGGGTCGGGGCGGTCAATGCCAACTACCCGATGCGCTGCAGCGAGGGGCCCGACCCGTACCAGCTGCGCCTCGGCGAGTTGGGCCGCATCGACGTCGTCCACCTGGGCCTCGGGCCCGACGCCCACACGGCCTCGCTGTTCCCCGGCTCACCGGCGCTCGACGCCGACCCGGGCCGGCTCGTGGTCATGAACGAGGACCCGACCGGCCGCAACCGCTTCCCCCGCATGACGCTGACCTTCGCCGGCATCGCCCGTGCCCGCCTCGTGCTGGTCACCGTGTCGGGGAAGGACAAGCACGACGCCCTCCGCCGGGTCGTCGAGGGAGACCGGACGGCGCCGGGCTCCCGGGTCCGGGCCGACCAGGTCGTGTGGATCGCCGACCCGGCGGCCGCGGGCGACCTGGCCTGAGGCCCGCCTGGCCCCGGCCTGCTGACGGTGAGGTGCCGGGCGGTAACGTCCTGGCGCGGGCCAGGGGGTTACACGGTGAACGTCACGGCCGACGACCTTCCGACGCTGGCCGAGCGGGCGAGGGCGAGCCTGCGGGCGCGCCTGTTCTTCGCCAACCTGGCCGGGGCCGCGTCGGTGCTGGTCTTCCTCTCGCTGTCCTCGGGGCCGCGCCTGGCGCCCGACGCCCCCCTGTGGCTCTCCGGCGTCGTGAGTGGGGCGACGCTCGTGGCGCTCGTCGTGCTGGGCTACGGCGCCGGTCATGCCGCCTACGGCCGGGCGGTCCGCTGGGCGTTCGAGGGCCGGGCGCCCACCCAGGAGGAGCGCCGGGACATGGTGCGCCAGCCCTGGCGCCAGGCCAGCCGCCCACTGCTGCTGTGGCTGATGGCCGCCGGGCTGTTCGGCATGTTCGCCGCCCTCGCCGGGGCCGACTTCCTGACGCTGTCGCGGCTGGTGTGGACGATCGTCCTCGGCGGCGTCACCGTGTGCGCGCTCGCGCATCTGCTGGTCGAGCGCTCGTTCCGGCCGCTGTTCGCGGTCGTGTTCCGGTCCGACCCGCCGCCCCGGCCGCGCACGCTGGGCGTGCGCATGCGGGTCCTGCTCACGTGGGTCGTGGGTTCGGCGGTCCCCCTGGCGGGCATCGCCCTCGACGCCATCGTGGGCGACGACGCCACGCCGCGCGCCGCCCTGGCCACCCTGGCGGGGCTGTGCCTGGGCGGCGGGTTCATCGCCGCCATGGCCACGGCCCGCTCGCTGGCCGAGCCACTCGACGGCGTGCGCGACGCCCTCGCCCGGGTGCGCGACGACGACCTGTCCGTGGGCCTGATCGTCGATGACGGCGGCGAGGTCGGCGAGGTCCAGGCCGGCTTCAACCAGATGGTCGAGGGGCTGCGCGAGCGGCGCCAGCTGCGCGACCTGTTCGGCCGCCATGTGGGCCAGCAGGTGGCCACGAACGCCCTGGAGCACGGCACCGGCCTCGGGGGCCGGCAGGCCGACGCCAGCGTCGTCTTCGTGGACCTGGTGGGCTCGACGGCCATGGCCGAGGTCCTCCCGCCGGACGAGGTCGTGGCCACGCTCAACGACTTCTTCGACATCGTCGTGCGCACCATCGACGCCGAGGGCGGCTGGGTCAACAAGTTCGAGGGCGACGGGGCGCTGTGCATCTTCGGCGTCCCCGGCACCCAGCCCGACCACGCCGGCCGGGCGCTGCGGGCGGCCCGCACCCTGCACCGGGCGCTGGGGTCCCTCCACGAGCGCCATCCGGGGCTGGAAGCCGGCATCGGCGTGTCGTCGGGGAAGGTCGTGGCCGGCAACGTGGGCACCGAGGCCCGCTACGAGTACACGGTCATCGGGCCGGCCGTGAACGAGGCCGCCCGCCTCACCGACGTGGCCAAGGGCCGGTCGGTGAAGGTGCTGGCGTCGGGCGAGTGCGTCCGCCGGGCCCCCGACGAGGCCGAGCGCTGGCACGACGTGGGCTCGGCCGCCCTCCGGGGTCGCCGCGCCCCCACGGCCCTCTTCGAGCCGGTCGTCGACGCCCACGCCACCCGCTCCCGCTGAGACGCCGACCGCGCTCGCCGTGTCCGGCGGTCGGCTGTGACGCGGGAGTTCGAGGTCATCGGGTAGGGGTAGGCCGGGCGCCACCGCCGGGTGAGCGCGCCGGTCCCGTTGGCACAGGGCGTAGGTAGCCTTCGCGACGATGCAGCGCCTGCTCGACCTGCCGCTCGGCGAGCTGCTCGCCCGAGCCCGCGACGTACGTGACGGTGCCACCGGCACCCGGGTCACGTACTCCCCCAAGGTGTTCGTGCCGCTGACGATGCTCTGTCGCGACCGCTGCGGCTACTGCACGTTTGCCCAGCCCCCGGCCCGCCTCGACTCGCCGTACCTCTCCCCCGAACAGGTGCTGGCGATCGCCCGCGCCGGGGCACAGGCCGGCTGCCACGAGGCCCTCTTCACGCTCGGCGAGCGCCCCGAGGAGCGCTACCCGGCGGCCGCCGACTGGCTCGCCACGCACGGCTACGCCTCGACCGTCGACTACCTGGCGGCGATGTGCCGGCTCGTCCTCGACGAGACCGGCCTGCTGCCCCACGCCAACGCCGGGGCCCTCTACGAGGACGAGCTGGCGACGCTGCGCGAGGTCGCCCCCAGCCAGGGGATGATGATCGAGACCCTGCGCGACGACCTCGACGCCCACCGGGGCTCGCCCGACAAGGTCCCCGCCCGCCGCCTCGCCACGCTGGAGGCGGCCGGCAAGCTGGGCATCCCGTTCACGACCGGCATCCTCGTCGGCATCGGCGAGAACCGGGCCGACCGGCTTGCAGCGCTCGAGGCCATCGCCGCCTCGCACGCGCGCTGGGGCCACGTGCAGGAGGTGATCGTCCAGAACTTCCTGCCCAAGCCCGGCACGGGCATGCACCGGGCCGACCCGTGCCCGCTCGACGACCACCTCGAGGCCATCGCCCTGGCCCGGCTCGTCCTGCCGGCCGACATCGTGGTCCAGGCGCCGCCCAACCTGTCCGACGACTTCGGCGTGTTGCTCGACGCCGGCATCGCCGACTGGGGCGGCGTCTCCCCCGTCACCGCCGACCACGTGAACCCGGAGCGCCCGTGGCCCGCCCTCGACCGCCTGCGGGCGGTGACCGAGGCGCGCGGCTTCGCGCTGGCGCCCCGCCTCACCGTGTACCCGCACGTGGTGGCCGACCCCGGGCGGTGGCTCGACGAGAGCCTCCGCTTCCCGGTGATGGACCGCAGCGACGCCGAGGGCCTGGGCCGCGACGACCCCGGGGCGGTGTTCCCCGAGAAGACGATCGAGAACGCCAAGGCCGGTACGGGCGTCGAGGTCCTGCTCACGGGCGTGCGCTCGGGGGCCTGGTACTCCGGCGCCGACGCGACCCCGCCGACCCTTGTCCCCGTGGCACCTGGTGCCACCCGCCACGTGCGGGGGCGCGCCGCGGAGGTCCTCGACGGCGTCCGGCTCGGCCAGCAGGTCGGCCAGGACGAGATCGTCGCCCTGTTCTCGGCGCGGGGCGCCGAGGTGGCCGCCGTGGCCGAGGTGGCCGACGACCTGCGGCGCGAGGCCGTCGGGGACGTGGTCACGTGGGTGGCCAACCGCAACATCAACTACACGAACGTCTGCACGTTCAAGTGCAAGTTCTGCGGCTTCTCGAAGGGCCCGCTGTCGCTCAACCTGCGGGGCACGCCCTACCTGCTCACGCTCGACGACATCGCCGAGCGCACCCGCGAGGCGTGGGAGATGGGCGCCACCGAGGTCTGCCTCCAGGGCGGCATCCACCCGAGCTTCGACGGCGACTACTACATCGACGTGACCCGGGCGGTGAAGCAGGCCGCGCCCGACATCCACGTCCACGGGTTCACCGCGCTCGAGGTCACCGAGGGCGCCAAGCGGCTGGGCGAGCCCCTGGCCGACTACCTGCGCCGGCTCATGGACAACGGGCTGCGCACGCTGCCCGGCACCGCCGCCGAGATCCTCGACGACCCGGTGCGCGAGATCCTCTGCCCCGACAAGATCACCACCGACGAGTGGCTCGAGGCGCACCGCACCGCCCACTCGCTGGGGCTCCGGTCCAACGTCACGATCATGTTCGGGGCGGTCGAGTCACCGGTGTCCTGGGCGCGGCACATCCTGCGCACCCGGGCGCTCCAGGCAGAGACGGGCGGCTTCACCGAGTTCGTCGGCCTGCCGTTCGTGCACATGGGCTCGCCCATCTACCTGCAGCGCAAGGCCCGCCGGGGCCCGACGTTCCGCGAGGTGCTGCTCATGCACGCCGTCGCCCGCATCGCCTATCGGGGCCTCATCGACAACGTGCAACTGTCGTGGGTCAAGCTCGGGCCGGTCGCCGGACGCCAGCTGCTCCAGGCGGGCTGCAACGACCTGGGCGGCACGCTGATCGACGAGAACATCTCGCGGGCGGCGGGCGCCTCCCACGGCCAGATGATGGACGAGGAGGGGTTCCGCGCCCTCGTCGAGCCGCTCGGCCGCACGCTCGTGCAGCGCAACACGCTGTACGACCACGTCGGCCCCACGCCGGTCCTCTCGTAGCCCATTCGCCGTCCCGGCCCGGTGGGGGCGCGCCCCCATCGAGGCCGACGGGACCCCTCGCTAGGGTGCGCGCCGGCGCCTGGGGCGGGCCCCGGTGGCCCTGGCCGGCGGGGGCGACGACGGGCAGGGCGCCGGCGACCCGCCGGCCACCACGGCCGAGCCGGCGACGACCGCGACGACCGCCATCGCCGGCACCGGGGCGTCCACCGCCACGACCGGCGTCGACCTGGGCGGGCTGGGGAGCCTCGGTGGGCTGGGCGGCGGTGGCGGCTCGGGCGGCGGCGACGCCGAGCCCAACGACCGCTGCCGGGCACCGACTGGAACCCCGAGGCCCGGACCGCGTTCGTGGACGCTTGCGCCGGCGAGCTGGCCACGACCGGCGGCGGGAATGATCCCCGACCCGTCCGGCACCTGCGGATGCGTCTACGACGAGGTGGCGGCCGGCGACGTGGGCTTCGCCGAGTTCAACCACCAGTGGGTCCTGGTCGACGCCGACCCGAACAGCGCCGCCGTCCAGGCTCTGAACGACGCCAGCATGTCCTGCATGCTCTCGGCGGTCGGCTGAGGCTCGGCCGAGCGTCGCTCGGGCGTGCGCCCACGGGCGTGCGCCGGGTGGCCGCCCGGGCGTGCAAGGCTGGTCACCTTCATGGACCGAGAGCTCACCAGGCAGCTGCTCGACGAGGCAGGCGCCACCCGCAACCGCGACGTCCTTGCCGACATCCTCCGGAACGCCTACGACCTGGCGGGCCAGGACGCCGACCGCCTGGACCTCAAGATCACGCGCGACGCCCTCAAGGAGCTGAGCGTCGCGTTCGCGATGTTCGCCCCGTTCGCCGCCGTCCCCAAGGTGACGGTGTTCGGCTCGGCCCGCACGCACCCGAGCGACCCGCTCTACGACCAGGCCCGCCGGCTGGCAGGGAGCCTGTCCGCCTTCGGGTGGATGGTCGTGACCGGCGGCGGGCCGGGCATCATGGCCGCCGCCACGGAGGGCGCCGGCGAGGGCCGCAGCCTGGGCGCGGCGATCCGCCTCCCGTTCGAGGAGGAGCCCAACGAGCTGCTCGAGGGCTCCGACCGCGTCGTGGCGATGAAGTACTTCTTCACCCGCAAGCTGATGCTCATCAAGGAGTCCAGCGGGTTCGTCTCGCTGCCGGGCGGCTTCGGCACGCAGGACGAGACCCTCGAGCTGCTCACGCTCGTGCAGACCGGCAAGTCCGCCCCGGCGCCGCTGGTGCTGCTCGACGTGCCCGGCCAGTCGTACTGGGTGTCGTGGCAGAAGTTCGTGGAGGACGAGCTGGTGGGCCGCGGCCTGGTGTCGCCGCACGACACCAACCTGTTCACGATCACCGACGACGTCGACGAGGCGGTCGCCGAGATCCGTGGCTTCTGGCAGAACTACGACTCGATCCGCTGGGTGGGCCCGCGGCTCGTCGTCCGGCTGCGGGCGGCGCCGAGCGACGACGAGATCGAGCAGCTGAACGACGAGTTCGGCGACCTCCTGCACGAGGGCCGCATCGAGCGGACCGAGCCGCTGCGGGCCGAGGTGTCGGACAACGACAAGCTGGACCTGCCCCGGCTCGTGCTGCGCTTCAACGTGCGCAGGGGCGCCCGCTTCCGGGACATGATCCGCGTGCTCAACACGCTGCCCAGCGCCCCTCCGCTGCCGGACACCCCGCCCCCGCCCGACCCCCCGGGCCGCAACGCCTAGATGTCGGCGGGCTCGTCGTCGGGCTCGCGCAGGAGGTTCGCCGCCTTCTCGACGGCCCGGCGCGCCCGGGTGAGGCGGCGCTCGTCGACCGGCAGCTCGTCGCCGCCGTTGTCGATGGAGTCGCGCAGGCGGGCGATGGCCAGGTCGGCCAGCTCCTCGGAGATCGCCTCCAGCCGCGCCCGGATGTCGTCGAACTCGCCGGCCATCCTCCCAGGATGACAGACGTTCGCCGGCCGGACGGCGATGGCGGCCGGAGGCCGTAGGCTGCTCGGCGGTGCCGGACGACCTGCACGAGATGGTGGCGTTCGACGACCTGCGCGAGCGCCGCACCTGGGTGTTCGACGCCACGTTCCTCCTCAGCCCGTGGACGTGCATCTTCGGCCGGGGCTGCGAGGGCGTGCTGACCGGCCCGACGCCCGAGCGCGAGCAGGGATGCTGCAGCTACGGCGCCCACTTCACCGACGGTGGCGACGAGAAGGACGTCCTGGCGGCGGCCGAGCGGCTCACCGACGACCAGTGGCAGTTCCGGCGGCTGGCGGCCCGCAAGGGCGGGCCGGTGAAGACCACCCGCGAGGGCACGGCGATGACCCGCCTCGTCGACGGGGCCTGCATCTTCCTCAACCGGCCCGGGTTCCGGGGCGGGGCCGGCTGCGCCCTGCACCGCGGCGCCCTCGAGGCCGACGAGCGCCCCCTTGACTGGAAGCCCGACGTGTGTTGGCAGCTGCCACTGCGCCTGGTCGACAGCACCGACGACTCGGGGCAGGTCGTGTCGACCCTGCGGGAGTGGAAGCGCCGCGACTGGGGCGAGGGCGGGGCCGACTTCGCCTGGTGGTGCACCGACAGCCCGGACGCGTTCGTCGGGCACCGACCGGTGTACCGGGCGCTGCGCAACGAGATCGTGGCGTTGGTCGGCGAGTGGCCGTACCAGCGATTCGCCGAGCACGTCGAGGCGCGCGGCGAGTGGCGTTTCCTCGCCCACCCCCAGCTCAGGAAGCGGAGGGTGGGCGACGCCTAGTTGACCGGCTCCTCGTCCTCGGCGGCGTCGTGCATGCACCAGGAGGCATGCTCGTCACCTGGCTCCGCGCCGCACTCGGGGCACGGCTCGGCCTCGCCCGGCTCGAAGATGGCTGTGATGTCGAGGTCGCTGTTGCGCTTGAGAGCGCGTGCTTCCTCGAATCGGCGATGTCGACCCTTTTTCACGGGCCAGCTCCCACATGCTTGCGTTCGGCGGGGAAGTGTATCGCCGGTCGTGTCCGACCATGGCGTTCGGCGGCTGCCATCGATGGAGCCCCAGCCCCTTTGATAGCACGTAGTGAAACGTCACAGCGGTTCAATCGGACCTACGCTCCCCAGCGATGGACGTTCCCTGGTGGCAATCAGCCGTCTTCTACCAAATCTACCCGCGTTCCTTCGCGTCGAGCCGACACGAACCCACGGGTGACCTCGGCGGAATCGACGCCCACCTCGACCACCTGGCCTGGCTGGGCGTCGACGCCCTCTGGCTCTCCCCGTTCTACCCCTCCCCCATGGCCGACTTCGGCTACGACATCGCCGACTTCTGCAACGTCGATCCCCTCTTCGGCACGCTGAGTGACTTCGACCGGCTGCTCGCCGGCTGCCATGCCCGCGACATCAAGCTGCTGGCCGACCTCGTCCCGAACCACACCTCCGACCAGCACCCGTGGTTCCGGTCCGCCCGGTCGAGCCGCGACAACGCCAAGCGCGACTGGTACGTCTGGCGCGACGGCGACCCCGACACGCCGCCCAACAACTGGCAGGCGGCGTTCACCGGCGGCCCGGCGTGGACGTGGGACGAGGCCACAGGCCAGTGGTACCTCCACCTGTTCCTGCCCCAGCAACCCGACCTGAACTGGGAGAACCCCGCGGTCGTCGATGCCATGCACGGCGTCATGCGCTGGTGGCTCGACCGGGGTGTCGACGGGTTCCGGATCGACGTCATCCACGGCGTCGGCAAGGCCCCCGGCCTGCCCGACGACCCACCCGAGGCCGTCGGCACGCCCCACGCCGCGCTGAACGACACGCCCCGCAACCACGAGATCATCCGGGGCCTGCGCAAGGTGGCCGACAGCTACCCGGGCGACCGCCTGCTGCTGGGCGAGGTGTACCTGCTCGACACCGCCAAGGTCGCCACCTACTACGGCGACGGCGACGAGTTGCACCTGGCCTTCAACTTCCCGCCGCTCTACACGCCATGGGACGGGGCCAAGTGGCGTCGGCAGGTCGACCGGTCCATCGACCTCATCGACGACCGCGGCTACTGGACCACCTGGGTCCTGTCGAACCACGACAACATGCGGCACCGCACCCGCTACGGCGGCTCGGAGGACCGGGCCCGGGCGGCACTGTTCCTCCTCCTCGGCCTGCGGGGGTCGCCGGTGCTCTACCACGGCGAGGAGATCGGCCTGGAGGACGCCAGGATCCCGCCCGAGCGGGTCGTCGACCCCGGCGGGCGGGACGGGTGCCGGGCGCCGATCCCGTGGACCGGGGCGCCCGACCACGGCTGGGGCGTCACCGACCCCTGGCTGCCGTGGCCACCCGAGGCCGACACCCGCAACGTCGAGGCGCAGACCGACGACCCCGGCTCGATCCTCCACCTCTACCGGCGCCTCCTGGCCGCCCGGAAGGCGTCGCCGGCCCTGCAGCTGGGCGACTTCGCCTGGGTGCCGCCGGCAGGGGCGCCGGACGACGTCCTCGTGTGGGAGCGGGTGCGCGACGGCGAGCGCCGCGTGGTGGCCGTCAACATGGGCGCCGAGCCGGTCGCGCTCGACCTGACCGGCACCGTGGTCGTCGCCAGCGACGGCGCCGGCGAGGGCGGGCCCTTCGGCGGCACGCTGGCCGGCGACCACGCCGTCCTCCTGGAGGCGTAGGCGGGGCCGGCCGGACGGGACGCGCTCAGTCGGACGCGACGGGGACGTGCGAGCGGGCCTCGATGACCAACTGGCCGTCTCCGTCGAAGGCGAGCGCCGCCTCGCCGGCCAGCAGCCGCCGGACCGGGCCGCCGGCCACCCGCTCCCGCCA
>Ga0126307_10002114_pt1 | contig 13345 bp, 17 predicted proteins | sample Plot28_FD_89955 | JGI IMG/M metagenome (GOLD analysis project Ga0126307, IMG submission 89955) | Serpentine soil microbial communities from UC McLaughlin Reserve, CA, USA - Plot28 | ecosystem: Environmental > Terrestrial > Soil > Grasslands | place: USA: UC McLaughlin Reserve, Lake County...
GAGTTCGACGCTCGCGTGCGGATCGACACGCCGAACGAGTGGCAGTACTACCGCGGCGACGGCATCCTGCACTACGTGCTGCGCGGGCTGTTGGCCACGGGCTCGTAGGAAGCGCGGGCGCTCAATTCGGCCTGCGGCGTGCGGCGTGCGGCGGGCGCCGGGCTCCGCGGACGCGGCCCCGCCCCTCGAGGACGCGGCCTCGGGTGCGGCTCCGACTTGACATCTGATAGGTCAATCAATAAGGTGCTTCCCATGACGTCGACGAAGGACACCCGCCACGTCGTCCGCTCGAGCTCGGACGAGCGGCGCGAGCAGGTCCTGCAGGCCGCGGTGAAGGAGTTCGCGGCGCACGGGTTCCACGCGGCGTCCACGAGCGCGATAGCGAAGCGGGCCGGCATCTCGCAGCCGTATATTTACGCGCTCTTCCCGAACAAGCGGGAGCTCTTCCTGGCGGCTCACCGGCGCTGCATCGAGCGGATCCGGGCGGTGTTCCTCGAGGCGGCGAGCGGCAAGGCGACACCGGAGGAGCGCCTCACCGCTATGGGGCGTGCCTACATCGAGCTGCTCGACAACCGCGACGACATCCTCTTCCAGCTCCAGGCGCACGCAGCCGCCGGGGACGCGGAGCTGCGGGAGCCGGTGCGTGACGACTTCATGCGGCTCTACGACGACGTGCACCGGATGAGTGGGGCCGGGCCGGACGAGGTCGCCGCGTTCATGGCCAAGGGGATGCTGCTGAACGTGGTCGCCGCGCTCGACCTGCCGCGCGAGTACACGCCCGCCGCAGTGGAGTGACGCCTCTTTTTTTTCGCTATCAGATGATAGGTCAATCAATAAACACTGAGGACGCAATCATGAGGAAGGCAGGCAGCATCACGACTCTGGCGATCGTCTCGGTCGCGCTCTTCATGGTCACGCTCGACAACCTCGTCGTGACCAACGCGCTCGTGTCGATCCGTGAAGACCTGGGCGCGTCGCTCGAGGAGCTCGAGTGGACGGTCAACGCGTACACGCTCGCGTACGCCGTGTTCCTGCTGACGGGCGCGGCGCTCGGCGACCGCCTCGGGCGGAGGGCGCTGTTCGCCGTCGGGCTGGGCGTCTTCACCCTCGGCTCGGCGGGCGCGGCACTTGCGCCCACCACCGAGGCGCTGATCGCCACGCGCGCGCTGCAGGGGATCGGCGCGGCGGTCGTCACGCCGCTATCGCTCACGTTGCTGAACGACGCGTTCGCGCCCGAGAAGCGCGGCCTTGCGCTCGGGATCTGGTCGGGCGTGTCGGGGCTCGGCGTGGCGCTCGGGCCGGTGGTCGGCGGCGCCGTGGTCGAGGGCTTCTCGTGGCAGTGGATCTTCTGGCTCAACGTGCCCGTAGGGCTCGCGCTCGCGCCGGCCGCGCTGGCGCTCCTGCGCGAGAGCCATGGCCCGAGCCGCTCGCTGGACGTGCCCGGTGTCGCGCTTGCGAGCGCGGGGCTGCTCGGCGTCGTGTTCGGGATCGTGCGAGCGCAGGCGCTCGGCTGGACGAGCACGACGGTGGTCGCCTCGCTGGCGGGCGGCGCCGCGGTGCTGGCGGCGTTCGTCGCCTGGGAGCTGCGCTCGCCGGCGCCGATGCTGCCGATGCGGTTCTTCCGCAATCGCAGCTTCGCGGCCACGAACGGCGTGTCGCTCCTGATGTTCTTTGGCGCGTTTGGCTCGATCTTCCTGCTGGCGCAGTTCTTCCAGGTGGCGCAGGGCTACTCGCCGCTCGAGGCGGGGGTTCGAACCCTCCCGTGGACGGCGATGCCGATCTTCGTCGCGCCGGTGGCAGGGCTGCTGTCCGACCGGATCGGCAGCCGGCCGTTGATGGCGACCGGTCTCGCGCTCGAGGCGACCGCGCTCGCCTGGCTCGCGGTCGTCACCACGCCGGGCGTGGCGTACGGGCGGCTCGTCCCGGCGTTCGTGATGGCGGGCGCCGGCATGGCGCTGGTGTTCGCCCCCGCGGCGAACGCGGTGCTGAGCTCCGTCAGGCCCGTCGAGGCGGGCCAGGCGTCGGGCGCCACCAACACGATCCGCGAGATCGGCGGGGTGCTCGGCGTGGCGGTGCTGTCGACGGTCTTCACGGGCGCGGGCGGCTACGCCTCGCCGCAGAGCTTCGTCGACGGGCTGGTCCCCGCAGTGTGGGTCGGCTCGGCGGCGCTGGCGATCGCGGCGGCGGTGGCGCTGCTCGTGCCGGGCCGCGCCGCGCCAGCCCGCGAGCCGGCCGCGCTGCGACCGCCCGCGTACGAGGCGGCGGCCTGAGCCCGGAGCGGGTCTGAGCCCGAGAGGAGCCCGGAGGGGGTCTGACCCCCTCCCCCGGGGGATGGGGTCAGGGGATGGGGTCAGACCCCCTGGGCCGGCGGGTATCGTCGCGCCGATGTTCGACGTCCACGCCATCCGCGATCGCTTTCCGGGCCTCGCGAGTCGGGCCGTCTTCCTCGACGGGCCCGGTGGCTCGCAGGTGCCGGACACCGTCATCGAGGCCATGGGCGGCTACCTGCGCAACACGAACGCGAACCTGGGCGGGGCGTTCGCCACGAGCATGGCGTCCGACGAGCTGATCACGCGCGCCCGCGCGGACGCCGCCGACTTCACCGGCGGCCATCCGGACGGCATCGCGTTCGGCGCCAACATGACGACGCTCAACTTCCTGCTCGCCCACGCCGTGGCGCGGACACTCGAACCAGGCGACGAGATCGTGACGACGGCGCTCGACCACGACGCCAACATCGCGCCCTGGCTGCTCGTGGCGCGCGACCACGGCCTCAGCGTCCGCCAGGCGCCGCTCAGCACCGACGACATGACGCTCGACCACGGTGCGCTCGAGGACCTGATAGGCGAGCGGACCCGCGTCGTGGCGTTCACGCTCGCGTCGAACGCGGTCGGCTCGCTGACAGACCCGGCGCGCATAGCCGCCGCCGCGCACGCCGTGGGCGCGCTCGCCTGGGCCGACGGCGTGCACCTCGCGCCGCACCGCCGCCTCAAGGCGAGCGAGTGGGCGCTCGACGTGCTGCTCTGCTCGCCCTACAAGTTCTTCGGGCCGCACCTCGGCGTTGCGGCGATCGCGCCCGAGCTCGCGCGCAGCCTGCCGGCCGACCGCGTCCGGCCCGCCGCGGAGGAGCCGCCGGGTCACCGCTTCGAGACCGGCACCCAGTCGCACGAGGCGATCGCCGGCACGCTCGCGGCCATCGACTACCTGCGCTCGCTGGGCGACGGCGACCTCGGCACCGCCTTCGAGCGCGTCCGGGCCCACGAGGACCTTCTCTCGCGCCGCTTTCTCGCCGAGATATCCGAACGGCTCGAGCTCTATGGGATCCAGGGCGAGGAGGCACGCACGCCCACCTTCTGTTTCAACGTGCCCGGACACGCGCCGCGAGACGTCGCGACGGCGCTCGCGGACCGGGACATCTACGTCTGGGACGGCGACTACTACGCCCTCGAGCCGATGCGCGCGCTAGGCCTCGGCGACAGCGGCGGCGCGGTGCGCGCCGGCTTCCTGCACTACACGACCGAGGCGGAGGTCGACGGGCTGCTCGAGGCGCTGTCGGCGCTCGTCTGAGCGGCACGGCGCGCGATCGCGCGCAGCCATACGCGCCGGATCAGTGCGCTGCCCGGGTGGATGACGCGCCAGTAGCGCAGAAAGCTGCGCCGCGCGGCCTCGTCAGCGGCGAGTATGCGCGTCTCGGTGCTGAGCAGCGTCGCGCCCGGGCGAGGGTCGCGCTCGACGCGGAAGTTGAAAGCCGCCCTCGCGTATCCCGGCTCGGCGAACGACGCGAACTCCTCGGCGCTGACGCGCACGACGCCGCCCGTCGGCGTCCAGAAGCGGCCCACCACGCCGTACGCGACCTCGTCGGCCGCCTCGTCCAGCAGCACGAAGCCGGCGCGCTCGAAGCCCTCCAGGAGCGGGCGATCGAGTGACCGCGACAGCCTGCCGGTGCGAAGCGCCACCAAGACGACGGACAGCGGCACCTCGCGGGCTGTGAAGGCCCGCGCGGCCGCGAGCGTTGCGGCCGGAGACGCGATCACGCGCCGCTCGTGTCGCTCGCTCGCGTGGGAGTGGGGGAGATGGCTGTCGAGAATCATAGAATCTTGTTCTAGAATATCACTCTAGTGGCGTCACGCAACAACCGCAGACAGGAGATCCTCGACGCCGCGCTCGCCGCGTTCTCGGAGCGCGGGTTCGCCACGGCTACGATCGACGACGTCCGTAAAGGCTCCGGCGCAAGCATCGGCTCGATCTACCACCACTTCGGCGGCAAGGAGGACCTGGCCGACGCGCTCTACTTCGAGGCCCTGCGCGACTACCAGGCCGGCATCCACGAGACGCTCCGGCGCAACCGCGACGCCCGCCGCGGCGTACAGGGGCTCGTCCGCCACCACCTCCGCTGGGTCGCGACGCACCCCGACCTGGCGCGCTGGCTGATCGGCTGGCGCGGCGGCGGGGAGGCGGTCAAGGAGCTGAACCGCGACCTGATCAGAGCGATGAACGACTGGCTGCGCCCGCACGTCGATGCGGGACGCGTCCGCGAGCTGCCGCTCGACCTGACCTACGTGATCCTGATCGGCCCGGCACAGGAGTTCGCGCGCCAGTGGCTCGAGGGTCGGCTGCGCGCCTCGATGAAGGACGCCGAGCGCACTCTGCCCGCCGCGGCCTGGAGCGCGCTCGACGCGACGAGAGGAGACTGACGATGGCCCGTACGTACGCGGAAGCGGTGGCGGCGGCGAGGGACGCCGCCACCGAGTTGGTCCTCGTCGAGCGCCGCGACACGCACGCGCTCGTGACGATGAACGATCCCGACAAGCTCAATCCGCTGACCGCCGAGCTGACCGTGCGGCTGCGTGAGGCGCTCACCGAGCTGGCCGCCGACGAGTCGCTCCGCGCGATCATCCTCACTGGAGCGGATCCCGCCTTCTCGGCCGGTGGCGACCTGCGCCTGATGCGTGACACCGCCCAACCGATGTTCGACTCGGGCGGCGGCGCGCCTGAGCTGTGGCGCTGGATCCGCATGGAGTTCGGACAGATCGCGCGCCTGATCACGCGGACCGACAAGGCGTTCGTGGCGGCCGTGAACGGCGCCGCCGCCGGCGTCGGCCTCGCGTTCGCCCTGGCCTGCGATCTGATCCTCGTCTCGGATCGCGCGCGGCTCGTGCCGGCGTTTGGGCGAATCGGGCTGCTGCCCGAGGTCGGCACGAGCTGGCTGCTCACGCGCCGGCTCGGCTACCAGCGCACCTTCGAGCTGTTCGCCGGCGGCCGGCACCTGTCGGGAGGCGAGGCTGCCGAGATCGGGCTCGCCAACTCGGTGCATTCGCACGCCGAGCTGCTGCCGGCTGCGAGTGAGTGGTGCGAGCGGATCGAGGCGCTGCCGCAGCACGTGGCGACGATGATGAAGCCGCTGCTGCGCCACGCCGCCGACCTGACCTGGGAGCAGGCGATCGCGATGGAGGAGTTCGCCGAGCCCGGTTGCTTCACCACACCCGCCCACCGCGATGCGGTGGCGGCGCTCATCGCGCGCGGCTAGGCCTGCTCGCCGAGCCGCTCCTCGACCGCCCGGACCTTGTCGTCGAGCGTCTGGTCCGGGCGGTCGCGGCGCTCGTCGAGCTTCAGCACCGTGTAGACGCGCTGCACGCCCTGCTCGAACGGCACCGCGTGCAGCTCGCGGACGACCGCCAGGATGTCCTCGGTCGTGCCCTCGAGCGAGGTTCCCATCGCGTGCATCCGGTAGCGCACGCGGTCCTGGGCGGCGAGCCGCCGCTGGATCTCCGCGATGTACTCGCTGGCGCTCAGGCTCGGCCGGCCGAGGGCGAGCACGGTGAGGTCGGCGGTGGCCATCAGGCGCGCAGCGTACGCCCGAGCGACGCCTGACGGCGCAGGAGCGGCGCCGCCCGGTAGCGCTCCTCGCGGCGCTCCTGCCAGAGCCCGTCGATCACCGCGAGCACGTGCTCGAGCCCGATCACCTCGCTCCATGCCACCGGGCCGCGCGGGTGTGAGAGGCCGAGCGTCATGCCGGCGTCGACGTCGTCGGCGGCGCCGACTCCCTCGCCGATCGCGAACGCCGCCTCGTTCACGAGCTGGCAGACGATCCTGCCGAGCACGAGGCCGGGTGCGTCCTCGACCCATTCGCATGCGAACCCAAGCGACGCGAAGACGTGCTCGGCGGCCTCCGCGGCAAAGCGCGGGGTGGTGGGAAGGCGTGTCAGCTCCACGAGCCGCGCGGCGTCGAGGGGCGGAAGCAGGTGGAAGCCCACCGCGCCCGGCTCTCCACGCGCGGCCAGCGACGAGGACGCACAGAGCGTGATGAGGGGTGCGCCGCCGGGCGGTGCGGCCTGCGGCCGGACGGCCGCGTCGACGACGAGCTCTGCGGGCCCGCCCTCGCGCAGCTCGTGCCCGGCGGCGCGGGCGCGCTCGCGTAGCGCATCGGCGAGCGGGCCGTCGCCGACCAGGGCGAGTGCGACCGGCGCATCGGTGCCGGCGGCCGGCGGCCCCGGATCTCCGGGCCGGTGGCCCCCGTAGGCCGGGTACTCGTACCAGCCGCGACCGGTCTTGCGTCCGAGCCGGCCCGCCGCCACCATGCGCCCCTGGATCGGGCTCGGCTTCCAGCGCGGCTCCCCGAACGACAGCTCGTGAAACGACTTCGCCACCTCGAAGCCAACGTCGACGCCGACCAGGTCCATCAGCTCGAACGGCCCCATGCGGAAGCCGCCGCCGAGCCGGCATATGCGATCGATCTGCTCGTGGGTCGCCACGCGCTCGGACAGCAGCCGCAGCGCCTCCGCCCCGAACGGGCGGCCGCAGCGGTTCACGAGGAAGCCGGGCCCGTCGCTCGCGAGGATGACCTCCTTGCCCATCGCGTGCCCGGTCGCACGCGCGACAGCCAGCGCGCGTTCGCCGGTCTGGTCGGCGCGGATCACCTCCAGCAGCCGCATCAGCGGCGGCGGGTTGAAGAAGTGCATCCCGACCACGCGCTCGGGCCGCTCGGCGGCGCTCGCGAGCGAGGTGACCGGGATCGACGACGTGTTCGTGGCGAGCACGGCGTCCGCGGCGCACACGCCGGACAGGTCGGCGAACAGCGAGCGTTTCAAATCCGCACGCTCGGGCGCCGCCTCGATCACGAGCTCGCAGCCTGCCAGCGCGTCGAGCGACGACGCTTCCTCGAGCAGCGCGCTCGCGTCGGCGGCGACGCGGCCCTTCGCAACCCAGCGCTCGAGCCCCGCTCGAACGGCGCCGGCGCCGCGCTCGAGCGCCTCCGGCACCGGATCGTGCAGCAGCGTGCGCATGCCCGCGGCGCAGGCGAGCTGCGCGATCCCGGCGCCCATCGTCCCGGCGCCGACGACGCCGAGCACGCGAGGGAGATCCGCGCTCACCGCCCCCGGAACTCCGGCCTTCGCTTCTCCACGAACGCCGTCATGCCCTCGATGCGGTCCTCGGTTGCCATCGCGAGCTCGAAGAGCCGTCGCTCCTGCTCGAGTCCGGCGCTCAACGACGTCTCGTCGGCGGCCCGCACCGCCTGCTTCGCCATCCGCACCGCGAGAGGCGGGCGCCGCGCAACGACCTCCGCGAGCTCGAGCGCGGCGGCGAGCCAGTCGCCCGCGGGCGCCACGCGGTTGACGATCCCGAGTGCGTGCGCCTCGGATGCGTCGATCCGCCGCCCGGTGAGGACCAGCTCCATCGCCCGCTGCTTCCCGATGACCCGGGCGAGTCGCTGCGTGCCGCCGCCGCCGGGGATGATGCCGAGCGTGATCTCGGGCTGGCCGAACTCCGCGCTCTCCGAGGCCACGATCATGTCGCACGCGAGGGCGAGCTCACAGCCGCCGCCGAGCGCATAACCGGAGACGGCGGCGACCATCGGCGTGCGCACGGCGGCCAGCCGGGGCCAGAAGCGCGACGCCGGCGAGGTGAGCGCCTCGACGAACGTGCGGCTCGCCATCGACTTGATGTCGGCGCCCGCGGCGAACCACTCGTCGCCGCCCGCGATCACGATGCAGCGCACGCCCGGGTCGGAATCCCAGCGCTCGCAGAGCGCGGCCAGCTCCTCCATCAGCTCGGGGGAGAGTGCGTTGCGCGCGTCGGGGCGGTCGAGCCGGGCAAGCCCGACCGCGCCGCGCGTCTCCGCCGCGACCAGGCTCACGCCGGCACGAGCGCGTTGATGCCCGTGTAGGCGCGTCCGATTATGAGCTTCTGGATCTGGGAGGTGCCCTCGTACAGCGTCGTCACGCGCGCGTCGCGCAGGTAGCGCTCCACCGGGTGGTCGTCCACGTACCCGGATCCGCCGTGGACCTGGATGGCGCGGTCGGCGCAGGTCACCGCCGCCTCGGTGGCGTACAGCTTCGCCATGGACGTCTCGGTGGTGCTCGGGTTGCCCTGATCCTTGAGCCAGCCGGCGCGCCACACGAGCGCGCGCGCCGCCTCGGTCTGCACGACCATGTCCGCGATCATCTCCTGCACGAGCTGGAACGACGCGATCGGCCGGTCGAACTGCGTGCGCTCCTTCGAGTACGCGATCGACGCGTCCAGCGAGCCCTGGCAGATCCCCACACAGCCGGCGGCGACGCTGTAGCGGCCCGAGTCGAGCGCGGACATCGCGATCTTGAAGCCGTCGCCCACGTCGCCCATCAGCGCGGAGTCCGGCACCTCGACGCCGTCGAAGCCGAGCGACGCCGTGTCCGATCCCTTGAGACCCAGCTTGCCGTGGATCTCCTGGGACGAGAAGCCCTCAGAGTCCGTGGGCACGAGGAAGCAGGCGATCCCCTTGTGCTTCAGCGCCGGATCGGTCTGCGCGAAGACGAGCGCCAGCTTCGAGTAGTTGCCCAGCGAGATCCACATCTTGCCGCCGCTCAGGCGCCAGCCGCCGTCGATCTTCTCGGCGCGCGTCTTCAGGTTGGCGGCGTCCGAGCCGGTGTCGGGCTCCGTGAGGGCGAAGCAGCCGAGCGCCTCGCCCGAGCACAGCTGCGGCAGCCACTCGTGCTTCTGCTCCTCGCTTCCCCAGCGGGTGATCGACGAGCACACGAGCGACGTGACGACCGATACCACGGTGCGCATCGCCGAGCAGCCGCGGCCGATCTCCTCGACGATGAGGGCATAGGTGCGGTAGTCCACGCCGCGGCCGCCGTACTCCTCCGGCACGATCGCACCGAGGAAGCCCATGTCGGCGATCTTCCGGACCAGCTCGGTGTCGAAGTGCTCGTTGCGGTCGTTATCGCGCGCGCGCGGGACGATCTCCCGGTCGGTGAAGTCGCGCGCCGTCTCGCGGATGAGCCGCTGCTCGTCAGTGAGTTCGAAGTCGATCATCTGTTCCTGTTCTGCGGAATGCTTGCGGGGATGGGTGACTCTAAGGCTTCGTGGGAGCTGAACGAGGGCGACGAGATCGCGCCCGGACGCTCCGTTCTCAAGCTCCTCGGCGGTGGGAACCGCTACGAGGCGTACCTCGTCTGGGACGAGCGGCTGTTCGCGCCGATGGTGGCAAAGGTCGTGCGCCCCGACCAGGCCGAGGAGGAGTCGGCCCTGCGCGGCCTGAGTCGCGAGGCGGCGGCGCTCGAAACTCTCGCTCACCCGGTGATCCTGCGCGGCTTCGACGCCGTGCTGTCACCGCCCCACCCGCACGTGCTCGTCGAGCACCTCGAGGGCCCGACGCTGCGCCGGCTGCTTCGGCGCGCCGGCCCGCTGCCGGCCGAGCAGGTGCTTCCGCTGGCGCTCCACGTGGCGTCCGCCCTCCACTACATGGCTGGAGAGGGCTGGGTGCACCTCGACCTGAAGCCGGACAACATCGTGATGGGCATTCCGCCGCGCGTGATCGATCTGTCGCTGGCGCGCACGGTCGAGCGCGCGGAGAAGCTGCGCGAGCCGATCGGCACGAATGCGTACATGCCTCCGGAGCAGTGCGAGCCGAACGGGGATGTCGGCCCTCCGGCGGACGTATGGGGGCTCGGCGCCACGCTCTACCACGCCGTCGCGGGCCGGCGCCCGTTTCCGAAGCCGGCGATGCTCGACCGCGACGTCGACCCCGAGCTGCGCTTCCCGCAGCTCGTGGAGGAGCCGCTTCCGTGGCCGAGGCGCGTGCCGTCCGCCGTCGCGGAAGCGATCCTCGCCTGCCTCCGGAAGCGGCCGGCCGACCGCCCGACGGCCTCCGAGCTCGCGCTCAGGTTCCAGCCGCTCGTCGCCGCCTTGCCGGAGCGGCTGCGGCTGACCCGCAGCGGCCGCCGATAAGGCCGTGACTTGCTGATCTCGCGGGTGTTTAAGGGGTGTAGGAGCTGAACCCCGAGGAGGACCATTTCGATGAGTGAGCTGAATCATCCAGCGAGCATGTATCTGCGGATCGCCGAGGATCCCGAGGATCTGCTCGCCGAGCGCTCACGACTGCGCGCGCGCTGGCGCTCGTGACCGTCGTGGCGGTATTGGTGGTGAGCGTCCTGTCCGCCTCCGGGGTGCTCAACGGCGCCTGGGGACCGTGGAAGCTCGACGACGCGGTTGCACAGTCCGGTCCGCCCGAGGACGACGACGACAACTCGGGGCCCGGCGGCGGCGATGACGGCGACGGCGGCGACGACGACGACGACAGCACCGGTCGCGAGAGCGCCGGCAACACCGACGCGGGTGGCCAGGACACGGGCGTTTCGACGAAGGGGGAGACCGACCCGGGCGACGACACCGGGCGCAGCGAGGCGACCGAGGGCACCGGCGCCGAGACGAAGGGCAACACCGACGCCGGCGGCGAGGACACGGGCGTGTCGACGAAGGGCGAGACCGACCCGGGCGACGACACCGGACGCAGCGAGGCGACGGAGGGCACCGGCGCCGAGACGAAGGGCAACACGGACGCGGGTGGCCAGGACACGGGCGCGTCGACGGCCGGCGAAACGGACCCCGGCGATGGGACCGGGGCGACCGAGAAGCGCTAGCCGCCTGCGGCTCACGAGTGGCGTGGCCCTGCCGCCCCCCGGTTAGGCGGGGTCGCGTCCGGTCTTGTCCCGACGGCTCGCCCGAGCTCCCCCCGGGCCGGGCCAGGCAGGGGGTCGGGGCTGACCGGGAAGGCCAGGGGAGCCGCAGCGCATCTGGAGGGAACCGGCTGCGGCTCCTCAGGCCGGCGTGACGGCCGCCACCTGGGCGGGGTTCACGTACACCGGCTGGCCCTCGATGCCGCCGGGGTCCGAGTACCCCTCCTTGCGGGTGAGCTGCACGAGCCCCTCGGCGGCCGCGAAGGCGGCGGCCACGGCCTCGGGCTCCTCCTGCACGAGCAGGCTGGCGCCGCCGGTCAGGTCGATCTTCGCGGGCATGCTGGTCTCCTTCCTCAGGCGGCCGGGTTCTCGATCACGCAGGCGGCTCCCTGACCGACGCCGATGCACATCGTCGCGACTCCGTAGCGCCCCTCTCGGCGGCGAAGCTCGTGCGCGAGCGTGCCGATCAGCCGCGCGCCGGAGCAGCCGAGCGGGTGGCCGATCGCGATCGCGCCGCCGTTGACGTTCACGCGCTCATGGTCGAAGCCGAGCTCGCGCATCGACGCGAGCGCCTGCGCCGCGAACGCCTCGTTCAGCTCCACGAGGTCGACGTCCGCGACCGTCAGGCCGGCGCGGTCGAGCGCCCGTCTCGTGGCCGGCACCGGCCCGATGCCCATGTGCGCAGGGTCGACGCCAGCCGACGCGCTCGTGACCACCCGCGCGAGCGGCTCCTTGCCGAGCGAGCGCGCGTGCTCGTCGCTCATGAGCGTGAGGCACGCCGCGCCGTCGTTGATCTGCGACGAGTTGCCGGCCGTGACCGTCCCGCCCTCGCGGAAGACCGGCCGGAGCGCCGCCAGCCGCTCGAGCGTCGTGTCGGCGCGGGGGCCCTCGTCCGCGTAGACCCTGAGCGGATCGCCCTTCCGCTGCGGGACCTCCACGGTCACGATCTCGCCGTCGAAGCGGCCCGCCTCGGCGGCCGCCATGGCGCGCCGGTGCGAGGCGAGCGCAAACTGATCCTGGTCGTCGCGCGAGACGCCGTAGCGCTCGGCCACGTTCTCCGCGGTCTCGCCCATCGACTCGGTGGAATGGGCCATGCGTGGATTCACGAAGCGCCAGCCGATCGTGGTGTCCGCCATCTCGACGTTGCCGCGTGGATAGCCGCGCTCCGGTTTGAGCATCACGAACGGCGCCCGGGACATCGACTCCACGCCGCCCGCCAGCACCAGCTCCGCCTCGCCGAGGCGGATCTGGCGCGCGCCCTGCACGACCGCCTCGAGCCCCGAAGCGCACAGGCGGTTGACGGTCGCGCCGGGCACCTCGACCGGGAAGCCCGCGAGCAGCGCCGCCATGCGCGCGACGTTGCGGTTGTCCTCGCCCGCGCCGTTCGCGCAGCCCACGTAGACCTCGTCGATGCTGCCCGGATCCAGGCCGGCGCGCTCGACCGAGGCACGCAGGACGTGCGCCGCGAGGTCGTCGGGTCTCACCGCGGCGAGCACGCCCGAATGGCGGCCGATCGGGGTGCGCAGGGCGTCGACGATCACGGCCTCGGGCATGGGCCGGCAAGCGTACACTCGGCAGGTGGACGAGTTCACGGCCTTCGTCCTCATCGGGGGGATCGTCGTCGTCGGCATCCTGCTCGCTCTCGGCCGCTGGTATCCCGGCACGGGCGCGGAGCAGGTGGACTGGCGGCTCACGCGCTCGCCCGAGCTCGAGGCTGAGCTCGAGCTCGAGGACATCGACCAGATGCTCGAAGCGCAGAACGCGCGCCGCCGGGCGAGCGGGCGCCCCGAGCTGACCGAGGACGACGTGCGCGCGCGGGTGGCCGAGGACGAGCGCTGGCGCGCCGAGCTGCGCCGGCGCGCCGGGTCGGACGAGCCGCCGGGTGGCACGGCCGGCTGAGGCGTGGCCCGCGTCCTGATCGTCGGCTGCGGCTGCCGAGGCCGCAGCCTCGCGGGCGCGCTCGCGGCCGCCGGGCACACCGTGCGCGGGACGACTCGCGACCCGGCACGCGCGGCCCCGATCGAGGCGGCCGGGGCCGAGCCGGTGGTGGCGGACCCGGACCGCCTCGGCACGCTCATGGGAGCGCTGGCGGGCGTGTCCGTGGTCTGCTGGCTGCTGGGAAGCGCCGATGGCTCGGGCGCGCTCCACGGCGAGCGCCTCAGCGCGCTCACGGAGCGGCTCGTGGACACCCCGGTGCGCGGGCTCGTCTACGAGGCGGCCGGGACGGTCGATCGCGAGCTCCTTGCGGGCGGCGCCGCGATCGTGCGCCAGGCCTCACAGAGGTGGCACATCCCGGTGGAGGTGGTGAGCGAGGACCCCGCGAACCCGGGGCGGTGGACCGGCGCGATGGCTGCCGCGGTCGGCCGCCTGCTCGGTTGCTAGAGGTCCGCGCCGACGACGCCCGCCAC
>Ga0126307_10002115_pt1 | contig 13342 bp, 13 predicted proteins | sample Plot28_FD_89955 | JGI IMG/M metagenome (GOLD analysis project Ga0126307, IMG submission 89955) | Serpentine soil microbial communities from UC McLaughlin Reserve, CA, USA - Plot28 | ecosystem: Environmental > Terrestrial > Soil > Grasslands | place: USA: UC McLaughlin Reserve, Lake County...
CATACCACGTACGTCGCGAGGACCGGCGCGTCGACATGGACGAGGTCGCCTCACTCGCGGAGGAGCACAAGCCGAAGGTGATCGTGGCCGGCTGGTCCGCCTACCCGCGCCACCTTGACTTCGCCGCCTTCCGCGAGATCGCCGACTCCGTCGGAGCGAAGCTGATGGTCGACATGGCGCACTTCGCCGGGCTGGTCGCCGCGGGTGAGCACCCCAGCCCCGTCCCGCACGCCGACGTCGTCACGACCACGATCCACAAGACGCTCTGCGGCCCGCGCAGCGGGATGATCCTCTGCAAGGAGGAGCTCGCGGCCGACATCAACCGGGCGGTCTTTCCCGGCCAGCAGGGCGGACCGCTCATGCACATCGTCGCCGCGAAGGCCGTGGCTTTGAAGATCGCCCAGAGTGAACAGTTCGCGGAGCGCCAGCGCCAGACGATCGCGAACGCGCAGGCCTTCGCCGACGAGCTGATCGCCGGCGGCATTGACGTGCTCACCGGAGGTACCGACGTTCACCTGGTCCTGGTCGACCTCACCAACACCGGGCTCGACGGCAAGACGGCGGAGGACCGCCTCGAGGAGGTCGGGATCACGGTGAACCGCAACGCGATCCCGTTCGACGAGCGCCCGCCGATGAACCCGTCCGGCCTGCGGATCGGGACACCCGCGCTCACCACCCGCGGCCTCGTCGAGGATGACCTGCGCGAGATCGCCAGGGTGATCGTGGCGGCGCTCTCCGACGACTTCGAGTCGCAGAAGGACTCGCTCCTGGAGCGCTCGCGCGCCCTGATGGAGCGCTACCCGCTCTACCCCCAGCTCTCAGCCGCGACCGTTTGAGCTCCGCCCGGTGAGGATCTGGGCCGACATGAGCGGGCCTGCGCACGTACTCGTGCTGCGGCCGATCATCGAGCGTCTTCGCGCGCAGGGCCATGAGGTGCTGATCACCGCCCGCGTCTACACCCAGACGCTCGAGCTGCTCGACCTGCACGGGATGGACTACACGCTGATCGGAAAGCATGGCGGCGCCTCCCGCGCGCGCAAGCTGGTCCGGCTGATCCAGCGGACGGCCGGCATGCGCCGCTTCGGCAGGGGCAAGGGGTTCGACCTGGCGATCGCGCACGGCTCCAACGACATTGCGATCGCCTCGCGGATGCTCGGCATCCCCGAGGCGAACATGCACGACTACGAGTTCGCTGTAGCGCAGCACCACGTCGGCTGCCGGCTCGCGAAGCGGGTGATCTTCCCGGACTCGGTCCCCGCCGAGCGGCTGAAGCGGTTCGGCGTCACCCCCCAGAAGCTCTTCCAGTACCCCGGGATCAAGGAGGAGTACTACCTCTGCGACTTCGCGGTCGACCAGCAGGCGCTCGAGAGGCTCGGCGTCGACACAGGTCGCGTGGTCGTCGTCGTCCGCCCGCCGCCCGACGTTTCCCTCTACCACCGCCGCTCAAATCCGCTCTTTCCGCAGGTGCTCGCGCGAGTAGGCTCTGAGCCCGGAGTCCATGCGGTCGTGTTGCCTCGGACCGAGGAGCAGCGGACCTACGTCAAGGAGCTTGCCCTGCCGTCCCTGATCGTTCCGGATCACGCCGTGGAGGCGCAGAGTCTGGTGGCCCTCGCCGATCTGGTCGTCTCGGCGGGCGGGACCATGAACCGCGAGGCGGTCGCGCTCGGCACACCGGTCTACACCACCTACGGCGGACGCCTCGGCGGGGTCGACGAGGCCCTGATCCGATCCGGCCGCCTGCGGCCCCTGACCGATCCGCGCGCGCTCGAGCTCGAGAAGAAGAGGGGTCACGGGGAGCGGGTCCGCCGCGACCCCGAGCTGCTCGTCGACCTGATGCTCGGTGCGGCCGAGCCGGAGGCCTCCGCGTGAGCGCCCCTATACACACGCCGGCGCGGAGCGAGACCGTGGCCTCGGAGTCCGATCGCGGCCTCTCGCTCACCGAGCAGTACTCGGTGATGGCGTCGGAGGCGTTTGCCCCCCGCCGCGGCGACATCGCCCTTCGCGGCCTGGATCTGATCATCGCCGGCGCCGCCCTGCTCCTGCTCTCGCCACTGCTCGGCCTGCTCGCGCTTGCCACGCTGCTCACCTCGGGGACGCCGGTGCTCTATCGGGGGGAGCGGGTGGGACGGGCCGGCCGCGTCTTCACGATGTACAAGCTGAGGACGCTCAGACCGGGCGCGGAGGCCCGTCTCGGCAACCTCTACGGCGAGGAGCTCAGCCGGCGCACCGAGCAGGAGGTGACCCTGGTCGGGAAGGCCGCGCGGCTGACCCACATCGACGAGGTCCCGCAGCTCTACAACGTGCTCCGCGGAGACATGAGCATGGTCGGCCCGCGCCCGGTGCGGCCGGCGTTCTTCTACCGCCTCGTGGAGGAGGTCCCGCAGTACTGGCAGCGGCTGGTCGTCCGCCCGGGGGTGACTGGCTTCGCCCAGACCCGGATCACGCGCGAGGACTCCTGGGAGGACAAGCTGATCCATGACCTCGAGTACATCGCGGACCGCTCGATCCGTCTCTACCTGCGGGTGCTTGGGGCGACGATGGCCCGGATCATCCGGCTGACCCTCAGCGGCCGAAATCGCTAGCCGCACGGGTTCGTAGTCGCGAGGAGACAGATTTCACGGCTGTCTCATTCGGGTATAGGCTGCCGGTGATGGAGGAGCGGAGCGGGACGCTGCGCAGGGTTTTGGTCGCAATCGGTTTCGTCGCGGCGCTCGCGTGGCTGCTCGCCCCGGCCGCCCTCGCGGCGAAGAAGCCCAAGAAGCACGTCAGGGACACGACCACGTGGCTGTGCAAGCCGGGGATCCCCGACAACCCGTGTGAACCGGGATTCGACACCACCCTGATCTCGCCGACCGGACAGATCCTCGGGACCGAGACCGTCAAGCCCGACGAGAAGCGGAAGTTCGACTGCTTCTACGTCTATCCCACGGTCAGCGACGACAAGAGCGTCAACTCAGACCTCTCGATCGATCCCGAGGAGCGCTCGATCGCTCTCTATCAGGCGGCCCGCTACGGCCTGCACTGCCGCCTCTTCGCGCCGATGTACCGCCAGGTCACTTTGCAGGGGATTTTGGGCAGCGGCTCGATCCCGCCGGAGGCGCAGCAGCTCGCCTACGGCGACGTGCTCGCGGCGTGGAAGACCTATCTCCGCAAGTACAACGAGGGCCGCGGCGTCGTGCTGATCGGGCATTCGCAGGGCACGTTCGTGCTCCGCGAGCTGATCCATCAGGCGGTCGACCCGAAGAAGAAGGTCCGCAAGCGCCTCGTCTCGGCGATCCTGCTGGGCGGCAACGTGACCGTGCCCGAGGGAGGCACGGTCGGCGGTGACTTCAAGCGCATCCCGGCCTGTCGCAAGGCCAAGCAGTTCGGCTGCGTGGTGGCCTTCTCGACCTTCAACTCGCCGGTTCCGCCCGAGTCATTGTTCGGGCGCCCGAGCGGCTTCGCCCCCGAGGGCCTGCCGACGACCGGAGACGTGCTCTGCACCAACCCAGCGGCGCTTCGCGGCGGTGCGGCGCTCCTGACCTCGGTCCTCCCGACCCAACCGTTCGCGCCCGGGACCACGATCGGTTTGGCGACCCAGGCGGTCGGCCAGCCCACCCCGAGCGGGGCGACCACGCCGTGGTTCCAGGCCCAGGCCTACACCGGCGCCTGCGACCCGTCCAATGACGCGGATGTCCTCCAGATCGCGCCGGTCGGCGGCGCCCCGACGCTCCACCCGGTCCCCGATGCGACCTGGGGCCTCCACCTGGTCGACGCCAACATCGCGCTCGGCAACCTCACCGACGACACTGTCCGCCAGGCGAAGGCTTGGCAGCGGGCGAACAGCAAGCCAAAGAAGCACAAGAAGAAGCACTAGGCGAGCTCGCCCCTCCCGCGAGTGATCCCACCCTCGCTCTAGTCTTCCCCGCATGTGCGGGATATGCGGTCTCGTCAGCCTCGACGGGGCCACGGCCCCCGATCCCGCGGCCCTGGCCGCGATGAACGAGACGCTGGCCCATCGGGGCCCCGACTCGGACGGCAGCCTGATCGATGGCCCCTGCGGCCTCGCGATGCGGCGGCTCTCGATCATCGACCTCGCCGGCGGCGACCAGCCGATCGGCAACGAGGACGGCGGGATCCAGGTCATCCAGAACGGCGAGATCTACAACTACCGCGAGCTGATGGAGGGCCTCCGCGGCCGCGGGCACACCTTCTCCACCCACTGCGACACGGAGGTCCTCGTCCACCTGTATGAGGAGCGCGGCCCGGCATTCGTCGAGGACCTCCGCGGGATGTTCGCCATCGCGATCTGGGACGCTCGCCACGGCCGGCTCGTCCTGGCACGGGACCGCTTCGGGATCAAGCCGCTCTACTACCGCGTCGCCGGGGGGCAGCTCTCCTTCGCCTCGGAACTCAAGGCGCTGCTCCGCCAGCCCGGCTTCTCGCGAGAGATCGACCCGGCCGCGCTCGAGTCCTTCCTCGCCTTCAACTCCATCCCGGCGCCACTCACGATCTTCACCGAGGCCCGCAAGCTCCCTGCGGGGCACACGCTGGTGGCGGAGGGGGGAGAGGTCGAGCTCCACCGCTACGCGCGACCGACGCCGGTGCCGGCGGAACAGGTCCGGACGGAGGACGAGGGAGCGCTCGCCGAGGAGCTCCGCGGGCGGCTTCGCGACTCCGTCCGCGCGCATCTCGTCTCGGACGTGCCGGTCGGGGTGCTGCTCTCGGGAGGAATCGACTCCGCGACCCTGACCGCCCTCGCCGCGGCCGAGAGCGGCTACCGGGTGAGCACCTTCTCGATCGGTTTCGAGGAGCAGTCCTTCGACGAGATGGAGCTGGCGCGCCTGGTCGCCAAGCGCTACGACACGGACCACCGCGAGCTGGTCCTACGCCCCGACGCGGTCGACCTGCTGCCCCGCCTGGTCGAGGCCTTCGACGAGCCCTTCGGCGATTCCTCGGCTCTCCCCACGTATCTGGTCTCCCAGCTCGCCTCGGACACGGTCAAGGTCGTGCTCTCGGGGGAGGGAGGCGACGAGCTCTTCGGCGGCTACTACACGTACGTGGCCGACCGGCTCGCGCCGCGGGTCGGCCGGGCCGCGCCGCTGCTGCGCCCGCTCGTCGACCTGCTGCCGAGCTCCTCGCAGAAGGTGAGCTTCGACTACAGGGCGAAGCGCTTCGTCCGCGGCGCGCACCTGCCCCCGGTGGAGCGCCATCACGCCTGGAAGGAGATCTTCTCCGCCGACGCCCAGGATGAGCTGCTCAGCGCGCCGCGCACCTCAGACCCCGTCGACGTCTACCGCGCGCGCTACGTCGAGACCGAGGGAGCCCAGGAGCTGGCCCGCCTCCAGGACCTCGACCTCGGCATCTACCTGGTCGACGACCTGCTGGTGAAGACCGACCGGGCGAGCATGGCGCACTCGCTGGAGACCCGAGTGCCGTTCCTCGACCCGGTGGTCGCCGAGCTGGCGCTGGCGCTCGAGACCAAGCAGAAGGTCCGCGGGCTTTCGAAGAAGCGGCTGCTCCGGCGGGCGGCGGGACCGCTGATCCCGAAGGAGATACTCCGCGGGCGAAAGCAGGGGTTCTCCATCCCGGTCGCCGCCTGGCTGCGCGGAGACCTGGCCGGGTTCGCCCGCGACGTCCTCTCGCGGGAGACCATCGAACGGCAGGGCTACCTGGACCCGAGCGCCGTCACCCGCGTGCTGGAGGAGCACATCTCGGGCAAGGAGGACCTCAGCCGGCAGATCTGGGGGCTGCTCAACTTCACGCTCTGGTTCGACCGCTACGCGCGCGAGCCAGCCTCGGCGGAGGCATCGGTAGGAACCTGATGCCCGATACGCTCGACGCCCTCTTCGGCTTCATCTTCGCGGGCGCCGCGGTCTGGGCCCTGGTGCCGGCAACTGAGTCGCTTGCGGTCCGGATCGGCGCGATCGACTACCCCAACGAGCGCAGCCTGCACGAGGATCCGACGCCGAAACTCGGCGGAATCGCTGTGCTGGCCGCGGTGTTGATCGGCGCCACGATCTTCCTGCCCTGGGACCACGAGACCAGGGCGATCCTGGCGGGCGCGATCGTGATCACGGCGGTCGGCGTCGTCGACGACCTCGTCGACCTCCCGGCCGGCCTCAAGCTGCTCGGCCAGATCGCCGCGGCGATCATCCCGGTCGCCTCCGGGGTGACCGTCGACAGCTTCACTCTCCCGTTCCTCGGCCGGGTCGACCCGGGGTCAGTCCAGCTCTTCGACCCGCCCGGGATCGGCGCCATCGACCTCGGCCAGATGCTGACGGTCTTCGGGATCGTGGCCGTGGCCAACGTCATCAACCTGATCGACGGTGTCGACGGGCTGGCCGCCGGAGTCTGCCTGATCTCGGCCGGCGCCCTGGCAGTGATCGCGCTCTCGCTCGACCGCAATGCGGCCGGTGTTCTGGCGGCGGTCACCGCGGGCGCGTCACTCGGCTTCCTGCGCCACGGCTTCCCGCCCGCCTCGAGCTTCATGGGGGACACAGGCTCCAACCTCCTCGGCTACCTGATGGCGATGATCACCGTCCAGGGAGCGCTGAAGACCAACGCAGTCGTCGCCCTCTTCTTCCCGCTGGCGATCCTGGCCGTGCCGATCCTCGACACGGGGTTCGTCGTCGCCAAGCGGATCAAGTACCGCAGGCCGATCTACCGCGCCGACACCGAGCACTTCCACCACCGCATGGCCCGAATCGGCTTCAGCCAACGGCGCACGATCGCCTACCTCTACGGCTGGACCCTGATCCTCGCCGGCCTGGCGCTCGCTCTTCGCTTCGTCCCCTACACCGACAACCACGGGAACTTCGACCCGCTCTGGACGGCGGTGATGGCGGCCTGCCTGGTCGCCGCGGGCGTCGCCAGCTTCCGGCTGCTCGCCGCGCTCGAGATCCTCAAGCTGCTCAAGGTGCGCAACCGCCAGTGGCGGCGGCGGCTCGGCCTGGCCCAGATCCCGGAGGCGCCAGTCGAACCGCAGGTGGAGCAGGGCGTCCTGCGTGAGATCGAAACCGGAACCTTCTCGGTCATCGACCCGGAGACGGGCGAGTTCACGGCGGTGGATCCGGACACCGGAGAGATGGAGGCGGTTGAACCGGACGGCGGGGAGGAGGTCAGCCGACCGCCCGAGCAACCTGCTCGCGCCCCCGATACACGCGGCTCATGATCGTGCCCTGCCGCACGCCCAGGGCTCTCGCCGCCTCGGCGTAGCTGAGTCCGGCGACGTCGACGGCTGCGACCGCCTCCCGGTAGGGGCGTGGGAGTTCTGCCAGCGCATCGAGTACCTCACTGGCCTCCAGCGAGGACTCTGGATCGCCGTCGGAGGTCCGCGACGCAAGCTCGTCGGGCGACTGCTCGCCCGGGTCGGTCGACGCGCGTCGGGTGCGCTCGTCGCGGAGGTGGCTGTACCAGGTGTTTCTCAAGGCCTTGACCAGGTAGCCGAGGTCGTCGTCGCGTCGCAGGAACCGAGGGCGGGAAAGGACCTTGACGTAGGTCTCCTGGACCAGCTCCTCCGCGAGGTCGCGGGAGCCGCACATCGCGCACGCCGCCCGAAACAGCCTGTCGATGTGATCCCCGGCGGCCTCGGGATCCAGCCGGCGCACCTCCCTCTGGACGGCCAGCGCGGTCAGAACGGCACCGCCCCGTCGCCCTTCCAGGAGGCGAGCGCGAGCAGCTCGCGATCGCCGACATCGGAGGCGGAGAGCACGCAGGTCCGCCCGTCCCGCCACCAGGTGACCACCCGGCGACCGCGGTCGCTCAGGGAGTGCAGGTTGACGCCGTTGCGCCGTGTCGTGGTGGCGTCGCTGGGCGCGGCGATCCCGTCGCCGGAGACGATCGTGTAGGCGATTCGTTTCCCGTCGTGCTCGTAGAGCACGGTCCGGGTGTCGCGATCGCCCAGCCCGTCCGAGCGAATCCCGCTCTGGCGCCAGCCGAACTTCTCCGACCAGTTGGGGAAGGGGACGCCTTCGACGTCCGCGGCCAATAGCTTCGGATTCGAGGGATCGACCGCGACCGAGTCGGTGGAGGGGGGCCGGTCCGCGAGGCGCGCGGCCTCGACGACGGTCGGGCTTCCCGACCCGCTGGAAAGAACGAGAACCGCGGCGAGGATCGCCGCTGTGGCGCCACCCACCATCGCGCCGCCGAGGGCGAGGCGTCGGCGGACCGTGCGGCGGCGCGGCGCGGGATCCTCTGCGGCCAGCGGTGCCCGCAGGGATGCTGGGGCCTGCAAATCGAGTCCGCGAAGCGCCGCGGCACCGACCCGCTGGCGCTCGAGGGCGGCGCGCAGGGTGCGGGATGCCGCGAGACGGGCCTCGAGCTCCGCCCGCGCGTAGCCCTCGAGAGAGCCATCCGCCAGGGAGGCGAGTTCGCGTTGGGTCCGCTCGTCGAGGTCTCTGTGTGAAGGATCTCCGCTCATGCGTGCTCCACCCTCAAAGACGCGCGAACGGCCGATCTATTCCGATGGCCCATGGAATAAATACGGGCGATCCCCGTCCTTGGGTTTGCAATCGACCCAAGGAGCTCGACATGAGAACCAAGCACCTCAGTTCCGATCGCCTCAGGTGCCTCCGGCCCACCCCGGCGCTGATCGTCGCCTTCGTCGCGCTGTTCGCGGCGATGGGCGGAATCGGCTACGCGACCGCGAAGCTGAAGCCGAACAGCGTCAAGGCGAAGAACATCAGGACCGGCGCGGTGACCAGCGAGAAGCTGGCCAATGGCGCCGTGACGACGCCAAAGCTGTCGCCCGACGCCGTGGCGCCGAACGCGACGAACGCCGTCAACGCAATGAACGCGGCGAACGCCAACAAGCTCGGCGGCGTCGCCCCGGGCCACTGCCAGCTCGGCTGGCTGAAGGCCTCGGCAGTGATTGACACCGCGCTCCTGACGGATGCCAACCCGGACATGGACGTCTCCGGCTTCGACTGCGCAAGCGCGGCGGATGACGCAATCCACATCCATCGAGACGCAGTCGGTCGGTACACGGTCACCATCGCAGGGCTCGACTCGGGCACCTCGATGTCCGGAATCGCCGGTGGGGCCCCGAACCCGAACGCCATCTCGGCGGCCTCTCCGGTCGACGAGCAGGGCCAGACGGCCGTGAAGTCATGGGACAACGGCGTCGACCCGGCCACGGGCATCGCGCCGTTCAAGGACGGGAGAGTGATCACGCTGCTCGTGTTCTGACCGAGACTCGGTCCGGCCATCCTGGCGCCCTCGGGGCCAGGATGGCCGGACATCCTGGCGCCCTCGGGGCCAGGAAACGGACCCGCGGTCGCGCCCACCTCTCTCCGGGCGCGTCCATCCCAGGAGCGGCTGCCGGCCAAGCCGGCGGCCGCTCCGTCGTCGAAGTCCAGTCGCTAGCATTCGCCGCCCCTTCGGGCCGCTCCCGAAGGTGGACCCGGCGGCGGCAGGTTCGTCACCGGTTGTTGGCCGGCGATCGGCCGGCCGTTCATTTCGGTTGGGGGGCCCGGATTTCATGCTCTCGTTCTTCATCCAAAAAACAGTTGGGGTCAGCCGTTGTCGACTGTCGCCCTAGACGGACCAGGCGAGGCGACCGGGCGATCCCGGATGGCGAACGCGCTGCGCTACCTGGACCTGGGCCTGCTCGTGGTGGCCCTGCCCGTCTTCATCGCGGTCGACCTGCCAATGGCCGGCTACGTCGTCATCGCCTGCGTCTGGCTGCTCCAGCACGGGATTGAGCTCTGGGCCGAGCGCTCAGCCGCCCGCGCGATGGAGCGGGGCGACAGGCGCTCCGCCATGGGCTGGCTCGGTGCGACCACGCTGGCGCGAGTCTGGATCATCGCCCTCGCCGTCCTGCTGGTCGGGCTGATTTCGAGCAAGGACGCGGGCCTCGCGGCGGCCGTGCTTGCGGCGATCCTCTTCACCGTCCACTTCGGTGCCCGCCTGCTGATCCGCCTGATCGAGCCGGAGGAGAGCCGATGATGGCGACCTGGTCGACGAAGCAGAAGGTGCTCTTCGGCGCCGGGGTCTACTTCGCGATCACGATCGCGCTGTTGCTGATCTTCGGCAGCCAGGGCAAGAACGAGGAGTTCAAGCCCCAGGACGAGTTCAAGCTGCACGATTGGATCCCGCTCCACATAGGGGGCATCAACTTCTCGATCAACCGGGCCGTCCTCTACCTGGTCCTGGCGAGCGCGCTGACGATCTGGGTGATGACCTACATCGCCCGCCGCATGCAGATGAAGCCGAATCGGGTCCAGGCCGCGGTCGAGATCGCCTACGACCTGACCAAGAACAACATCACCGGCGGCAATCTGCCGAGCAAATACGCGACGAAGTGGTTCCCCTTCATCGCAACGCTCTTCTTCTTCATCGCCTTCTCCAACATCATCGGCTACCTGCCGCTGCCGACCAACAGCGCCGAGACCGTCGACATCTTCGGGCTGGCGATCCCGTCGTTCGCGATCTACGCCGCGACGGCGAACATCTCGTTCGCCCTGGTGCTGACGCTGGTCGTCTGGTTCAGCTACCACATCGAGGGCGTCAGGGCGAAGGGGTTGTTCGGCTACTTGAAGAGCTTCCTGCCCGCCGGCTTGGAGGACATGAACCCGATCGGCAAGGCGCTGATCTTCGGGATCGAGGTCCTGTCGCACTTCATGCGGCTCGTCTCCCTCTCCGTCCGGCTCTTCGCCAACATCCTCGCCGGGCACCTGCTGCTGCTCTTCATGGGGGGCGGACTCGCCGTACTGCTCGGCCTCGCGGCCCTCGGAGCCCTTACCTTCCCACTGGCTTTCGTTTTCTTCGTTCTTGAGGTCGGCCTGATCGCAACGCTGCAGGCGTTCATCTTCGCCACCCTCTCTGCCATCTACATCGGCGGCGCCGTCGCCGAAACTCACTAATCAAAGGAGCGCTGATTCATGGTTGACGTGTTGGTTCCCATCGCCCAGGCATCACAGGGCGTCACTGACACCGGGATCACCGACGCCGGCAAGGCCATCGCGCTCGGCGTCGGGGCGGGTCTCGGTTCGATCGGGGCAGGCATCGGCATCGGCATCATCTTCGGCAAGGAGATCGAGTCCGTCGCCCGCCAGCCCGAGATGAAGGACGACCTCCAGTCGATCCGCTGGCTGGGCTTCGCGCTGACCGAGGCGGTCGCCTTCTACACGTTCATCTTCGGCCTGATCGCCTTCTTCCTCTAGGCCGGCAGTGGATTTCGTCAATCAGATAAAGGTCCCACTGGCCGCGGAGGGCGACTCCGGCGGCAGCTTCCTGGTCTCGCCCAACCTCGGGCTGATGATCTGGACGCTGCTCGTCTTCGGGATCACGATGTATGTGCTCAGCAGGGTCGCCTTCCCGCGGATCCAGGAGGCGCTCGACAAGCGCGCCAACCAGATCCGCGACTCCATCGACGAGGCGGAGAAGACCCGCGAGGAGGCGAACTCGATCCTCGAGGAGTACCGCGGGCGCCTCAAGGAGGCCCGCGAGCAGGCAGACGAGATCATCGCCCGCGCCCGCAAGACCGCGGAGACGACGACCGCCGAGGCCACGGAGCAGGGTCGCGAGAAGCGCGAGGAGCTGCTGGCCGCCGCCCGCCGCGACATCGAGGCGGAGACGCGTCGCTCCCTCGAGCGCATCCGCAAGGAGGTCGCGGATCTCACCGTCCTGACGACCGAGAAGGTGACGCGGAAGACGCTCGACTCGGACGATCAGAAGCGCCTGATCCAGGAGGCCCTCGCCGAGGTCGACTTCTCCAGCCTGGGAGGGGACGGCTCGGGCGAGGTCACCGAGGGGGCTGCCAGCTAGTGGAGGAAATTGCCCGCGTATACGCCACCGCGCTCTTCGGAGCGGCGAGGGAACGGGGCAAGCTCGACGCGATCCGCGATCAGCTCGGGCAGTTCGTCGATGCCCTGAGGGAGAACAACGAGATGCAGCTCTTCCTCTTCAGCCCCTCCTTCTCCTCGGCGGAGAAGATCGAGGGGCTGAGGAAGGCGGTCTCGGATCCCGAGCCCGAGCTGGAGAACTTCCTGGAGCTCCTGCTCGAGAAGGGGCGTATGCCGGTGATCTACCGGATCCGCCGCCAGTTCGACGCGCTCTGGAACAAGGAGAACAAGCGGCTCGGCGTGACCGTGACGAGCGCGGTCGAGCTCGATCCCGAGATCGCGAAGCGGATCGGCGCCGAGATCGAGGAGCAAACCGGGAACACGGTCGAGCTCGAGAGCCGCGTCGACCCCGACATCCTGGGCGGGCTGGTGGTCCAGGTAGGCAACATGATCTTGGACACGAGCATCCGGAACAGGCTCGAGAAACTGCGAAAGAGCGTCGCTTCCGCGGCGTAATCCAAAGGAGTGACGTAGACACATGGAGATAAAGCCGGACGAGATCGCCAGCATCCTGCGTGAGCGGATCGAGGGCCTGGACACGGACTCCGCGGACCTCTCCGAGGTCGGCACCGTCCTCGAGATCGGCGACGGGATCGCCCGCATCCACGGGCTCGACAACTGCATGTCGCTCGAGATGCTCGAGCTCCCGCACGACGTCGTCGGCCTCGCCCTCAACCTCGAGGAGGACAACGTCGGCGCGGTGCTCTTCGGCCACTGGGACAAGGTCTCCGAGGACGACACCGTGAAGCGCACCGGCAAGCTGCTGGAGATCCCGGTGGGCGAGGAGCTCCTTGGCCGCCTGGTCGACCCGCTCGGACGCCCGCTGGACGACAAGGGCGACATAAACACCAGCGAGACGCGCTCCGCCGAGCACAAGGCGCCGGGCGTGGTTCACCGCCAGCCGGTGGTGGAGCCGATGCAGACCGGGCTCAAGGCGATCGACTCGATGATCCCGATCGGCCGCGGCCAACGCGAGCTGATCATCGGCGACCGCCAGACCGGCAAGACGGCGATCGCAATCGACGCGATCATCAACAACCGCGACTCCGACCTCGTCTGTATCTACGTGGCGATCGGCCAGAGGATGTCGACCGTGGTCCAGGTGATGGAGACCCTGGACGAACACGGCGCGATGGACAACACGATCATCGTGGCCGCGCCCGCTGACGAGGCCGCCCCGATCAAGTACATGGCCCCCTACGCGGGCTGCGCGATGGGCGAGCACTTCCTCTACCAGGGCAAGCACGCCCTCTGCATCTACGACGACCTCTCGAAGCACGCGGCCGCCTACCGCCAGATGTCGCTGCTCCTTCGACGCCCGCCGGGCCGGGAGGCCTACCCGGGGGACGTCTTCTACCTGCATTCGCGGCTGCTCGAGCGGGCGGTGAAGCTCTCCGATGAGCAGGGCGGCGGATCGCTGACCGCGCTGCCGGTGATCGAGACCCAGGCCGGCGACATCTCGGCCTACATCCCGACGAACGTCATCTCGATCACCGACGGGCAGATCTTCCTCGAGA
>Ga0126307_10002116_pt1 | contig 13342 bp, 10 predicted proteins | sample Plot28_FD_89955 | JGI IMG/M metagenome (GOLD analysis project Ga0126307, IMG submission 89955) | Serpentine soil microbial communities from UC McLaughlin Reserve, CA, USA - Plot28 | ecosystem: Environmental > Terrestrial > Soil > Grasslands | place: USA: UC McLaughlin Reserve, Lake County...
GATGATCGCCGCGTTCGCGGCGGTCCTGCTCGCCCTCTTCGTGCTGACGCAGCCGCAGGCGGTTCTGCTGCTGATGATCGTGGCGCTGCCCTGGGAGGGGCTGCTCGACTTTCCGACGGAAAAGATCACCGTCGTCAAACTGCTTGGCGTCCTTCTGCTGGTCTCGGTGACCCTGAACTCGATCAGCCAGGGGTCCCGCCTGCGCGCACCCCCCGCCGCCGTCGCGGCGGCGGCCTTCATCATCTCCGCCGCGATCTCCCTGATCGTCTCGCCTGATGCGTCGGCCGGCATCACCCAGCTGCTGCGCTACACGCTCCTAGCCGGGTTCTTCTTCATCGTGATCCAGTTGCTCGACGATAGCCCCCGCCTGTTTCGAGCCATTCGCCTGCTCACCCTCTCGGTCGGGATCGCGGCCGTCTATGGACTGGTCTCGTTCCTGAGCGGCGGCGCCCCGCGCGCCGGCGGGCCGATCACCGAGCCACTCGAATTCGGATACATGCTCGCCGTCCTGCTTCCCCTCTCCGTCTACCTGATCCTCGAGGACAAGAAGCTGCGCTGGCTCTGGCTCCCCTGCTTCGCGGCCATTCTGGCCGCGTCGCTGGCGACCCTCTCCAGAGGGGCCTTCGTCGGCCTCGTCGTGATGCTGCTGTGGGCGGTGCTCACCCGACGGATCAGACTCGGAGGACTGATCGCCTCAACCGTCACCCTCTTCGCCCTCGTCGCGGTCGGCTTTCAGCTCTTCGGGCCCGTGATCAACGAGCGGGTCAGCCAGAAGGAGCAGATCGCGGGCAAAAACACGCTGTCGCGCGAGGCCCTCTGGGCCGGTGCCATAGACATGTGGATGGACCGCCCGATCACCGGGGTGGGAACCGGGCGCTTCGGCGTGGAGAGCGTCGACTACGTCCGAGACAATCCGATTGTGATTGTCGACCCGCAGGCACACAACGCCTATCTCGAGATCCTCGCCGAGAGCGGTCCGTTCGCGCTGGCGGCGTTCCTGTTCTTCCTTGCCGCCTCCTGGCTGACGCTGGCGCGCGAGCGGGGCGCAGCCAGAGACGCTGGGAACCGGGGCGCGGATCGGCTTGCGAGTTCGCTCCAGGCGTCGCTCCTGGTCGCGGTCGTCGGCGCCCTCTTCCTCAGCGAGCAGGTCGCCAGCCCGATCTGGTTGATCTGCGCCCTGGCCGCCGTGTTCCCGTGGACCTTTGGGAGCGCGGCTCGATCAGCACGCACGGCTGCGTGAGGGTCCGGTTCGTCACATCGCTGGATCGCGGCGGGCCCATCGAGCATACGTTGGGTCTCGCGGCGGCGATGCACGACAGCGGTATCGACGTAGGCGCCGTCTGCGTCAGCGACGAAGTGGCAGACCGCTTTTGCGCGGCAGGGGCCGACGCTGCGGTGATCCCGCTGCGGAGCTGGCGCGACGCGCAGCGGGCCCGCGAGGCCTGGAGATACGTCCGCGGGGCTGACGTCGTCCACGGACAGGACCGGCGCAGCGGCCTCTGGGTGCGGCTGGGCCCTCGTCCCCGTCGGCGCGGGCTCCGGATCTACACGATGCATGGGCTCCCGGACGAGTACCTGCCCATCCCGGGCACCAGACACCGTCCCGGGGCACGCGCGACCATCGCCTACCGCGGCCTGGACGCGGGCCTCTGCCGGCGCGCCGATGCCGTGATCGTGCCGTCCGCCGCCTTCGCCGAGCTGATCGCCGCGCGCCTTGGATACCCACGGCGAAAGCTCGTTGTGATCCCACACGGCGTCTCTGTTCCCGCGGAGCGTGTGACGCCGGGCGCGATGGTGGGAACGATGGCCCTGCTCGAGCCCGTCAAGGGCCTCGACGTCCTGCTGCGTGCGGCCGCCCGGCTCGCTTCCGAGGACCCCGGGCTCCGCTTCGCGATCTTCGGTGATGGCCCGGAACGAGGGCGTCTCGAGTCCCTTGCCGCACAGCTGGGCATCGCCGACAGGGTGGACTTTCCCGGCTACGTCGCCAAAGCGGAGGCCCTGGGCCGCCTGGCGGTCTTCGTCGTGAGCTCGTACGTGGAAAGCGGTCCCCTGACCCTGCTCGAGGCCATGGCTGCGGGCGTTCCCGTGGTATCGACCAAGGTGGGGGCGGTCTCCGAGATCGTTACGCCGGGGACCGCTCAGCTCGTCCCGATCCAGGATGACGCCGCTCTCGCCGAGGCGATCGCCGGCCTGATTGCCGACCCCGCCCTCCGCAAGCGCCAGGCCCGGGCCGCCCGAGAGCGCGTTCTCGATCGATTCACGATGAAGGCCTGCGCGGAGGAGACGCTCGGTCTGTACGAGCGGCTGCTCGGAGAAACCTGATGCGAGTCCTGCTCACTGCAGCGACGATGGCGATGGGCGGCGCGGAACGCGTCGTCATCGAGCTCGCGACGGGCCTGACAGCCGGCGGCGATCAGGTTGCCGTCGCGGCGGACCACGGGCCACTCGATTCCGAACTCGATCAGATCGGCATCGCACGCTTCACCCAGCCTGGCTACGGCCGTTCCCCGATGTCCATCGCCCGGGGAGCCGCGGGAATTCGGCGCGCGATCCGCACGTTCCGGCCCGACCTGATCCACAGCCACAACGTGAAGTCGACCGGCCTGGCCGCCGCCGCTCGAGCATCGAGCAGGGCGCGTCCACCACTTCTGGCGACCTTCCATGGGGTGCGGCGGGGCGAGTATCGGCCGGCCGCGCTGATCCTGCGCGCCGCGGCAGTGGTCGTGTGCGTCTCAGATGACGTCGCGGACGGGCTGGCGCGATCCGGACTGCCGCGTTCCCGCCTGCGGGTGATTGCCAACGCTGTCCCCGCGCCGGAGCCGCTGGATGCGAGGCGCCGCGAAGCACTCGACGGGGAGCTCGGACTCGGCGGGCGGCCGGTGGTCTCGCTGGTCGGGCGGCTCGTTCGCCAGAAGGTGCCACGGCGGTTCCTGGAGGCCGCCGCTCTGATCGCCAGCGAGCTTCCCGAGTGCCGCTTTCTCGTCGTCGGCGACGGACCGCTCAGGCCGGACCTCGAGGCCGATGCTCGCAGGCTGAGCATCGATCAGGCGGTCCGGTTCACCGGGATCCGCCCTGACGCGCGAGACCTGATCTCGCGCTCCGACCTCATCGTCTTCTCCTCGGACTGGGAGGGCATGTCGCTGGTGGCCCTGGAGGCACTCGCCGCAGGCACGCCCGTTGTCGCGACGGCTGTCGAGGGCATGCAGGAGCTCCTTGGTGGAGGCGCGGGCGTCTTGGTCCAGCGCGACGCCGGTTCACTGGCGGCGGCGGTGATCGACCTGCTGGGCGACCCCCAGCGCAGGGCGGAGATGGGAAGGATCGGCCGCGAGCAGATCACCACGGACCATTCCCTCTCCGGCATGATCGACGCGTACCGGCGCCTGTATGGCGAACTGACGGCGCGTCCTGGGCCTACTTGAACGCCAAGAAGCCCGAGCCGGGCTTGACGAACTCGCCCAAGAAGCGAAGGGGCTTCCTGGTCCGGACCGCGCGCAGGGCGGAGCGCTGCCAGCCGTCGAGCTCCTCCTCCCGCATCAGGTCCCAGCGCTCCAGCACCTTCGAGTAGCCGATCTCCCGCAGATCGCGACGCACGCCCCACGGGGTGAACCAGTTGTACGCCGGCGTCGCAGTGCCTCCGATCCAAGAGGGCCGCTCGGCTGCGGCCCAGTCCATGATCCGCCGCTTGACGCCCTCGGGGTACCAGGCGAAGAGGGGGAACCACATGATCTCGTCCTGCCTGCGCGCCAGCTTCGTGGTCGTGTGGAAGTAAAAGGCGCCTTCCGGGCGCAGCACGCGATGCACCTCGCGAAAGACGGCGAGCGGATCGTTGACGTGCTCCAGGACCGAAATCGAGATCACGAGATCGAACGCATCGTCCGGATACGGCAAGCTCTCGCCGACGCCTTCCACGACGTCCATCTCCTCCCCCAGGTCGGAGGCGAGCTGGCGGCCGGTCTCGATCGCGGGTCGCCATGGCTCGACCCCGTGGGCATCATAGCCGGCCCGGTTCAGGGCGACCACGTAGATCCCCTGGGCCGAGCCCACCTCCAGCACCCGCGCGCCGGGCCGCACCAGGGCACAGTGCGGGGAGACGCGACCGATCACGTTCGCGATCGTCTCCTCGGCGCCGGGAAGCCGGCCCTTGACAGCCTGGAGATCACGCTGCTCGTCGGCCTGATGTCGCCTCATTCGCCGATAGCCTACCCCGCCGATGCCAGAGCATCGACAACCCTCCGATCGGATCGAGATCGGGCTCGACGTCACCTCCGCCGTCACGGGAAGGGCTGGTCTCAGACGATACGCGGAGGAGCTGTGGCGAGAGCTCGAGCTGCGAGACGACCTGCGCATTCGCGCCTTCGCGCTGGGTCGCGGCGCGAGGCGGGAGTTCGAGCATCCGGCCCGTCGGATGCAAATCCCCCTGCGCCTCGTAAGGCCGGCGTGGCGATACCTGCGCTGGCCTCGCGCTGAGACCTTCATCGGGCCGGTGCAGGTCGTCCACACCCTGGCGCTCACCGCCGTGCCCAGCCGCCTGCCGCGGATCGCCACCGTGCACGACGTCCTGCCGCTCACCAATCCGGATCTGTACCCGCCCGGCACCGACCGTGCCCAGCGCAAGGAGCTCGACACGGCCTCCGAGGCGGACGTGATCGTCGCGACCTGCGAGGCGACCGCCGACGAGATCGCGCGGGTCGCGCCGTTCCCGCGGGATCGAATCGTCGTCGCCCCTCTGGGCGTCACCCCCCTGCCGGCCCCAAGTGGAGCCTCAGCCCCGGACGGCCCGTATCTGCTGGCCGTCAGCTCGATGACCCCGAGGAAGGGGCTGGACGTGCTGGCCCGGGCCATCGCGCGCCTGGGCACGGATTGCCCCCGGGTGTTGGTCGCGGGGGGCGACTACTGGGGAGCCGACGAGCAGAGGCGAGCGATCGCCGAAGCCGACCGACACGGGAAGATCGAGCTGCTCGGCAGGGTGGAGGACGGGGCCCTGGGCTCGCTGTACGAGGGCGCCACCGCGGTCTGCTATCCGAGCCGCGCCGAGGGCTTCGGCCTGCCTTGCCTCGAGGCGATGGCCGCTGGTGCGCCCCTCATCGCCAGCGACCTGGCGTCGGTGCGCGAGGTGGTGGGTGACGCGGCAGAGCTCGTCCCGCCGGAGGATCCGGAGGCTCTGGCCGGTGCGATCGCGAAACTGCTCGCGGACGAGGATCTGCGGGAGTCCCTGGCGGATGCGGGGCGCCGCCGCGCATCCCAGTTCACCTGGCAGCGAACGGCCGAGGAGGTCGTGACGGCCTACCGAACCGCCCTGGCTCAGTGAGCTCACCGCTGAAGATGCTCGTCGCGCTGCCGGACGCTCCCCTGAGAGAGGGGCGTGCGGCCGGACGTTGCGCGCTGGCCATGCTCAGAGGGCTGCCGGCGCACGGCGTCGAGGCGCGGGCGCTGGCGGCTCGCGCCCAGTGGGGCATGACGGGTGACCCGCCGGCCGACGTCGACGTGGAGATGGTCGCGGTGCCTCCGGAGCCCCCGGGATGGCGCTCTCGGCTGAGTCGCCTTCGGCGTCCTGCCGGTGAGCTCGCACGAAGCGAATTCGGCGAGCGCGTGCGAGAGGAGGTCCACCAGATGGACGTCCTCCACCTCGAGGAGGTCGACACGGCATGGTGCAGCGAGAACGTTGCGGTGCCGGCAGGCCTTCGCCTGCATTACCTGGTGCGGAGGGACCGTGGTCTCGGTGCGCCCTGGCGGCGTGACTTCAGGCACGTGCTGGAGTTCGAGCTCGCCGAGCGCGTCGCCATCCGTCGCCACGGTCTGCTGATTGCGGCGTCCCCCCTGGTCGCGGACGAGCTTGCGGCCCGGGCCCCGAAGGCGCGCGTGGAGGTGGTGCCCTTCTGCCTCGACCCGGACGACTACCCGACCGCTCCGCTCGGCGGCCGACCGGCCGCGGGAATCATCGGCACGGCCACGTGGCCCCCCACGGCTTCCGCGATCGGCGCGCTGGTCAGGGACGTCTGGCCAGTGGTTCGCCCGCAAGTGCCCGAGGCTCGGCTGCTGGTGGCGGGAAGGGGCACCGCCTCGCTTGCCGGTCTCTCCGGCGAGCCGGGAGTCCAGGTCCTTGGCGAGGTTCCCTCGGGCGGTGAATTCCTCCGCGGGCTCTCGGTGCTCGTCTACCCGGTGGCGCGCGGCAGCGGCGTCAAGGTCAAGGTCCTGGAGTCGATCGCCAGCGGTGTCCCCGTGGTGACGACGCCCGCCGGTGCCGAGGGAATCGAGGCGGGCGACGGTGTCGTCGTCGCGACCGATCCTCAAGCCCTCGCATCGGCTGTCACCGCGCTGCTCAGCGACGAGGACGAGCGACGGCAGCGCGGCGAAGCCGCCCGAGCGGCCTTCCTCGCGCGTTACGCTCCGGTTCCCGCCACCGAGCCGCTGGCCGCCATCTACCGGGCAATCGCCGAGGCGTCCTGACCCCGTCCTCCGCGAACCGAGACCGCGCGTCTTCGTCCGGGTAATCTCCGAGGGCATGGAGGGCCCCAACCTCGGCATTGACGGGCGCCGGAAAGACCACAGGACGAAAGCACGCCGCCGGTGAGGCAGACCCTCCAGATGGCTGTGCGCGCGTCGGCGGGCTTGCAGCATCCGCGCGAACCGGTCGTCGCCGTGCTCGGGTATCACCGCATCTCCAACCACGAAGGGCACTTGTCCGTAAGTCCGGAGACGTTCGCGCAGCAGATGGAGGCGCTGGACCGGTTGCGCGACGAGTTGCCCGTGCTGGCGCTGAACGAGGCGCTCCAGCAGCTGGCCGACGGCACCGCACCGATGCAGTCCGTCGTCGTGACATTCGACGATGCATGGTCGGACACGCACGAGAACGCGCTGGACGTGCTCGTCGAGCACAGCATCCCCGCGACGCTTTATGTGCCCACGACCTTCCTCGGCCGGAAAGATTTCTTAACCCGCGTCCAACTGGTCGAAATCAAGCAAGCCGGCATCCAGATCGGGGCGCACACGCGCACCCATCGCGACCTGCGCGCCTGCTCTGACACCGAGCTCGACGACGAGATCGCGGGCAGCCGCAGCGACCTCGAGGACGTGCTGAACACGGAGGTCGACACGTTTGCCTACCCGAAGGGACTGCACGATCACCGAGTGGTCGATGCGGTCGCCCGGGCCGGCTTCCGCTCGGCGATCACCACACGCCGCGGCTGGCTGAGCGCCCGATCGGATCCACTCCGCATCCACCGCGGCGTCGTCGAGGACTTCTCCGTCAAAACCTTTCTAGCCGCGGCCCGCGGCGGCCTCAACATCCTTCGCGCACCTGATGCCGTCAGGGTGGCGCTGTTGCGCCTGTCTGGGCGCGACTCGGCGCGGACGCCGGTCTGACCGCCTCCGCGGCATCCCCGAGCGCCGCAAGCACCGTGTCGGCGAGCAGCGGGTCGACCGGCAGCACGTGGCTGGCCCACCAGCGTGCGACCTCCGGAGCCGGCGAGCGGTCTACGAACTCCGCCCCCGCATAGTCGTCGAGCGGCGGATCGAAGACGTAGTGAAGCGGGTGGCCCACCGCCTCGAGCGAAGCGCCCGCAGCCGCCCGGTCGTCGACCAGCAACGGCACTCGGAAGAGCGCCCGGGGCTCGCCCGCCTGCACTGCCGGGGCGGCCGCCGCGAGCTGCCGCAGCCTGCTTGTGCCCTCGATCCGCGCCGCCCGGTCGTCCTCCCGCGAGCGCAGCTGCTCCACTGTCCGAGCCAGGGCCTCCTCGCGCTGGGCGAGCCGGTAATCGTGCTTGTCCACCCGCACCCATGAGTCAAACGGGTCGATCGCCGGTGCGGCGACCATGGCCGAGCGCAGCTGCTTCGGCCGGAGCGGCATCCGGTACTCGCGTCTCTCTCCCCTGGTCAGCCTCCGTTTGGCGAACCTGAGCGGCGCCCGCAGCCCGATGCGATCGAGCGGCGGCAGGAGGCGAGGTCGCAGCGCGTCGGAGGTCCGCACCCGCAGGGGACGCTCCGAAACGAGCCGGTCGCGCAGGCGCATGACCTCGTCCCGGCGATCTCCGTCGGCGAGCGCGAGGACGCCGCCGACGCCGGCCGCGTGCTTGGAGAGGCTGAAGACGGAGGCCGCACCGAAAGAGCCGATCGGGCGCCCGGCCACCTCGGTGTGAAGCGCATGGGCGGCATCCTCGATCAGCACGGCGCCCAGCCGATCGCAGCGCTCGCACAGCTCGGGCATCCGGTCGGGCGACCCGTACAGATTGGTCGTCAGCACGCCGCGGACCGCCGCCCAGGTGCGGTCGGGGACCGCGTCCGGGTCGAGGTTCCCATCCTCGGGCGACAGCGGCGCCATCACCGGGCGCAGCCCCGCGGCCAGCACCGTGAAGAGGACGACGTCGTCGTCCACGGGAGACATGAGGATCCGATCACCGGGCGAGAGCCAGGTGACCAGCGCGATGTAGATCCCCAGCCGGCCCGACGGGACGTAGACGCACTCGCGTCCGGTGCGCTCGCGAAGGATTCGCTCGATGTCGATCTCGTGAGAGCGGCTCGCCGTCATCCGTGGCGCCCGCGGCGGCGGTGGTAGCGCGCTCGGGCACTCCTGAGAGCGCCGAGCACGGGCTCGGGCAGGGCGGACTTGACCGACTCGCGAGCCGACCTCCTGCCGACCTTCGCCAGCCAGGCAGCACGCCCCGCGGCGCCCGGCCGCGCGAACCGGACGTTCCGCACATAATGCTCCGAGGTGCCCCACCTGAGCTTGTGGTCCTCGACGCCGCCCATGAAGTCGTAGCTGCGGAGGCCCTGCTCGATAGCGGTGCGGAGCACGTGGCCGCGCAGCACCACGCCGAGGCCCCCGACGCCCCGCGGTGAGAACTCACTGTCATAACCCTCCTGCAGCGAGTGAAGAACCCCGTCGTAGGCGAACCCGTACTGCGACGCCCGGATCGCACCGTCCGCCTCCAGGTGCCAGAAGTGCAGCCGGCCCGAGCGCAGCAGCCGGCGAGAGACATCGAGGTAGAAGCGCCGCGTGGCTGGGTCGCCGAAGACGCCGGGACGCCCCGCCTCGATCCAGCGCCCCTGGTGGAGGCGGAACAGCACATCGAGGTGGGCCGGCAGGGCGTCCTCGGACTCCGTGCGGAAGAACCTGACCTCGCAGGAGCGGAGCAGCTTGTTGGTGCGCTGGCGGTAGCGCTGGCGGAACTTGGAGCTCAGCTCGGCGAGGTACTGCTCGAAGTCGCCGGGGAGCTCGATCGCGCTGCACGGATGCCGCTCCTCGTCCGTTCGCGGGGCTCCCGCGCCCAGAGCCAACTCAAGTTCCCTGCCCGCCGGGTCGCCTTCGCGCAGCCCGCTGAGCTCGGCGAGGTGCCAGGGTGGGCCCTCGGCGCGCAGCCACTCTGCCGCAGCCCGTGCGACCTCGGTCTCGCTGCCCGCCCGAGCCGCAAGGCCGAGGTACTCCGACCCGATCACCTGATCGCCGATCAAGCCCAGCCGGGTGGCCGGCACGCGGAGCTTCTGGAGGTAGAACGGCGCGATGCCGAGGGTGCGCCCATCGGCCACGTTGACGCGCAGAAGGCAGGGATCGAGCCCGGCACCGAAGCTTCCCCACCAGGCGCTGATCCAGTCGCGGGTCAGAAAGATGCTGGGCACCGCGGACTCGGCGACCACCTCATCCCAATCGATGATGCGCTCCCAGGCGTCCGGCGCAACCAATTCGATCGCGAGGGCCCCCCCTCCGCGCTGTGGGGTGTCCGCCACCGGAGTCACGGATCAACACTATTCCGGACGGGCTTTGCGAAGAACCCGATCTTCCCGACCGGGAGCGCCCGCCCAGCAAGCCTCCACCGGTTTCCTGGAGCCAGAGCCGGGGGCGAAGAGATTCCGCGCCTGCGGTGCCATCCCGCCGAGCCCCTCCGTCACGATCGCTGAATGGCCGGCCTCGCCCAGAAGCGGATCAGGCGGCCCGCTAGACCGCCTCCGACACCGCCGAGCGTTTCGTCCAGCCAGCTGGCGTCTCTCTCCTCGATGATGCTCAGCATCCCGCCCAGCAGGGCAAACAGCGCCACACCCACGACGGCGCCGCAGGCGACTCCCACGGCCCCTCCAAGCAGTACTACGCAGGCCCAGGCCGAGGCTCCTGTCAAGAGGGCGGCAAGGCTGATGCGGACGATGATCGCCGGATGCCAGTGAACATCTCCCACCGCGTCGCGGGTGACGATCACCACCCAGACGCCGACGGTGATCTGACCAGCCAGGTTCGCGAATGCGGCGCCGACCGAATCGAAGGCCGGGATCAGGAGGAAGTCGCAGCTGATGGTGACCGCCGACGCGACCATTCCGGCCACGAGCATCGGTCGCAAGCGACCGATGGCTCCAAGCAGCGCCGCGCTCATGTTCAGCATCGCGACCAGCGGCGTGATCGACAGGAGGATGACGAGTACCTCGCGGGCGTCAGCGTACCCGTGGCCATAGACGACGAGCACCAGCTCCGGTCCGAGCGCCAAGGACAACGCCGTCAGAGGCAAGGCCAGCAGCAGGATCAGCCGCACCGCCCGGCTGTAGCCGGAGCTGATCCGATCATGCTGGCCGGCGCCCCAGAGGGTCGCGACCGCGGGCAGCAACGCGGCGCTGAGCGCCTGGAAGAGCATCGCGAGCACGGCGGAGCCGGCGAAAGCGATCGAGTAGAAACCTACCTGCGCGTTCGTCGAGTAGTGCTCGAGAAAGAAGACCTCGGTGCGACGCCAGATGATGATGGTGAGGCCGATCGAGATCGTCATCAGGCCGGCATATCGGAGGGCCGCCCGCGTCAGCTCTGGATCGTGGTTGGCGACGGAGGCGAGCCTGCGTTCCGCTCCCCGCCCAAGCACCGACGTCCAGACGAGTGCACCAACCGCAACTACGGCCTCGACGGCAAACATGGCGACGATCCGCCCACCAGCGACAAGCACCACGACAGTGGCCACAGCGCCGAAACCCCCCGTAACCAGGCCGATCAGCGACGGTCGCCGCCAATCCTGCATCCCGAACAACAGCCCCCTCGGGGTGCCGGCAGCGATACCCGCCGCCGTGGCCACTCCAGCCAGGACCCATGCCTGTCCCGGCGTCGCCCCGGCGAGCCCCACGGAGGCGAGCACGGCGAAGCTGAAGACTGCGATGCCCAGTTGAAGCCGCCACGCCCAGGAGACGAGCCCGCGCCCGCTCGCGGGATCGTCTCGGCCGATCGCTTCCGCGACGTGTCGAGCGAGCGATTGAGGCACCCCGGCGGCCATCAGCATCAGCACCGACAGCTCGACGAAGGCGATGAAGCTTTGGCGCCCGAAGGTATCTGGGCCGAGGAACCGCGCAGCGGCGATGGAGATGACGAGCAGGTAGAGCTGCGGGACGGTTGCGTTGGCGAGGTTCCACATCCCTCCCCGAAGGACCCGCGCGCCCGTCGTCGCGCTGGCTGGTTCGCTCACCGCGCTACCGTAGCGTGGAGCGCAACAGCCAAAGCCCGGTGCGCCCGTCGTCGATCAGCTCGAAGTCGAGGGTCATCCATCCCGTGGTTCGGCACAGCTCGGCGAATCCCTCACGCGAGTAGTGCGATCGCCATCCGCGGCCTAGGCGCTCCGTCTCAGTGAGGCGATCGGGCGAATCCGAGATCACGTAGGTCGTAATCGCAAACCCGGCCACACGGCCTAGCCTGCGGAGGAAGGCCTCGACGTCCTCCAAGTACTCAAGCACCCCGAGGGTGAAGCCGAGGTCGAACGTCCGGTCAGGGAGCTCATGCTGGAGATCGAGCTTGATCGCAGTGGGGCTCTGCGGCTCGAGGTCGTAACCCTGATAGTTGAAGGGATCGGACAGACGGTCTGCGAGCACGTCCCGAAGGCGCTCGTTCCCGCAGCCGAAGTCGGCGATGCTCATCGTCCCGCCACGATCGCCGACGGGCCCCTCGCTCGCCCACATGTCTACCGCTCGCTCAGCCCTGCGCTGCCAGGAGGGATCGTCCTGATCCTGCAGGTTGAACCGCGCCCGCCGGCGGTAGGAGGGCCGGAGCCGTCCGGCGCGCACGCCGATCTCTCGCGCCGCGCGGCGCGGGAGATCCCTCATCTGACGCCGGCAGGCCTTGGCTCAGCGGCGCCGGCGACGACACCTCTGAGGCGGGCATAGGCCTCCCTGCCAAGGTCCCTCTGGCGCTCGGCCGAGGACAGCAGGGGCTGAGCCTGTTGCGGCGCTGTCTGCCAAGCCGAGTCGATCGCGGATCCCAGCCGTCTCGCCAGCTGGCTCTCCATCGTATTCACGACGGCGCAGCCGCCCTCGAACTGATCCGCGAGACCGCCGAACTTCCCCGCGTAATACCCGGACCCGACCAGACCCAATGCCGGGATCCCCTGAGCGAGGGCAAACACCGCGCCGTGGTAACTGCCGGTGATCACGACGCGACAGTCGGCGATGCGCGCGATCAGGCGCTCCGGGCTGGGGAGCGGCGCGATCTCAGAGGCGGGCCTGCCGAGGACCCTCGCGATCACCTCGGCGTCTCGCTCCCTGACGTGGCTCGACACCGGCACCGGGATAAGCTCCGCGCCGTGGCGATCCGCGGCATCGCTGAGCGCTGCCCCGATTGCCTCGAGCTCCACCTCGCTTATGCCCGAGTAGCGGGCGACCCGAATGCCCACCCCCAACCCGGCTCCGCTCGGCTTATGATCCGTCCCGGGAAAGGCGAGCTCGATTGCATCATCGCCCGTGGTCACCATGCGGTCTTCGCTGACCCCGAGCCGGTCCAGGATCGGCTTGCCAAACCGGCCCTCGCGCAGCCCGATCAGGCCGAGCCTCGGCAGCACCGCGCGCCCGACCGCCTCAAGCCCGCTGTCTGTGAGCGGTCCGACTCCCTGACCGAGCATCGCCGCCCCTGCGCCACGATCGAGTGCCATCTCGAGCAGCTCCAGCGTCGTGCAGGCCAGGCTCGCGTACGAGTCCGTGAGCAGTCCAGCCCCGCTGGCCACGACCAATTCAGCTGACGAGGCCCAGTCGAGGAACTGATGGAGCTCCCCGCTGTCCTTTCCGGTGAGGCGCCTGCGCATGCGGATCGTCGATCCGGCGACTCGTGGCCAGCGCCGGCGAAGGCGCTCCTCCCGCCTCCGGAGAGCGCGCGCGGCCGCGTCTGGCAGGCGGGAGTGGAGCCGGCTGCCGAAGTACGGTTCGCTGAACCAGAGCCTTCTACCCGCCGCCGGGATCGGGACGGCCCCCGGGGCAGCGACGGCCAATCGGCCCGGCGCGTCGGTGATCACGCCGATCGAGGCCTCCGGCCACAGTTCCGAGAGCCGGCGCACGGCGACGGTCATCATCGCGGTGTCCCCCACGTTGATCAGGCCATGCGCGCTCGGCTCGACGAGGATTTGCA
>Ga0126307_10002118_pt1 | contig 13335 bp, 7 predicted proteins | sample Plot28_FD_89955 | JGI IMG/M metagenome (GOLD analysis project Ga0126307, IMG submission 89955) | Serpentine soil microbial communities from UC McLaughlin Reserve, CA, USA - Plot28 | ecosystem: Environmental > Terrestrial > Soil > Grasslands | place: USA: UC McLaughlin Reserve, Lake County...
GCGACAGAGCATCGCGAAAGGCGAGGGCGAGGACGTCGGCGTGGGTGAGGTGATCGGCACCATAGACGAAGGCGCCATCTCTCAAGGTACGGAGCCCGAAGGACCAGTGGCCGAGCAGGTGCAAACCTCCGAGCCGAAGGTCGCTCCAGAGGCTCAGGAGACCGAAGCTGAACAAGAAGTTATCCGCGAGGTGTCCGACGGACACCGTGAGGAGGTGAGGGTTCGGGCCTCGCCCTCGGTCAGGAGGCTCGCCCGAGAGTACGGCATAGAGCTCGCTGAGATAGAGGGCTCAGGCTCCGGTGGGCGCATAACGAGGGAGGACGTGGAGCGCCTGATCCGCGAGCAATACCGTCCCGCCGTCCCAGAAGAGCGACAGCCCGCGCGGCCCGCTCCCGATGAGGACGGCCGCAAGCAAGAGAGCCCTGCCGTAGAGGAAGTTCCGGTGACCGAGGAGCGTCGCGAGGAGCGCGTCCGGATGTCGCGCCGGCGCCAGACCATAGCTCAGCGACTCGTCGAGGCCCAGCAAACCGCCGCGATGCTCACCACCTTCAACGAGGCGGACATGAGCGCTGTATTGGAGCTAAGGCGCCGCCGTAAGGACGCTTTTGAGGGGCGATACGGGGCTAGACTCGGCTTCATGTCCTTCTTCACCAAGGCGGCGATAGGGGCATTAAAGGCTTTCCCGAAGGTAAACGCCGAGCTCCAGGGCAACGAGCTCGTCCTCAAGCACTACTACGATATAGGTGTTGCGGTGAACACCGACGAGGGCCTCGTTGTTCCCGTGGTGCGAAACGCGGATCGTAAGAGCTTTGCGGAGATAGAGCGCGAGATCTCGTCGCTCGCCGAGAGGGCCCGTAAAGGTACCTTGGGTCTCGAAGACTTGCGCGGCGGTACCTTTACCATCACCAACGGCGGCATCTTCGGATCTCTAATCTCGACCCCGATCCTCAACGCCCCGCAAGTGGCTATCCTGGGGATGCACAAGATACAGGAGCGCCCGGTAGCGGTGAACGGTCAGGTTGAGATCCGGCCGATGATGTACCTCGCCCTCTCCTACGACCACCGCATCGTGGATGGCGCTGAGGCCGTAAGTTTGCTCGTGCGCATCAAAGAATTCATCGAGGATCCGGGGTCCTTGCTGCTAGAAGGCTGACGTCTCTACACTGGGCCGGGGAGGAACGGCCCGAAACCTTCCCTAGTCCTTCAAAAGCCAACATGCTTTTGACTGCAGCCGTCTACTATGCTGACTAACGCGGATGACAGGTTGTGCTACTCTCCAGTTAGCTTCTGTACAAGAGACTACTGACGCTAGAGCGTGGTCCCGAAGATCGAGGACGAGAATCAAAAGGTGCCCTCGATGATCTATGAGCTCTACCGCCCGGCGCGGGCAAGAGCAGCATTATCGCTAAACTTACAGGGCTTTACCGGCGGTTAGTTAGGCGGGCGGATCGCGATCCGCGCGTGCTAGAATGCCCGGCTATGCAGGGCGAAAGGCTAGGAGAAAACACTACTGCCGGGAAGATCGAAGGCTTGCGACGTCTCCGAGAGGCGGCAGCGCATCCGGCCTCCGAGCAGGCCGTTGCCCGACAGAAGGAGAAGGGCAAGCTCACGGCGCGCGAAAGGATCGAGCTACTTTTGGACCCCGGCACCTTCGTCGAGCTAGATCGCTATCGGGTGCACCGCTCGTACAACTTCGGAATGGAAAAGAGTAGGCCTTTAGGCGATGGGGTCGTGACGGGATATGGCGAGGTTGCGGGTCGTAAGGTTTGCGTGTTCTCGCAGGACTTCACGGTCTTTGGAGGTTCTCTGGGAGAAGTGTATGCGCAGAAGATCTGTAAGGTTATGGATCTTGCGCTCAGCACGGGTTGCCCGTTCGTCGGGATCAACGACTCCGGCGGGGCGCGTATTCAGGAGGGCGTGGTCTCTTTGGCCGGTTATGCGGAGATCTTTCATAGGAACGTACTTGCCTCCGGCGTTGTGCCCCAGATCAGCGTCATTATGGGTCCTTGCGCCGGCGGAGCCGTCTACTCCCCGGCGATCACCGACTTCATCTTCATGGTCGAGGAGACGAGCCACATGTTTATCACCGGTCCCGACGTTATAAAGAGCGTCACAGGCGAGGACGTTTCTTTTGAAGACCTAGGCGGTGCTGCCACCCACAACACGAGGAGTGGAGTCGCCCATTTCTCCGCCCCCGACGAGGAGACTTGCCTCGAAGATGTGCGGTTCTTGCTCTCTTTTCTACCAGAGAACAACCTGGAGAGCGCCCCATACTACAAGCCTGCAGACGATCCGAAGCGGATGGACGAGGAGCTTGCCTCTCTCGTCCCGGACTCACCCCAGCGCCCTTACGAGATGCGAAGGGTCATAGAGCTTGTAATGGACGACGGAGAGTTCTTCGAGGTACAGGAGGGTTGGGCGCAGAACCTGGTTGTAGGCTTCGCCCGCCTCGATGGGCACGCCGTCGGCATCGTTGGCAACCAACCTTCGGTGCTGGCCGGGACGCTTGACATGGACGCGAGCGTGAAGGGGGCGCGGTTCGTGAGGTTCTGCGACGCGTTCAACATCCCGCTTGTTACGTTCGTAGACGTGCCGGGGTTCCTGCCGGGGACCGATCAGGAGTGGGGTGGGATCATCCGCCACGGAGCGAAGCTTCTCTATGCCTTCTCCGAGGCGACGGTGCCGAAGATGACCATTATCACGCGCAAGGCTTACGGCGGAGCCTACGACGTCATGTGCTCCAAGCATATCGGGGCGGATGTTAATGTGGCGTGGCCGACGGGCGAGATAGCAGTGATGGGAGCCCCCGCGGCCGTAAACATCATCTTTCGGCGCCAGATCTCTGAGTCCGAAGATCCGGAGGCGAAGCGCGCCGAGCTCATCGCTGGCTATGAGGAGCAGTTCAACAACCCGATGGTCGCCGCCGAGATGGGTTACATAGACGACGTCATAGACCCGCGCGAGACGAGACCGTACCTTGTAAAAGCCCTTCAGATGGTTCGCACCAAGCGTCCCGATCGTCCGCCGCGCAAGCACGGAAACATTCCCCTTTGAGGATAGAACCCGATCCCAGCCCGGAGGAAGCCGCGGCGATCACAGCTGCGCTCGCGCCAAGGAGTAGCGAAGAGCCCCAGGAGACCGCCGGCCTCAAGCGAAGCCGGTGGAGGCTCGCAGGGTTGCTCGGGCACGCAGTGCCGCCTCAGATGAAGCTCGAAGGATCGCTCTGGTCTTACTCTAGCTGGGAGGGGATGCTCTAGGTGTTCGAGAAGGTTCTGGTAGCAAATCGTGGGGAGATAGCTGTCCGCATCATACGCGCCCTGCGGGAGATGGGCGTGAAGAGCGTTGCGGTGTATTCGGACGTGGACCGGGAGTCTTTTCATACAGGTCTCGCCGACGAGGCGTACCACGTAGGCGCGGCGCCTGCGACGGAGAGTTACCTAGACATTGAGAAGCTAATCGGGGTGGCTAAACGCGCGGGCGCCGAAGCAGTGCACCCAGGATATGGTTTTTTGGCCGAGAGCGCGCCTTTTGCCTGGGCGGTAGGGGAGGCCGGGCTGGCCTGGATCGGGCCGCACCCCAAGGCCATAGAGGCGATGGGGAGCAAGGTGGAGAGCCGACGCATCATGATAAAGGCGGGAGTGCCAACGATACCAGGCACGGAAGAGCCGATCGTGTCAGCGGAGGAGGTTCGCGTCTTTGCAGAGAAATACGGTTACCCGGTGGCGGTGAAGGCTTCGGCGGGCGGCGGCGGTAAGGGGTTCGCGGTTGCTGTGGATGGTTCGGATGCGGAAGGAGCTTTCGGGCGGGCGAGCCGGGAGGGGGAGGCATACTTCGGGAACGGAGCGGTGTACCTGGAGAAGTATCTACCAAACCCGCGACATATAGAGATACAGGTGGTACGCGACAAGCATGAGAATGCGGTGCACCTCGGCGAGCGAGACTGCTCGATCCAGCGCAGGCACCAGAAGCTCCTCGAGGAGTGCCCGAGCCCTGCGGTAGACCCCGCCATGCGCGAGGAGATGGGTGAAGCGGCGCTCCTTGCCGCCAAGGCGGTAGGCTACGATAACGTTGGAACTGTCGAGTTTTTGGTGCAGGACAACGAGTTCTACTTTCTGGAGATGAACACCCGGGTTCAGGTCGAGCACCCCGTCACCGAGGAAGTCACGGGCGTAGATATCGTGCAGACCAGCATCCGCATCGCCGCTGGGGAGAAGTTGCCGTACGCGCAGGAGGACATAGCCTGGCGGGGGCACGCGATCGAGGCGCGCATAAACGCCGAGGACCCGACAAGCGACTTCGTCCCGAGCCCCGGATTTGCCAGCGCCTACGAGGAGCCGGGAGGCCCGGGCGTCCGGGTGGACTCGGCTTTAAGAGGCCCGGGTATCGTGCCGGAGACTTACGACCCACTCTTTGCCAAGCTCATCGTACGGGGCGTAGACCGAGAGGACGCTCTCAGGCGCCTCAGACGGGCGCTCTTGGAGTTTAGGATCGAGGGCGTTACTACGACCCTACCCTTCTTCGAGGCCATACTAGAAGATGAGGACTTCGTGAAGGGTAGGTATACGACGAGGTTCGTAGCGGAGCGGCTCGGGGAGCTGAAGATTAAAGCACCCCCTATCGGTGAGTCCGGCGTGCCGCCGGAGAGAGACGTGCGGGAAGTCCAGGTCGAGGTCAACGGTAAGCTCTTCCAGGTGAAAGTGTATGCGGACGAGACCAGGCAGCAGGCAGCAGGAGCTCCTGCGCGGCGGCGTGAGAGGGAGTGGGGGTGGGGGTCGACCATCGCCGAGGGCACGATAACCGCGCCGATGCAGGGGACGATAGTGAAGGTATTCGTCGAGGAGGGGCAAAAGGTAGAGGTAGACGAGCCGGTGTGCTTGCTGGAGGCGATGAAGATGGAGAGCGAGATCCGGGCGAAAAAGGACGGCCACGTCGCGAAGGTCCTTATCGAGGCTGGCAAGGCTGTCCGCTCCGGCGATCCCCTCGTCGTCTTGGAGTAGTCTCTCTAGGACGGTCCTCATATGATCGAACGCGTAGCGGATTACGAGTGGCGCGGCGAAGGTGAGAGCGTTGAGATCCTGCTCTACACCCCCGACTCGGCTGTCGCCGATTGGGCCTTCGAAAGAAGCCTGCTCGCCGATCAACTTCCTGGGATCGTGAGCCCTATCTACGCTGCCGCCTCCGCGCGCGAAGCACGGAGTTTCGGTTGGGTTGCGGCCTCTCAAACGCACATCTCCCCGGAGCTTGTAAGCGCGCCCGAGTGGAACTTGCTGCTCGTTGCCGATATGCGGGTCGAGGATATAGGAGAGCCAGAGGAGGTTCCACGCCTTATCTCCCGCCACCTCTCCGAGGCCGCGTTGCCGGATATCGGTGAGGCGGGGGTGCGTAAAGTTGTAGAGTCCGGCCCTCTCTGGGCTGCCGAGGAAGGACTCCTCGAAGAGGAGGACCTCCCGCTCTTTACCCGGAAGACCGGCGACGCCGATACTTTGAGCCGGCGGGCTATAGCCGCGGGAGCCAGAGACTGGATGAGGCCAGGGCGGATCCGCGCTTTGCGGGTAGCGGAGACCCTGGACAGAGAGGGTGCGGAGGAGATAGGCCTGGACCCGGGAGCGTTCGCGCTCGTCGTTTCGGGAGGAGCCGAAGATCTGGGCCGTCTCGCTCTGGGCGGACACCGCGAGCGGATCCTCACGAGGGTTACGAGTGGAGATTTCGACGCGCCGCTCGGCCTCCCTGCGGCGCCGGTAGACACCGAAGAAGCCGTGGATCTGCTGACCACGACGGCGACCGCTACCAACTACGCCGCCGGGCGCGCGTCGCTCCTCTTATATGCCCTCCAGCGGGCGCTGAGGGATGATGGGACTCTACGCCCCCGGGCAGCCTGGACGATTGGGGGGCTAGAGGAGTGGAACGGCTTGTTGTTACACCGCAAAGACCTTGCGGCGGTTGGGGTCGGAGAGGCGGTTATCTCAGGGTCGACGGTCGCGGTGGGGACCGGTGGGATGCTAAGTAGCGCGCCGCCCTTCGAGGCTCCGGAGGAGGATGGACGATGGGCCTGGGAGGAGTCGGGCCTCCTTACGCGTCAGGCGTTTCTGGAGCCGTTAGGCGACCTCGCCTAACTCAACGTGTAGCAGGTTCGTCTACCGTAATAGACAGACATACCCGGTCCGGTGTTCACGCAGCCTTGTCTGATAGGTGCCTGGAGAGGGTAGAAGATAAAGGACCGACGAAAGGAGTAAACGTTAACCGGCGAAATTCTGGACAAATTATCTGATCCGATGATGAATGCTCTTGGTCTCGTTGCGCCCTGGCCTGGAACGAGGCCATCCAGCTGCTGTTCAGACAGCTTTTGGGTGAGTCGCGGGGGCGCTGACCACTAAGCTCCTTCTACGCCTTTATAGTTACGCGGTGATAGTTATCTTCGTGCCCATGCAGTGAGACAGACCACCGAGTGGGCGAAGAAGCCCGAAGAGGAACAGAATAAAGGCCTGATCGATCTCAGCCGCTCGGAGAATTCACGGCGGAAGGGGTGAGTCCTCTCCAAACGGTCTCTTATTTAAAGTCCTCCGGCGTGATCTGGTTCACCCAGTCCTTGAACTTGTCTACAACCTCTTCCTCAGGGGTGTCCTCCATCGCTTCCTCGAAGACCACGGCGGCCTCCTCGATAACTGTGTCAGCCGCGAAGATGGGGGCACCGGCGCGGACGGCGATGGCGATGGCGTCAGACGGTCTGGAGTCTACCTCCACGACGCGGCCGTCGATCTCCACCCGCAACGTGGCAAAAAAGGTCGAATCTCTGAGCTCGGTGACAGATACGCGTTCGAGGGAACCGCCGAGCTCGGTGACGAGGTTGACGGCGAGGTCGTGAGTGAGGGGACGAGAAAACTCCTGGTTCTGGAGCTTCATAAGAATGGAGCGGGCTTCGGGTTGGCCGATCCAGATTGGTAAATAGCGGTTCTCGTCCTCGACCTTGAGTATGACTATCGGGCTGGAGCTAAAGAGGTCTAGGTTGATCCCGTAGACAGACATCTGGGTGAAGCCGTTGGCGCTCACTTGCTATTTCACTCCTCTCGCGCTGCACAAAGGCGGGTTCTCTAGTTCCGCGGCAGATTCTCATATATTTGCCCCGATTCTACTTTGAGACACCCGGCGCTTCAATCTCTTTGTGAGAGATCTCTTGCCGGGGACCCTCGCGTGTTGTACATTACGCTGGCGATAAGCTCCGCTCCGTACGGCGAAATCCTCGAAGGGCCTGTAGCTCAGCAGGTTAGAGCGCTTCTCTGATAAGGAAGAGGTCCCTGGTTCGAGTCCAGGCAGGCCCACTCTCGTAAATACGCAATTTGCAGATAAAACGTAGAGCACTAGTATAGGCTCCGGACAAGCGCCGGGGCCTCTGTGCAGCAACCGTGCAGCAACGCGGCCGGAGCTACGAGAGCGCGGCTTCCATAGCCTTTACCGTCTGGTTAGGTGCCGAGGGTTATAGCTATGGTCGCGTGCCCCAGCATTTCAGAGACGACCTTAGGGTTCACGTTCATAAGCAGCAGTATGGTAGCGGCGGTGTGCCGCAACTGGTGAAACGTTATTGTCGGTAATCCCGCCCTCTGTAGGAGCGGCGTAAGGGACCGCTTGCGTAAGTTCGTGGGGTTGATGAGCGTTTCCTTGCCGGTGCAGAAGATCAGGCCGTTCTCCTGCCAGTTATCGCCGGCCTTATCTCTCTACTAGCTGCCGCGCCAGATGGTTCTGTAACGCCTTTGTAGCGTTCCTGGTGAGCTTGACAGTACGTCTCCCTAGAGGTTTTAGTGGGGCCTACGGTAAGCTTACCGCCGTCTCTTGTGAGCGTGCGGCGCACCTGAATCGTGCAGGCTTCAAGGTCTACGTCTTCCCAACGTAGCGCCAACAACTCCCCTTGCCGTAGACCCTCCCTCACCTCTCCCCTACCCGACACCAGGAAAACCCGCCAGGACAAGAAGTTCTGCGACGATGCCTGCCGCCAGAGGCACCACTACCACACCAAGACGAAGCCCAGACGCCAAGGAGAAAAGTCGCGGTAAGCCACTGCTCGAGTCTCATAGCAGCCGGCTTTGCATTGAAATTACTGGCTTTCCCCTTGGGCCCCCGTTATACCAACTGCAGCACCAAGCGAGCGGGCATGCATGCTCGAGGACGCGCTGCTATAGATATTAAGATGCTTGTATCGGTTCCCTGAAAGCTACCCAGCTAAGGAAGAGGTTTTCAGGGAAAAATTAGACGCCTTTAAGCTTCCTTTAAGGTTCGAGGCCTACCCTCTCTGGCACAGGATAGTCAGCCATAGAGGAGGTTCGTTGTGGGAAGAGTTAGAAACTTGGTCGGCACGCTGGCTGGCGCGCCCGAAAACCGAGGCTCGCTCGACTTAGTGGGAGCGGGGTTGATCCTCGCCTCCGGGTTGGTCCATCTGCTCTTAACTCGCGAACATTTTGAGGAAGCTACCTACCTGGGCCTGCTGTTCCTCGCCGACTTCGCGGGCGCGGCGGTGGCCGCCTTCGGCATCTACCGAGGATACCGGTGGGGCTGGGTGCTCGGAGCCCTGGTCGCCGCAGGCGCGTTTACGTTGTACGTTGTCTCCGGAACTGGCGCGCTCCCTGGCGCGGAAGGGCACGACGTTCTCGAGCCTCTGGGCCTCATCACCAAGGCGGTAGAGGCCCTTTTCCTGGGGCTCTGTGCGTTCAAGCTGGCAGGATTCGCGCGGTGGGCCCCGACAAGCAGCCTCGCGGCGGCGCTTATGGTAGTCGCACTGGGGGCAGCGCTTCTTGCTGCGGTACCCTCGCTGGCGGCAGGGGATAACGAGGCGTCCGCTACTAAAGGCCAAGATAAAGCTCAGAACAAGATGGCCGGCTGGTCGCATCGCTGGAAGGCAACCTCGCCCGGCATTCACCTGGGAGACCAGTACGACCTCCTCGTCTCGAACAAAAGCGACGAGGATCAAAGGGCCCAGATCCGTACAGTCATCATGGACCACGCCAACAAAACAAACACGCCCGTAATAGACGAGAAGCTGGAGCTTGAGCCAGGCGAGGAGCGCAAGTTGACGACGACCAATGAGTACGGCAGCGCCAACCACTTCAACACGATCATTGGGAGCGAAACCGAGGACCTTGGCTTGTCAGTGTCGGTTACTGATGATGAGGGGACGGAGATAGCCCGCTACAACGAGAGGGCGTTTCTGATCCAGGAGGGCAAGGGCAAGGCTAAAAGCAAGTCTAAGGACGATGGCCACAAGCACAACTGAGAGTGCGCAAAACGCGAGCAACCGGAGCAGAGGAAGCACGGTCTGTAGGTCGGACACTGCCTTAGTGGCAAGCGCTGCGCCTTGCACAGGGTAGAGGAGCCAAAGGCATCGGTAGAACCTTCGCAAACTTGTATATCACGGTGCTGGTGTTGGCTTTTGCGGCCCCTCTCGCCGCCGGATGCTCGGGGTCCGAGACCGCCCAGGAAGAAGAGGGGACGAAGGCCACCGCTGATAAGCCCAACATTATCTTCGTTCTCACCGACGACCTGGACTACGCCTCCGCTCAAAAGATGCCCGAGATCGGCTCCTTGTTGGTCGAAGAGGGCCTCTCCTTCGAGCAAGCTTTCGTGAGTCACCCAGTGTGCTGCCCCTCTAGGGCGACCATCCTCACCGGCCTCTACGACCACAACCACGAGGTATTGAGCAACATATTCCCCTCTGGAGGCTTCGAGAAGTTCGTCTCGGAGGGGCACGAGGAGAACTCCATCGCTGTCGGCTTGCAAGTGGAGGGCTACCGGACGGGCTTCTTCGGCAAGTACCTCAACCAGTACCCCGGCGACGACCCTACCCACGTGCCGCCCGGTTGGGACGAGTGGTACGGCAAGATCGAAGAGCAGAAACTCTACGACTACCAAATCAACGAGAACGGCGAGGTGGTCTCCTACGGGAACGAGACCGAAGACTTCTTCACCGACGTCCTCTCCGGGCAGGCCACCGACTTTGTTAGCAGAGCGGCGCCGGAGGACCGGCCCTTCTTCGCGTACGTGGCGCCTACGGCCCCCCACGGACCCGCCACCCCCGCCGCGCGCCACGAGGGGGCGTTCGCCGAGGAGGAGGTTCCCCGCCCTCCTTCCTTCGACGAGGAAGACGTCTCCGACAAGCCTTCCCCGGTTAGCGGCGCCGAGCGCATCTCGGAAGAGGAGACCTCTAACATAGACGACTATTACCGCCAGCGCCTGGAGTCGATGCTTGCCGTCGACGAGATGGTCGCCTCGCTCGTCGAGGAGCTCGAAGCCGCGGGCGAGCTCGATAACACCTACATATTCTTCACCTCCGACAACGGCTGGTTTGGGGGCGAGCACCGCATACGGTCCGGGAAGAACCGCGCCTACGAGGAGTCCGCCCGCGTGCCCCTCTTCGTGAGGGGGCCAGGGATACATGCTGGCACGAAGACGAAGAAGCTTGCCCTAAACACCGACTTTGCTCCCACCTTTGCCAGCCTAGCGGACGTCTCGTTCCCGGCCGACGGGCGCTCTCTGGCGCCGCTTTTGCGCGGCGAAGAGCCAGCGTCTTGGCGTTCGTCTGTCCTTCTGGAAAAGTTGCCCCAAGAAGACACCGGTGAGGAAGAGAAAGGCAAGGGCAAAGGCAAAGGTAAACAAGACAAGGCCGGGAGCGCTGGCGTGCCCAAGGCCGGGGCCGGCGGTCAGCTCGCCTTCGAGGCGGTGAGGACCGGGACCCACAAGTACGTCGAGTACGAGAATGGGGAGATAGAACTCTACGACCTGGTGAACGACCCCTACGAGCTACAGAGCTTGCACGAAAGCGCCGACCCCTCCCTCCTGGAGGACCTGAAAGCGAAGCTCGACGCCCTAAAGAGCTGCTCTGAGGAAGGGTGCCGGGAGGCCGAAGACGCCCCGTAGCGCCGGGTAGCAAGAGGGCTACGAAAAGAAGAGATCGATGTCGGAGATTACGAGCAAACGCGCCGAGACGGGAGGAGGTGGAGGATTTCCGAGGAGAAGGGCGCTCTTGGGTTTCCTGGCGTGCTTGATAGCCCTTTTAGCCGTCGGCTGCTCGGGGTCCGGGGCGAAGCCGGTGGTTGCCCAGCAAGAGGGGACGCAAGACCTCGCCGAGCAACCCAACATCCTCTTCGTCCTCGCCGACGACCTCGACCTCGACTCCGTCGAGGGGATGCCCAACATACGTTCTCTGGTAGCTGAAGGGGGCGCCACCTTCGAGAACGCCTTTATCAGTTACCCGGCATGCTGCCCCTCCAGGGCAACCATGCTCACCGGCGAGTACGCCCACAACCACAACGTCAGAGGCAACAAGAACCCAGCGGGGGGTTCGAGAAGTTCCGCGATGAGGGGAACGAGGAGGACACGATCGCCGTGGGCTTGCAAGAGGCCGGGTACCGAACCGCCCTCTTCGGCAAGTACCTCAACCATTACCCTGACAAGGGCGACCCGACCCATGTCCCACCCGGCTGGGACGAGTGGTACGCCAAGATAGGCTCCCACGAGTACTACGACTACGAGTTGAACGAAAACGGTGAGGAGGTCGCCTACGGGAACGAGGAGGATGACTACCTCACCGATGTCCTCGCCGGAAAAGCAACGGGCTTCGTCCGGCGTGCGACGGCCGAAGATCGGCCCTTCTTCGCCTACGTCGCCCCGATAGCGCCCCACAGCCCCTCGGCCCCCGCCGAGCGCCACAAGGGCGCCTTCGCTGGCGACCAAGCGCCCCGTCCGCCAGCCTTCGGCGAGGAGGATGTCTCCGACAAGCCGTCCTCGATCCAAGAGATAGGCTCTTTCACGGATAAGGACAACACCCAGATCGACGAGCACTACCGCCAGCGCCTAGAGTCGATGCTGGCCGTCGACGAGATGGTAGGCTCGCTCGTCGAGGAGATTGAAGCGGCGGGGGAGCTTGATAACACCTATATAGTCTTCACCTCAGATAACGGCTATCACCTCGGCCAGCATCGCATGAAGCGTGGCAAGAAGACCCCGTACGAGGAGGCAGCACACGTGCCGCTCTTCGTACGGGGTCCGGGGATACAGGCTGGCTCCACGGTGGAGGACCTAGTCCTCAACACCGACCTTGCGCCCACCTTCGCGGAGCTCGGGGGCGCGGAGCTCGGCGAGACAGATGGACGCTCCCTGGCGCCGCTGCTGCGCGGAGAGAACCCTGCGGACTGGCGCTCGTCGGTGTTGTTGGAGGCGTACCTCGACGGGAAGAACGCCCGAGAAGGAAGCGACGGGAAAGACGGCAGCCGCATGGACCAGACCGCGTTCCGGGCTATCAGGACCGCCACGCACAAATACATAGAGCACGGCAACGGGGAGAAGGAGCTCTACGACTTGGTGAACGACCCCTACGAGCTGGACGACCTCTACGAGAGCGCGGACCCCGCCCTGATCGAGGACCTGCGGATGAGGCTGGAGGCGCTGGGGGACTGCGAGGGCGACAGCTGCCAAAAGACCGAGGATGCTTCGTAGAGTCGCGAATCGCGCGTACGCACCAAGACGAAGGATAGAGGAGCGGGTGTCGAGACTCGCCGTTGGACAACCCGCGACAAGAAGGTGGCCTGGCGGGATTCGTGCGAGGGTGGTGCACCTCGGTCTCCTGGCGAGCATCCTGACAGTCCTCCTCGCCGCCGGCTGCTCGGGGTCCGAGGCGGCCCAGGAAGAAGAGGCGGGAGCTATCGTCGATCGACCCAACATAATCCTTGTCCTTACCGACGACTTGGACTTCGCCTCCGCTCAACAGATGCCCGGTATCGGCTCCTTATTGGTCGAAGAGGGCACCTCCTTTGAGAAGGCCTTCGTTAGCCACCCGATATGTTGCCCGTCTAGGGCAACCATCCTCACCGGTCTCTACGACCATAACCACGACATAAGGGCCAACGGGCCTCCGTCTGGGGGCTTCGAAAAGTTCATATCCGAGGGGCACGAGGAGGACTCGATCGCTGTAAGCCTGCAAGACGGAGGCTATCAGACCGCCTTCTTCGGCAAGTATTTAAACGGGTACCCTGGCGACGACCCAACCCACGTCCCACCGGGCTGGGACGAGTGGTACGGCAAGCTGGACCGGCAAGATCTATACGACTACAGTATCAACGAGAACGGGGAGGAGGTTTCCTACGGTAGCGGGCCAGAAGACTTCTATACCGATGTTCTTTCAAGGCAGGCCACAGACTTCGTAAGGCGAGTGGCGCTCGAGGATCAGCCCTTCTTCGCGTACGTTGCTCCCACCGCCCCCCACGCACCTGCCACCCCGGCCGAACGCCATCAGAACGCATTCGTCGAGAAGGAGGCTCCCCGCCCCCCATCCTTCGACGAGGAGGACGTCTCAGA
>Ga0126307_10002119_pt1 | contig 13334 bp, 11 predicted proteins | sample Plot28_FD_89955 | JGI IMG/M metagenome (GOLD analysis project Ga0126307, IMG submission 89955) | Serpentine soil microbial communities from UC McLaughlin Reserve, CA, USA - Plot28 | ecosystem: Environmental > Terrestrial > Soil > Grasslands | place: USA: UC McLaughlin Reserve, Lake County...
CCGAGCAGGACGAGGCGTCGTCGCGCGGCCAGATGTCGATGAGGATCGGCTCGCTCTCGCGGAGCTGACCGGCGCCGGCGTGGTGGCCGATCGCCGACTGCGGCCCGTGCGAGACGACGAAGTCGTCGCACGTGGCGCCGTGCTCGAGGAACGCGCGGCGGATGGCCGACTTCACGCGCTCGCTCGTGAGCGGCTCGCCGTCGACCTCGAGGCCGCTGCCGTTGGGGCGGGCCTGGCGGAGGAGGTCACGCGCGGCCGTCATGCCGGCCTCTGCGGCCGCCTGCGCCCGGCGAATGCCCTCCAGCTCGCCCTGCGCCTTCGCGCGCCTGCGGGCGTCGACCTGCTCCGGGTCGGGGCGGAGCTCGACGCCATCGGCGCGCAGCCGATCGGCGACGACGAGCGGGAACTCGCGGTCGACGACGGCGCTCTCCACGCCCATCGCCGCAACCGCGCGGCTGGCCAGCTCGAGATCGAGCTGGTCGCGGGAGATGTCGCCGTCGAGCAGCTCGTAGAAACCGACCTCGCGGTATTCGTGCAGGACGATGTCCGGTGCCGCCGCCCGCACCCGGTCGGCCTCGATCGGGCTCGCCACCACGTGCGTTCGCCCGTCGACGATCCCGAGGACGAACGGGTCCATGATCAGCAGCGGCAGCTCGTGGCGAAGCGCGGCGTTGCGCTCGGTGTCGCCGTAGAGGAGAAGCGCGGTCTCGGTCACCCGCGCGAGTCTAATCTGGCGCCGATGTCGATCCCGGTCACCGAGCGCTCGGCGCTCGAGCTGGCGGCGGCGATCCGGTCGCGCGAGGTCACGGCGCGCGAGGTCGTCGACGCCCACGTCGAGCTGATCGAGCGCGAGAACCCGCGCGTGAACGCGGTCGTCGCGACCCGCTTCGATGAGGCGCGAGCCGAGGCGGACGCCGCGGACGACCTCATCGCGACCCATGGGCCTCGCCGGAGCCTGCCTCCGCTGCTCGGCGTGCCGTGCACGATCAAGGAGTCGTTCGGGCTCGCGGGGATGCCCCAGACCTCCGGCTCGTTGGCGCGCTCGGGCGTGATCGCCGCTCGCTCGGCGACTGCGGTGAAGCGGCTCGTGGCCGCCGGCGCGATCCCGCTCGGGGTCACGAACACCTCCGAGCTCACTCTGTGGATCGAGTCGGAGAACCCGGTCTGGGGGCGGACCAGCAACGCCTACGACGCGCGGCGAACCGCGGGCGGGTCCTCGGGCGGCGAGGGCGCCGCGATCGGATCGGGCTTCTCCGCCGTTGGGCTCGGCACCGACATCGGTGGCTCGATCAGGTTGCCGGCGTTCTTCAACGGCGTCTTCGGCCACAAGCCGACCGGCCGGCTAGTCCCTCACACCGGCCACTACCCGTCGCCGAACGAGCGCGGCGCGGCGCTCCTCGGCTGCGGCCCGCTCGCCCGCAGCGCCGCGGACCTGATGCCGGTCCTGCGGGCGATCGCCGGCCCGGACGGCGAGGACGCGACGGTCCGCCCGATCGAACTCGGCGATCCGGTCGACGTCTCAATCGAAGGGCTGCGGGTCGTGATCTCCGAGGACGCGAGCCTGCTCCCGGTCTCGCTCGAGCTCCGAAACGCGCGGGTACGGGCGGCGCGTGCCCTCGCCGAGGCCGGAGCGGAGGTGGTCAAGGTGTCGCTTCCGGGCGTGAGGACGGTGATCGAGCCGTACCTGAACGCGATGCGCGAGTCCGGCGGGCTGCGCGAGCTCCTCACCGAGGGCGGCGCGGAGGTGCCGGGCTTCGCGCGACTGGTCGCCGACGCCGTCCGCGGCCGCAGCCGCTACAGCACGGCGATCCTCGTCACCCTCGCGGCGGAGAACGTCGCGGGCCGGCTGCCGGAGCGCCTCGAGCGCCGCGCCGCGGCGGCCGAGCGCGAGCTCGGCGAGCAGGTCGCGGAGGCGATCGGCGACGGCGTCCTCCTCCACCCGCCCTTCGCCCGCGTCGCGCCGAAGCACGGCCGCACGCTCGGCCGCCCCTGGATGCTCGCGCCGACGGCGCTGTTCAACCTGATCGGACTCCCGGTCACCCAGGTCCCGCTCGGCCTCGGCGAAGCCGGCCTACCGCTCGGCGTTCAGGTCGCCGCCGGCCGCGACCGCGACCACGTCTCGATCGCCGTCGCGATCGAACTCGAGCGTGCGTTCGGCGGCTGGATCCCGCCGCACAGGCGGGACGTTCAGCGCACCACCTGACACACGAAACCCGCGACGCTCACCGCGATGCCTGGGGTGAGGAACAAAACGTCCAATATGAGACGGAACGTTCCTCACCCCCGGCGCAACGTGGGATGGATCAGCGGATCGCCGCGATTGCGGCGCGTCAGCACGGTGTCATCAGCCTCCAGCAATTGCGCAGCCTCGGTCTCTCGGACTCGGCGGTGCGCAGCCGCGTGGAGCGCGGGCAGCTGATCCGGCTGCATCGCGGGGTTTACGCAGTCGGCCATGCGGTGCTGCGCGCGGAGGGCCACTGGCTGGCCGCGGTGCTCGCCTGCGGCTCCGGCGCTGCGCTCTCCCACCGCTCGTCGGCTGAACTCCAAGAGCTGGTCGACCGATGGGACGTTCCTTCATCGATGTGACCACGCCGCGACCCAGCCGCCATCGCGCGGGCATCCGGCTCCACCGTTCCTCCACCCTCACCCAGCTCGACCTCACCGTCGTCTCGGGCATCCCGTGCACCTCGGTATCCCGCACGCTTCTGGATCTCGCAGACTCTTCCAGCGTCCCGGTCCTCGAACGCATCCTCGCCCGCGCTGCCCGACTCGAGCTGCTCGACCGCCGCGTACTCGAGGACGTGATGCAGCGCGGCGAGGGCCGCGGCGGCATCGGTCGGCTAGGCGCTGCGCTCGAGCTCCTCGACCCGCTCGGCGCGATGACGCGCAGCGAGCTGGAGCGCCGCTTCCTCGGGCTCTGCCGGGCGGAGGGCCTCCCACCGCCGCTCGTCAACACGTGGATCGAGCTGCCGGGAGGAGGGATCGAGGTGGATTTCGCATGGCCGGACCGCAGCCTCGCCATCGAGACCGACGGGCGGGAGACGCACGCGACGGCGGCCGCTTTCGAGAGCGACCGCCGTCGCGATCAGAGGCTGACCGCCGCAGGCTGGAGGATCGTCCGCTTCACCTGGCGCCAGGTCGCTCGCGAGCCGGAGCTCGTTCGCGCGACCCTGCGCGCGCTGTTCGCGGAGCCCGCTACTGGACTGTGATGTCGCCCTCCATGCCGAGCTCCTTGTGGCCCGGGATCGCGCAGTACATCTCGTAGGTGCCGGGCTTCAGGTCCACCGTCAGCTGGCCCGAGTCGCCGGGCTGGAAGGTATCGCTGACCTGCTCGATCCCGTTGCCCTCGACCTCGAGGTTGTGGGGGCTGTCTCCGTTGTTGGAGATGTCGAAGGTGACGCTTCCGGCCTTCGTCGTCACGTCCGCAGGATCGATCTTGAAGTCGACCTCGCTGATGTCGACGGTCTCGCCGCCGCCGCTGGCACCGCCGGCGCTCCCGCCGCCGGTCGTCGCCTCGTCCTCCTCGGTCGTCGTCGTGGTGGGCGCCGCCGCGGTGGTGTCACCCTCGTCGTCGTCGCCACCGCACGCCGAGAGCGCGATCGGGATCGCGACGAGCAGTGCGGCGCAGGACAGAAGCAGGGACTTTCGGAGCACGGGTAGCCTCCTCTTGATCTCACGGTTGCCTTGTCTACGTCGATACGGGCGAGGGGGCCCGAGGGATTGGCGGCAATCCAAGCGATCGCCGCGTCCGTAGGACCGAACGGTGAAACGTTGATGTGGTCGGCTTCCGATGAGGCGCTCCTCGCGGGTCTCGCCGCGGGCGACTCGGCGGCCGCCACCGCTTTCGTGCGCCGCTTCCAGGCCCGTGTCTTCGGACTCGCGGTGACGATGGTCGGCAATCCTGCGGTCGCGGAGGAGATCGCGCAGGAGGCGTTCACCCGTGCGTGGCGCCACGCCGGCGCCTACGACGTCCGCCGCGGCCGGGTCGCCACCTGGCTGCTCTCGATCACCCGCAACCTCGCGATCGACCACCTGCGGGCGAAGCGCAGCGAGCCGATCGATCCGCAGACGCTGGGCGGCGTCGAGCGGGCGCTGTGGACGAAGTCGGGCCCCGAGCCGGACACCGGCGTCGGGGAGCTCCGCGAGGCGCTCGGCGAGCTGCCGGTCGAGCAGCGGCGGGCGCTCCTGCTCGCGGCCCTCGGCGGCTACACGGCGCGAGAGGTCGGGGCGATCGAGGAGGTGCCGCTGGGCACCGCGAAGACGCGGATCCGCACCGCGTTGCTGAAGGTGGCCGACGCGGCTCCGCACGACGACGGCCGGGGAGGGGCGCGATGAGCGAGCGGGACAGCGAGCACCTGGGCGAGCTCGCGGCGGAGGTCGCGCTCGGGATCGCCGACGGCGAGGAGCGCGCGCGGGCGCTCGAGCACGTCGCCGACTGCGCCCACTGCCGGGCACGGCTCGAGCGCCTGTCCGCGCTCGCCGACGAGCTCCTGCTGCTGTCGCCCACGGTCGAGCCGCCCGCCGGGTTCGAGGGTCGCGTCGTCTCTCGCGTTGCTCCGGCTTTGGCCCGGCGCCCGCTGTGGCGGCGGGCGGCGGTTCCGGTGGCCGCCGCCGTCGCCACCGCGGCGCTCGCCGCCGGCGCGGTCTGGCTCGCCCTCGGCAACGACCGGACGCTCGCGGATGAGTACCGCGAGACGCTGGCGGTCGCCGACGGCGAGTACTTCGAGGCACTGCCGATGGAGCTGCCCGACGGCGAGCGGGTCGGCTACGCGTACGGCTACCAGGGCCGAACCTCATGGGTGGTGGCGATCGTCTACGCCGGCGTCCCGGCGGGCGACTACCGGCTCGAGGCGATCACCGGCGACGGCCGCACGGTGCGGATTCGCGAGCTCTCGGTCCGCGGCGGGCACGGGAGCGCGGGCGGTGCCCTGCCGGTTCCCTACGACGACCTCGCCGCCCTGCGCCTCGTCGACCGAGGCGGGCGCGAGCTCGCCGAGGCCGAGCTCTAAACGCGCGCGGACCGGCGGTGCCAGAGAAGCGCGAGGTCGCGCCGCAACAACGCCATGGCAATCACGACCGCCACCAGGATCGTCCCGAGGCCGAGCAGCACGAAGTCCGCGCCGGAGCCGATCCGATCCACGAACCAGGCGAAGTTCATCCCGACGAATCCCGTGATCACGGTCAGCGGCAGGAAGATCGTGGCCACGACCGTGAGGCGCAGGGTGATCCCGTTCAGCCCCTGGTCGACCAACGAGGCGAGTGACTCGCCCGCGGCGTCGACGCCGCCCACGAGCCGCGCGAGCTGATCGTCGATTCGCCCGAAGTAGTCGCTCGAGCCCTCGAGGTTCCTGACGTGCGCGATGTCGCCCGCGACGCGCGCGAACAGCCCCTGCTGCCTACCGCCCACGCGGCGCAGCGTCGTGAGGCGCGCCCGTAGCACTGGAATGTTCTTCCGGTCGCTCGCCGGGTTGTAGTTGCCGTCGACGAGGCGGCTCTCCAGGTCCTCGATGTCCTCGCTGACGTTCGTCAGCGCGTCGAACAGGGTGCCCGTCATCTCCAGGAGCGCCGCGAACACGAGATACCGCTCGTCTCGCCCCGGGAGTGGCTCCTCGGCGTCGGCCTGGAGGCCGGCCGGCTCGCGGTGGACGGTCAGCAGATAGTCGCCGTGGACGAGGACCTGGACCTCGATCAGGTTGATCGCGTCGGGCCCGTCGGCGATCGGAGCGTCAGGCCGTGCCACGTAGTGGAATGCGAACACCACCTGGTCGGCGTCGGCCCGGTATTTCTGGCGCAGCGGCAGGTTGCCAAACCGAAAGAGCGCGTCGAGCGCGGCGTCGGGGATCCGCAGATCGCGTGCCAAGGCGTCTCGCGCCGCGGGCTCATCACCCACGGTCAGATCGAGCCAGAAATAGCGGCCCTCCTCGCGGAGCCCCTGCATCGCCTGCAGCTGCTCGGCATCCAGCGCGTCGAAGAGCCGGTTCCGCACTCGGCCTATTTCGCCGCCGCCGGTGCCGGCCCTGCGCCCGCAAGCGGTTAGGCAAGCGGGCCCAGGGGTAAGCCGAAGGCATGTCCACGGCATTGATAATCGTCATCGTCATCGCCGCGATCGTCATCATCGCCCTGATCGCCGCGCTCATTCGCAAGCGTGCCGCGGAGCGCGAGATCGAGCGCCGCAGGCTGGCGGGCGAGGCGAGCGCGCATCGCGAGCAGGCCGATTCGAACGTCGCGCGAGCGCGCGACCGCGGCCAGGTCGCCGAGCAGCATCGCCGGCAGGCGGCCGAGCACGCGAGCGTCGCCGACGAGCACGCGGCAGCGGCCGCCGAACACGCCGAGAAGGCGGTCGAGGTCGAGTCGGAGGTCGAGACCGCCGGTCGCGCTGCGGCGTTCCACGACGAGCAGGCCGCCGAGCGCGAAGAGAAGCTGAGCTGACGCAGCCGAAGCGCTAGCGCTAGGTTCGGGTCATGGACGTAGTCGTCGCCGGCGGTCATGGCAAGGTCGCGCGGCACCTGCTCGGACTCCTCGCACAACGCGGCGACCGTGGGCGCGGGCTGATCCGCAACCCGGACCACGCGGGCGACCTGACGGCCACGGGCGCGGAGCCGGTGGTGATCGACCTCGAGCGCGCCGACGCGCAGGAGCTCGCGGGCGCGATCGCGCGCGCCGACGCCGCCGTCTTCAGCGCCGGCGCGGGCGCCGGCAGCGGCCCGGAGCGCAAGCGAACGGTCGACCTCGGCGCCGCGGTGAAGCTGATCGAGGCCTGCCGGGTCGCCGGGATCCGCCGTTACGTGATGGTGAGCGCGATGGGCGTCGAGCTACCGGGGGCCTCGAGCGGGCCGATGAAGCCCTACATGGACGCCAAGCGCGAGGCCGACGAGGCGCTGCGCGACTCGGACCTCGAATACACGATCGTCCGCCCGGGGATGCTCACCGACGAACCGGGCACGGGCGAGATCGAGGTCGGCACGCCCCTCGAGCGCCGCGGCTCGGTGACCCGCGCCGATGTCGCCGCCACCCTGCTCGCCGTGCTCGACGAGCCGGGAACCGGAGGGATCACGTTCGACCTCCTCGGCGGCGAGACGCCGATCACCGAGGCGATCGCCGACCTGGTGCAGGCAGCCGGCGTTTGAGCGCAGCCGCCGCGGCGGTCCTCTCAGGCCGCGCCGCGAGCTCGGACGCCAGCCGGATCGGCGTCCTGTTCATGGTCGGCTCCGCGTGCTTCGCCGTTGCCTCGATCCCGGGCGCCACGTCGGGATCGCCGGAGGCGGTCGGGGTCGTCTACTTCGTCGGTTCGCTCTTCTTCACCACGGCGGCCTTCGAACAGATGCGGACCTCGCCCTCGAACCCGCGGGAAGCGGTCGCCGCGGTGATCCAGTTCGCCGGGACTTTGTTCTTCAACTGGAACACGTTTGGCGCCATGCGGGAGGCCTTCGGGGGCACCGACCGCGACCTGCTCGTGTGGACGCCGGACGCCATCGGCTCAATCTGCTTTCTCGTCTCGAGCCTGCTCGCGGCGCTCGCCGCACGCGCCGAAACTCACAACGCGCGACGGATCGCGGCACTCAATGTTTTCGGCTCCGTGGCCTTTGGGATTGCCGCGATCGCAGGTTTCACACTCCCCGACACCGACCAGCTCCTCGACGCGTCCCTGGCCTCGTCTGGGACGCTCGCCGGGGCGATCTGCTTCTTCACCGCCGCGTACTGGCTCATCCCCAGGCACCCGAAGCGCCGCTGACGCCGCTAAATCGGAGTCTGCGGCCCTATTTCTCCGCCGCCTGCCGTATTTTTCGGTAGGTGAGCGTGCGCGACGAGCCGACGCGAGCGCGCGCAGCCGGCCTCTACGACCCTCGCTACGAACACGATGGTTGTGGCGTCGCCTGCGTGGCCCGCCTAGACGGAGAACCACGGCACGAGGTCATCGACCTCGCGCTGACGGCCCTCGACGATCTCGAGCACCGCGGCGCCGCGGGCGCCGACCCGAGCACGGGCGACGGAGCGGGCGTGTTGATCCAGCTGCCCCGCCGCTTCCTGGTCGAGCGCGCACACGAGTTCGGCATCCCGACCGCGCGGCTTCCGGAGCCCGGTTGCGTCGCCGTCGCGAGCTGCTTTTTGTCGCCCAACCCAACGGAGTGGGTCGAGCAGGAGCGGCTGATCGAGCGCTGCGTGGTCGAGGCCGGGCAGCGCCCGCTCGGCTGGCGCGAGGTGCCGGTCGATCTGATGGCCGCCGGCGAGACGTCGCGCGAGGTGGCGCCGACGTGCCGCCAGCTCCTGGTCGAGGCGGGCGACGAAATCGCCGGCCAGGACGAGTTCGAGCGCCGGCTCTTCCTCGCCCGGCGGCTCGCCGAGCTCGAGGCCGGCACGACGCTCTCGATCCCGAGCTTCTCCTCGCGCACGCTCGTCTACAAGGGCATGCTGACCGCGCCGCAGCTCGGCCGCTTCTACGCGGACCTGCGCGACCCGGCACTCGAGAGCCCGATGGCGGTCGTCCACTCGCGGTTTTCGACCAACACCTTCCCCAGCTGGGAGCTCGCCCAGCCGCTGCGGATCCTCGCCCACAACGGTGAGATCAACACCGTCGACGGCAACGTCAACTGGATGCGCGCCCGCGAGGAGGCGCTCCGCTCGGAGCTCTTCGGAGAGGACCTGGCGCGCTGCCTGCCGCTGATCCCGGCGGGAAGCTCGGACTCCGCCGCATTCGATCGCGTGCTCGAGCTGCTGATGCTGTCGGGCCGGCCGCTCGCCCAGGCGATGATGATGATGATCCCGGCCGCCCACGCCGGGCGCGACGACATGCCTCCCGAGCTCGAGGGCTTCTACCGCTACTCGAGCTCGGTGATGGAGCCATGGGACGGCCCGGCGGCGATGATCTTCTCCGACGGGCGGCAGGTCGGCGCCTGTCTCGACCGCAACGGCCTCCGTCCCGGCCGCTGGGTGGCGACCGAGGACGGGATGGTGATCGTCGGCTCCGAGGCCGGCGTCCTGCCCGTCGACCCGGCGAGCGTCACCCGCCGCGGCCGGCTTCACCCCGGACGCCTGCTAATCATCGACCTCGAGCGCCACCTGCTTCAGGCCGACCGGGAGGCCGAGCTCGAAGTCGCGAGCGCGCGGCCGTACGGCAAGTGGTGCGCCGAGGCCGAGATCCGGCTCCCCGACCTCGTCGAGCGGCCCCCGGTGCGCCCGCACGAGCCGCTCTCAACCCGCCAGCTCGCCTTCGGCTTCTCACAGGAGGACCTGCGGGTGCTGATCGCGCCGGCCGCCGAGGCGGGGCTCGAGCCGACCGGATCGATGGGCAACGATCTCGCGCTCGCGGCGCTCTCGGAGCGCGAGCCGTCGCTCTTCTCCTACTTCAAGCAGCGCTTCGCGCAGGTCACGAACCCGCCGATCGACTCCGTGCGCGAGTCGATCGTGATGAGCCTCGAAGCCCGCTGCGGGGCCGAGGGCAATCTGCTCTCCGACGGGCCGGAGCACCCGCGCCAGCTCGTCCTCGACCACCCGGTGCTCACCAACGAGGAGCTCGAGCGGATCGCGCGGGCGTCGCACCCGGCCCTGAAGCCGACGACGATCGACGCCACGTGGCCGGTCTCGGCGGGCCAGGCGGGGCTCTCGGACACCCTCGAACGGATCTGCAACGAGGCCTCGGCGGCGATCACGGCGGAGAGCAACCTGATCATCATCAGCGACCGCGCCCTCTCCGCCGACCGCGTGCCGATCCCGTCGCTGCTCGCGCTCGGCACCATCCACCACCACCTCGTCCGGGCCGGCACGCGGCTTCAGACGAGCCTCATCGTCGAGTCGGGCGAGCCGCGCGAGGTCCACCACGTCGCGGCGCTGATCGGCTTTGGCGCGGCCGCCGTCAACCCGTACCTGCTCCTCGACTCGCTCACCGACCTCCACGGGCGCGCGGAGCTGCCCCCGGAGCTGACACTCGACGAGGCGCACGACAAGCTGATCGTGGCCTACCGCAAGGGCCTGCTGAAGGTGATCTCGAAGATGGGGATCGCGACGATCCAGTCCTACTGCGGAGCGCAGATCTTCGAGGCGGTGGGGCTCGACCGCGACCTCGTCGAGCGCTACTTCACCGGCACCCCGTCGGCCGTCGGCGGGGTCGGGCTCGGCGAGCTCGCCCGCGAGGCGCTCGAGCGCCACGCTCGCGCCTATCCGGAGCGCCACGCGCGGGCGCTCCCCGAGCACGTCGAGGATTCGCTTCTGCCCGCGGCCCATGCCCGCCTCCTGCCGCAGGGCGGCGTCTATCAGTGGCGGCGCGACGGAGAGCGCCACGCCTGGGATCCGGAGACGATCTCCTCGCTTCAGCGCGCCGTTCGCTCCCAGAACGGGGACGGACATTCCAGCTACGAGGAGTTCGCCCGCCGCGTCGACGAGGAGAACGGCGCGATGGCGATGCTGCGCGGCCTGCTCGACCTCGTCCCCGCCGGGGAGCCGATCCCGCTCGACGAGGTCGAGCCGACCGTCGAGATCCTGAAGCGGTTCACGACCGGCGGCATGAGCCTCGGGGCTCTGTCGCCGGAGGCGCACGAGACGCTCGCCGTGGCGATGAACCGGATCGGTGGCATGTCGAACTCCGGCGAGGGCGGCGAGGACATCCGCCGCTACACGCCGGACCCGAACGGCGACGAGCGCCGCTCGCGGATCAAGCAGGTCGCCTCGGGGCGGTTCGGCGTCACCGTCCATTACCTCTCCTCGGCGGACCAGATCCAGATCAAGATCTCCCAGGGCGCGAAGCCGGGCGAGGGCGGCCAGCTCCCTGGCCACAAGGTCGACCCCTACATCGCCCAGCTGCGCTTCGCGACGCCGAGCGTTGGCCTGATCTCGCCGCCGCCGCACCACGACATCTACTCGATCGAGGACCTCAAGCAGCTGATCTACGACCTCCGCGGCGCGAACCCGGACGCCACGGTCTCGGTGAAGCTCGCAGCAGAGGCGGGGGTCGGCACGGTCGCCGCCGGGGTCGCGAAGGCCGGGGCCGACCACGTCGTGATCGCCGGCCACGACGGCGGCACCGGCGCCTCGCCGCTCTCCTCCATCCAGCAGGCGGGCGTGCCGTGGGAGATCGGGCTCGCCGAGACGCAGCAGACGCTGCTTCAAAACGACCTGCGCTCGCGGATCGTCGTCCAGGTCGACGGCGGCATGCGCACGGGCCGCGACGTGATCGTCGGCGCCATGCTCGGCGCCGACGAGTTCGGCTTCTCGACCGCGCCCCTGATCGCGACCGGCTGCATCATGATGCGCGTCTGCCACCTGAACACCTGCCCGGTCGGGGTCGCGACCCAGGACCCGGAGCTCCGCCGCCGCTTCGCCGGGCGCCCCGAGCACGTCGTCAACTACCTGTACCTGGTCGCCGAGGACGTGCGGCGCCGGCTCGCGGAGCTCGGTATCAAGCGGCTCTCCGACGTGATCGGCCGGGTCGAGCTGCTCGCGCAGAAAGCCGACCCGACCGGCCATAAGCGCCGGCTGATCGACCTCTCGGACCTCCTCGCCTTCCCCGAGGCCGCGGATCCCGATTCGCCGCGCCATCGCACCCGCGGGCCCGAGCCGCCGGATCCGCACTTCGACGAGCGCGCGCTCCTCGCCGCGGCCGAGCCGGCGATCGCCGGCCAGGGACCGGTCCGCGTCGAGGCGAAGGTTGCGAACGTCGACCGCACAGTTGGTGCCCGCGTCTCTCACGCGCTGGTCGCCGCGCACGGGCCGCATGGGCTGGCCGACGATTCGATCGAGGTCAAGCTCATCGGCTCCGCCGGCCAGAGCTTCGGCGCCTGGTGCGCACCGGGCCTCACGCTCGAGCTCGAGGGCGAGGCCAACGACTACGTCGGCAAGGGCCTCTCCGGCGGCGTGCTCGCGATCTCTCCGCCGGTGCAGTCCAAGTTCGCGGCCGAGGAGAACGTGATCATCGGCAACGTCGCGCTCTATGGCGCGACCGGCGGGCGCGCCTTCGTTCGCGGCGTCGCCGGCGAGCGCTTCGCCGTCCGCAACTCTGGCGCGCTCGCGGTGGTCGAGGGGGTCGGCGACCACGGCTGCGAGTACATGACCGGCGGCCGCGCGGTGATCCTCGGCCCGGTCGGCCACAACTTCGCCGCCGGGATGAGCGGCGGCATCGCCTGGGTCTATGACCCGGAGGGGCACCTTCCGGTGCGCGCCAACACCGAGCTGGTCGACCTCGAGCCGGTCGCGGACGCCGACGACCTCGCCGAGCTCGAGGCGCTCGTCACGGAGCACCTGGTGCGCACCGGCTCGCCTGTTGCCGAGCGGCTGCTCGACGATTGGCAGGCCACCCTGTCCCGCTTCCACCGCGTGATCCCGCGCGAGTACGCGCGCGCCCTCGCAAAGCGGGAAGAGGTCGGCGGGCCGAAGACGGCCGAGTTCAGGACGTTCGCGGCGTGAGCAGAAACCCGAGAGCGTTCATGGAGATCCGCCGGGTCCCGATGCCCGAGCGCGACCCCGCCGAGCGGGTTCGCGACTACTCGGAGATCTACGGGGTTTTGCCCGAGGACGAGCTCCGCCTTCAGGGCGCCCGCTGCATGGACTGCGGCGTCCCCTTCTGCAACAACGGCTGCCCGCTCGGCAACCTGATCCCGGACTGGAACGACCTCGTCCGGCGCGGGGACTGGCAGGAGGCGCTCGACCAGCTCCACGCGACCAACAACTTCCCGGAGTTCACCGGCCTCGTCTGTCCGGCGCCTTGCGAGTCGGCGTGCGTGCTCGACATCGACGACGACCCGGTGATGATCAAGCAGATCGAGTACGCGATCGTCCACCGTGGCTGGGAGGAGGGCTGGATCGCCCCGCGGCCGCCGGAGCGGCGGACCGCTCAGAGCGTCGCCGTGATCGGCTCCGGCCCCGCCGGGCTCGCGGCGGCGCAGGAGCTCAACCAGGTCGGCCACGAGGTGACGATCTACGAGCGCGACGAGGGTCCGGGCGGGCTGATCCGCTTCGGCGTCCCGGACGCGAAGCTCGAGAAGTGGATCATCGACCGGCGCGTGGAGCAGCTGATCGCCGAGGGCGTGCGGCTAGAGCTGAACACGGACGTCGGCGTCGACGTGAGCACGGAGGAGCTCGCCGATCGCCACGACGCGATCGTGGTCGCGATCGGCTCGCGCGTCGAGCGCGACCTCGAGGCGCCGGGGCGCGCGCTCGACGGCGTCCACTTCGCGATGGACTACCTCTACCAGCGAAACCGCTGGGTGGCGCGGCAGGAGGGCAGGGCCTCACGCGACGCCGAGCGGGAGATCAGCGCGGCCGGCAAGCACGTGGTCGTGATCGGCGGCGGCGACACCGGGATGGACTGCATCTCGAACGCAAACCGCGAGGGCGCGCTCTCGACG
>Ga0126307_10002120_pt1 | contig 13334 bp, 10 predicted proteins | sample Plot28_FD_89955 | JGI IMG/M metagenome (GOLD analysis project Ga0126307, IMG submission 89955) | Serpentine soil microbial communities from UC McLaughlin Reserve, CA, USA - Plot28 | ecosystem: Environmental > Terrestrial > Soil > Grasslands | place: USA: UC McLaughlin Reserve, Lake County...
GCGTAGGTGAAATGCGCCTCGTTCAGCATTCGCGAACTCAACGTGCTGAACCAGTTCAGATTGACGACGTTGATCCGCGCCGGGTCCCCCTCGATGCCATTCGCAGACGTGCCGTAGGTAGCCACGTCGAAGGTCTCATTCGTTTTACGCGAGTGATTGAAGTTCCAGGAGCCCGAGATGTTATTGCGGGGACCGGCGGCGTAATCGATCTTGGTGAGGGCGGCGATCGTCTTGACCGGGCGCTCGATCGGGGCGGCCTCGTTCAGGTTCAGCGTCGAATTGAAGAAACTCAGTAGCGCAGTGCGCTGACAATCAGCGTTGGTACTGATCAGCGCTTCGTTTTGCTGAATGGTCGGATTGGCGACGGGACAGGCGGTGTCGCCGAGCTGACGGCCGAGATTCGGACGCTTGAAGTTGCCGGTGATTCCTTCGAGTGCGGCAAAGATGAACGCCTTGTCCCGCTTGATCGGCCCGCCAAAGGTGCCGCCCCATTGTTCGCGATGGAAGTCTTCGAGGGTCGTCCCGTCCGACAGGTCTCCGGTCAAACCCTCGAGACGCTGGAAGTGGAACAGGCTGCCATGGCGCGTGTTCGTGCCGGATTTGGTGACCACGTTGACCACGCCGCCCGCCGTCCGGCCGAATTCCGCCGGCGCTCCGGTGGCGATGACCTGGAATTCCTTGATCGCTTCGAGCGTGATATCGACGCCGGCGCGCTGGCCTCCCGCCTGTTCGCCGAAGAACCCGTTGTTGTAATCCCCGCCATCGAGGCTGATGTTGTTGAAGATGCCGCGCTGGCCGGCAAACGTGATCTCGTCGCCGTCGGGTCCCTGGACGATGCTGACGCCGGGCGTGAGCGACAACAGGTCCTCGAACTTCCGTCCAAGGTTCGGGATGTTTTCGACCGTGCGTTCGTTCAGCGTGGTGGCCGCGGCTGTTCGCGTAGACTCGACCACAGTCGACGACGAAGTCACGGTGACGGTTTCAGCGACACCACCCACTTTCATCGTCGCCGGCAGCGTGACCGACTGGCCGACCGTGAGCTCCACTGGCTCCTGTATCAACGTGGCGAAGCCTTTATGGGAGAAGGTCATCCTGTAGTCGCCCGGCGGCAGCTGCAGGAACACGAAGCGTCCATCGACATCGGTCATCGTCGTGCGGGTCAGGTTGGTACTGATGTTCCGGGCTTCGATGTTGACGCCGGCGAGAACGGACCCGGTTGCGTCAGCGACCGTGCCCTGGATGACACCCGTCGTGATCTGGGTCTGGGCAGCAGTTGCAGAGGCGATTCCCAGGAGGAAAAGAACTGCGATCGTCAGGCGGCGCATGCACGCTCCAATGTTTAGGGGACTGTGGCAGAGCTTACACCTGCGTGAGGGCCGTTACAAATTCAGTCCAGGTCCAGCAGGGCCAGCAGCGCAGGCAGGTCGCGCATGTGCGCGACCTCGTGGTAGTGGACGTCGGCGAGCGCCTCGGCGGGAACCCGCTCGTGGATCCAGCTCATTTCGTAAGGAACATAAACCGCGTGGGCGCCGGCCTGAATCGCTGGAAGAATGTCGGATCGAAGAGAGTTACCGACCATGACGAACCGGCGTGGCTCGACCACGTAGCGCGCCATCAGTCGCGTGTACGTTCCCGCATCCTTCTCCGACACGATCTCGATGCCTTTGAAATGGTGAGCCAGGCCCGATCGGGCGAGCTTTGACTGCTGGTCGAGCAGGTCCCCCTTGGTGACCAGAATGAGGGGAAACTGCTCCCCCAGCGACTCGACTGCCTCGCTGACGCCGGCCAGCAACTCGGTTGGGCTGGACAGCATCTCGCGCCCCCAGTCGATGATCCTGCCGATATCGTGGCTTTCGACGCGTCCGCCAGTGATCTCGATCGCCGTCTCGATCATCGACAGCACGAAGCCCTTGACGCCGTAGCCGAAGTGCCGCAGGTTGCGCAGCTCCACTTCGTACAGGTGATCGTCGAGCACTCCCTCAGGCTCGTAGCGTGTGAGCAGCTCACGGAAACGCTCGCGGCGATGGGTGTAGAGCGGCTCGTTGTGCCAGAGCGTGTCGTCGGCATCGAGACCGACGAGTTCAATCATGCTTTGCGATCCGTTTGGTCAGAGTCAACACGTTGCGGCCGTCGACGTGCCGATACTCCAGCCGATCCATCATCTGGCGGACGATATGAAGCCCTAACCCGCCGATGGGCCGTTCGTCGATCGGTGCGTCGAGGTTCGGAGGCGGAACGTCAAGTGGATTGAAGGGCCGTCCGGGGTCGCGCACCTCCACCTCGAGTTGCGCATCGTGGATTCGGAACCGAACGTCGATTGTGTGCTCGCGTGCGTCTTCGAACGCATAAGAGATCACGTTGGTCAGGACCTCGTCGAGCGACAGGTCGAAGGCGTACACGAGCTCCGGCGAGAGACCGTGTTCGGCGCCGTAGGCCTCGAGCAGGGTCGCCAGGCGACTGACTTCGTCGAGACGATTGGCCAGGCTCACGTTCAACTCGTCCATGCGTGCCACCGGCGGACCGACCGCTCACACATATAGGCGGCGCAGCATGTCGGCTGCGGATTCGTCGAGTTGATCCGCTCGCCGGACCGCCTCGAACCGGGCCAGCAGTTCGTCGGCTCTCAGCCTGCGCTTGTCCGCCCCCTCGAAATCGTGGAGCACCGCACCGCGGTGCGTCATTACCAGCCGATCGCCGAGCTGCGCTGCCTGCTGCATCGAATGCGTCACCATCAGGGTGGTGAGACGGTCTCGTGCGACGATCTCCTGGCTGAGCGCAATGATCTGGTCGGCGCTCTTTGGATCGAGTGCCGCTGTGTGCTCGTCGAGCAGCAGCAGGCGCGGTTTGAGCCACGTCGCCATCAGCAGCGTGAGCGCCTGTCGCTGCCCTCCCGACAGACTGCCGATTGGATTGTCCAGCCGGTCCTCGAGCCGCATGTTGAGTCGCCGCACCCGATCGCGGAACTCGTCGCGCATTCGTGAGCCGAGCGCCCACCCCAGCCCGCGGGTTCGCCCGCGCCGAGCTGCCAGGGCGAGGTTCTCCGCGATGCTCATCGAAGGGGCGGTTCCGCTGAACGGGTTCTGAAAGACGCGCCCGATCATTGCGGCACGCCGGTGTTCCGGCCAGGCAGTCACGTCAGTGCCATCCAGTATGAGCGTGCCGGAATCCACCAGGAACGTACCGGCGACGGCATTCAGGAGGGTAGATTTTCCTGAACCGTTGCCGCCGATCACGATCACGAAGGATCCTTCGTCGATTGCCAGGTCGACGCCCTGCAGAGCGCGGACCTCGTTGGGAGTGTCGGCGTTGAACGTCTTGAAGATGCGGCGAACCTGGAGCATCACGCGACCGCTTTCTTCCGGCCAATCTTGCGCGCCACTTCGGGCAGGACGAGCGCCGCAAAGACGAAGCTGGCGGTGATGAGCTTCAGATCGTTCGGGTTCAACCCGCCGCGGAGTGCGATCGCGACGAGCAGCCGGAACAGCACGGATCCCATGATGGCGCCGGTGATCACGAATCCGAGCTGCCGCACGCCGACGAGCGCTTCGCCGATGATGATGCTGGCCAGCCCCCACACCACCATCCCGATCCCCATCTGGACGTCGGCGAATCCCTGGTATTGGGTCAGCAGTGCGCCGGCGGTCGCGACCAACCCGTTCGACAGCGCGAGACCGAGCACGATCATGGTGTTGACGTTGACGCCGAGCGCCCGGATCATCTGATCGTTGTCACCGGCGGCTTGCATCGCCGTACCGAGGTTCGTCCGGAAGAACACGTAGAGCGCAGCGGCGACGGTCACCGCCACCGCGAGAGCGAGCAGCAGTACCGACAGATCGCGCGTACTCACTTCCCATCCCAGGATGCTCAGTGCCGGCACCGAGAAGAGGCGCGTGCCCCATGCTTCTGCAATCGTGGCGACGGTGCGTTCCGACATGAGCGGCACGTTGCTCTTACCCATCACGTGGAGGTTGATGGAGAAAAGCGCCGTCATCACCAGAATCCCCGAGAGCAGGCGGTTGATGCCAAAGCGTGTATGGATGATGCCGGTAAGGCTTCCGGCCAGCGCACCGGCTGCAAACGCAACGAGGGTGGCGAGTACCGGATGGACGTGGGCCACGAGCAATACCGCAACGATCGACCCGCCGAGGGTCACCGAGCCCTCTGCAGTGATATCCGGAAACGCGAAGATCCTGAAACTGATGAAGACGCCGAGGGCCAGCAGCGACAGGATCAAGCCGATGGTCATCGCGCCTATGAGCAGGAGCATCTCGTCAGCCCACCGGCCATCCGTCGCCGTCGCACCTGATCGGCGCTGCCCAGCAGGCACCACGGATGAACTCGCTCTCTCCGGCGCCCCCGACTCCGCGGTCGTCGTGGAGCAGGTGCAGCACACCGAGCAGCTGCTCGTGCTCGAAAAGTGAGGTGATCGTATCCCTGAGATCGATATCTCCCTGTCGCAGCGGCCGGAACGGAAACGCCGCCGCGTGAACGTGGCCGGCAAGTCCCCCTTGCCCGAGGGGCCGGACCAGCGGAATCCCCCTGGTTCCGGTACTGACGATGATGCCGGCGGCGACGGTGACGGTGCGAAGGTACGCTCGCTCGGCGGTGAACGTCAGGCGTCCGCGAAGCCCCGGATGGCTGAAAAATTCAGCATCCTCGACAGGCTCCGCGGGGGAACGGCGCAATGCGGCGCCGACCAGGCCGGCCGCTTCGCTCACCATCACGAAGCCCACAGCGGGTCCGCCGGCAATCGCGGCGATTCCCTCGAGCAGATCCAGCATCCCGGCCGTGTGATCCGGCCGTTGCGACTCGAACCGGGCGAGCTGCGTGAAATCTCCTTCGCAAGCCAGGCAGTAGAGCACCCGGACGTCGGCGGGCAGGGCTCCGGTCGAGAGCAGGTAATCGGGCACGTTCGTTCCATCTGCGGGCTGGTATGCGGTGGCTCCCGCGACCGAGAGCAGTTCGCCGAACCGTGCACGGCAGTCCCCAAAACTCTCGCCGAATGCGCCGACACCGAGCGCGAATGCCGGAGAGAGCGAGCCGAGGCTGACGCAGTCCTTCTCAGTGAACCCAGAGGCACTCAGACCAGCGTCGCTGCCGAACGTTCGACATGACAGGCCGGAGGTGTTCGGCAGGTCGAACACTTCAAAGGCAATTCCCGACCGTTCCAGGTGGCGGCCGGCCCGCGGGCCGGCGGGCGACGCCGGTGCCGCCACGTCGGGCGCCGTGAGCGCGGCGCTCACCCGCGTCATGTCCAGCACCAGCCGAACCGGAGTGGACGGGTTCAACACCCCGAGCGACCCGTTGATCCTCGTGAGCTGACGATAGAACTTCATCAGTGCGGCGATGCCGGCCGAACTCAGAAAGGTGACGTGCGCGAGGTCCACGCGCAGGTGGTGATGCCCGTCACGGACGCACTCGGCCAGCGCGTTGTCGAGATGGTCGGCCCAGTACCCATCGAGCCGCCCGGTGAGGGCGAGGTGCAGCACTCCTTCACCGGCAGTGCGGGTTATCTGCATCGCTGTACCTTGCAGTCCATCCAGCCTCAACGTCCCAACGCGTCGTGCGCGCGCTGAACCACCGCAGGCGGTATTGTGAATCCAATCTGCCGCGCCGCCTCGAGGTTGATCATCAGCTTCGTGGGGACGTACTCCAGCAGCGGGATCGTTGCCGGGCGCTCCCCGCGGATGATGCGCGCCGCCTGGAGACCGGTCTCGCGTCCGCTGCCGTGGTAATCGCGCGCAACCGCGAGAACCCCACCCGCGCGCAACTGCGATGTCTGGAACACGAACACCGGAACACGGGCTCGCCTGGCCGCTTGCGCGATGCCGGGGAAGGCGGTCACCGTCAGGTTGCCGGGAATCTGACAGATGGCATCGATCCGGCCGGTCGCCAGCGCGATCGCGGCATCGGCGACTTCAGCACTCGAATTCGCCGGCACGGACACGATCTCGAACGATCCGCCGGCCGCCTTCACCAGCGCGTCCCGCTGGTGCACCATGTTCGCCTCGGCCGGCACGTAGATGGTGCCGAGCACGCGGGCCCGGGGGAGCACCTCCCGGATCAGCGCCAGCATCTTGTCGTATGCGCCGAGCATGTAAACGCCGGTCACGTTCGGTAAATGATCGGTGTCGCTCTTTCCCGCCCCGGCGATCACGGCATTGGCCACGTAGGTGAACACGACGGGAATCGTCTTCGTGCGCTGGATGGCGGCCTGAAGAGTCGGCGTCGAAAAGGTCACGAGCATGTCCGCTCCCTCGACCACCGCGGCATCGATCAGGCCGCTCACCGTCGCCATGTCTCCCTGCGCGTTCCGGACCGTGTGGTCGAAGTCGCGTCCGGACTGCAGACCCGCTTCCTCGAGCCCGTCGAGCACACCTCGCTCGGACTCCTCGACGTCAGGCGTGTTGTTGTATTCGACAAAACTGATCTGCCACTTTTTCCCGGGCCGTCGTGCGGGTGCGACAGCGCGCGACTGACCATGGACGCCCGTATCGTCAACCTTCACGGTTGCGCGCGCCATCATTGCCTGGGTGATGGACCAGCGTTCCCGCAGCCCTTTGATGACGGTGGTGTTCACCGACAGGAACGGCGAAACAAGTTCGAGCACATCCCTGATCGGGATCCGGGAGACGTCCGCCCCCTCGAGCACGTCGGCGACAAGGAAGCCAGCCTGCCGACCCGCGTCGAAGAAATTCGGACCGATATCGAACAAGGTGCCGCGATCCGCACGGCCCGGCAAGATGGTGAACACCGGCACGCCGGATCGCTTGCCGATGGCGATCACCATGTCGACCGCCGAGATCACCGTGTTGTCTCCTCCGATCCAGATCGCTTGAGCGCCGCGCGCAATGAGCGAAAGGATCGCGTCCGAGACCGCGGTTGTGCCGTCGACATTCGCTTCGGCGAGTGTCAGCCCCAGTTTCGCCGCTGCTTCTCGTGCCTTCACCGTGAAGGCGAGCGAGTTCGATTCGGACGGGTTCCAGGCGACGCCGACCATCTTCAGTGACGGCAGCGTTTCCTTCGCCAGTCGGAACGACTCTTCAACCGGTGGCATCACACCCTGCCCGGCGATATGGGCGGGATGCTTCGCGGGGTTACTCCGATCGAGGCCGATTCCGGCCGAAAAGGGATCGGCGACGAGGAAGAACAGATGACGGACTTTGCCTTCGCGGTTGTTATTCGCGATTGCCTGCATCGATGGTGTGCTGGAAGTGATCACGAGATCGAAGTCGCCGGTGGTGACCTGCCGTGCAATGGCGGCGCCGGTCGGCATGTCCCCCTGGGCGTTGAAGCGCTGGATCGAGAGGTTGTCGCCGTCGTGGAATCCTCGCTCCGACAGCGCATCGAGAAGGCCTTCGATTCCTTCGTCGAGGACGGCCGTGCTGGCGTGCTGAACCAGCGCGATCCTCGACACGCGTCCCGGCGGCTTGCGCCGTCGTTCGAGATCGGCGACCAGCAGCACGGCCGACGCGAGCGCGATCAGCAGGACCCCGAGGGCGAGCCGCCGCAGGGTGTAGAGCAAGTGGGAACATTACACCAAGCGTTGATAGAAGGCTCCTGGCTGAGAGCTGGCGTCGCTTATCACCGCAGTGGCTTCGATCTCGACCAGCGCCTCGGGTTCCATCAGACCCTTGACCACCACCATCGACATCGCCGGGAAATGCCGGCCGATGATCTCGCGATAGAGCACGCCGATCGCCTTTCGTTGTGACAGATACAGATCGCGATCGGTGACATACCAGGTGAGGCGCACGATCTGAGCCGGCGCGGCACCCGCGGCGTCCAGGGCGGCAACTACATTGAGCAACGCCTGGCGCACTTGCCCGCACAGGTCTTGCGATTCGAATGTCGACGTCAGTGGATTCCAGCCCACCTGTCCGGCGACATACACGACGCGTCCCGACGCACTCACCGCATTGGCATAACCGACCGGCGGCGGCCAACCGCCAGGCTCGTGAAACCCGACAGCACCATCTGTCCCGGCATCAGCAGAACCCGCGATGCCCTTCTGTGCGGGCTCGCGCAATCGGTAGCGCTGCAGCTTGCCTGTCAGCGTCCGCGGCAGCTCACTCACGTATTCGATCGCTCGAGGGTACTTGTATGGAGCGAGCTGCGCCTTGACGTAGTCCTGGAGGCGGCGTGTAAGCCCGTCGCCGCACTCCACACCAGCGGACGCGACGATGAACGCCTTGACGATCTGTCCACGCGCATCGTCCGGCGCGCCGACGACGGCGCATTCCGCTACCGCCGCATCCGACAGAAGGACGTTCTCTACTTCAGGTCCGGAGATGTTGTACCCCGACGAGATGATCATGTCATCGGTGCGCGCCTGGTACCAGAAGTACCCCTCGTCGTCAACGAGGTAGGCATCACCGGTGAGATTCCATCCGTGCTGAACGTACTTCCGCTGGTTGTCGAGGTCGTCCAGATAGCGGCACCCGGTCGGGCCGATGATCGCGAGGCGGCCGATGGTATTCGTCGGTACTTCCTTTCCATCGTCATCGAGAACGACCGCGCGAAAACCGGGAACGACGCAGCCGGTTGCCCCGGCCCGTGAGTCCTCCGGCCGGCAGCCGATGAACATGTGCAGCATCTCGGTTGAACCGATGCCGTCCATCAGGCGAACACCGGTGGCGTCAAGCCAGGCGTTGAAAGTCGATGCCGGCAGCGTTTCCCCTGCCGACAGACCCTTTCGAAGGCTGGACAGGTCGAAGTCGCGCGCCTGCTTGAGCATGGCGCGGTAGGCCGTTGGCGAGGTCACCGTCACCGTCGCGCGATAACTCTCGATACCGGCGAGAAGGTTCGGCGGCGCCGCCTGCTCGAGGAGCGCGGACGATGCGCCGAAGCGCATCGGAAAGAGAACGAGACCACCGAGTGCGTAGGTGAAGGCGACCGGCGGTGAGCCAATGAAGATGTCGTAGGGATCCGGGCGGAGCACGTGGCGTCCGTACGTGTCGGTGACGGCAAGGATGTCGCGGTGGAAGTGCACCGTGCCTTTGGCGCGTCCAGTGGTGCCTGACGTGAACGCGATGATGGCAGGATCGTCGGCCGCGGTCTCGACATTGTCGAAGGTCGCCGGCTGCGCGGCCATCAACGACTCGAGCGATCCAGGCGATGTCGTATTGAAATGGAATGCACGAACCGCGGGGTGCGATGCCATCGCCGCTTCGAGATCCGGCGCTACCTGTGAATCACACAGCGCCAGTCGCACGCCGGCGCGACCGATGATCTCGGTCAGCTCACGGACTCGAAGCAGCGGCATCGTCGACACCGCGATTCCGCCGGCCTTCAGGACGCCGAACCAGCAGGCGACAAGCATCGGCTGATTCGCGGCCCGAAGCAGGACGCGATTACCCGGAACCAGCCCGCAGTCGTTCACGAGCACGTTGGCGACGCGATTCGCCGCTTCGAACAGGCGGCGATACGTCCACGGTCCCGCCGCGTGGTGAAAAACGACGCGTTCGCCTTGACCCTCCGTGATCCACCGGTCGAGTAACTCCGACGCGCAGTTGAAGCGAGCGGGATACGCGAGCTCGGGAACGCCAGACCAGTCCATCCGCGGCCACAGATTCACTGGCGGCAGGCGCTGTTGAACGAACTGATCGACATGCGCCGAGGGAGGGCGGTTCTCAGCCATGAAGCACCTGCCCGGCGATGACGATCTTCTGGATCTCGCTCGTTCCTTCGTAGATTCGCAGCGCTCTGATCTCGCGATACAGACGTTCAACTGCGGTCCCGCGGACCACGCCGCGTGCCCCGAGCAGCTGCACCGCGCGATCGATCACCTGCTGAGCGGACTCCGTGGCGACGAGCTTCGCCATGGCGGCTTCGCGCGTGATCCGTTCGGCGCCCTGATCGCGCATCCATGCGGCACGGTAGACCAGCAGTGCCGACACGTCGATCGCCGTGGCCATCTCCGCAATCGACGCCTGCGTCAGCTGCATATCGGTCAGCGCCTGGCCGAATGCCCGCCGCTCTCGAGCGTACGCCACCGCATCGTCAAACGCACGGCGGGCGAAACCCAATGCCGCCGCACCAACCGTAGTCCGGAACAGGTCGAGCGTTGCCAGTGCAACTCGCATCCCTTTGCCGGGCTCTCCGATAATGTGTTCGGAGGGTACGCGGCAATTCGAGAAGGTGATCGTCCCGAGCGGGTGAGGAGCCATGACGTCGATCGTGTCGCTGACCTGCAGGCCAGGGGTGTCGCCGTCGACGACCAGCGCGAGGAAGCTTCGGTCGCCGCCCTCAGGCCAGCGGCAGAACACAATGTACTGACTCGCGATGCCGGCGTTCGAGATCCATGTTTTTTCGCCGTCGATCACGATCCAGTCACCGTCGCGCCTTGCGGTCGTCTGCATCGCCGCGAGATCGGACCCGGCGTTGGTCTCCGAGATCGCAAACGCCGCGACGGCGGTGCCTGCCGCTACGCCCGGGAGGTACTTTTTCTTCAGCACATCCGACCCAAACAGCGTGATAGGGCCTGAGCCGAGCCCCTGCATTGCGAAGGCAAACTCTCCGAGCCCCGACGTGTATCCGAGGGTTTCGCGGATCAGGCACAGCGAGCGCACGTCGATGGAATCGTGAGCGCCGCCGTAGGCGCGAGGAACCGTGTATTTCAGCCAGCCGGCCGATCCCAGCTGCGTGACGTACGCGCGGCAGGCGGCACCCGGATCGGAATCATCCTGTCCGGTGAAATGGTCGTCGCGCCACGTGGCGACCTCGCGCCGCAAGGCGCGATGCGCATCCGTGAAGAAGGGCAGATCGAGATACGTCAGATCCGCCATGCGTCAGTTCCCCTCGAATACTGGCGGCTGTTTGGCAACGAAGGCGCGGTACGCTCGAGCGAAGTCCTCGGTCCGCATGCAGCGGGCTTGAGCTTCCGCCTCGGCCGAGATCGCCCCATCGAGATCCATGTTCCATTCGGCATGAAGCGACCGCTTCGTCACAGCATGCGCGAACACGGGACCTTCCGCGATGCTGCGCGCCAATCCGGTGGCTTCATCGAGGAGTGCGCCCGGCTCGACGAGACGGGCATAGAAACCCCAGCGCTCGGCTTCTCCCCCGTCCATGAAGCGGCCGGTGAACAGGAGCTCGCTCGCTCGTCCATGCCCGATGATCCGCGGCAGGATTGCACACGCACCCATGTCGGCGCCGGAAAGGCCGACGCGAACAAAGAGGAATCCGACTTTGCTGCGGGCGGTGCCGAGCCGCAGATCGCTGGCCATCGCCAGGATGGCACCGGCCCCGGCGCAAACCCCGTCGACCGCGGCGACGATCGGCTGCGGACACGCTCGCATGGCCTTGACCAGGTCGCCCGTCATCCGAGTAAAGCGCAGCAAGCCATCGGTATCGCCCTGTTCCCGCATTGCGACGAGCGGACCGATGATCTCGTGGACGTCGCCGCCGGAGGAGAAGTTTGCGCCTGCCCCAGTCAGCACTACCGCGCGCACGTCGTCGATTGCCGCGAGAGCGCCGAACGTATCCGTCAGCTCGCGGTACGAGTCGAAGGTGAGCGGGTTCTTACGCTCGGGCCGCGACAACGTGATCGTCGCCACGCCTCCGTCAACGCCCCACCCGAAATGCTGCGGGCTCAGGTCCGCACCGCTCGCCATCACATCACCTCTCCGGCCGCGACCGCGACCGCCTGACCGTGGATTGCGGATGCCCCCGGAGAGCACAGCCACAGCACCGTATGGACGATCTCGCCGGGAGCGATCAGTGATCCGCGCGGCGAATGCTTCGCCAGTGTCCTCGTGGCCTCGCCGGCGCTCACACCCTTGAGACGCATGACATTCTGCACCGCCGTGGTGAACATCTCGGTGCCCAGCGTGTAACCGGGGCAAATCGCGTTGATGGTGACACCTGTGCGAGCCGTCTCCGCCGCGAGGGCGCGCGTGAGCCCGACGACGCCGTGCTTGGCGGCCGTGTAAGCGGCGGTTCGGGCATAGCCCTTGAGGCCCGCGGTCGAAGCGATGTTGAGGATGCGTCCGGATCCGGCCGCAACCATCGCCGGGAGCACCTGTTGCGTACAGAGAAAGGTGCCGGTCATGTTCACCGCGAGGATCCGGTTCCACGATTCGAGCGAGATTTCCGCGAATGCAGCAGCGTCGGCCTGACCGGCATTGTTGATGAGGATGTGCACTCCGCCGAGCCGCTCGACGGCCCCTGCGAACGCGCGTCTCACATCCTCCTGGAGGGTCACGTCACACACGGCGGCGTGCGCACTCGTCTCGAACTTGTCGCGCAGCGACTGCGCCATGGAGTCGAGGGCTGAAGCCGTGCGGCCCATGACGGTGACGCGCGCGCCCTGCGACGCAAGCCCCTCGGCGATTGCGGCCCCAATCCCTCGTCCGCCACCGGTGACGACCGCATGCAGATCTTTCAAACGGCTGCCGGGTGTGCTCATGACAGGGCCGCCTTTTTCTGCAGGTTCCGTTCGAGTTGACGACGTCCTGTCAGGTACTGGCGCGGCCAATGCTGCCCGGCGTAGCCGAGTTCAGCGGCGGCATGCAGCGTCCAGAATGGATCGACGAGATGCGGCCTTGCCAGCGCGCAGAGGTCGGCGCGGCCGGCGGCGATGATCCCGTTCACCTGGTCCGGGTCGATGATGTTGCCGACGGCTATTGTTGGAATGCGCGCTTCGTTGCGAACCTGGTCGCTGAACGGTGTCTGGTACATCCGGCCGTACACCGGTTGTGCGTCGATCGACGTTTGTCCCGTGGACACGTGAATGATGTCCGCGCCGGCGCCCATGAATGCGCGTGCAATCTCCACCGCGTCGTCGCCGGTCACGCCGCCGGGAACCCAGTCCGCCGCCGAGATGCGCACCGACATTGGCCGCTCTGAAGGCCAGACCTCCCGCATCGCGCGGAAGACTTCGAGCGGATATCGCGTGCGGTTCTCGAGCGAGCCGCCGTACTCGTCCATCCTCTTGTTGCTGAGGGGCGTAATGAAGCTCGACAGAAGGTAGCCGTGCGCGCAGTGCAGCTCGATCATGTCGAAGCCGGCATCGATCCCCATCCGCGTGGCTGCGACGAACTGGTCACGAACGCGATCCATTTCGGTGCGATCCATAGGGCGCGGAACGCCCAGCGCCGGGGCATAACGGACGGCCGAGGGCCCCATCACCTCCCAGCCGTCAGTCTCGAGAGGAACGTCCTCGCCTTCCCAGGGCAAACGGGTGGATCCCTTGGCGCCGGAGTGGCCGAGCTGCAGGCAGATCCGGCCGACGCTCTCCGCATGCACGAAATCAACGATGCGCCGCCACGCCCTCACGTGATCCGCGCGGTACATTCCCGTGCACCCGAGCGTGATGCGTGCTTCCGGTGACA
>Ga0126307_10002121_pt1 | contig 13333 bp, 6 predicted proteins | sample Plot28_FD_89955 | JGI IMG/M metagenome (GOLD analysis project Ga0126307, IMG submission 89955) | Serpentine soil microbial communities from UC McLaughlin Reserve, CA, USA - Plot28 | ecosystem: Environmental > Terrestrial > Soil > Grasslands | place: USA: UC McLaughlin Reserve, Lake County...
CAGGTCTACATTACCTTCGGCAAGTTCGCCATACTGGTCGTGTTCGGCTACTTGGCAGGCGCGGTCGCCCTGCACTCCCTACAAGGCGCACACGGGGGGCGGCTGGAGAAGTGGGGCTTCCGTGTGCTCCTCGCCGGCACTGTATTGGGCACAGTCGGTGCATTCGGGGAGTACTACACACCGTACCTCGAATTCTCCTTCGTGGCGTTAGGCACCCCAGGATTTCTGTTGATGATGTTCGGCTCGCTGCTTTTCGGGATCGGCACGTTGCGAGCGAGGATGACGCCGCGGCTGGGAGGGTGGTTGCTCACCATCGGGGGCTTCCCGGGCATCGTAGTGATGACCGTGTTGGTGGGACATCTGAGCGGAGGGTTGCTCCTGCTAGACTTGGCTTGGATAGTGTTGGGCTACGCCCTCTGGAGGCAAAGGGGCGGACCAGCTGAGCGCTCACCGCGTGTAAAGTGAACTTCGGAGAATTAACCTTCCCCGAGCTCCGGAGATGTAGAAGCGAGGTGCACACCAGTCGGGACCGAAAGAGGAGGGTTAGGCTCGTCGAGCCCTCGCGAGGGTTCGACACACCCCTGAGTATGCCGCTGAAGAATCCCCAGTTTGTCTGCCGATCCCGCCCCAGATCTCCACAGCTCCTCAAAGCCGCCATAAACGTCTTTGTAGCTGACGAACGAGTGCTCTGAATGCCAGAGGAGTTAGCGGGAGGGCAGAAGCCGTCAAAACGGGTTCTACATACGCCTCAGTCAGGCCGACCTGGCCTCAGAGATGAACCGGAGTTGTGACCTCCTGCTACTTCCCCCTAGCTGGTCCTTTCCGCCGCTACAAGGGAGGGGTTTCGGCGGGAAGAAATTAGGGCGTCCCTGCTGACTGGATGCATCAGTACTCCTACGGCAAGAAAATCCTCGTAGCAGTCGCACCACCCACCCCCGTGCTCGTGCACGTCTTTGCCCTGTCTCCTGCTTCGTCGTCGACTGTTTCGTTGGGTGGCTGGTCGAATTAACGCGTGTTTACGCGTGCCCTATACGCTCATCACGTCGTGTCATCTCATGATCTGCGGGCCAGTAGACCACCTTCATGGGCCCGATAACCAGTTCTGCCCTGCCGTCGCGTCCCCGCCACATTTCCCTCTGAGAAGGCACTATGAAGAAAGCGCCGTAGGCTGAGCTTGAGGCTCCTCGACTTTAGCGCCCGCGTAAACACGCGTTAATTGAGGGGCAGGACTGGCACTCACCAGCAGCTCATCACTCCGTCGCCACACAACGATTGGGGGTGAGCGGCCGTTGGGTACGTCGGACGAGGGAAGCAGCCCCCCAGGGGTGTTGCCACACCCCTGACCTAGACGTAGGAAGCTCCCCGATCCTCTCCCGAGCCACAATGTTTCTAGACCGTCTTGAACGCTTCTGTAGCCCAGGAGCTGGCCCTCGATGCCCCGGAGGGCCTAGCACATTAGGCAAGGACTCGAATCGGGTTATACACACACCGAGGTCAGACGGGCTGGACCTTTGGCAATCAACCCCGGGGGCTGAACTCCTGCTACCCCTCTCCCCATAGAGTCGTCCTCGAGTGCCGTAGATGGACCTGTGCGTCGCGTTTACTTTATGATCAGGAGATCTGTTCAGCCGTCTCGAGGGGTCGAAAGGTATGTGGATCGACTGAATTAGCGCGTATTAACGCGTGCCCCTATATGCCAATCACATCGTGGGCATCCCACGTTCCCTATGCCCATGACCACTAGATAAGCCCGAGCAAAAGCGTAAGAGACCGGTCCTCGGCTCCTTGGTGTTTAACCCCACGCGTAAATACGCGTTAATTGATGGACACGATCAGATCAGGGCTCCTCAGGAGTAGGCAGAGGCGAGCGGACATAGGGTTCGATTGGGGAAGATAACGATGTATGGGGCCTCGCAGGGTCTCGACACACCCCTACCAGTACCACGCAAGGATCCCCGATTCCTCTGCCGACCCCCAAGCATGATGCTTCGAAGTGGGCTAGAAAGGCTTTGAAGCCGACAAACGAGCTCTCGAAGGCCAGGGGACCCAACCACATAGCGCAACGGCTCAAATCGGTTTGTACGCACACCGGCCACCGACACCGAAAACATCGCCGCGCCCTGCTCGTTGCCGGGGCCGCTGCCGCGGAAGGTCTCGAGGGCCGCTTGCGACTCCTAGCGCTCGAGGTCGGGGCCGGGGTAGCCGAAGTAGGCCGGCGCCCCTTCGCCGTAGGCGTGGCCGTCGAGTGAGACCAACATTTCCGCGATCAGCTCCTTCAGGCGCTTGGATCGTGCGAACTCCCGCCTCGACATTAGTCAAGTCTGGGCTTGACGAAACAGAGTCGACAACAGCATGTTGACCCTCTCTTTCTCCCGTTATAGCGTGTGGTCGTTAAGCCTGATCGCGGTGAAATTTCTCCATCACATCGAAGCGCAACCCGGTCGTCGGCGGCGAGAGCAGTGGCAGACGCTGACGCTGCACCCATAGCACCGGCGCGCCGTCGCTCCGGCGCCCCAGCACGTAGCGCCGGTCCAGCCGCAACCCTTGCACCGGCACGGTCGAGGGCGCGATCTGATGAATGGGTTCGTCCGGCGGGTTCGCACGGTCGTCATGCAGCAGCCGCGCCCGGGGCTCCGGCGCCAGCCAGTCCTCGTCGCTCACAGGCGGCATACCGGCGGCCGGCAGCTTCGTGTAGTTGGCCAGCCGCGCCTGAACGAAGCGCCGTTCAGCGTGTGTCTCGTCGATGACATAAGGGTGCCAGTGGTGCGGCACCGCCGTGCTGGGACGGTAGAGGTAGCCGGTGCGACCGCCGAAGTCCGGCCGATCGGCGGGCGGAGCCGCAGGCTCGGCGGTGAGCGAGGCGAGGTGTCGGCCGTCAGACCGTTCCTCCACCGCAAAGAGCAGGTTGGCGTCCTCGTCGGTGCCGAGCGTCACCTGCTCGATCGCCTCGCCGGCGAGCGGCGTGGCGACGGTCGGTACGAGCGCCAGCGTGGTGTTCTCCAGTCCCTGCACCTTGAACAGCGACCAGTCCTGTGGCGGCTCGATCTCGAACTCTTCGTCGAAGATATCGGTCACAACGACGCGGTGCAGTGCCAGGACGTCGCCGATACGACCGTCGGGCGGGCGTATAGGGGCGGTGAACCAGTCGTCGCTGTGGGCCAGGATCAGGTCGAGCAGCAGCATCGTGGGAAAGTGGCTGCGGTCGGGCGGGAAGCCGCCGATATCAACCGCCGCGTCTTCGATCTGCCACCAGCGCGGATGCGGTGCGCCCGGATAGCGGAAGCGAGTCGGCCGAGCAAAGAGCGGCTCCGGCGCGGGTACGACATCGAGTGGGCCTTGCGCCTCCAGCGACCACCAGTCCACGTCGCCGCCGTCGTGTCGCTCGGCCGCCAATGTTGTTCCACCACTGGTCAGCTTGGCGGCGTAGACCAACTCTTTGGCCCCCCAGTGATCGACGCGGAGTGTCGTCGGCACCTCGGTGAAGATTCCATTGTTCACCAGAGCATTCCGCAGGCTCACCGGCAGTGGCGAGCCATTCGCCAGCGCGCCGGACTGTGTCGCCCGGAACAGCGCCCGCCCATCGTAGCCATCGCTGAAGACCTCAAAGGGTGGGGGTAGATCTAGCGGCTCTTCGGCTCCCTCTTGCTCGTCTGCTCGCAGCCGTAAGGTGATGTTCTGATCGGCGGGGAGTGCCGCGGCATCTACCAGCGGCGCGGCACTCAAGCCGAGACGTATGCGCCGCCCGAGCGTCCACCAGTCATCTGGCTCGCCCTCAACGATCGCCTCGGCCGGCGTGATCGGCCGGCCCTCCACCTTGCCGGGGAACTCCCCAGGTCGGTCCGGCGACTCCTCGAGCGGCGCGCGGCTGTAGTCGATACGCACGCGCACCGGCGAGCCTGCATTCTCACCTTGGTGCTCGCCCATTTGCCACTGACGGCCAAGAAACCAGGCCGGGTCGGCGACCTCGGCGGCGAAACCGCGCTGCAAATCCTCACGCGGGCTGCGGCGCGGCTCGATCCGGCGGTGGTAGTCATTGTGAATTGGCATGGCTACACCTCGGTAACATCAAGGCTGACACCCGCGTTCGGCGCGGTTGGCAGCATCACCAACGGAAACACACCCGCCAGCTCCGGGACGTCCTCTAGTCGTGCCACGCGCGCGTGGGCTAGCTCGCGGGTCTCCAGCACGATCTCAGCAAGGGTCTCTGTGTCGAGCGGCTGATCCTCGATCGGCGGCACGGCAATCAAGATCGCCTGCGGTGGGCGGGCGGCGGGCGCGTTGAAGCCAAAGGCCGCCGTCGTCGTATGCTGCTCCTCCGGCACTGTCTCCGTCCAGCTATCGAGCAGTGCCAGATTAACTGCCCCGCCGGCGTCCATCGCTGCCTGCGCGTCGTACGCCACAAAGAGCGTACTGGGTTGAGGAAAATCTGCTGTTGTGCGCGGGACGCTACGCTGCCACGGGTCGCGGGGCCGGTTGGTGAGCGCCCGCAGCGGCTGCCGACCCGGGCCCATCTCCCCAAGCTGATGACTTTCCAGACGCGCCAACGGCCCTCGCACCGCTGCGACGACCTCCAACCAGTCGCGGTCAAGCGTCGGCTCCGGGGCGAAGCGCTCGCCCTCGCCCAGAACGCTGTCGAGCGCCGCGCGGTCCACGCGACCGAGGACCGGCAGCCGCCCCACGCTGGCTAGGGCGGAGCTCGCCTCCGCAAGCTGGCGCGGCGTGAGCGTGTTAGGGTTAGTCGGTGCAACCTGGCGACGCTCGTCGAGAAGCTGTTTTACACGCTCGATGTAGCTTGTGGCAGTGACATTGTCCTCATCGTCGGCAAGGGTGGGCACGATGCCCCAACGAGCTGCCGCATGCACCACCCGCTGGCGAGCCTCTTCTTCGGCCCGATTGGTTGCATCATGCAGCGCGTCTGATAGGGTCTTCGCCGCATCGATCAAGCGGCCCAGCCGCCCGCGAAGCTCGTCCTCCACGGAGCCATTCGCGGGTACCTTGGCGGTACGATTGAGATCGCGCGGGTGGGCGGGCTGCCCGCTTAAGAGTGCGGCTAGCCGCCGCACACGCCCGTGAAGAGCGCGGGCGTTTTTTGTCGTCTCGGCTTCCGCGTCAAGCTGACCGCCACCGGCGGCACGCACGGCCAGCGTGGACAGTGCCTCCTCGGTCAGGGCCAGCACGTCTACGGGGGCGAGGCCAAGCTCGTCCAGCGCAACCGCTACCAGTGTGCCATCCTGCTTGACGACCTGGTAGACCCACGCCCCTCCATCGGTGAGCGTCTCACTCGCCAGCCACGCGGCAACCGACGGATCGGCAAGCTCGCCGGGGCTGACACCGACATCCGTTGCATCCGGTCCGGTTACGTCCGGCAGCGCGATGAGCACTACGGTGCTGACCGAGCGGCCCTGGCGGGGCGTGCGCAGCATCTCCAGCTCTGGCGGCAGCGCCAGCCCGGCGGCCGCCTCCATCGCCGCACCCGCCGCCTCCGGCCGGCCGGCCACAACGTTGAACACGCCCTCCGCAACTAAAAGGTCGGCATAGACGTCTACGATCTGGCGCAGCGGCTCTAGGCGCCTCCGTTGCTCCTGCGTCAGCCCCAGCGCGGCGAGGTCGACCTCGCTCGCCGCCAGAACCTGCTGGCCGTCACAGACGCGCCGTCCGGCGTGTTCGCGGCGGATTCGGAAGGCCTCATGCTCCCGGAGGCGCTTGATGGTTTCGCGATTACCGACAGCGCGCTCGACAGCGCGTCCCAGCACCTCTTGGATGTGGCTACCGGCTCGCACCTCGTCGGCGAACTGCTTGGCAAGCCGCACTGCGGTCGAATCGAGGCTCATCTTCCAGCGTTCGGCCTGGGGATCATGCACCGCTTTGTCACGCAGGATAATCGCAGCCCGCGCCTGTGCGTCGGAGGGAGCGTGCAGCAGTCCGCCCGGGGTCGGGCCGCGTCGACCGGTGAATGGCCGGTCAACCCAACCGTAGACGCCCAGCCCGGCCGTAGCACCGTTGCGCTGCAGCTTCTCCAGCCGCCGATGGGCGATGCCGGTGATCCACGGGTCTACCCTGTGGCTAGCGGTGTCCAGCGTCGCGCGGAACGCCCGCTCTATCTCCTCCGGAGCGTAGCTGAAAAGCTCCCTCGCGCCAGTCAGGGATTGGCGGAAGAGTTGGAACTGCGGCGAATCGGTTATTGCGGGCGGTAAGGACTGCTCGATAACTGACTCGAAGCGGTCTATGGGCTCGTCCCTTCTTACCCAGCTTTCCAAGAGCGTGCTCCCGGTGTTGAACAGCGGCTCGATAAGCGCGCCACCGTGGCCATGGAGCGCCCGCTTCCACTCGGCGTCGCCTACCAGCCAGGTGAAGATGAGCAGGCGCAGCAGCAGGCTGTTGGGCGGCCATGCAGGGTGCGGGAAGTCCCCGCTAAACTCGGTCGCGAACATCATGTTGATTGCGCCCCGCTCGCCTCGGTTGCCCAGGTCGAACAGGAGGAATTCCAGCCACTTGCGGAAGTAGTCGGACGGCGGGTCGAACCCGTTGTCCTCTGGCGGGTGGAGGAGCGGCAGCTGCAGATCCTGCGGATAACCGACGGCTGTGTAGCTCCGCACCTGGTTGGCCCCAATGGGTTCGGCAGCTCCTGTAAGGACAATCTCTTCCCATAGGTTGACAAACTCCTCGAAGGCTATCCCTCCCCTGGTGGCATTTTCGACGAGATAGAGCAACTCTAGCGGCATGAAGAAGCGGTGGGCGTACTGGCTGCTGGTGGGTGTGCGGCTTAGGATGTCCACCACGTTGGTCGAGTCCGCTCCGACGATCGTCGTGGCGGCGCCCGCACCTTGTGCCAGCCGCCGACGAAGCCTGGCGAGCCGGGATACCATCCGCCGTTCGAGGGCTGGGTCGTCCGGGGCCGCCTGCCACAGGGCGAGCGAGGTGGTCGGCATCACGCCATAGGGCTGGTCGTTGATGCGGATCGGTGCGAGCGGTCCTTCGGGGCGCAGATGCTTGCCCGCCCACAGACCCAACCTGTGTGTCCGGTCGCCCAAGCCCCAGATGTCCTTGAGCGCGTGCCCCCACAGCGCGGGCCAGAGTGCCCGGACGAGAGATTGATTCAGCCGGCGGTGATCAAAGTTACCACCGGGCAGCGGCACGAGCGCATCGGGGTCACCCATTAGCGCGAGGCCGAGGTCGCCATCGCTGGGCCCGCGCGAGTCCAGCCCGAGCCGCCGCCACGTCTCGGGATCGCGCCCCAAGTCGGCAGCGCCCGCGCCCGCGAGGGTGTTGGTCGGCGTTCCGAGTTCGAGTACCGCCAGCGTGCCGGAGTCGCGGTGGTTGGCGAACAGGCGCGCGGGCTCCTCGTCGCCGACACCAACGGCGATCAGCGCCTCGATGCGGGCAAGCTCGGCCTCCTCGGTCATCGGCAGGGTGATCTCCAGCCCCAGTCCGGCCTCTTGCGCCGCCTCCCACGAGGTCCACCAGCCAGCCTCGGCGTCAGCTTGGTTCAGCACGACGTTGTTGAGCCGCTGACGGTCGATCGTGGTGTTGGCGATCTGCGCCCGAGTTCCGTCCTCGAGCGCCATCCAGACCTCCAGCGTCTCGGGGAAGGCCTCGATCGAGCCGACGCGCGGCTTGTCGCGCAGGCGCGCGGTCGCTGCGTCCCAATCGATCACGTGGCCTTCGGCGTCGGGCGCGAGATTGCCCCCATCGTCGCGCAGCGGCGGGAACGTGCGCGCGAGCCAGAGGGTGCGCGCCGGGCCGTGGCGCAAGGACATCTGGCGGAAGGCATCGGGCGCCTCTTCCGCCCTCAGGTTGCCGCCCGTCGCGCGCCACAGCGCCTCCAGACTCCCGAGCTCCTCCGTAGTTACGCCGGGATCGTGCCGATTGATAGCGGCCTCGTCCGGAGCAATCAGCAGGCGCAAGCGCCAGTTTGTCCCCGGGCCGCCTGGCTGGTCGAAGACGGTCTCCAGCCGGACCGGAAGCAGCACGCCTATGTTCGGGTTGCTCATACGTCGGACCTCGTTTGCTCTTTCACTAGCGCGCCCTCGAACAGCACGCGCACCGGATTAGCGAAGGTATGATCGGCGAAGCGGCCACTGGCCTCCGGGCCGGGATTATCAACGTCAGTATTGCCGTAGTTGCGGAAGGTGAAGCCGAGCGGCACCTCTTCGACCACGACCCAGTGCGTATCTAGCGCGTCCACGCCGACGTTGAAGCCGAAGTACGATATGTCCGGCGTGATCACACCGGGGAAGGTGGGGGTGACGTGCGGCTTTGTCCGGTCCGGTTCACCTTGCCAGTCCGGGTCGTCGTCCTTGCGAGGGTGAAGATAGACCAGCGTGTTAGGGTAGCGCCGGAACAGCTCCGTTCGGAACACCAGCACGAGGTCGGTGCCCTGAGCTTCCGGTGTCTGGTGGACCGGGTCCCCGAGCGGCGTGGCCTCGGGCTGCCCCGCCCATCGAGCGATGCCAACGATGTCGGTTCCCTTGCCGTCACCGGCCTGGTTCAGCCGCTCCCAGAAGCGGCGCAGCGGGGTGCATCCTGTGGCGACCGGCACGTTCCGCCAGCGCAACTCGCCCAGCGCCTGCTGGTTCAAGCCCACCAGAAACGCATCGACGAAGGCCGGGTTGGTTTGCACGGCGACGAGGCTGTCGGGTGCAAGCTTGTCCACGCCGGGCAGCAGCCAGTTATTGTCCCTGTCGCGCAGGTACTTCCAGGCGGGCAGGTCGAAGTCGGGGCACAGTTCCGGCGGTGTCAGCGACTGGTCGTCAAGGCCGGTGATGAGGTCTAGTACGCGTCGCACGATCAGCGGCTCGCTGGCCGTCGGGTCGATCGCGCCGTCCAGTGCATCGATCAGTTTGTCGAGACGGACCTGCCGGCAACGGCGCTCCGGCGGTATCAGTGCCGGGCGAGGCTCTTCGCGAAACGCGTTGAGCTGACCCTGCGCCTCCTCAAAGGATATACTGAGGCGGTCGCCGAACGTTGGGAACCCGAATACCTCACCCAATTCGGCCGAGTCTGGGGCGGTCAGGTCGAAGAACGTGTTGTCGTCGGGAAACTCGAACGGGAGGTCTCCGCCCTCCGACAGCACCTCGTCGAAGTGGAAGCCGAGGGCCTGCTCGAAGGCATCGGCGTGGGGCACACCATCCAGGCTGCGGGGCGTCGCCATGATTTGCTCGCAGTCGTTGGCCGACTGCACGACGTTTCCCGGGTGGAGTGCACCTTCCGCCACCCAGCGCGCCCGCGCCCCGCCGGGCCGCAGCACACGACGTGCGGCGGACGAAAACAGCGCCGAGGGCAGCGGCCGGTCCGTCCCGGTCACCTGCTCCAGCACCGTCCGGCGCCCCGTGACCATGCGCGCCAACGACGGTCCGTACAGCATCAGGCGTTGGTGCTGATCCTGCGGCCTGCGGTGCCCCCACAGGTGACTGTTGGCGGCCAGTCCAGCGGTGAGTGCGCGGACGCGCTGCGCTGCGATCTGCAGCGCCCCGAGCTGTTTGGTCGCCGCGTCCACGATCAGCTCCTGCCACTCGATCCCGGCTGACAGCCCCAGCCCGGCCACGCCGCGGTGGCGCGGGTCTTCGTTCAGGGCCCTGCTCCAGATCAGCGACTCGCGCTGCTCGTCGGTCAGCCACGGCTCGCCGTAGCGCGGCATCTGCACGATCGGCCGGCCGCGGCTGTCGGTGCGGACGTTGGCGTCCGACCGTAGTAGGGCCAGGTGGTCGAGCACCGGCTGCTCCACCGGCGGCGCGGTGGCAGGCGTGATCAGTGCGCCGCCGACCTCCGGCATCGGCGAAAAGGGTGGATCGGCGTCGTCCAGGTGGTAGGCCAGCGGCGCGGACCCGAGACGGACCTCGGGCGCGACCGACCGCGGCACGATATCGAGCGCGAGGCTGCGAAAGTCCTCGTCGGTGTCGGTGGTTCGGAAGTGCCACCAATGGTAGACCGGCAACGTCACGTTGGCCTCCGCTGGTAGGTTCTCGCTCCAGGCGGGGTTGCCGTTCGCGTCGTAGGCCGGGACAATTGCGGCTACGTAGTCGCGGTTCCGGTGCAGCTTGCGCGGGCAGAGCAGCCGAACCAGCTCGTGGTCATTGTGCACCTGTATATGCGCCCAGCGCTTCGACTGTGCCAGCGGTAGTTCGTTAGCAACGGCGGTGGTGAACGTGAGCTTGCCGCCGCCGACCTGCCACAGCTCCTCGGTCGTGCCGACGACCAGCACGAGCCATGGCTTCATGCCTTCTTCGAGCGCGGGCAGCGGGTCGAGCGAATATCGCCAGGGTAGGTCCGACTCCGCCAGTTCGGCGTAGGGCGATTTCGTGGTCTCGACGCCGACCGCGCCAGGTGCCGGGTAGACTGAGGTCACCGCGCCGGGACGCAACCTAGCCACGTCGGCCGGACCCATCATGTGGTAATGCAGCGAGCGTGTCTGCGGCCCCCGCCCAGGCTGGACCAGCTCGCTGAGCGTTAGGTCGAGTTGCCCGCGTAGCCGCCCGTCAACCAACGACGCGCCCCTGGCGGCCGTCGAGCGCTTCCAACTGTGAAACAGCAACTCGTCGGCCATCAGATCGTCGCCTCCAGGCTCACCGTGTCCAGCGCGGGTAAGGCCACCGCCATCTCGCGACCGGCCGCGACGTGTGCCTCGGTCTGGCTGGCGAAGGTCTGCCGCTGCGCGCCACGGCGGACCATCCACCATTCATCCTTCACGCTGATCTTTGGCTCCACGTTCCCAACCGTCGCGTCCGCCAGCCGTCCGCTGACCGCATCGAGTAGCGTACGATTGAAGCCGAGAAAGAAGTCGCTAGGCATGCGGCGCTCAGGATCGCGCCGGTAGAACTCATCAAAGTCCAAGGGATGCGACTCGGCTTCCGAACGCGGGTCGCCGAAACCGATCACCGCGCCGGACTCCAGCCAGTCGAACGGCGGTTGGTTCAGCTTCTCCGCGTCGCTCAGGTTGCGGAACTGACCGGGGCCGAAGCGATCACGGGTCGCGTCGATACGGCCAGTCACATCGGCCCGGACGCCCTGTGGACTCGGCAGCGGTGCCCCGTCGAGTCGCTCAACGACAATGTTGAGCGGGGAGCGGCGCTGGCTCCAGATGAGCCTGCCGTGCGGAGCGAGTAGAGTTTGGCCGTTGGCTCCGGCGTTGCGGACCCGCTCGACCCAGCGGTCTTCGGCGTCTTGGAGACGCAGGTTAGCGCCCGTCACCTCGCCCAGCAGTGCGTCAAGTAGGTTCTGCGGCAGCACGTCGGCCGGGCGCGGCTCACCGATCGTAAACGTGTCACTCCACGAGACGTCGAAGAACAGCACCTCGAACGACAGGCTGGCGTTGATTATGATTGGTCCCGGCCCACCGATCGAGCCGGTGACTGTAACCCCGGCCAACTCCGCGCCGAACGCCTCGATCTCGAAGCCGGCGGCAAAGCGGGCCTCGAAGTGGAAGGGCGAGAACTGGACGAAGGCGTCCAGCATCAGAAAGCCGTGGGCGCCGAAATCGTCGGTGCCTAGCCCGGCCTCTAGCCTGCCACCGAACTGCACCGTGTTGGGCGTGACGGCGAAGTAGCCCTCGGCGCGCAGGTAAAGTCCTGGAAGCGGGCTGTCGATCGCCAGGCCAACGCGCTGCTGCGGGGGCAGAACGGCGGGCTCGGGATTGAAACCAGGGTAGAAGCCGCCGATCGTCAGCACGGCGTAGGGCCGGTCACCAAAGCACGTCTGGAAGGCGGCCGTACCGCCGATGCGCAACACCCCCATCACGTTCGAATCGACCAGCGCGGCGCCGAATGTGAGGGTTTCCTTCGGACCGTCGATCTCGCCGAGTATATCCATCCGCAGGCGGAGCGCGACGGGGATCTCCGCCCGCGCCGATCCGACGATCGCGACGTGGGCGAAGCTCGGCAGCTCGGCGAACACGCCGAGATCGACCCGGAAGAGCGGGGAGGTTCCGATCTTAAGCCAGTTGATTTGCAGGGCCGGACCGAAGAGGTGCGCCCCGGCCTGGGGCGGGAAGATCGCACCGAGGGTGGCCAGTACCGATGGAGCACTCTTTACGACGTCGTCGGGGAACAGAGCGTTCACAACCTCGCCGCTGACGAAACGGGCGCGCATGGCATCCAGGTCCATCCTGTGGTTCACGCCGATCAGGCCACCGACACCGCCGAGCGCGAAGCCAAAGCCGAGCTGGATGCCCGGCGTGAAGCGCGCTGCCAGCAGGAACACGCTCGAGGGCACACCGGCGTCCTCGAGGATGCAGAACGACGAGACGTCTACAGCGCTGAGTTTGAGTCCCAAAGAGCCGGTTAGCCGTGCGCTGGGAGAGCGCTGGATGCTGAAGCGGCCCCCACCCTTGGCCGCGCCCGCGTCCAAACTGACGCCGAACCCCGCGGGCGGTAATAGCCCGAGCGGCCGGGTGACCGGCGCTCCGGTTGGCTGCTCGAATGTTGCCATCGCGAGGGGCAGGTCCACGTCCAGCGTCAGAGGGCCGAGCGTTAATTGCTTCCGAAGATCGTCGCGGCGTTGCTCGAAGTCCTGCCCCAGCTGTTCGAGTTCTTTGCGCAGTTCCGACACACCGGGGATAGCGTTAGGCAGCGCCTCCTCAATGTAGTCTGTAACGATCGCCAGCGCCACCTGCTGAAACCGCTTGACCGCCTCTTCCCAAGCCGCCTGGTCGGTCGCAGCGTTGATCGCTTCCGCTGCAGCTTGCAGCTCCTGCAATCGCTGCTCGGCATCTCCGACGGCGCTGCGGAATTGATCCATTAGAGGCTGAATGTTCAACGCGACGCTACCTTTGTCTACTCGCCGCATTATCGCTAGACGGTACTAGCTGACCTTTAGCAAGAAGCAAAGCTGTTAGTCCTCCTGTACCTTCACGCGGCGTCAGTCAACAGGCTACGTAACAATGCACCTTACTCCTGTCCTTGAGAAATTGTCTGTGCTCTACGGCACTAAGTGCCTAAGAGCACAGCGGTGGCTCTCGCGCGGGCGTATCGTGATCTCATTACCGCGAGCCCGCGAGCCAACGCGAAAAGCCGCACGGCTAATGTACACCAACTGAGATGGAGAAGGTCGATCATGCTGAGCATTACGGCACCGGTGGGGAGGTTGAACCCGGGGACGACGGGGAACCGCCCCGACGACGTGCGAAGGGTCCAATACCTGTTCAACAAGACCCCAGCGTCGGAGGGTGCTCCAGACTTCTTGTTCGACACCACAAGTGGAGTGTGCGGCCAGGACCTGATCGATGCCATCATGGAGTTTCAGAGCTTTCACCCTCCCCTGCTGGTCGATGGTCGCGTCGACGTTGGGGAGCAGACCATCACCAAGCTTAACCAGGTCGCCGACCTGACAACCCCAAAGA
>Ga0126307_10002122_pt1 | contig 13329 bp, 16 predicted proteins | sample Plot28_FD_89955 | JGI IMG/M metagenome (GOLD analysis project Ga0126307, IMG submission 89955) | Serpentine soil microbial communities from UC McLaughlin Reserve, CA, USA - Plot28 | ecosystem: Environmental > Terrestrial > Soil > Grasslands | place: USA: UC McLaughlin Reserve, Lake County...
AAGTCGCCCTGCTCGTAGTAGGCGGCGCGGTCGCAGCCCTCGTGCACGGTCTTGCCGAACAGCCACTGCGGGCGCAGCATCTCGTCGAGCGGGATGACGGGTGCGAGGCCCGCCGCCTGGTAGAGCACCCAGGTCAGCGTCTCCATGAAGTTCTCCGGCTGGACGGGGCAGCCGGGGATGTTGACGATCGGCAGGCCGCCCGCCGAGCGGAAGTCCCAGCCGAGGTAGTCGGCGAGGCCCATGCAACCCGTCGGGTTGCCGGCCATCGCGTGGATGCCGCCGTAGGCCGCGCAGGTTCCGACCGCCACCACCGCCCAGGCCTTCGGCGCCAGCTCGTCGAGCCACCAGTTCAGCGTGAGCGGCTCGCCGGTCGCCTGGTCGTTGCCCATCGACGTCCAGTAGCCGTCGCCGTTGATCTGCTCGTTCGGGATCGACCCCTCGACGACCAGGATGAACGGACCGTCCAGCTCGCCGCGACGTGCGGCGTGGAACGGAGCCAGGAACTCCTCTCCGCCGAGCGTCGGCGAGAGCACCTTGTTGTACAGGTTCACCTTCGGCAGCCCGGGGATGGCGCCCATCAGCACGTCCTCGAGCGCGGGCTGGCCGGCGGCCGTCACGGAGACGGTGTCGCCGTCGCAGCTCATGCCCTCCGACGTCCACAGGATGTTGACCTCGTCGACACCCGGCATCATCGGGTCGACCGCGCTCATCCGCTCACCACCACCTCGTCCTCGAGCTCCAGCGAGTCGACTAGCAGCTCCTCGCCCCGTATCACCTCGACGTCCAGGCTCCCGCACGCCGAGCACGCGAGCGGGAAGCCGTCGAGCTCGCTCTCGCGCCCGCATCCACGACACGCGCCCGCCGCGGGCACCTGGTCGATCTCCAGCCGCGCGCCGGCCATCGGCGTCCCGGCCGTGGCCAGCTCGAAGCAGAACTCCAGCGCCGACGGCACCACCTGGCGCAGGTGCCCCACCTTGACGTGCACTCCGCTCACCCTGCGGCCCGCCGCGTGCGTCCCGGCGATGTCGATCACGGCAGCGGCGAGCGCCAGCTCGTGCATCAGCAGATCCTCGGCAGCGGATCGCCGACGAGCTGGTCCATCACGCGCCGCCCGCCGAACGCGGTCTCGACCAGGACCATGCCCGGCGGCTCGGTCCTGACCTCGCCGATCTCGGCCGCGTCCTCGCCTCCGGGCGCCGCCCGCAGCGCCGCGAAGGCGGCGTCCGCCGCGTCCGGCGCCACGAACGCGACGAGCTTGCCCTCGTTGGCGACGTACATCGGGTCGATTCCCAGCAGCTCGGCCGCGCCGGCGACCGCGGGATGCACCGGCACATCGCGCTCGCGCACGATCATCGCCACGTTCGATGCGCGCGCGAGCTCGTTCAGCACCGAGGCGACGCCGCCGCGCGTCGCGTCGCGCAGGCAGCGCAGCAGCGGACCGGCGGCGGCGAGCAGCGCGTCGACGGCGGGCCACAGCGGCCGCGTGTCGGACTCGATCGTGGCGCCGAGCTCGAACTCGCCGCGCGCGAGCATGATCGCGGTGCCGTGGTCGCCGACCCGGCCGGACAGCAGGATCCGATCGCCGGGGCACAGGGCGGCGGGCGAGAGCCGGGCGCGGTCGTCGACCAGCCCGAGCCCGGTGGTGCAGATGTACATGCCGTCGGCGTGGCCGCGCTCGACGACCTTGGTGTCGCCGCCGACGATCCGCACCTCGGCCGTGCGCGCGGCGCCCGCGATCGCCTCGACCTCCGCCTCGAGCTCGTCGGCCGGCAGCCCCTCCTCGAGGATCAGCGACAGCGTCAGCGCGTGCGGCCGCGCGCCGGCCATGGCGAGGTCGTTGACGGTGCCGTTGATGGCCAGCTCACCGATCGAGCCGCCCGGGAAGCGCAGCGGCTTCACGACGAAGGAGTCGGTGGTGAGCGCGAGGCCGCGGTCGAGAACCGCCGCGTCGGCGAGCTCCGCCATTCCGAACGCAGGCGCCAGCAGGCCCTCGATCAGCGACTGCGTCGCCTTCCCGCCCGCGCCGTGGGCCATCGTGATCCGGTCGTCGCGGAACTTCGCCCGCTTCGCACGGGCGGTCTCGATGATGCCGAGGATGCGCTGCTCGCGCGACGTAACGTCGACCGGAGGTCCGAGCTTGCGCGGACCGGAGGACGAAACCGGTTTCACACGACCTCCCGCTCGCGGGCGAAGCGGCCGAAGTTGTAGTACGCCGCGCAGGCGCCCTCGCTGGAGACCATGCAGGTGCCGATCGGGCGCTCCGGCGTGCAGGCGGTGCCGAAGACCTTGCACTCCCACGGCTTGATCACGCCCTTGAGCACCTCGCCGCACTGGCACGCCTTCGGGTCGGCGACACGCACTCCCGGCACCGAATACCTCAGCTCGGCGTCGAAGTCGGCGTAGGCGTCGGAGAGCTTCAGGCCGCTCTGGGAGATGAACCCCATCCCGCGCCACTCGAAGTGCGGCCGCAGCGCGAAGACCTCGGCGAGGATCTCGAGCGCGCGGCGGTTGCCGTCGTACGGCACCACGCGCGTGTACTGGTTCTCCACCTCGCAGCGGCCCTCGGCGAGCTGGGCGAGGATCATCCGCACGGCCTGCAGCACGTCGAGCGGCTCGAAGCCCGCGACGACGAGCGGCTTGCCGTAGTCGGCGGGGATGAACTCGAACGGGCGCGCGCCGACGACGGTCGACACGTGGCCCGGGCCGATGAAGCCGTCCAGCCGCAGATCGGGCGAGTCGAGCAGTGCCCGCAGCGGCGGCACGATCGTCACGTGGTTGCACATGCACAGGAAGTTCGTCACGCCCTCGGCCTTCGCGCGCTTGAGCGTCAGCGCCGTCGACGGCGCGGTCGTCTCGAAGCCGATCGCGAAGAAGACCACCTCGCGGTCGGGGTTGGCCTTCGCGATCCGCAGCGCGTCGAGCGGCGAGTAGACCATGCGAACGTCGGCGCCCTGAGCCTTGGCGTCCTGCAGCGACCCGTCCGAGCCGGGGATGCGCAGCATGTCGCCGAAGCACGTGAAGATCACGCCGGGCTGGTGCGCGATCGCGATGCCGTCGTCGACACGGCCCATCGGGATCACGCAGACCGGGCAGCCGGGGCCGTGGACCAGCTCGACGTTGCCCGGCAGCAGGTCGTCGATGCCGTACTTGTAGATCGAGTGCGTGTGCCCGCCGCAGACCTCCATCAGCTTGTAGTGGCGGCCCGGCTCGACGGCCGCGAGGATCTCGCCCGCGAGCGCCCTGCCCAGCTCGGCGTCGCGGAACTCGTCGACGTACCTCAAGCGGCCCTCGCGATCGCGGTGCCGGCGTGGACGAGCAGCTCGTCCCCAACCGCCACGTCGTCGAGCAGCGCGATCTCCACGCTCGAGCGGCGGCCGTCGGCGTCCTCGCACAGCGCCAGCGCGCGCTCCGCGTCGATGCGCCGGACGCGCATCGGCAGCGCCTCGTCGCCGCACGTGATGCAGCCGCACTGCAGCTCGCTCATTCGATCACGCTCGCCTTGAGCTCGTCGAGCTCCTGCTCGTACTCCGCGCCCATCCGCTCCAACAGGCGGCGCGTCGCGATCGCCTCGTCCTCGTCGACCTGCGAGATCGCGAAGCCCACGTGGATCAGGACCCACTCACCGGGGCCGACGGCGTCGAGCAGCCCGATGTTCACGTTGCGCTGGACGCCCGCTACGTCGACCTTCGCGAGGCGGTTGTCCTCGTCGACGATCTCGATGATCTGACCGGGAACGGCCAAGCACATCCGCGTGGAACCCTTCTCCTCGACACGTCCGCCCGCGGCAGGGATACCACTCGTTTTCGGTGGAGGCAAGGCGCGCGGTCAGGGTGCGCGCAGCGCGGCTTCGGCTGCGATCGAGTCGATCGCAGCCGCCGGGGCCGGCGGCTCTACGCTGCCGCGCGATGCGCACCCTCACCCGGCGCGAGCTCAACCGAGCGCTGCTCGCGCGCCAGCTGCTGCTCGAGCGCGGGTCACTGCCGCTGCCGGACGCGCTCGAGCAGCTCGCCGGCATCCAGGCGCAGTACGCGCCGTCGATGTACATCGGCCTGTGGTCGCGGCTGGAGGGCTTCGAGCGCGACGCGCTGACCGCCGCGCTCGAGCGGCGCGCCGTCGTGCAGGCCACGCTGATGCGGAACACGATCCACCTCGTCTCCCGCGCCGACTTCTGGCCGTTCGCGCTCGCGACCCGCGCCGCCCGCCGCGCCCACTGGCTCGCCAGCGCCCGCGACGCGCCCGGCGCGACCGCCATGGCGGGCACCGCGCGAACGCTGCGGCGGGGGCTGACGAACGGCGCCACCCTGCGCCGCGCCGAGATCGAGCAGCTGCTCGGCAGGACGCGCGCCGGTGGCGTCGGCCTCTGGATCGACCTCGTCCGCGTGCCGCCGTCCGGAACGTGGGAGCGCCGGCGGGCGGACCTGTACGGCGCCGCCGAGGACTGGCTCGGGCCGCCGGGGCTGAGCGCGCGTGCCGCGATCGAGCACCTGGTCCGCAGCTATCTGCGCGGCTTCGGGCCCGCCTCGGCCAAGGACGTCGCGAGCTTCACGGGCCTGAGCGTGACGGCGCTGCGGCCGGTGCTCGCCCGACTCGAGCTCGAGCGCTTCGCCAGCGAGGACGGCGATGCGCTGCTCGACCTGCCCGGCTCACCGCTGCCCGATCCGGAGACGCCGGCCCCGCCGCGCTTCCTGCCGACCTGGGACGCGACGCTGCTGGTCCACGCGCGCCGCACGGGCCTGCTGCCCGAGGAGCACCGGCCGAAGCTGTTCGGGATCAAGACGCCGCACTCGTTCCCGAGCTTCCTCGTCGACGGCACGGTCGCCGGGACGTGGCGCCACGAGCGCGGCAGGATCCAGCTCGATCCGTTCGGCCGGCTCGATGCGGCGACCCGCCGCACGCTGGCCGCTGAGGCCGAGCGCCTCGCGGCGTTCCACGCGTGAGGCGACGCGGAGCGGTTGTGGCGCGTCGGTCGAATCGCTCTCGCCGCCGCATCGGCGGCGCGTAGCCGCCCGCTCCACATCAAGGCCACCTGAAACATCTCCGACGATCGCGGCGGCGGCGCTACGGTCGGCGCATGAGCTTGCCGAGCGCCCGCATGGTGACCGCGGCTGTGCTGGCGTGCGCCGTGCTGGCGGCCTGTGGGTCGGGCGACGCTCCGTCCGACCCCGTCCGGGGCGGCTCGGCCCTAGTCCCGTCGGTGACCTCCGGACGTGCGGTCATCTGGGCGGTGGGAGACGGCGCTGACGGAGGCGACGCGGCGCGCGCGGTCGTTGCGCGCATCGCCGCGCGCCACTTCGATCGCCTGCTGTATCTCGGCGACGTCTACGCGGACGGCACGCGCACGGACTTCGCCCGCAACTACGCCACGACGTACGGCCGGCTCGCGGCCAGGACCGCCCCCACGCCCGGCAATCACGACTGGCCCACCAGCGCGACGGGCTACGACGTCTACTGGCGGCGCGTGCTGCACCGCACGCCGCCGGACTGGTACGCCTTTCGCGCCGCGGGCTGGCAGCTGCTCAGCCTCAACTCGGAGGCGCCGCACGAGCGCGGCTCGGCACAGGAGCGCTGGCTGCGCGCCAGGCTGCGCGCTCCCGGCACCTGCCGGATCGCGTTCTGGCACCGGCCGCGCTTCAGCGCCGGCGTCCGCCACGGCGACCAGCCGGACATGGCTCCGCTCTGGAACGACCTGCGCGGCCACGCGACGATCGCCATCACCGGTCATGAGCACGACATGCAGCGCCTCGAGCCCATCGACGGCATCACGGAGTTCGTCTCGGGTGCCGGCGGCAAGAGCCTCTATGGCATCGACGCCACGGATCCGCGGCTCGCGTTCGGCAACGACCGCGACTACGGCGCCCTGCGTCTGAGGCTGCGCCCCGGGGTCGCGGCCTACGCGTTCGTAACTGCCGACGGGCGGGTGGTCGACCGCGGCAAGATCGCCTGCCGGAGCTGAGCGCCCGTCCGGCTACGCGGCGCCGGCGAGCAGCTCCTCGGTCGGCAGCTCCCAGGCCGACGCCGTCTGGTCGCCCGCGAGCGACTCGGCCGCGCGGACGAGGTCGACGGCGACAGAGCGCACCTGCGCGACGATCTGGGTCGTGAGCAGTGACGGCTCGCGCTGGTGGATGTCCTCGGCGGCGCGCGCAGCGTGCAGGGCGAGGTCGCGCAGGTCGGTCACGCGACCCGGCTGCTCGTACTGGGCGGCCAGCACCCAGACCGCGTCGGCCAGCTCGCGCAGCGTCGCCGCGAGCTCCGGCGCCGGCTCGCCGGTGCGCACGTGGCGCGCCGCGTAGCGCGCGAGCACGCGCGTGTTGCGCACGGCGAAGTCGAGCTGCGGCATCGTCTCCTCGTACCGGTGCACGAGCGCGAGGCCGCCGCGCCGCGCGGGCGCGAAGCGCGCGGTCTCGGTCGCGACGGACAGCGTCTGCTCGAGCTCGTCGACGTCGTCGTCGATCCCGCGCGCCGAGGCGAGCGCGCTCTCGGCGCGCCGCGGGTCGCCGTGCTCGAGCGCGGCGGCGGCCTCCTCGAGCGTTCGCCCGAGCTTCCCGAAGACCGTCTGGGCGACCTGGCCGACGAGCGCCACAGGGTCGGGCGGGAGCAGGAGCGAGGCGACGGCGAGCCCGACGCCGCCGCCGATCAGCGCCTCGAGCACGCGGTCGGCGGAGAAGCCGGCTGTCGTCGGCTCGAACGACGCGAGCAGGATCGCGGAGATCGCCGCCTCGTTTACGAGCAGCTCGCCGCCGCGGAAGATCAGGGCGGCGCTCATCGCAAGCACCACGAGCAGGCCGATCTGCAGCGGGCCGCTGCCGATCGCGAACAACAGGAGGCTCGCCACGGCGACGCCGAGCACGACGCCGCCAAGGAGCTCGAGCGCGCGGGCGCGGCGCTGGCCGTAGGTGATCCCGAGGCAGATGACCGCGGCGATGCTGGCGAACGCCGGCTTCGGCGTTGGCAGCAGGGCGACTGCAAGCCACCACGCGGCAAGCGCCGCGGCCGCCGTCTGCACCACCGGGAGCAGGTGGGGGCGCAACCGCCGACGCGCCGCGGTGGCGATCGAACGGGGGGATGTGGAGAGTCGGCGTCGCATTTGTCTCGTCGTCCAACTTACCCAGGGTACGCGGCGCCGGTTACTCGTCCGGCAACAACATGCAACATCTCGGCGACTCGGCCGCGGCCTAGGCTCGGTCCGAGGACCACGATCATGTGCGGCCGAGCGCCGGCGGCTCAGGCGCTGCGCAGGAACGCGAGCACGGCGAGCACGCGGCGGTGGTCGTCGTCGCTCGCCGGCAGGTCGAGCTTGCTGAAGATGCTCGAGACGTGCTTCTCGACCGCGCCCGGCTTGACGACCATCGCGCGGGCGATCGCCGCGTTCGTCCGCCCCTCGGCCATCAGCTCGAGCACTTCGCGCTCGCGCGGCGTCAGCTCGGCCAGGATGCCGCCGCCGTCGCGCTCGCGCACCAGCTCGGCGACTACCTCGCGGTCGAGCGCGGTGCCGCCGGCGGCGACGCGCTCGATCGCGTCGAGGAAGCCGCGGACGTCGCCGACGCGCTCCTTGAGCAGGTAGCCGACGCCGCCCTCGCCGGAAGCGAGCAGCTCGCTCGTGTAGACCGGCTCGACGTACTGGGAGAGGATCAGCACGCCGAGCCCCGGCTGGCGCCGGCGCGCCTCGATCGCCGCGCGCAGCCCCTCGTCGGTGAACGCCGGCGGCAGCCGCACGTCGACGATCGCCAGGTCGGGCTTGTGGCCGCCGACGACGCGCAGGAAGCCCTCGGCGTCCTCCGCCTGCGCGACGACGTCGATGTCGTGCTCGCGCAGGAGCGCCACGATCCCGGCCCGCAGCAGCGCGAGGTCCTCGGCGATCACGACCCGCACGGCAGCTCCGCGCGCACCAGCGTCCCGCCGCCCGGCGGGCTCGTCACCGTCAGCTTCCCGTCGAGCGCCTCGACGCGGTGGCGCAGGCCGGTCAGCCCGCCGCCGTGCGGGTCGGCGCCGCCCTTGCCGCCGTCGGAGACCTCGAGGACGAGCTCGTCGTCGCCCGCGCGAGCCCACACGCGCGCGGGCGCGCCGCCGGCGTGCTTGGCGGCGTTCGTGAGCGTCTCGGCGACGACGAAGTACGCCGCCGTCTCGACGACCGGCGGCGGCCGCCGGTCGACGTCCACGTCGACCTCGACCGGGATCGCCGAGCGCTTGCCGAGGCTCTCGACGGCCGCGGTGAGGCCGCGGTCGGCCAGCACCGGCGGCGCGATGCCGCGCGCGAGGTCGCGCAGCTCGGCGATCGCCGAGCCGGCCTCGACGCGCGCCGAGCGCACGAGCTGGGCGATCTCCGGGCGGTCGGCGAGCTTCTCCTCGGCGCGTCCGAGCTGCATCGTGAGCGCGACCAGCCGCGCCTGCGCGCCGTCGTGCAGGTCGCGCTCGATCCGCCGCAGCTCCGTCGCCTGGACGTCGAGCGCGCCCCGCCGCGTGCGGGTCAGCTCGTCGACGCGCTCGGCCAGCTCACGCTCGCGCCCGGGCGCAATCCAGCCCTGCGCGATCAGCAGCGCGTGCACCGCCAGCGCGGCCGCGAGCACGAGTAGGGCCCAGATCGGCCAGAACGTCGGCGAGCCGGTCAGCGCCCACAGCATCACGAGCAGTCCGCTCAGGATCGCGCTGCCGCCGGCGTGCGCCTCGAAGGCGCGCCGCGGCCCGGCCGGCGCGCGCAGCGCGCGCCGGATCACGGCGTGCAGCGCGACCGACAGCGCGAGTCCGATCCAGACCCACACGGGCCAGAAGTAGCCGCCGCCGGTCAGCCCCCAGATCGACGTGTTGACGAAGCCGGCGAGCGCCGCCAGCGCGACGTGCAGCGCGAGCGCGCTGCGCGGGGAGGCCGCCGCGGCGGCCTCGCCGTGAGTGGTTGCCGTGTGGTCTGCGGTCACCGTCGCCATCCTAGGCCGGGACCTTCTGGTCGGACGCGGCCGCGCGGACGCCGCGCAGCCGCTGGGCGAGCGCGACGCCGGCGGCGCGCCGGACGCCGCGCGCGAGCGCGTCGTCGGGGTGCGGTGGAGGTGTGAGGAATCCGGTCATGGTCCCAGGCTGCCTGCGGCCCGGCGCGATTTCGCTGGAGCGCAGCACCGGATCGCCGTCCGCGCGCCCCCGAGCCGGTGCGGGGGTTGTCCCCCCAATGCCCTTCCAGCACCATGGCGCTCGATGGCATGGATCCCGGAGTACGTCCACCTTCTGCGCGCGAAGGACGAGATCGACCGCCGCTACGCCGAGCCGCTCGACGTCGCGACGCTCGCGCGCACGGCGCTGGCGTCCGAGGGCCACTTCGCGCGCAGCTTCAAGCGCGCGTTCGGGGAGTCGCCGTACCGCTACCTCCAGCGGCGCCGGATCGAGCGCGCCGCAGACCTGCTGCGCGAGACGGACCGGCCCGTCACGGAGGTGTGCCTCGACGTCGGCTTCAGCAGCCTCGGCTCGTTCAGCGCGGCGTTCCGCGGGCTGATGGGCGAGCCGCCGAGCGCCTACCGCGACCGCCATCGCGGCGCGCCGCCCGTCGAGGTGCCGGCCTGCTTCACGATGATGTGGACGCGTCCGGCGCCGGACCGTTGGGGAGTTGCCGCCCGACGATGAGCGACGCCGAGCGCCGCGCCGACGACCGCGTTCGAACGTAGGCTCCCGGCGATGGAGCGATTCATCTGCGTCACGTGCGGAACCCAGTACCGCGACTCCGACGGCCCGCCCGAGCGCTGCCCGATCTGCCTCGACCCGCGCCAGTACGTGCCGCCGGAGGGCCAGCGGTGGACGACGCTCGCCGAGCTGGCGCGCGACCACGCGAACGAGCTGCGCGACGAGCACGGACTCGTCGGGATCGGCACCGAGCCGGGCTTCGCGATCGGGCAGCGCGCGCTGCTGGTCCCGTACGGCGACTCCAATCTGATGTGGGACTGCATCAGCCTGCTCGACGACGCCACCGCACAGGCGGTCGAGCGGCGCGGCGGGCTGGCCGGGATCGCGATCTCCCACCCGCACTACTACTCCTGCATGATCGAGTGGGCGCACCGCTTCGACTGCCCGATCCACCTCCACGCGGCCGACGCCGAGTGGGTGATGCGGCCCGACCGCGCGATCGAGCACTGGGACGGCGAGACGCTCGCGCTCGACCACGGGCTGACGCTGATCCGCGGCGGCGGCCACTTCCCCGGCGGCACGATGCTGCATCGCGCCAACGGCGCCGGCACGCTGCTGACCGGCGACATCATCCAGGTCATCCCCGACCGCTCGCACGTCGGCTTCATGTGGAGCTATCCCAACCTCGTGCCGCTGCCGGAGGCCGCCGTGCAGGCGATCGCCGCCGCGGTCGAGCCGTTCGAGTTCGACACGATCCACGGCGCGTGGTGGGGGCGGACAGTGACGCCGGACGCGAAGCGGGTCGTCAGGCGCTCGGCCGAACGCTACGGCCGCGCGCTGCGCGGCGAGCTGTAACTCAGCTCGCCTCGAGCACGCGGAACGAGATCCCCTGCCGGCGCAGCCGCTCGATCAGCGCGTCGCCCATCGCGACCGCATGCGTGACCTGGCCGGCGCTCGACGGCAGGTCGTCCTGCGCGAGGCAGAGCGCGGACTCGGCGAGCATCTTCGCGGTCTCCTCGTAGCCGGGATCGCCGCCCGAGACCTCGCTCACCACGCGCCGGCCGCCGCCCTCTCCGACGAAGCGGACGTTGAACCAGCTGCGCGCGCGCCGCTCCGCCGACGGGCCCTCGCCGGACCGCATCCGCCCGCGCAGCCACGCGCGCGTTGGGGGCAGCTGCGACAGCGCGAACAGCGCGGCGGTCCCGCCGATCGCCCCGACGGCGACCGGGAGCTGCTCGAACGCCGCGTAATGCCCGTAGGAGAAGTCGGGCCCGTAGCGCTCGAGCGCGGCGGCCGAGCGCTTGACCACATCCGGGTCGATCGTCGGCAGGGCCAGCGCCCACGCGCCGAGCGAGCGCTCGTAGCGCAGCGGCCGCTTGTCCGACGCCACGCGCCGCGGCGACCGCGGCTCGACGCGCCGGCGCTCGAGCTGCGCGACGCTCGCCTGGGGGATGCGCGCCATCGCGGTGATCGCGGTGTGGTACGTGCCGGCGGACGGCCTGCCGCCCGCGCGCACGTAGCCGCGCACGGTCAGCGGGACGCCTTCCGGCAGCTGCTCGACCGTGAACAGGACGCCGAGATCGTGCGGTACCGAGTCGAACCCGCTCGCGTGGATCAGCCGCGCGCCGGTCGCGACGGCCGCCGCGTGGTGGCGGACGTACATGCGGTCGACGAACTCCGGCTCGCCGGTCAGGTCGAGATAGTCGGTGCCGGCCGCGGCGCACGCGGCGACGAGCTGCTCGCCCAGCTCGAGGTAGGGTCCGACGGTCGTCGCGACCACCCGCGTCGACTCGACGATCGGCCGCAGCGAGCCGGCATCGGTGACGTCGGCCTCGAGGAGGTCGAGCCCCGCGAGCCCGGGGTCGATCGCGGCGAGCCGGTTGCGTACCGCAGCGAGCCTGCCGGCGCGGCGCCCGGCGAGCGCCCAGCGCAACCGGTCGGGCGCATGGCGCGCGAGGTACTCGGCCGTCAGGCCGCCGGTGAACCCGGTCGCCCCGAACAGGACGATGTCGCGCTCACGCATGCTCGGTTAGCCTGCGCGGATGGGAAAGCGAAGCGAGCAGACCGAGGAGCCTATCGGCGCCGAGCGGATCGCCGGCCTCGACGTGGACGAGCAGCGCGCGCTGCTGTCAGGCGGCCGCTGACCGGCGCGACCCTCGTTCGACCAATGGCCGCCGCGCCCGACGACGTGCTGCTCTGGCGCTACGCCGACGCCCGCGACGGCGGTGAGCTCGAGCTCGCCGCACAGCTCTGGGAGCAACTGGCCGTCAACAACTTCGACCGCGTGCAGCAGATCGTCAAGGCATTCCGCTTCTCCCCCGGCGGCCCGGGGCTGCCCGAGCACGAATGGGGCAGCGCCGCCAGCGAGGCCTACCTGCGCGTGGTCGCGATGGGCGCCGGCTTCCGCGAGCGCGAGGTCGGGCGCTTCTACGCGGCGCTCGTGACGTGCGTGCAGAACGCGTGCAGGGACTTCGGGCGGCGCGAGCTGCGCCACGAGCGGCGCGTCGCCGGGAGCGTCGACGCGACGTTCGAGCCGGGCGCCGAGGCGGGGCCCTACGACGCCGCGCTGGCGGCTTACGACGCGGAGCTGCGCGAGCGCGCGGGCGACGCGGTGCGGGCGGAGCGCGGCCGGCTGGCGGCGGAGCAGCTCGTCGCGTGGGCGATCGCCCAGGTCGCCAACGAGAGCTACCGGGAGGTGCTCGAGCTGACCTGGATCGAGAAGCTGACGGGCGAGCAGATCGCCGCCCGGCTCGGCATCTCGCACGACAACGTCTACGCCCGGCGCTCGCGCGGGCTCAAGCAGCTGGAGAGGATCCTCCGTGGCACCCGAGACTGAGCGGATCCTGAGCGACTTCATCGACGCCTGGAACGCCGGCCGGCGCCCGGACGTCGAGGAGCACCTCGTGCGCGCTCCGGCCGAGCAGCGGGCGGAGCTGGCCGGGCAGCTGCTCGCCTTCCTCAGCTTCGCACCGACGCCCGCCTACGGTGATGCCGACCTCGCGGCGATCCGCGCCGAGCCCGTCGTCGCCGGCGCGCTCCGCGCCGCCGGCGCGCGCGGCGGCCTGCTGCCGGCCCTGTTGGCGCGGCTGCGCGAACGCCGCTCGCTGACGACCGCCGCACTCGCGTCCGAGCTGGTCGGCGCGCTCGGGCTCGCGCGCGATCGCGCGCCCAAGACCGCTTCCTACCTCGACCGCCTCGAGCGCGGCGAGCTCGAGCCGGCGCGGATCTCGCGCCGCGTGCTCGAGGCTCTCGCGCGCCTGCTCGGCGTGCCGCTCGCCGAGCTCGAGGGCGCGGGGGAGCCGAGCGGCTGGGGACCGCGCCCGGCGCCGGTCTTCCGCGCCGAGCGCGACGCCGCCGACGCCGTCGGCCGGCACCTCGAGCTGCTCGGCGACGCGCTCGCCGCGCCCGGCGGCGAGGGCCGCGACGAGGTCGACGACCTGTTCCTCGGCGGGCGCTGAGGCGGGACGACGCCGCCTACCGAGCCGTCGTTACGTCAGATCGGAGATTGCCTCCCGGTACGTGCCGATCGTCTGCTCGAGCCCGTCGCCGAGCGCCGCGCCGACGACGCCCACGCCCTCGACGACCAGGCTCGCGCGCGTGGATAGGCGCACGAACTCGTCGTCGACGCGCAGCTGCGCGAGCCTCTCCTGGCTTCCGCGAAGGAGCACGAATCCCTGCATGTCGCCGCCGTGCGGCTCGAGCAGCGCCGTCTCGAAGCCTTCGATCACG